>Ga0307473_10000098_pt1 | contig 16442 bp, 15 predicted proteins | sample atmos_gasesAM5C__FD_203744 | JGI IMG/M metagenome (GOLD analysis project Ga0307473, IMG submission 203744) | Hardwood forest soil microbial communities from Morgan-Monroe State Forest, Indiana, United States - atmos_gasesAM5C_515 | ecosystem: Environmental > Terrestrial > Soil > Temperate...
ATCGATATGGTCGGCCATAGCACTTTGCTCTACGACGAATTAACAGCCGCGGAAAATCTCACTCTCTTTGCGCAGCTCTATGGCCTCGACGATGTCCTCGCGCGCGTCGCCGGCGCCCTCGAATCCTGCGGCCTCTCTTCCCGCGCCGACAGCCTGGTTCATACGTTCTCCCGCGGGATGCGCCAGCGACTTTCCATCGCGCGCGCTCTGCTGCACGGCCCACGCCTGCTGCTACTTGACGAGCCAGCCGCCGGCCTCGACCGCCAGGGGCTGGTCTGGATTGGCGCAACGCTCGCGCGCCTGCGGGATGACGGCTGCACCGTCCTGATGAGCACGCACGCGCGCAATGAGTCGCTCGATCTGGCCACGCGGGCTGTCTCGCTCGTCGCTGGCCGCATCGAACACGACACCGGCCCGGATGGTGACCCGCGCCCGCTTCTCGCTGCCCTGCGTGCGGAGGCCTGAATGACCACCGCTCGCGCTGCCGCCATTTTACTCACGAAAGAGTTGCGTCTCGAATTCCGAACGCGCGAGTTGCTCACCACCACAATCGTCTTCGCCCTCATCGTCATCGTGCTTTTCAGTTTCGCTTTCAATCCTACCGCCGAGGAGTCGCGCCGCTACGGCCCGGGCCTTCTCTGGATCGCTTTTCTTTTTGCCGGGTCGCTCATGGTCAATCCCTCATTCGCGCGCGAGCAATCGAATAGCACACTCGACGCGCTGCGCATGGCTCCGATATCGAGCTTTGCAATCCTGCTCGGCAAAATGCTCGCAAATTTCATATTCCTCGCGCTTTCGGAATGCGTCCTGGTCCCGGCCTTCAGCGTTTTCTACAATGTCTCGCTATCCGGCATCGTCAGCCGTCTGATCCTGGTTCTTTTTCTCGGCACAGCAGGCCTGGTGGTCACCGGCACTGTTTTTTCTGCTGTTTCCGCGCGCGCCCGTATGCGCGAATTGCTTCTGCCGCTCTTGCTGCTGCCGATTCTCGCACCGCTGCTCATCGCTGCCGTCGAAGCCACTGCCTCGCTGCTCATCGAGCAGCCGGCGCTCGACCCCACATGGGTCAGCTTCCTCGCGGGCTTCGATATCGTCTTCCTGACAGCTTCATGGCTACTGTGCGATTATTTGATTGAGGAATAAGAGTTCACAACCAATGAAGCGCCGCATCACACTGATACTTCCGGTCGCCGCCCTGATCTTTTTCGCCGGTTATGCCGCGCTGTTCATCGCGCCGGATGAAAAGACCATGCACGCCATCCAGCGCATTTTTTATTTCCATGTACCGAGCGCCATCTCTGCTTTTATCGCATTCTTCATCGTCTTCATCGCCAATACCGCCTATCTCGTCTCCCGCCAGCTCAAGTGGGACTGGCTGGGCGTCGCCGGCGCGGAAGTAGGCGTCGCTTGCTGCACGGTTGTGCTGATTACAGGCCCCATTTGGGCGCGGCCCGTATGGGGCATCTGGTGGACCTGGGACGCGCGACTCACGAGCACTTTCATCCTCTGGCTGCTCTATATTTCGTACCTTCTGCTGCGCGCCTTGCTCGAAGATTCGCAGCGCCGCGCCACGCTGTCCGCGATTTTTGGTATCTTCGCGTTTCTCGATGTCCCGCTCGTTTACCTTTCGAATCGTCTTTGGCGCACCCAACACCCACAACCGGTGATTCTAGGCGGAGAAAATTCCGGCCTCGCTCCCGGGATGGGCAAAGTTCTGCTGATTTGCTGGATTGCCGTTGTGTACGTCATGATAGTCCTGCTCATTGACCGCTATTGCCTGGAGCGCCTGCGCCATGAGTACGAGGAGTTGCGTTTTGAAGTTGAATCCAGAACCGCGGCCGCGGAATCTGTTAAAGGAGCGCGCTGATGAAAAACTTCGAGAGCCTGTTTGCCGCATGGATGGTCGTCTGGGCCGTTTTCTTCCTCTATGAAGTGACGGTTGCCCGGCGCATTGCCAACCTCCGCGAGGATATCGAGCGTCTCAAGCAACAGCTCCGCGAAAGTTAGCATCGGCTTTCACTGTGCTCAAGTGTCAGGCCGGCCTCCTGCGTCGGCCCACTCATAAATGTTAGAATGCGCTTCGCGCGCACGAGGTCGTTATGCCGGGCCCAAAAAGAATTGCCGTCATCCTCTTCCAGCTTGGAGGCCCCGATTCCCAGGCAGCCGTCGAGCCGTTTCTTTATAATCTGTTCTGCGATCCAGACATCATCAATTTCCCCGGAGCGTTTCTAGCCCGCAAAGCACTTGCCAGGTTAATTTCTACCCGCCGCTCGAAATTCGTGGCTCAGCATTACGCCGCGATCGGCGGCGGCTCCCCAATCCGGCGCCTGACGGAACTGCAGGGAAGAGCGCTCGAAGCCGCCCTCCGTCCGCATCTGAATGCGCGCGCCATCGTCGCCATGCGCTACTGGCATCCCGACACGCGCGAAGCTATCAGCGGGCTTGAAACCGCCCCCTACGACGAGCTGGTCCTCCTGCCTCTATATCCGCACTATTCTTTCGCTACCACTGGCAGCAGCCTAAAAGAGTGGAACCGCCTCTACACCGCGCGGGTGCCAGTCCACTTGATTGATCATTTCTTCGATCATCCCGACTATATTGCCGGCTTCGTGGACCGCATCAACAGCGTCCTGACGCAGCTTCCGCGCCCTGAAGAAGTCCATCTCGTTTTTAGTGCTCACGGCCTCCCGATAGCATTGGTAGAGAAGGGCGACCCCTATCCGCGCCAGATCGAACAAACGGTGGAGCTGGTCCGTCAGCTCGGCGCCTGGCCCAATCCACATGTGCTGTGCTTCCAGAGCAGGGTCGGTCCGCAAAAATGGCTGCAGCCCTCGCTCACCGGAACTATCGAAGCCATGGCGCTCGACGGCGTCAAGCGCATGCTCGTGATTCCGATGTCATTCCTCACTGAGCACATCGAAACACTGCACGAAATCAATATCGAAGCGCGCGAAGAAGCCGAAGCCCTCGGCGTCATCGATTTCCACATGATGCCCGCGCTCAACGATTCGCCGCTCCTAATCCGCGCCCTTGCAGACCTTGTGCTTCGCTCCGTCGGAATCCGCTCCGGCGTCGCCTCCTTCGCCTCGTAGCCGTCCTCACGGCTGATATCCTGCGCAGTTTGCTCACACACGAAACCTCGGTTTCGCTTGACACTCGCTCTCGCTCGTCATATAAAAACATGTTCGGTTGGCGATCTTATAGAACGAGTATTTTTCTTAACCGTAGTCGTAAGGAAACGAAGCACTCAACCGGGTCTATGCCTGATCTTCCTGAAGGAAAGGTTGCAGAAACACCCTCTGCTGCTGCCGCGACGCAGGGGGCGAACGCACCCACCGCGGCAGACACGAAAGCGGCGGCCAAAGAAATGAATACCAGCCGGCGCCGCGTCATTTGGGCTTGCATCTGGGGCTATCTCGGCGTCAACTTCTTGATGTTTCTGCGGTTTTTTTTCCCTCGCGCCCTCTACGAACCCAATACGATTTTTAGCGTCGGCTATCCTTCCGATTTCAATATCGGCATTGACCAGCGCTTTCTGATGACCAATCGTTCCTGGGTTGTCCGTGAACCCGACCGCATTTTCGTCATCTACGCCAAGTGCACCCATCTGGGCTGCACACCCGAATGGAAGTCGGCGGAAAACAAATTCAAATGCCCGTGCCACGGCAGTGGCTACGACAGCGAGGGAGTGAATTTCGAAGGCCCCGCGCCTCGCCCCATGGACCGCGCTTTCATCCAGCTCGATCCCACGGGCAAGATCACCGTGGACACCAGCCGCCTGTACGTCAATGATCCGCGTGCCGGCGTGAACCATTTCAATGATACGGGCGCGTATTTGAACGTTTAGATTCTCTGTTTCGCAACCTGGGGAGCTGTGCTGATGCCGGAAGAGAACGGCGACAAAACCAAAACGGGCGTCCTTGATAAAGCGAAAGACAGCGCTGCCGCACTTCGCAAGGCACTCGAAGAAAAAGCCAAGCAGCAGGTCGAAGAGCTGAAGCAGCCGGAGAAGACGCAGCTCTATCGCTCGATGTTCCGCGTCAAGCACGACGAGGAGCCGCGCAACCGCGCCCTCAGCGTCCTCTCCAACGTTTTCTTCCATCTGCATCCGGCCAAAGTAAATCGCGACGCGACGAAATACAATTTCACGTGGGGCATGGGCGGGATCACTTTCTACCTCTTCATCGTGCTCACCTTCACCGGTGTCTTGTTGATGTTTTATTACCATCCGACAAAGATTCAGGCCTTCCGCGATATTTTGTATCTCGAAAACGATGTGCCGTTCGGCAAGTTGTTGCGCAACATGCACCGCTGGGCCGCTCACTTGATGATCATCGCCGTGTGGCTGCACATGTTCCGCGTCTTCATGACCGGTTCCTACAAGCGCCCGCGCGAATTCAACTGGTGTGTCGGCGTGTTGCTGATGGTGCTCACCATGTTGCTCTCCTTCACCGGCTACCTGCTGCCGGATGATCAACTTGGCTTCTGGGCCGTCACCGTCGGAACCAACATGGGCCGCGCCACGCCATTGCTCGGCAGCGAAGGTCCGTTCGGCGCGCTCATGGGCATGACGCCCTACAACGACGTCCGATTTGCGCTTCTCGGTGGCTCGATTGTGGATGCCAACGCGCTGCTGCGCGCCTACATCTGGCATTGCATTGCCATCCCGCTGATCGCCGCAATTTTTATGGGCGTACATTTCTGGCGAGTGAGAAAAGATGGAGGAATTTCCGGCCCGGCGCCGGTGATGCTTGAATCTGAAATCAAGGAAGAGCGTAGTCCGCGCCCGGTCGTCCTGCGTCCGTCGGGGATGGGTCAAGGTTGATGTGCCTCCAGTTCGTGAGGGTCACATAGATGTTTGGTGATTGGCGTCAGCTCTGGGAAATTGCCTCCGCGCCGGACAATGTTCCGATCGTGGCCCTACTGTTCCTCATGCCATTTTTTCTTTGGTACGCGCTTAAGCAGGGCATCGCAAACGACCGCCTGATCGCCGTCCTCGAATCCGATCCGCAAGCAGCGAAAACGAAACACCGCAAGACGCAGCCCTGGGACCCCAAATGGGAGCGTGAAGTTCACACTTGGCCGTACTTGATGCGTATGGAATTTTTGGTGGCCATCATCGTTACGGTGCTATTGATGGTCTGGTCGCTCACGCTCAATGCACCTCTCGAAGAGCCTGCCAACCCCAATGTCACGATGAACCCGGCGAAGGCCCCTTGGTATTTCCTGGGTCTTCAGGAAATGCTCGTTTATTTCGATCCCTGGATTGCGGGCGTGGTGATGCCCACGCTAATCATCATTGGGCTTATGGCCATTCCTTATATTGACGCGAATCCGCTCGGCAATGGCTACTACACCTACAAGCAGCGGCGATTCTCGATTTGGACTTTTCTCATGGGCTTCGTCGGCCTGTGGGTGGTGATGATCATCATCGGCACATTCATTCGCGGTCCGGGCTGGATGTGGTTTTGGCCCACGCAAACCTGGGATGCCGAGCGCGTGGACTACGCCGTCAACCGCAATCTGGACCAGGTTTTCGGCATTGATGGCTCGTGGCTCGCGGCAATTTTTCACATATCGAAGGATCAGGCCGCCATCTGGGCGCGCGTAATTTTCGGAATTTTCCCGCTGGCGATATTTTTCGTCGCGGCCGCATTCCTGATTCACTGGCTCTGCATGCGCACCGAATTCAGCCGCAAGATTTACAAGCGCATGAGTCTGGTGCAGCTCGTGACCATGTACACGTTTCTGATCTTGATGCTCTCATTGCCCGTGAAGATGCTGCTGCGGCTTGTGTTCACCATCAAGTACGTCTGGGTGACGCCTTGGTTCTCGGTTTGAACGCGGTGTCGCGCACTTTCGAGGAGACCCCGGGTGCCTGAACCTCAAATCCCCACTCCACAAGACGATCCGATCACTACTCGATCGTTCACGTTTCCGCTTTTGATCTCAGCACTCCTTCTGATGCTCACGGTCGCGTGGTCGTTTTACGACGAGGTATACGGGCTGCGACCCTGGCGCTCCTATCAGCGCCGCTTCGCTGCGGCCTATTCCAGTTTCCTTCAAAAATCCATCAAACAGGAGAAGCAGGACGAGGACGCAGTTTACGCTTCTGCTGAATACAAATCACTGCTCGCCGAAGCAGATGCGCTCGACAAAGCCGCGAAGGCCCAAGACGATGAAATCGCCAAACAAATCGCCCTCCTCGACGATCAGCGCGCTGCCTTAGGCGACGCCTTCAAAGATGCTCGCGGCAAGATCGGTCACCTCGTTTACCAACTTGAGATCGTTCCGGATTCAGACAAGAGTGCCAAGGCCGCCCGGGAAAAAGACGTTGAGGAAGCCCGCACAAAGTTCATTTGGAAAGTCGATTGGCCGCTCGGCGACGGCAAAATCCAAAAAGACAAGCCCTTCACAGGCGACCAGCTCAACGACACCTTCACGAATATCATGGCCGAGCGCGCCGCACTGGTTGCCAAACGCGGCGAAGTTGATAAGCCCGCCAAAGCTGCCCGCGACGCTGTCACCCAATATGCTTTCGAGCATCTTCCCGGTCTGAGTTCCACATCGCTCGAAGGCCTGCTCCACAGCATGCGCGACTTCGACCAGAAAATTATTCAGATCAACGTCAACCCTTCCGGCGCCACTATCAATAATCTCGGCGGCGCGGGACTGGTGGACCGCTGCCAGTCCTGTCATGTTGGCACCACGCCTCAATACGTTCCGGCGCTCCTGACGGTCACAAAAACGGATCTAGGCCTGGCCAAAAGCACCGACGCGCCATTCAGCAGCCATCCGGATCCCGATTTGATCAAATGGCATCCGCTCGAAAAATTTGGCTGCTCGCCATGTCATGGTGGTAACGGCCGCGCGATTGATTCTGTCAGGCGTGCGCATGGCCGCTACGAACACTGGCTCTGGCCGCTCTACTACCGCGAAAATTTCGATGCCGGATGCCAGCAATGCCACGCTTCCGACATGGTCACCGAGCACGCCAAGGCGCTCAATCTTGGCAAGCAACTCTACCGGCAGAAGGGCTGCATCGGGTGCCATCGCTTCCAGGGCTTTGACAATCAGGACGAGCAGCTCGTCAATTCGCGCCAGCAGATTCTCCAGCTCGCCAAACAGAAAACCGACGACGAGCTCGAAATTCCGCGCCTCCAGAAACTCGGCGATCGCGCCCCGGACAATGCCGCCGCTGAAAAGTATTATTCGCAGGCTACCGACTTGACCGTCGAAGTCAGCCGCCTCGACACGCAAGTCGAATCGCTCGAGCAGCGCGCGCATGACCTGCAGCAGGAAGTAAAGAAGGTTGGCCCGGACCTGAAAGAAGCGCGCATGAAGTTGCGCAAGGAGTGGATCCCTTACTGGATCGGGCACACGAGGGAGTTCCGGCCCACGACGAAGATGCCGCAGTTCCGCTTCCAGCCCGGCGACATCGAGGCGATTTCCGCGTTCATCTGGCAAAGTTCGCTCACGGGTCCTTCACTCGAGCATCAACAGCCGGGCAATGCTGCCCACGGCAAGCAGCTCTTTGAATCGCGCGGTTGTCTCGCGTGCCATTCCATGGGCGAGGGCGATGCGGCTGTCGGCGGCACCTTCGCTGCGAACCTCAGCCGCGTCGGCGAAAAGGAAAATTACGATTACGTCGTCCGCTGGGTCCACAACGCTCGCCAGCGCACCCGCCCATATTGCCCGTATGAAAAACGCGACCTCGGCCCCGAGGACTACGCCAAGCACAATCTGCCGTACGTCTTCGATCTCGAGCACTCGCGCTGTCCTAACGACAATCACGAACTGGTGGTCATGCAACCGACCGCCATGCCCAGCCTGCGTCTCACCATGGACGAGGCTCGCGACATCGCCAGCTATTTAGTCAGCCTGAAACATCCCGACGCCACTTATGCCGAAGCTCCTTTCATGGACGACCCGAAGCTGAAAGAAAAAGGCCAGGAGCTTGTCCGGCACTATGGCTGCGCCGGCTGCCACGAAATCAGCGGCCTTGAGGACGAAGGCCGCATTGGCACAGAACTCACGAACGAAGGGTCGAAGCCGATCGAACGTCTCGATTTCGCCCTCTGGACCGAAGACGCCAAGCGCGGCGTACTCCCCGACGGCAAAGCATCCCCGCGGGGCGTATGGTTCGATCCCAAAGGGTTCTTCGAGCAGAAGCTAAAAGATCCCGCCATCTACGATCAGGGCAAATATCACGCCAATCCCGACGATTACCTGCGCATGCCCAGGCCGAATCTTCAATCCAACGACGAGGTCGAAGCCCTCGTCACAATGCTGCTCGGCTCAACTGATCCCACTTTGCCGCCGGAATACATGTACAAACCGGCCGACCGCCGCCGCTACATCCAGGACGGTTGGTGGATCGTCACCAAGTACAACTGCATCGGCTGCCACCAGATTGACGTCGGCCAGAAATCCGTTCTCCAAACGCTCCCGTACTATCAGGGTGAGAACAAGGCGAATCTGCCTCCGGCGCTCACCACCGAGGGCGCACGCGTGAATCCCGAGTGGCTGCGGCAGTTCCTTGCGAATCCTGCGCTCAGCACGACGGACACGAATCGCAACGGTGTCCGCCAGTATTTACAAGTGCGCATGCCCACGTTCTATCTCTCGAATGACGAAATTCGTAAACTAGTTCTGTTCTTCGCGGCTATGTCGGCGCAGCCCGAGCCTTTCATTCCGCCGAAAGTGGCGCCGCTCAACGACGCCGAGCGCTCCATGGCGCGCAGTCTCTTCACGAGCCCTGCCGCGCCTTGCCTGAAGTGCCACATGACCGGCAACGTCGAGCACGACAAGAACGCCTCGGCTCCAAATTTTCTGCTCGCCCACGAACGCCTGCAGCCCGCGTGGACCGAGCGCTGGATCACCGACCCAGCAAAAATAATTCCCGGCACCGCCATGCCCTCCGGCCTGTTCCGCAAGGAAGGGGATCGCTGGGTTTTCGCCGGCCCGGTTCCGGGTGCCATGCTGCAGTATCATGGCGACCACGCCGACCTGCTCGTGCGCTATATGTTCTCGCTCACGCCGCAGGAGCAAGCCGCGCTCCTTGGGCGTACGCCGTCTGGCACCGCCGCGAAATCTTCTGGCGGCAAATGACATTCTGCGGCGCGCATTTCTGGATTCCTGGACCGACTTTTGGTTGCACGCGACCCAAAGGTATTTGCAGAAAGATATTCGACGCCATATCCAGCCAGTCTTGTTACACTATCGCGTTTTCCATAGGAGGAAATACTTCGATATGAATACCAAGTTATTCCAATTCGTGCTCGCATCCGTCCTTGCTCTCGCTATCGTCGGTTGTGGAGGTAGCAAGAAGGAGGAGTCACCGGCCACCGCACCGGCCGCCTCATCCTCGTCTGGGAAAACTGTGGACCAGGCGACAGCTGGCTCCGTCACAGGCTCCGTCACACTCGATGGTAAAGCGGCCCCCGCCAAACCCATCAACATGAGCGCTGAGCCCTATTGCCAGAAGGCTCATTCGACGCCCGTCGTCCCGCCTGAAGTTGTTGTCGGCGACAAAGGCCAGCTCGCCAACGTCGTCATCTTTGTTAAAGACGGCCTCGGCGACTATGTGTTCCAGACGTCCGCCGCTCCCGTGGTCCTCAATCAGCAGGGCTGCATGTACGATCCGCACGTGATTGCCCTGATGGCCGGGCAGACACTTTCCGTCAAGAATTCCGATCAGACCACCCACAACATTCATCCAATGCCGAAAGACAATCGCGATTGGAACAAATCACAGGCCCCGGGCGCGGCGCCAATTGAGGACAGCTTCGCGCGCGCCGAGCTCGCCATCCCGGTGAAATGCAACGTGCACCCGTGGATGAAAAGCTACATTTTCGTGTTTAAGCATCCGTACTATGCTGTCACCGGGAAAGACGGCAAGTTTGAACTGAAGGGTCTGCCTCCGGGCACGTACACGATCGAAGCCTGGCAGGAAAAGTACGGTACGGCGGATCAGACTGTGACCATCGGCGCAAAAGAATCCAAGCCCGTCACGTTCACGTTTAAGGCCACCGCTTCCGGCGACTAACAAGTTTTCGCGAACCAATTGCACCCGGTGGGGGTGGGTCTCTGACCTGCTCCCGCTTTGACCAAACGCTGTTGAAGAATTCTCAACCAGGGGCTCGCTCTCGTGATGGCCGAATCGCAAAACACCGCCGGCGTTCACCGCTTCGCCATTGCGACCGCTCTTGCGACGGTCATATTGCTCGTTGCCGGTGCGCTCGTTACCAGTAATGATGCTGCAGATTCAGTTCCTGACTGGCCACTGGCCTACGGCCGCATCATCCCCCCACTCATCGGTGGCATTCGCTACGAGTATGCTCACCGCGTGGTCGCGGCGCTCGTCGCCATCCTCACCACGATTCTGGCCATCTGGCTTTCACGCGTCGCGCTGAAGAGTCCCGCGGGCCGCTGGGCCTGGATTGCGTTTGCTTTGGTTCTTGTTCAGGCGTTTCTGGGCAGGGAGCGCGTCCTATTCGGTCATGCCGCCGTGATCGCAACCATTCACGCCACCATTGCGCAGATATTCTTCATCACGGTTGTATGCCTCACGCTCCTGACAAGCGCCTGGTGGCAACGCGACCTTTCGTCTCTTGATGATTCCGGTTCTCCGCGCCTGCGCTCACTCTCGTCCTGGACCACTGCCGCCATCTTGATCCAGCTTGTCCTTGGGGCGGGCTTCCGCCACGGTGCCTTTGGAATTTTGCCTCATCTCGTCGGCGCCGTCGCAGTACTCTTCCTAGCGGTATGGACTTCTCGCACGGTCCGGGTGCGCTTCGGCCAGGTTACCGACCTTCGCCGCTGGGGCATCTTGCTCCAGGCGTTTCTTGGCACGCAGATACTTCTCGGATTCGCTGCCTACTGGGCTATCGCTGAATCGCTCAACGCCGCGCAGCCCGTGCTTCTCTACGTTATCATCGAGGTTGCCCACGTCGTCGTTGGCGCGCTCACGCTCGCCGCCAGCGTACTGCTCACACTTTCCAGTTTCCGCTTGCTGCGTCCGGCATCATCCGCAGCCGCAACCACATCGGCCGAAAAGGCCCGAGCCTAGACGATGGCCACTCTGCGCACTGCCGAAATCAGCTTCTATGAAAAGCCCTGGGCCTACGTGGTTCTCACCAAGCCAGACGTCACTTTCTTGGTTGTCATCACCACGGTTGCAGGCTTCTATCTCGGCTCACGCGGCCCGCTTGACTGGTCGCTGCTGATGCACACGCTGTTCGGGACTTTGCTTGTCGCCGCCGGCACCGCCGCGCTCAATCAGTATTTCGAACGTGATATGGACGCGGTCATGCGCCGCACCTCCGCGCGGCCTCTTCCGGTTGGCGTACTCCAGCCCCACGAAGTCCTTCTCTTCGGCATGGGCACAATCATCATTGGCTCCGCTTGGCTAGCTCTCGCGGTCAACGGCCTGGCAGCGCTCATCGCGCTCGCCACAACAGTTTTGTATCTCGGTCTCTACACGCCGCTCAAGACGCGGACCTCACTCGCCACCGCCGTGGGCGCAATTCCCGGCGCGCTTCCTCCCCTCATCGGCTGGGCCGCTGCCACGCATGGCTCGCTCTCTCTTGGCGCCTGGTTGCTTTTCGGCATTCTTTTTTTCTGGCAGTTTCCGCACTTCTTCTCGATCGCCTGGATGTACCGTGAAGACTACGCGCGCGCAGGAATCCGTATGCTTCCAGTCGTTGACCACAGTGGCGACGCCACTTTTCGTCAGATCGTCGCCATGTCTGCCGTCCTGGTCCCCGTCAGCTTGTTGCCTGCAGTCATCGGCATGGCAGGCATTCGCTATTTCTTCGGCGCGCTGGTGCTGGGCATGATTTTGCTGCAGGTTTCGCTGTGGGCCAGTCGTGAACGCACCAATGTTCGAGCCAAGTGGCTCATGCACGCCACCGTCGTACACATCCCGCTGCTCCTCGGCCTGATGATCCTGGACAAACTCAGCCGATGAATGCATTGCCATCAGAAGGGAACTACGAATGAACCCAAAATCCAACGCGCTCGAACTCAGCGCCATCTGCGCCTTTTTCGCGCTGCTGTGCGTTTTGGGCATCGTCTGGTCCATCACCAGCGGCCTGCTCGCGAGCGGCATTGACGGCATCATGATGCTCTTCGTCTGCCTTTTGATGGCCGGCATCTTTGGCTTAATGCTCGTCGTCGAGTTGAGCCAGGCAGGCATCCTCCCCTCGTTCGGCCACTCGAAGGCGAAAGCAACAACTCCCGTAGCTAAAGCCTCCGCACCGGCCTCGCAGTCAGCACCTCAGGGAAAGTAGGCTTCGCCGCCACGTCCGCTGGACCTATCCAATCTGGCTCTACGTGTCCGTCACCGGCATCATAAATTAGTGGCTCCTGTACATCGCCTACACCCCTGTTGGTGCCGCCGCTTTGTCCTCCACCTGTTACTGATCCATCTGCCCGCTCTGCTTCGCGATTCCATCTCCATCGCTGCACACTTGTCACTAGTCACTCGTCCCTGTACTCTTTTATTGGCATGGCAACTTACCCCAAGCCGCAAAAATCGTTCGGCGGGCGCTGGACGTACGGCATCGTAATCATGGCTTTCCTGTTTGTGCTGATGCCGTTCTTATTCTGGAACGCAACGTGGTTCGGCCGCCCACTCACCGACGCTCAAATCGCCAAAGCGCTTGCCGACCGCTCACACCCGCGCCAGATCCAGCACGCGCTCACGCAGATTGAGACACGCATCGAAGCCCGCGACGCCTCTGTCCTCCGATGGTATCCCGCGGTGGTGACGCTCGCAGCCGATCCAGTGGACGAAATCCGCGTCACTGATGCTTGGGTCATGGGCCAGGACAACACTTCGCCCGACTTCCACCGCGCGCTTCTGAATCTCCTCTCCGATCCGAACCCGATGGTCCAGCGCAATGCCGCTCTCTCACTCGTGCGTTTCGCCGACGCTTCCGGACGTCAGCAGATTGTCGCCATGCTGCGTCCCTATGCCATGCCCACGGCGCTCGCTGGGAACCTCGAGACCCGACTGAAACCCGGCGACGTCGTCAATCCCGGCACGCTGGTCGCGCACATCGAATCGGCAGGTCAGAGAAGGGAAGTGCGCGCGTCGGTTCCGGGCATGCTCGACCGCTGGCTGGCCCCCAATGGAGTTGCTGTCACCGTCGGCCAGCCGATCCTCACGCTCGCACCCAGCGAGAGCATGGTGTGGGAGGCCCTCCGCGCCCTCTACCTTGTGGGCCGCGCCGAAGATTTACCGGATGTGGACCGCTTCATCCGCGGCACTGAAGGATTTTCTCCTCAAATCGCGCGGCAGGCACAGGTCACCTCCCGCGCGATTCGCAGCCGCGCTTCCTCTTAACTCAATTTTTCCTGTGGGATCATGCCGGTGTGAGAATTAAACGGGTTACCTAGGCATATTCGAGCAGAAAGGTTTTGGTTCAATGGATCAGGGCCACGCGCGAACTGACCACTAATCACGATTACAAACTGCGACTCACTAATCACGACTCACTGCACTCGTTTCACTTATACGAAATCACCGCGTGCCCATCGACAATCTGAATATCATTCACATCCGCTGGCAGCTTCAGCTTCTCCCGGTTCTCCGGCGAGTTCATCATCTTCTCCACCGCTGAATCAAGCGTGGACTGTGGCAGTGGCAGCGACCCGAGCTTTCCGTTGATTGGCACGAACCGAAGATAGCCATTCTCCGCACGCAAATGCCCATCTAACTCCAACGACATTTCCTTGCCATGGAAATCGAAGACCACATATGCCTTCACGACGTCTCCGTCCATGTCCACCTTCACGTCTTTCACCGCCGACTGCACCTCCTCGAGCGTGGGCTGTTCATTGCTCCCTACCGCCGACGCAGGACTTGCTGAACCCGTGCCACCTGACCCCCGCGCGGCCCCGCCTGAAGGCGCTCCGGCCGCCTGAACGGTGCCCGGTTGCGCCTGCTCCGGGAGCACAAGGTTTTGCATGAGATACGAATTCAACTCGGTGCGATCCAACTGCACCTGGCTTTGATGTCCTGCAGCTCTGGCCTGATCCGCGGCAATAAACTTCTGCTCCACGCGCGCCGCGGCCGAAGGATCATACGGAATATGCGGCACGGGGGACTTCCGCAGCATCAGCCCGAGCGTTAGCACCAGCCCCACGAGGCTCGACCAGCTTAGTATCCGGTAAAGCTTCTTGAACAGTGCCGGGTCTGCCATGAGACCTCCCATTTGAATGCCGCCCGCGCTGGGGCCCTCCAGCCCATCCGCAGACCACCGCGTCTGGCCGTCACGCATCACGACATCACTCGCTCGAGTTTAGCAGGGCGGGTAGGTCTCAGCTCCGCTATACCCAGGCTTCGTTCCCAATCCACAACTGAACGAAGGTACAGGTGTCGCGTAGGACGCTAGGTTACTTCCTCACATAGCATCTGTCCTCCGAGGGCTTTCATTGTAAACAATGACAATAGCCGCCGCCTTAGGAACCCAGGCGATGACCATCTGAAGTCGCGAGCTCTCGGGAAGCTCAACCGCGGGGGGAATCACAGATGAGTGCCAGAGAACTGGTACAGTTCGCGCGTTTTGACACGAAGACCTGCCCGGAAGATCCTTCCTCTCTCAATCGTTCGCTGGTGCGCGAATATTTGGAACTAGAGAATGACGCTTAAGTCCGGGCGAGCGGTCTCCCCCACAAACCGACGATTTTTCTCTCAGAGTCCGCACCCTTCGATTTGTTAATCTGGTGCATTGGAAGGGGTTAGGCTAGTTCGTTTTGCAATTTTCCATTGGTCGACCTGCTTCGACGATTTATGGGGGAATCGCCAATCCATGAACCGTGCGACTTTCGTTCAGCCAAGCAAACCAATGGTGTGCAGGCGGTACACACTTAGATTCTTTCGTTGCTGCGAACACAGTGTTTTTCACCGTAGATGAACTTATTGGCACGGACCGGAGAAAAACGCATGTATCTGAAAATATAAGAAATGTTTACAATCAGGGTCGAATGGCAAAAGAACGGAAAAATATCCACGCTGCAGAATTAGCCCGTCACAGATGGTCGAAGGTGCCAAAGGACGAGAGGACCAAACAGGTCCCACGCTCAGGCGGAAGACCAAGAAAATACCCTAAGTGTCCTCGATACGGCTCCCACAGATTTTCACCCAAGACTCGACGCTGTCCATGCGGTTTCTTCCAGCCTTTCTGAATAACATCGCATTGTTGATCGTAGAAAAGATCGCGAACTCTAGGGATAGAAATAGTCCCTGACTAATCGTGCGCACGTTTATACAATTCGAATAAAAGAAGTCTTCTGGAGGCCTGAGAGGAGGTACGAAAAATGAAACAAAAAGTAACCACAAAGAGTATTAGGACTGATCTATTGCTGGCGAATAAACTATGGCGAGGCCAACTCTCTAGGGTTCAAGCAAAAATTCTAAAGTCGCTCTGTTGTGACTACAACTTTTCCGTTGCGGGCGGAGATCTTCTGCTTTTGGAGGGCCGCTGGTATGTGACGCATTCAGGCCTGATGAGGCTCTCGAGGCGAAACAAGTGCTCGGGAATCTATGTCCAACTGGTTCCCAAATTCTGCAACGTTTCATCCAGTCGTTGGGTCTTCAAAGCGACTGTCCACAAGAGTGGGGCAAGGGGAGGATTTGTCGGCTTTGGAGACGCTGATCCGTCGAATGTTTCTCCACTCGTCCGCGGTGCGGAAATGCGAGTTGCCGAAACCCGAGCCGTCAACCGCGCCCTGCGCAAGGCTTATGGAATTGGGCTTTGCTCGGTTGAGGAGCTTGGTTATATCTCTTCACCACCTCAGCCGGCGACATGGAAAAGAGATGCTTCGCCTAAATCAAATGGGCATGGTTCCGGCAATGGCCAGCCCCGTCTTCGGGACCGACTCTGTCTTCTGATCCGTCAGCACCAACTTGATCCCAGCTTGGTCAAGCGTTATGCCGCTGATTTCTGTGGCACTCAAGAGCTCCGCGAGGCCGGCCGGGATCTGGTTGAGTCCTTCATTTCCCATCTCGCCGAATGGGCCGTTCGGGATCGCGCGGAACTGCTCTGCAAACTCAATAGCTTCGCCCCATCCCAGGAGGTGCACCCATGAAACGCCATTTCCCCGGCCTGCATTTGGAATCCCCGAACGGCAACGATTTCCTCGAAGGGCTCTTTTTGACTCGGATCGAACAAGCTTCTTATCGTTGGCATCGCGAGAAGCCATTCTTCTCGCTCCAGCTTTCCATCCTCGAGCCCAAACAGTACGCAAGCCACACACTCTCGGGACGGCTTTATTGCACTCCGAAGGCTTTGTGGAAACTGAACTGGTTCCTGCGGGATTTTGGCTATGACCATGATTTGTTCATCCGGGACGAAGTCGATGAGAAAGCCCTCCTCGGCTTGACCGGGGTCGTCAAAACCTCTCGCACAACATTGAATGGCCGCTCTTTCCTGAAC
>Ga0307473_10000099_pt1 | contig 16438 bp, 17 predicted proteins | sample atmos_gasesAM5C__FD_203744 | JGI IMG/M metagenome (GOLD analysis project Ga0307473, IMG submission 203744) | Hardwood forest soil microbial communities from Morgan-Monroe State Forest, Indiana, United States - atmos_gasesAM5C_515 | ecosystem: Environmental > Terrestrial > Soil > Temperate...
ATCCTCACTTCCGCCGCGGCGATTTTCGCGAAGTACGGGTGCAACGTCGGATCGTGCAGCACGCCGCCCCCGCCTTCGAAGTTCTGGGACTTCACAAGGATTTTGTCCGAGCCCGAAACGCCTTGAATGAACTTCGCCTGCATCGCGAGCGCGCGGACGATATGTCCGGGCGTGCGCGTGGGGAGCGGGTCCGCGTCGGGGTCCGGCTCCATTTCGTAGCCGCCGGAATAGGTGATACGAACGGACCGCTTCCAAAAATTCCCCGTGACCTTCCGCAGCTCGTTCGAATCCGAGCGCGTGAGTTCGTAGGCGCTGGCCGAAAGTTCAATCCAGGTCGTCGAGCTGTCGTCCTTCTCCTCAACCTTCGTGATTTCCTTGACCGGCCAGAGTTCGAGAAAGATGGACTTCATGATATCGCTCTCGGGGTGCAGCGTCTCGACGTGCCCCTCGCGGAACTGCCAAAGACGCGCCGTCGCGCGCTCCCAAGTGTCAATCACTTCCTGCCGGATCTCTTGGGCGACCGCTGCGCCCTTGGCTCCGAGTTTGCATTCGGCGAGGATCTTCTGTACGGTAATCATCTGCTGTCTATGCTCCGTGCGGGGCCATCGAAGGAACGATCAGCACTTCGAAAGGCTCGGTGTTTACCCACTTGTTCGGCCCGGCGAAGTGCAAGGCCAGTTCCCCGATATAGGGGCTGGTCGACGGCGGCAGGCCGTCGGCTTCTTCCTGCGTAAGGGTGAAAGTCAGCTTGCCGCCGTCCTGGATGGTAAGCGTTTCGTCTTCCACCGTTCGAAGCAGGACGTTTTCGTCCGAGCCCGGCTTCCGAATGACGAACGTAGCGTCGTCGCAGTCCGTCAAATCTTCGGCCGTGTCGTTGTCGTCGTACAGCTCGACGACGCCGTCTTTCGTCGATCCGACGACGAGTTCCAGGACTTCCGAGGAGTCCATTAGTTCCCCTCCTGCTTCGGTTCGCGCTGGCCCCTGATCCGCGCTCGAACCCGCGGCGTGCGGATTCGGACACGGACCCCCGGAGCCGTAGCCGGGTCTCGGCTCGGCTCCGGGGCCGCGTTGATCGGTTCTTTACGATACTCTTCGGGCATGAGTCCTCTAGGGGATCAATCCCGCAAACTCGTCATACTGCCCGATGGGCTTCCGCGGCGGGTCGGCAATGACATAGGCCGCCCCCACGGCGAGCGCCGTTTCGTCCTCGTTCGCGATGACGAGACGAACCGCGCTGTACGTCTGACCGTCGATTCGGGAGACGTCGATTTCGGCGTAACCCCCGGCATCATCGAGCGCGCCGTCCGTGACGGTCCGCGCAGCGGCGATGCGAAGATCAACCCCGTTCACGTCTTGCATGTACTCGGCCGAACCGTCGGAACGCTTGCGGAGCTGGACCTTGACCGATGCTTGCGTGGCATCGGGGAACGGCCCGAAAATCGGAATGAAGACCAGCTTGTTTCCGAAAATCCAGGGCTGCTCGATCCAGTCGCCGAATGCGGTCGGAGCCGACCCCGCGTCGATTCCGCCGCTCATGCCGGTATGCGTGAATCCGGCATTCGCCACCGTGTCGGTAATCGCAACGTTCCCCTGCGCTCCGGGGGTGTCGTTGGTCAACGTCACGTTTGCGCCGGAACCGGCCGCCGTGATGTCCAGGTCCATTTTCGCGTTGATGGCGGTTCTCATGGCCGTGGCGACTTGCGCCGCCGTGGTAAGGCCCGTGAGATCAACGGGGGTTGCCCCGCCGCTTACGCCGTCTCCGTCGAAATCGAACTTGAACGTTACGGCTGCGTGGACGCCGTCGTCCAGGACAAAGGCTTCGTTGTCCAGCAACGAAGCGATGGCGACCGCGACAATTGCTCCGGTCGCAGCGACCGCGGCGTCCGTATCATCGGGCTCCGCTGCGTTGACGAATCCGGGTTTCACCGCTCGCCCTGCCCGAGCCGCATACGAAAGGTTGTTTCCTTTCAACACGTCGGGGCCTCCTTTCTACAGTAAGAGTTCGGGTCGAACGGTTACGCTTGCAGGGACTCCAGCTCGTCCACGCCGTCGGCGTTGCGGGTCTCATAGAGATCCGTGATCTCGTAGCCTGCACCCATCGAAAGCGCGTTGGCGTTCGTGTTGCCGCCGAGCAGTCGAACGGCCTTGTAGAGCGAAGTATCGATCCTGTTCAGGTCGATGGACCCGAAGGCGCAGCCGCCTTCGTAGGTTCCGCCGTCCTTGATCTTCGCGGGCGCGAACTCCACTTTCGAGGAGCCGTCGGCCTGGAGAAGATTGGTCCAGGAGTCGTCCGACTTCTTTTGCACCTGGACGCGGGCGAACGGAACCGCGCTCGCGTGAATGGTCGCTTGCAGGATCAGGAAGAACGTCAGACGACGGCCCTTCCTCCAGGGATAGGCAATCGTCGTCGAGCTGGCGTCCGTGTCGGCCGTGCCGTCGGACTCAAGGCTCGTGATCGGAAAGGCCACGCCGGAAATCTTCCGGTATTTCGGGGAATTCTTTTTGAGGCCCATAGGGTTCAATCCCTTCGAAAGTCATTTCGAATCCAAACAGGACACACGCCTTTTACTTCTGTTATAGGGGAGGGGGCCTTTCGACCCCCTCCCCGGGATCTACGTTCGAACTCCGCTTAGGCGCGGACCTTGGCGTCGGGGCAGAGGATCAGCTCGCGACCCTGCCGGACGGAGACGTCCGCGTAGAGCCGCAGCTTCAGGTACTCATGGTCCGACGTGAAGCCCTTGCCCTTGCCCATGTCCGAATCGATCTCCAGCGCCGCCCAGCGGCCGAGAACGATGGTGGACAGGTTGCCCGCCAGCACGTCGGAATACTTCTCCGTGGTGCTGTCCGTGGGCGCGCCGACCGAAGCGCCGGGCTTGTTGGTCGTGGGGATCTGGTTCGACTTGTCGAACTCCCCGATGATGTCCCGCAGACGCGAATCCGGGAGCATCGGAGCCCCGATCAGGTACGGCCGGTTGACCGCCTGCGCGCTGTAGTTGTCGACCTTCAGTTGCTTCAGGCCGCGGAAGTAGCGAGCCGCCGCGATGATGGCCGAGGATTCATCGAGCGTGATGTCGTCTTCCTCCAGCGCCAGAAGCATGTTGTCGAGGCCGTCGAAGTCCAGGACCGCGCCGTCCCAATCCGCTTGCGCCGTGGCGAGCGTGTCGTGGTCGACGACGGTTCCGGATTGCGCCGAGTAAATCTTGATTCCCGGCGTGTTCGCGACGCCGCGCGGCATCTTGTCCGAACCGGACCCGTAAAGGATGGTCCAGTCGAGCTTTTTGGCCGCGGCGCGCTCCATGTCCCGGCGAAGGAGCTGTTCGAATCCGAAGGACCCGAGCTTCCGCATCGTGTCCGTGATCCGAACGAGAATGCCCATCTTCTTCGGGTTCATGGTGACGTCTTCAACGTCGGTCTGGGACTCGGCGTACTCGTCTTCCTCGCCGATCCAGTAGGCCACGAGGCCGCCGTCGAATTTCGGAATGTGGACGTTGCCGCCCGTCAGTCCTTCCATGACGGAAATGCGCTGCGTGCCCTCGCCCACGAGGTTGATGAAAACGGACCGCGTGTAGATTCCCCCGATGACGTCGGGAATCACTTGGTCCGGCACGAAGAAGCCGCCGCGCTTGTCGTCCCCGACGGACTGCGACGCCTTCTCCCGCACGGCCTCCATGAGCTTCTGCTCTTCCTCCGCGCCCTTCCAGTTGCCGGTACGAATGGCAACCATCGCGCGCAGAATGGAGAACTTCTGATCCTCGATGCCCGAAATGTACGGGCCGTGCTTCGAACGCTTCACCATTTCCGTGAAGCTCTCCTGCTTGGCCTTCAGGAGTTCGAGTTGCGCGAGAATCTTCGACGCTTCCAGGCCCTTGAACTGCTCCACCATCGTCAAAAGGCCCTTGACCTTCTCACGGGTGGCGAGGAACCCCTCGTTCGGGTCCGCGATGTCCTGAATCATCGCGGCGAGTTGTTTCTCCTTCTGTGCCTTGATTTCTTCCGGCGTCATAGCCGTTCCTCCATGAAAAAAAGTTCCGTCTTGGTCACAATGGTTGCGCTACGCGGCCGGGACTCCTTCCAGCGAATCCAGAATCCGCCGGGTAAGCCCGGTCACGGGGTCGCTGCTGTCGCCGCCTTTGCTTGCCTCCTCTCCGCGAGTCGTCCCGCCCGCTTCGGGTTCCGGTGCCGGGGCCGCGCTCGCGGCCTTCTCCAGCAGCGACCGGATATCGGTGAGAATCTGAGTATTCGAAAGCGCCGCTTCACGCTGCGACGCTTCGAGCTGTTCGAGCTTGGTTTCGATGGCCGAAAGGCGCTCCTCCGACGTGCCCGTCTTCTGGGAAGGAAGCGGCACGTTTTTCAGGCGGCGCTCTTCGTCGGTCTCGAACGGCTGCTCCACGTCGTCATGAGTCTTGAACTCATGGTCGGCGTAAAGCATCTTCGCGAAGGCAAGATACGTCGAGTCGATGTCCTCCCAACGTTCCTTGACGTCTTCGCGCTTCTCCCGGAGCAGCTTGACCCGCGCCAGCTCCCGGATAACGCCGAAGTCCGTCGCCTTCAGCAAGCCGCGCGCCTTCGCGCGGGAAAGGATCGTGTACGCGCCCGCGTTCGCCCCGAGCGTGGTAGGGGAGAATTCGAGCAAGTGATTTTGATCCAGGATCAGGCCCCAACGTCCGAGGCCGAGCTTCGCGCGTTCGGCTTCGTCCGTGATGTCAATCAGCTTCGTGGAATAGAAGCCGACCGACCCGCCCCGCAGGACGCCCGCTTCGGCCAGCCGGAACACTTCGTCCGCGCGGGCCGACTCCTCCAGGGTGGCGAAGAGGCCGAGCAACCAAAGGGCTTGCCCGACGTAGTCCCCTTCGGCGCGGTTGAGCGTGCGCCACGAGAGGATATTCCCAATGGGGACATTGTGCCACTCGTGAGAATACGGCATCGGCGAGTTCTTTTCGAACTCGTCGAAAAGCCAATTCTGTTTCACAATGTCGCCGTGGCCGTCGACCCGCTCGTCCGACGCCCAATAGGGAATCGCGCGGGTTTCGAGACCGGCCTTCCACTTGCGCCCGCGAGCCCGCGCGAGCTGCTGAAGCTCCTGCGCGCCGGGGGCGGCCAGCTCGGGGGACGCCTTGATTTCGGCTTCCTTCAGCTCGAAGGCGCTCGCCTTCGCTATGATCGTGGGCGAGTCCTTGCGCGGAACAAGGATCGTGTGACCCTTGAAGCCGGTCGACTCGCCGCCCTTCTGCTTCAGAATTTCGGCGAGCTTGGCTTCGACCTTGTCCGAACCCTCGATCAGTACGGCCGATTTCAGTTTCTTCAAATCCAGGGGCATAGTTCCTCCTCTACGCAGTCCAACCGTCAAGGCGAATATTTCGATGGAACGAGCATCCCGCGGGCGCGTGGTCGACCGACGGGGTTACGTCACCATTCGGAAGGATCGTCCAACCGATTCCCTCCACGTCGGCCGAGGCCGTCAACGATCCGAGGTTCCCGCAAACCGGACAGCAGAAGACCGCGGACTTTTTCGGGCCGTCCCAAACCGGCCACCATTCGGATTTCCGGATGGACTCCGAGCTTAGGGCCTTGGTCAACCCGAGCTTGTCGGACATTAGTAGATGTCCTCCACGTCAAGCCCAAGGGCAAGAGCGAGCGCGGGTTCGGCTTTCCGAACATGACCGGCCGCCCGAACTTCTGGAGAAGAATTCCCGAAATGCGCCCGCGCCGCGGACATCCGGGCGGCCTTGAGCGCCGGTCCCCGAAGAGAAAGCGTCGAGAGCACCTTCCCGCGGACGGCCGGTTTGACTTCCGCACGGGCCACGATCCGCGGGGACGTGGGCTCGATCTTGACCCGGGCGCGTTGCTTCTCTCCCGTGCGGACCGGGGGAAGCTCGGCCGCGGCCGGGAAGCTGTTCCAGGGGGCCGGGCGGCGCTGGGGCGTGACGACGGCGGCTTGCTCGGTGCTTCCGTCGATGCTGGCCTCTACGCCCTCCAGGGAGGCCGCCAGCGCGCCTACGATGGTCTCCGAGCCAGCGCCCGCGAGGACAGCGCCTTCCAGGGTGCCCGCGGCGGCTCCGGAGCCGGTCTCTTCGCCCGATCCGGCGAGCCCGACTTCCTCTAGGGTGGCTCCGATGCTGCCCTCGATGGTCTCGCTTCCGCTGGCGGCGAGCGTAGCCCCTTCGAGAGTGGCCGCCGCTGCGCCTTCGCCGGTCTCAGAGCCTTCGACGTCGCCGGACAGGTCTTCGAGCGTTGCGCCGAGAGTTCCGAGGATAGTTTCCGAGCCTGCGCCTACCAGCTTCGCGGCGAACGTCGATTCGTCGTCCAGGAAGTGGAAGATTCCGACGCCCGAAATAGTTTCCGAGCCCGAGCCGGACAGCGTGCAGACGCCGCCCGTGTCCGGCGCGAAATGGACCAAGAGCGCGCCCGAAATCGTTTCCGAACCGCTGGCCGAAAGGGTAACGGCCTCTAGGGTGGCGGCGGCTGCTCCGGATTCGCTTTCGGAACCTGAAACTTCGGCGGTGGCGTCTCCAAGTGTTACGACAAGAGTTCCCGTAATCGTTTCGGAGCCGGACGCGGAGAGGGAAACGGCTTCTAGCGTCGCAGCTCCCGCGCCGGATTCCGTTTCGCTGCCCGCTCCGACGAAGGTTACGCCGCCGCTATAGTCACCGGAAAGGCTCGCCGCGAACGTGCCCGATATCCGTTCGGACCCCGCGCCCGCGAGGGTAGCGCCGTCGAGCGAGCTTGCAAGGGCTCCCTGGAATTTCTCCGAGCCTGCGGCGGCCAGCGTGACGCCGTCTAGAGTAGAAGCGAAGTCCCCCGAGACCGGCGGCGGGGGTACCTGGACGAAATCCTCTTCGTCGAAGAAGAGATAAGACTTTCCGCCGTTGCTACTCAATTAAGCGTCCCTGCTTATCGGCTGGTTCCAGGTCCGCGACGCGCCGTCAATCGTCGCGGTGACGATGGCGTAATAGGCCGCGCCGGTCGAAATCCGGTTCGTGGCTTCCGTGTATTTGTAGAGGCCGCTTGACGCGACTTGAGTAAGCGCGGTCGACGCCACCAAGTCGGTTCCGTCGGTCTGCTTGATAACCTGAATCGTCGGACTCGTGATTCCGGACGTAATCGGCTGGCCGTTCTTGAAGAAGGCCGCCGAATAGCGGTCCGTCGTGTTCGCGGTGTCGCGGTCGATGGTGACTTTCGCTTGGTACGTGTCGGCGTTTGCCATCCACCAAAGCACGAAAACGGACGTGCTGTCCGGATTCGTAACCCACGTCGGCGAGACCGTGGCAACTTTCGTCGTCCCATTGTAGGCGGTTACGGCTCTGGCTTGACCGGCTCCGGTCCCGGAGACTATGTAAATCATGGAGCCGTTATAGAAATTGTCAACGGCGCTGGCCGCGGCGTCGAGCGTCATGGTTCCGTCGGCCCCGGCCTGCGCGGTATTGCGCCGAACCGGCTGGAGCTGCTCGCCGAAGGTTCCGGCGCGGACATAGCTTGCAATTTGCGCGTTCCAAGCCTCCTCTTGCCGAGCCGACGTAAACTTCCAGTTCGTATTTCCGGTCCGATTCCTCGAATTGAAACCGGCGTACCAGCGCGGAGTTGCGTCAACCGCGACGTCCTTCAGGTCTAGGAAGTCGCTCTCGAAATAGACCCCGCTGGTATTTGCAAGCGTCGCCGCCGTCCCTGCGCTCGAAGACGTGATCGTAAGATAGAAACTCGGCAGGCCCTTGAAGTCCCAAACGGCGCAAGTTTGGGTTTGGTTTGCCTGGAATACGATGGACAACGATTGGTTTGTCGTGGCGCTGCCTTGATCGACGTGGAATTCGCCGAAAGTGTTGCTGTCGTTGATCGTGATTACGCCGCCGAGCGCGGTTCCGTTCGTGAGGTTGTACCGGAAAACACCGTAAGTCTTGCCACCGCCCGAAAACGTAATATCGTCCTGCGAAACCGCCGGGGTGAAGGTGTAGTTCAACCCGGAGGGAATCGTAGCCGTGGCATTGATAGTCCAGACCGTTCCCACGGTTTGCGAAATGTCCGTCAATGCGCCCGAAAGCGTTCCGGCGCTCCCAACCGAAAGCCCACCCGCCAAACTCCAAGTCCCGGAAAGGTTAAGCGTTCCAGTTACGGTAATCAGGTTCGCTACCGTGGACGGGCTCGCCCCCAAACGGCAAGTCGTCGAAGCGGCAACCGTAAAGTTCATGGTCGACGCCTTCGTAATTACGAAGGTCGTTCCGGAAAGTTTATCGCCCGTGTCGGTTAGGGTTGAACCCGCAACCGCGCCCGTGAATGTGATTGTTCCGAGGGCGTTGGTTATGGTCGCCGTCGCATTGATGGTCAAATCCTTGTCCATCGAAATACGGGGCGTACTGCTGCCCGTAAGTACGGCGGCGCTACCCGTCGTGATACTTCCAACATGGGTCCAAGTTCCCGTCCAAGTTACCGTGCCGTTGATCGTCAACGTATTCGTCGTAACGGTCGTGGACGGCGTCGCGCCGAGCGGGGCCGTGGTTCCGGCGGCGATGGTAACGGCGGCGGCTGCGGTTGTTACGTTGATCTTGTTGAACGTCGACCGCGCATCGTCGAACGTCGAAGCCGCCGTAATGTTAATAGTGCCGCTGCTCGCGGTAAAGGTCGTCGTCGAACCCGTCTGCGTCCAGCTCCCGGCAAGCGTCCAAGTCCCGCTAGTTGCGGTAATCGTCCCGGTGCTGCTGAAAGTTACGGCAGTCGTCGACCATGCCGCCGAGCCCGCGGTCCGCTGAAGGATGCCCGAACTTACGGCAAGCGTCGTCGTGGTGAACGTGCCCGTACTCGATATGGTGAACGTCCCGCCGTTGATTGTGGTCGCCCCTCCCGAAAAGTTGCCGCTGTTGTTCAGCGCAAAGGTTCCGCCCGAAAGCCCGAACGTTGTACTTGTAAACGTCCCAGTTCCAACGTTGAACTGTCCGGAGCTTTGCGAAAAAATCGCAATTGTGATTGCTACGCCTGCGTTTTTGGTAATGCCGACCGTATAGCCGTTGATCGTGAAATTCCCGCCGCTCCACGTCCCCAGATTGTCGATGGTGCAAGCTCCGACGTGTGTAGCGTTGAACGTAACCGAATCCGTCGTGGCAGGAACGGAAACGCCACCGTCCCACGCCGTCGCGTCGGACCAGTTCTTGGTAGTGTCTGCGATCCAAGTTCTTGCGGCCATCTATTTCGAAGCCTCCGCAAGAGCCGGGGCTTCTTCCTTCACTTCCGCTTTGAGCACCTGGAAAGAGATTCGAGCGCCCGGAAATTCGGCGCACGCCCACTTAATCGCCGCTTGAAAACCGTTCGGCCGGACGAGCGGCGACGAGGGGAAATCACGGAGTACCGAAACCGTCCGGGCCTTCTGGAAAAGGTCCGCGCGCTTCGATTTCGGAAATACCGCCGTGATCTTGAAGAGCATGGGACTAGGCGTTCCCCTCCGTAAAGACCGCGCTCGAAACCGCGATGATTGCCCCCGCGACGAAGGAGACCGTCGCGAAGATCAGGTCCGCGCCGGACGTTCCGACGGAGCAGTCCATAACGAAATTGTTGTCGCTGTCGACGAACCGCGCCCAAGTCGCCGTACCCGTGGCGTCGGCCGCGGAGTCGGACGTAATGGCGCTCATGGTCAGCACGCCCGACGACGCCGCGGGCGAGGACGGGTCGGAGAGCGTCAGCTCGGCCAGCAGGGTTGTTGCCGAACCGCCGGTCGCAGGCCGGGAGCCGTTGTAGATTCGCAGCTTCCCCGGACCGGAGCCCGCGTCGAGCTTCGACGTGATTTGATCCAGGCGCGCATTTCGAAGCGCCGTCACCATTCCGATAGCCATTGACTAGGCTCCTTCCTTTTTCACGATGCGGAACTTTTCGAGGGCCTTTTGACCGGCGGCCTTCCCGGCGGCCTTGGCTTTCTCTTCGGAGGGTGCGTTGCCCGTGAGGTTCTGAATGAAGCCGGGTTGCGGCGCGTAGGAGTAGACGCGGACGAGGAAGTCCCACGCCTTGCCGTCCTTGCGCTGCGTCACGAACGTTTCGAAATACGCGCTGAACTCGCGAGCCATGTTAGGCAACCTCCAAAAGTTCGGACCAGTCGACGACGAATTCGCCTGCGTTGAAAAGCAGAATGTCTTCAATGCCGATGAACCGATCCCGCTCTAGCGGGCCGTGCATGAGCATGTTTCCGCCCATCTGCGAATCGAAAAGGGCGGCGTGCGTGATCTTGCCCCATCCCTCGTTTAGGGCGATGGGGAATTGGACTTGCCGAACGTTCGCGTTCACGAGATCCGTTTCGGTTTGGCCGAACTCCATCGCGCGCCGGGCGTAGCCGTTGCCCGAGACTTCCTTCCCGCCGCCTTGGTTGTCCGTGGGCGAGAGGAAGAGCGCAAGAAAGACGGTCTTCGGCGAAAGGTAGGGCACGTTTCTTAGGGCATGCCCCAGAAACTTCCGCTTCAGAAAGTCGGTTATGTCGGTCTTCATCAATATACCGGCGTCTCAATGACTCCGCTCGAACGGCCTTCGGCGTCCCGGACGATGTCCTTTCGAATGCTCTTCGGAACCGGGCTGCCCTCGTTGTGGACGTGAACCTCGATGGGCTGGATGATCTTGGTTCCGTGCTCGCATCGGTGTTCGAGGACGGGCGCGGCTTCCTGCCTCGCAATCATGAGGCCGAGCGCCTTCATGATCTCTTCCCGCGCAGCCGCGCTTACGACCCCGCGCGCACGGAGGGCAATCATCCGAGCCACGAACGCGCGCTGCTTCTCCGTCGCAACCGGGGCCTGGAAGCACCGGCAATTGATGACTTGTCCCGCGGGCGCGCGCATGTCGTGGGGGAACGTGAGGACCCCGCCGTCGGTCACGACTTGGGCGATGGACATATAGTCGAAGCCGCGGGGCTTGGGTCCTGCTTCGTCGAAAATGGTATGGTCGTCACGCACGACGACGTCCCCGGCGCTGGTCCATTGGACCATTTCGAAACCCTGCGCCCCGATCATTTCATTTCGGATTCCATTGACGAATCCGGCCGACTCGGTTCGGGCAACGGTCAACGTCTTCGAGCTGCCCGCCTGGATATCGTAGGTCGTGGCGATACGGTCCCGAAGCTCCTGGACGCTCTCCGAAAGTTTCGTTCCTTCGGCCAGCGAGTGAGACAGGGAAGCGTTGACGCCCTTTACCGTCTGGGCGGCGAAGAACTTCTCTCGATCCGTGAACGCACGGAGCAACCTATCGTCCGTGACGTCGAAAATCGGCACGCCGAATTCTTCCTTCGCGAGCCCGTAGAGCTGCTCCAGGGACTCGGCATGCGCCGGGCGCGTATACTGCCTGAGAAGCGCCGCCGCTTTCGTCGGGTCGGGAATGACCGCCGTTAGATCCATCTTCAGGCGGCCGGACTTCCCGCGGGCCTGCTCGTCGAATCGCGCGAGCGTCTCTTTGCGCTGTACGTTGATCCACTTCCGGTAATCGCCCATCGTGGCGCGTTCGAGCTGGCCCTGATACTTGAGGAACTGCACCCAAGTCAGCTTCGCTTTCTGGATGGGAACGCCGGACTTCGTCGGGCCGTCGCCGATGGCCGAGCCCGGCGGCGTGGAAGCCGGAAGGTCCCCCGCGGGGGCGGGCGCTGGGGGCGTCTCACCGCCCGCGGGAGCCGCTCCGGGGTTGGGGCTGGGAGAGGGAGCGGGATTGTTCGAACTCTCGACGATGCTTTCGGCCGTCGCCATGAGGGGCGGGACGAACGAAACGTCGTCGGTCTTGTACTGGTCCATTTCGAGGCCGACCTTTTCGAAGGCCATGCTCGGAGGAACGCGGAGGTTCGGCCCGGCGAGTTGCGCCGCAATATTGACCTTGTCGAGCAGCCCGGCGCGGAGGGCCTCCACGTCTGTAAGGTCGAAAAGCGCGAACACGTTGTCCAGGTCGTTGAAGAAGATGCTTCGGTCGATGGCCGACTCTTCGAGCTTGAAAAGCGGGATCAGGTTTTTATCCCAAAGGTTCTTGTCCTGCCCGAGCTGCGTAGCATAGTTCGAAAACTCGGTGACGCCGAGCACCGAAGCAGGCATGCCCATGACGGCGAGCACTTCGTCCCTATCGAGCTTCAATTGCTCGATGTACTGCATATCCTCTTGAGAAAGTCCGATGTTCTGATACTGAAATCCGGCTTGCAACATGGCGACTTTGCCGACGTTGTCCTCGCCTTCGAACTTCTCCTTCCACTTTCGCATGTAGGCTTCTTCGTCGGCCTTCTTCATGTTCCCCGCATAGGTGAGGATGCCGCGGGGCGCTCCCTGATTCTTGAGCAAGGAACGGTTGTACGTCTTGATAAGAAGGTCGGACTCGATGCCCATTGCCGCAGCCGTGATTCGGGACATGCCGCGGACCGGGTCCATAGGATTCGGGTATTTGAACTGCACGACTTCCGGCAGACTGAGGAAGATTCGAGAGCCTTTGTATTGGCTCGCGTTCGGCATGTAGCAGGGCGGTTGATAGTACCAGCCGATCAGGTCTCCGAACGTTCCATATTCGAACGCGGGTTGGAAGCAGTCCGGGCCGAGAGGCCAGATACGCTCCGGGTACTGGCCGGGCGCGACGGCGTTTCCTTCCGCGTCCGTGAGGACCCAGAAGCACTCCCCGCGAACGGCCATCCACAAATGCGTAAGCTGTAGGAGCTGCTGTCCGTCCTGAAGGGGATTCGGATTCGAAAAGACATCGTTCGCGGGATGGTTCAAATCCTGCTCGATGGTCTTCGAATAACGGAGACCGGCCCGGCGCGAGCCGGACAATTCCGAATACCGCTTCATCGCCCCGCGGCCCTTTCCTGCCCGTAGCACGCGGTCCAGGCCGTATCCGTGCTTGAGGGTGGCCGCCCGGCGTAGCTGCTGCTGGCGGTCGCTCTCGCGGAAGACGCCGAACGGGGCCTGCCCGGCGACGGTCGCCACGGTCATAGCCGCGGCGAATACCCAAACGTGGGAGCTGAAGGGGTCCATCGCACGGACTTCGGCCGGAAGTCTGGATTTCGAAAGCTGGTCCAGGTACGTGTTGATTGCGCCGAGCATCTTCTGACCCATGATGCGTTCGGCTTTCTTGTGCCGGTACTTCGCGGACTTCGTCGAATAGGACTTCTTCGGCTTCGGGGCGGGCTCGTCGTCCGGATCGGAAGCGACGTTGACCCGGCCGTCTCCGTTGCCTTCCCAGCGGTAGCGGAGCCGTTGCCCGTCCGGTCCTAGAATCCGCGATTGTGCCATCTAGTTTCCTTCCGGTCCGAGGAAGACGTCCAAGAAATCGCTTTCATCGCCCATCATAAGCCGCGGCCCGTCGTAGGGCTTCTGCTTGGGCTGCTTCTGCGCGGGAACGGGCTTGGCCTTCCCCGTAGGAGCCGGGGCCGCCTTGGGCGTGGGGACGCTGGGAGATCCGGCCTTCCGAGCCGCTTCGGCGACCGGCGACGGCTTCTTCGGCGACGGAACGGAAAGCACGCCCGCGGGGGTCTTGCCGTTCTTTTCGTCGAAGCCATGCGGACGCAGAGCCTTTTCGACGACCACGATTCGACGCTTTGCGGCTTGTGACATACTCTTCTATCCTCCCAGCTCGGCGATTGAAAAATCCGGCTTCATGCTGCGATACGAAAGCATTTCGAAGGCGAGCGCCCACTTCATGACCGCATCATCCGGTTTGCCTTCGAACTTTCCGGTACGGTTCTTTTTGAAGCCGAGGCATTCCTTCAGCAACTCGCGGTCCTGCACGATCAGCGTTCCGGTTTCGACGCTGTTCGAAAGGTTGTCCAGGATGTAGGGCCGGGTAACGGGGTTCGTCTCGAAGCCGGGCCGGGCCGAGCTGTAGTCCTTGCCCGCGGCATAATGGAAGATGGCCCCTCCCTGGAAATGAGGCCCGGCGAGCGTCGGGTCCGTCTCCCAGAGGATCTCCTCTAGCTTCTGAATGACGGCGTGCCCGTGGTTGTTGCGCTCGACGCCGAGGAGCGCGCCGTTATAGCGGAAGTGTGCGGCGGCGAGGATGGCGGCTTGCTGTCGAATGGAGAAATGGCCGTGCGCGGCTGCGACTTGCGAGCCGTCCTTTCGGTCGATGATTCCGAACCCGTTCTTATCCCCGCCCGGCACGCCTTCGGACGTGTCCGCGCCGCATACGTATTCGTGGCCCTTCTTCGGCTCGGCCCATTCGACATAGTAGCCGCCGGGGACGTGCTCGACGTCATAGGCGGGCAGGCTAAGGAGAAGGTTTCCGATAATCTGCTGATTGAAGAAACAGATTCCGGTATTGATGAAGGCTTGCTCGGGGCTCTCGGGATATTCCTGCTCGGCGTAGAGCTTGAGACGACGACGCATCGCGCGACGCCAAGCGATTTGCTCGGGGTTGAGCTTGTGCCGAGTGACGAGGGCGAATTCGTCGTTGTCGTAGGAGTCGGCGACTTGGCGACGGGCTTTCGGCGTGAGGGGAATTCGGTTGGTCGGGTCGTCCCACCACGTCAGAAAAATACCCGTCCAGTCGGATTGACCCGACTCGGCCTCGTTCCAGGTCTCCTCGAACAAGTCGCCCTTGCCGTTGCCGGTCGATTCGAGGACGACTTCCCCTTCGGACGCGGCCTCCGTGATACCGGCGAGGAGGAGTCGTTGCTCGTCGATGTCCCCGGGGGAGTGGGCCATTTCCGACCATTGGATTTTGTTGTAGGTCGATCCGCGGGCAAAGCCCTTCGCGCCCGCCGTACCGATTTCGAAGATGGACCGCAGCACGGGGAAGGACAGCTCGCGCTTGTTGCCGGACGGGGGACGCGAGGGCCGGAACCAGTCCGGGAGCATTTCGTAGAACAGCTCCACCATTCGGAAAATCTTGACGGAGTCCCGGTCCGTGTGCGCGAGGGTCACGGCCTGCGTGTCGGGCGTGTTGGCGACCTTGTGGAAGGTCTCGGCCTGCTCGCTCGTGGTGACGCCCTCCCGGCGGGCCTTGAGATAGATGAACATGGGGCGCTTACCCTTGGCGAGGGCCTCGCGCTTAATCCGGCGTGCCTTCTTCTGGGGAGCGTTCAGGCGAAGCGGGCGAATCGGTCCGGACTTCGGACGAATCCAAAGGAACTCCTCCGCGTACTTGTCCGGATCGTCGAGCAGCTCGTCGACCGTAGGAAGCGGACCGTCGCGCTTGATGCAGTCCTCTCGAATGGCCTCGTACTCTTTGCGCGCGAACTCCTCGTCGAAGTCGAAGCCCAAGTCCTCGCCCTCTTGAACGAGTACGTTCGGCTGGACGTAACGGGGAATCGGCATCTTAGCCAACCCTCCGAGAATCGGCTTCGAGGATGGGCTCGGCTTCCAAGTTGTGTTCGGCGGTCGCAATTCCGGTTTTCGAAACGAGAGCGTTTTCGGCAACACTCCTCGAAAACCGATTCTGCATGAGCAGCATTTCGAAATTGTTTCCCGCGCCGCCCATGAGCGAATTGAAGTTCTGCGTAATCTGCTCGGGCGTCATGGTGGCGAGCATCTTGTCGAAGAGCTTTTCGGAAAGCCGTTCCGAACGAATGACGCCGAGCCAGAAGAGAAGGGGAAGCGGAATGCCGGTCGCCGGGTCGACGCCCTCGCGGAAAGTCTGAAGCATAACCGCGACGGTTTCTTTTCGAGGATCGTTCGTCCGGCCGCTCGGGTTCTTCGACTCGCCGGGCTTGGCTTGCCCACGCCGAAGGGCTAGGTATTGCGCGTCGCTCATGGGCTTGCCGGACTTGTTCTTCGGGCGCTGCTCCGGGGGAGGCAGGCTGGCGAGTTCTTCGGGCGTGGGGACGAACCTAGCGGGTTCCTTGGGCGGTTTGGAATCCGCGCTCTGGGGAGAGCTGGCGACGACGACTCGGCGGGGGGCTGCTGCGGGGGGAGTAGAAGACTTCGGCGTCACGTTGGGCGTGACCAAAACCCGGCGGGGAATGCCCGGGTTCACTAGGGGAATTAGACCGTTTGGTTACACAAGATGCAAGGATATTCCGATTATGTGATACTACTTCACGGAAAAAATGCGGTTTTTCAGGAAAGAAATATCTTCCAGGCGCACGCAGCAAGGCGAGTTCCGGCCTAGCCCAGCCCGCCAGCGGGTTAGCGCAATCTTCCTTTCCTTGAGCCTGCGGACCAGAGTAATCCTAGAGATCCCGAGCGCCGACGCGATGGCATCGTAACCGATGATCCACTCCCGCCGATCCCAAAGCATCTACACTCCCGAGCAAGAGGGGCAGAAGAGCACGCGCCCGCAGCGCATGACGAGGAGCGCGGTCTCGTTAAGGTACAGCCGGAAAGACTTCGAGCAGCTCGGACAGCGAAGCCGCGTCCGTTCCGAACCCGCGGAAAACGTCTCGTCGAAAATCTGCGCGCAGTTCCCGCAATAGTGGAACGGTAGCCCGCTCCATATCTCGCCGTGCATTCGCGAAGGGAACTGCTTCGAAAATTGCCCCTCACACACGCCGCATTGAGCATGCGCGAAAATGATTTCCCGT
>Ga0307473_10000100_pt1 | contig 16344 bp, 25 predicted proteins | sample atmos_gasesAM5C__FD_203744 | JGI IMG/M metagenome (GOLD analysis project Ga0307473, IMG submission 203744) | Hardwood forest soil microbial communities from Morgan-Monroe State Forest, Indiana, United States - atmos_gasesAM5C_515 | ecosystem: Environmental > Terrestrial > Soil > Temperate...
CTCCCACGCCTCCAGCTCGCCGGGCGCGGAGCCCATCTGCTGGGCCATCCGCGCGGACGCCTCGACGGCCGCCTTTCCGGCGGCGGAGAGTCGCGCGAAGGCCGGCCTGGTCGGCGCGAGGCACGCATCGTGACCGAGGAGGCCACCGCCGAGGCGCGACTTCGCAGCGTCTCCGTGCGGATCTGCCGCAACTACCTTCCGTCCGTTGACGTAAATTTCACAATCGTATTGGCTGCCGTAGCTCATGGTTTTCCTCCCTGGTTGTTGGACTTCGAATCCTCTCCTGGTGCCGGACGATCTGGCGGTGGGCAGCCGATGCGCTCCGCCATCGCGTCGGCGAAAGCCCGGGACCGCCGCTGGACCTCCGCGTCCGATGTCAGGCCCTGCTCGACCAGGGCCCCGTTGTGGACAACCCGGTCCGCAAGCTCCCGGGCCGTGGTGGTCTCGACAGTCGCGGGCTTGCCCGCCTCAGCGGTCTCCTTGCGCGTGGTCATGGTGGTGTCGGCCCCCCTGAGGCGGGTTGCTCGGTCCAGAGCGGAACATCACCAGCGCCGGCAACACCGTCAGGCGCGCGGTACCACGTTTGCAGCAGGCACCAGCGGCGAAGGACAACCGGGTAGAGCTGCTCGCTCTGCATGCCGTGCCCGTCCAGGAAGGCGAGGTCACCAGCTACCTTCTCGACATCGTCTTTGTGTCTCATGGCTCCTTGCCCTTCGCCAGCACCGTGGGGCTTGCGTTGCCGAGCTGCCAATGGGGCAGCGACGTAAACGGGTCGATGCTCTGCCCTGTCAGCACGCCGTCGCGCAGTGGGTCCAGATCGGTACCGCCGATTTCGATGATGGCGTGGACGGGGACGGAGATCCGCTCGATGCAGTCGGGGGCCATCATGTGTTCCCACAGAGCCGCGAATGGCCGGGTTGGGCTGGCATTTTCCCAGCCAACCAGCACGGTGACCGGGATGGCGGTGCCGAACGAGTCGTGGAGGCGCAGCTTTACCGTCATGCCCGGGACTCCACTCCGGAGCGGGACCGACGTCATGGTCGGTAGCCGGTCGTCCTCCGGGACCACGTCGACGAGGCGGCGGTCGCTGGACTGCCCGATCACCCGCGCGCGGTAGAGACTGCGAAAGAAGAACAACGGGTCGGCGTGGCGAGCGAGCTTTTTCAGCGGGCCCTTTAGCCTATCAGTCATGATCCCTCCGTCGGGTGATCGAGTCGGTTGAGGGCGGCGAGCAGCGACAGCAGGCTGCCCGCCCGCAGCGGTTGCTCCGCGGCGGCCCTAACCAGCAGATGCCTGGAGAGGCCGAGGCGAAGCGCCAGGCGCCGATCCGACGTGCCGTTCAACAGCTCGCGCACGCGGCGGACAACCGCGGTGGTCGGCACCACCGTGCCAGGCGATGACACCGTCTCCTCCTCCTCTGTGGCCGCAAGCCGCATCCTGTCCGCCACCGTGCCGGAGCGCGAGACGCTTTCCAGTAATCGCGGGCCCATCACATCCGCCGTGGAAGCAGGGGCGGTCGCCCGCGCCGGCTGGTGTAGTGGGGCGCCTGGCCACCGCCGAGCATCAGCGCGCTTGCCGCCCAGACGAAGGCGTCGAGCCGATCGGGCGAGCTGCGGTCAGTCGATGGGTCCCATTCGCAAAGCTGGTCCTCGAGATGCGGGAGCCCTCCAACGAAGTGCACCTTGCGCTGCTCGACCAGCGCCGCGATCGGTTCGGCCCTGACCGCCTTGCCCCGCGATGCCGAGACCAGGGTGATCGGCAGGTGGGCACCGCCGTGGGCGCGGAGGACGGCGGAAACCATGTCGCCCCCACAATTTTTTTCCGCGATGATCCGGTCAGCGCGATGGTGGTCGTAGGCCCGACGAACTGCGGCTGCCCAGCCGGCGGGCGACAGCACCGCGGACCAGTCGGCGAGGACGAACCCGTGGGGCTCCGGCGCGCCCCGGCAGGGGCAGGGGCCGACGCCCATGGTGACGATCCCGCACTCGTCGGACGTCGCCGTCGAGCTGGCCGATGGATCGACGCCGACCACCACACGCCTTAGCTCGGGCGCGCGCGCCACGCGGGCAGCGTCGATGTCCCCACGCCGGAACAGCGCGCCCGGGCGATCCTCCAGTAGGAGGCCGAAGATCTCCTGCTTGCCGAGGCGCGTGTTCGCGTACATCCGGGTGATGGCCTCCAGGTACGACGGCGCGAGAAAGTGGCTGTTGTCGAAGGTGGTCGATCTGGTGACCACGGTCCCGGGCTCGGCCAGCAGGCCGCGGACCAGCTTCGTCGGCCGGGGTGTCGTCGTGGCGGTGATCGTCGGGTGGTCGCCAGAGCGAACCGCAAACTCCAGGTTCGCCCACATCTCGTCGCCTCCGGCAGCCCAGGCGCCGACCTCGTCGGCCCAGGCCGCATCGAACTGGACGCCTCGCGCGCGCTCCGGCTCCTCCGCGGAGAGCAGCAGCGCGGTCGCACCGTTGCCCCAGAGCAGGCGTCGCTTGCTCGGCTCGAACACCGGACGCCAGGCCGGCGGCGAGAGCTGCAGCAGACCGCTCGGTCCTTCGACCATGACGTCTCGGCAATCCGCGGCGGTGGCGCCGACGAGCCCGACCCTGCCGGCCTGGCCCGACTCGATCAGCGTGCGGACCCGTTGTGCACCGCTCCAACTTTTCCCGGCCCCGCGTCCGGCCAGAAATAACCAAGTGCGCCAAACGCCGGCGGGGGCGAGCTGGCAGGGCCTGCCGAGGAACGTCGGATCGTAGGCACACCGCTGCCGCTCGCCGGGGCTGAGGACCGCCGCGAGCTGCTCGGCACCGCCGGCCTCCGCGATGGCCTGCTCCAGCAACGACTGCTCCGGCACCGGCATCATCCCGCGCACCTCCGCTGGGCCCTGTCGCTCCGGGCGACCCACGTTGCCAGGCAGACCGCATCGGCCGCGCCCTGATCGACGAGGACGCGGTAGACGGACATCACGAGGGCGCGAGCTGCCAGCTTCCGGTCGGCACCGCGGGAGGTGCGGGTGATCCCCCGGCAACAGGCGCAGCTGCCACTCCTCGGTCGGCACGACGACGGTGGCAAGCCCGCGACGTTCGAGCGCCTGGCGCCAGCGACCGAACAGCGTCGCCAGGAGCAAACCGGCAGCAGGATTCGGACCCGTGTAGGAACGGCTGCTCGATCGCGTACAGGTCGGCGCGGTCGGCGGCAAGCTCGGCGGCAACGCGCTCGACGTCCGCGGCGCTGTCGACGCGCAGGACGCCGTGGCGGATCAGCCGCTCGGCGCCGTCGGCGGTGCGTTCGACCACCGCGATGCCGCTGGTCTCGGCGCTGCCGATGCCGGCGACGATCACGACGGAGACACCTTTGTAGCGTCGCCGTTCGCGTTGAGCAGCGCGTTCCCGGCTTCAGGCGGTGTTGCCCCGCCGGCGGCGTCCGCGGCTGTCCTACGCGCAGCTATGCGCCTGAGTATCGCGTCGAGCGGGCTGTCGTCGCCGGCCGGAACGGACGGCAGCAACGGCGTGCCATCGGGGTTGGCCAGGGCGGCGACCGCCTTGCCGTACAACCGGTCGAAAATGATCTCGCATGCACGAGTACACTGTGAGTGCTTTATGTCCTTCGCGATCTTCACCAAGCTGACCGCCGCGGTAGAGGCGCCGATCCGGAGCGCCTCTTTGACGTCGCTGCTCATTTTTGGCCGGCCACCCGGACACCCAGACACGCCCTTTGGCCACGGACGGCCCACGACGCGCTTGGCCTCCGCGGGGGTCGCGGCGTCAGGCGCGGTGTCGCTGGCGGCGCGCTCGGCGGTCGCGCGCTCTTCGGCGCTGCCGTCGGCGTCGAGCAGGTGCGTCGGCGGGTGTTCGTCAGCGGCGTGGGTCATGGCGGCAGGATCTCCGATCGCCGGGGCTGGCCTGTAGTTCCCGCTGGCCAGCTCGCTGCTCCGCGGCTGAGGCGCGCCGCTGATCCTGAAACGGGTACCGTTGGGTGGCGGTTGACCATGGACGGCGGGGAATCGCGTAGAAGCGCCGGGAAAACGACGGTTTCCTGAGAATAAGTACGCCGATGCGCATCGGTTCCGCCGAGCTTGCCGGCGTCGCTCCGGCCGCTGCATTGAGCGTGCGGAGAGGGGCGGGGAGGGCGGCGGCGGGGCCCCTCATGCAACGGCCCGCGGCGCGAGCGCCATCTCAAGGGCAATGAGCGCCATCTCAAGGTCAGCGAGCGGGATGTGAAGGCAGTGCAGGCAGGTGGTTAGGGTGTTGATGTCGGAGGGACCCAACGCGTCGAGGAGGTGCAGGTTGTCCCAGAGGAAGTCCTCGCCCGCGTCCCATCTGGCGTCGGCGTCATCGATCCGGGCGATGCCATCGAGCACCGACCGGTGCTCATCGCCGAGTTCTGCCAGGACCATCCGGCACCGGCACGCGGTGTCGTCATACACGGTGTTGTCGTCGGTTTCCGCTGCCATCGTTTCGATCATCGGTCTCTCCTTTCATCACCCAAGCTGGCTTGCCGCTCGACTCCGGGAACCGGTTCCGGTTCCTGGTTCCCCCTATAGGGGGAGGGAACCAGGGAACCGGTCCGGGTCGGTGTGGTTCCGGAACTGGTTCCGGGAACCGGGAACCAGTCGCGCGTCATAGGGTCCAGGGCATCACCAGTTCTCCCCGCACTCCCGGTGCACGATCCCTTCGCCCTGGCGCCAGTAGACCAGCGCGCCCACTTCGCAGCGGTTGCCACAGACCCGGCACCAGCTCGCGTGCTGCGCGCGGATCGCTCGCTTCGCCGCACGCTCCGGCGCGGGCGGCGGCGACACCGGCGCGCCACCGACCGTCAGCCCGGCGTCCACCATGGTCTTGAGCGCGATGACCGCGCTGGTCCGCGCTTCCTCGATCGGCGTCGTTGGATGCGTCGCTCTGCGGATGAGGTTGGCGATCCGTTCACGGAGCCGACCGCTGCCTTCACTGCCCGCCATCAACCCGCCCTCCAGCACCCCCCTGGCAGCCCGATCGGTCCGGTCCGCCTACTACGTAGGCGGGACCGATCCGCTCTGATGGGTGGACCGGTCCGCATGCGGGACCGCTCGTCACCGACGGGAACGAATTTCTCGGGACCGGTCGGGACCGCTGAACGGATCGGTCCCGCGAGCCGAAAATGACGCCGATCTGCCTCGTCGAGGGGACCGATCGCGGACCGATCCCGGTGTGCTGCGTCGTCATCGGGCGAGGCTCCTGCCGGCGGGGGTGGTGCGGAGCCCTCGGCCGGGCTCAATGAGGCCGCGCGCGCGCAGCGCCGCGACCAGGAGGTCGGCGCGAGCGCGTCGCACTCCCATCTCCTTGGCCACGGCCGCGTTCGAGGTGACGCCGCGGTCAATGGCGATCAGCGCCTCCCGCTGGTCATCCGACAACGCCGCCGCCGCGTTGGGCGTGTAGATTCCGGTGGCACCTGCGTAGGTCAGCCCGATCGTGCCGCCCGCGGAAAAGCGTGACTTCGCGACGTGGAGGCGAGCTGCAGCTTCTCCCCCCGCTGGACAGGTATCGGCGTCGAGGTGGAGCATGCCGGAGGCGTCCGCCTCGACGTCGCCCGACTCCTTCGCCGCGCCGAGGTAATCGGCGGCTGTCCGCTCATCGCTCGACTGGTACCAGCCGCGAGCCACCGACGACAGCGCCAGCACCATCGATCGCCTGTCGCTGGCCCACTGGGCGAACATGTCGCTGGTCTCTGACGTGGCCATTCGCTCGGTCATCTGCCGCCCGGAGCGCCGCACAATCCGTCGTGCGACGTGCTGGAGGTAGTCGACCACCACCACCGGTTCCTGACCGTCGGCGCGGGCGGCGGCATCGAGCGGGCCGAGGATGTCGGCCTCGCGACCGACCGCCACGACCCGGAGCCACAGCCCCTCGAGCGCGTCGGCCACGATCGCGCCGTCCTCCGCGTCGCCCTCGTATAGCTCCAGCCAGGGCCGGCCGAGCACCTGTGCGGCCACCCGCGCGAGCACCTGCCGCACCGACAGCTCGGACGTGAGGTAGACCACCGATCGATCACGCGCGATGGAGCTGGTGACCTGCGCGGCCAGCGACGACTTGCCGCCGCCCGCTTTGCCCGAGAGAACGTACATGCTCTCGGCCCGCAGTCCTCCGCGCAGCACCCGATCGAGGGGCTCGATCCCGGACGGGACCGCCGGAGGCAGGTCACGCGACCACTCGTCGCGCGCAGCTGCGGAGGCGGCGATCGGCGGTGCGGGCGTGGGGGCCCCATTCGGGCGCGCTCCGGCCTCGTCATATGGCGGCGTGCTGTCCATCTACCCCGCCTCCAGGCCCGCGACCTGGTCAGCCACGTTGCACCGTCGGCCACGGCCACGCCGCTGGTCGCTGCGCGCGCTCCAGCAACCGCGTCCCGCGTCCCTGCGCCCTCGCGTCCTCGAGCTTGTGCCGCAGGTGGTGCTCGGTCCACGGCGGCGCGCAACGCGCGTTGTACCCCAGCAGCAACAGCCACTGCTCGTCGTACGTCAGCTCGGTGTGCGCCGCGATCTTGCAGGCGACAGCGAAGGTCGCGACGTGGCCGCCCTCGCCGGAGATGGCCGGAGGTACGGCGGCAATCCACGCCCGCAGCCGCCGGTATGACATCGACGGATCGCTGGGCGGAGGTCGCGACGGCACCGCCGGCAGGGGACGCTCGGCGCGCCGCACCCGCGCGTACAGTTCGGCGGGCAGCGTGGCGAGCGCGGAACCGACCCACCGGTACAGGCGCCCCGACCGGTGCAGCGACGGCGGCGCGACGAACTGGCCGCGGACCTTCACGTCGAGGCCCGGCGCGATCCGCCGGTCGGAGATGGCGCCCGGGTCCTGGTCGGGCGCCAGGCGATAGATCCAGTGCCGGCCGCCGCTACCGGTGATCGCCTCGAGCGTCGGCGGCAGCACCGGCAGCGCCCGTGCGCTTGCGATCCCCTCGTCGCCGTCGGCGTCGACCAGGAGGTAGCGCCCCTGGAGGGCGATCCCGATGTTGCCGGTCCAGCCGGTGAACTCGCTGCGCACGCGCACCAGGTCGCACGTCGCCTGGTGCTGCCACTTGCGAACGACGGGATGCTTGCCGGCGCTGCGGCAGTCCGTCGCACCACACGAGCAGATGCCCAGGGCGGCTCGATGGACGCGGATCGGGGCGAGCCCGGCGCTGGCGTACTGCTCCGCCGCCATGGCGATCGGCGTGGTGTCCGCGGGCAGCACCGCGGTGCTCATCGCGCCCGCGCCCGCGCCGCCATCGCGGCGATCTCGTCGTCGGGGACGGGCGCGAGCTGCGAGACGTCGATGAGGACGACGCGACCGCGTTTCGTTGCGTGGATGAGCCCCTGCTTTATGTGCAGGCGCAGGGTGCTCTCCGGGTAGTGGTATTCGCGGACCACCTCCGACATGCGCTTGAGCACCGGGCCGTCGGCGCGGCGAAGGCGGCAGAGCTCCGTGGCAACCATGTCCACCTTCGCCTCGAGCCTTCCGATGGTGGCGAGCACCTGGGCGAGGTCCGCCTCGATCACCGCCCGACCTCCTGGATCCGCAGGTCACGGAGGCGCACCTCGATCAGCAGCCGGGTCCCACGCCGGAGCCCCAGTCCGGCCATTGCGCGGGCGTACGTGCGGGCGGAGATGTCGAGGAGCGCGGCCGCCTTCTCCTCGGAGGGGACAAGCCGAGCAAGGCGCGTGAGCGCTGCCCGGTTTGCATCATCGAGCGGCTCGCCTGAGCCCTTCCGGCGCGGCGCCGCCACCCCACCGATCGTCGTATTGGCCATCTACCATTGCGCCGGGAGCCCCCGGGGATCGGGCAGAATTCGTCGTCAGATCGAATGTTTGGGACTAGTCGGCGTAAGGCGCTTACGGCTACTCTTTGAGCCGCCGCGATCGGCTCCGGATGTGGCCCTCTCCGGCCAGGAGCGCCTCCATGTGGAGGCACGGCCGCCGGCCGGTTTTGCAGGAGATGCAGTTGGCCATGTGGTGCTTGACCTGGAGCTGTACACGATCTGCCTTCGAGGTCCGGACGCGGTCCCGGTTGCGTGGCCGGGCTGCGCACGCGTCCGTGCAGTACTTGCTGCTGCGTGACCGGCCATCCCTGCCGATGGCGAAGAGCGTGCCGCACTCGACGCAGCAGCGGTCTGTTGTCGAGATGCGGTTGTACTCCGGCACGTAGTGCTCCAGGAGCAGGCGTCGGTATTCATTGGGCGTCGTCGGAACGGCGGTGGCCACGGCGAGGAAGTCCCGCAGCTCGCGCAGCTTCGCACAGGCGTCGTCACCGAACGGCAGAGTTCCGGACGCGTCCTGCTCGTCACGACGCCGGGCAACCTGGTCCATGACACGCCTGCCCGCTGCTTCGACGGCCCAGAACAACCGGGCATACCGCTGCGTGCGCGCATCGTGGCGATCCCACGCCCGCTGGACGGCCTCGCGGTGCTCCGGCGCCGCTGACTCCGGCAGGAGCGGCAGCACCGGAAACCGACGCAGGATCCGCTCCCGGATGCGATCCACTCTGTTGCACGCTTGCCGGGCTCGCTCAAGATCAGCCAGCCGTGGCGCCCACGCCGCCGCCTCCGCCGCCGCGAGCGCCTGAGGCGATGTTCGACCCTTGCCACCATCCCGCCGCATGGGCGGTCACCTCCCGCCACTCCGCGCTGTCCGTTGGTCAACAACACGCAGGCCGGGCCCCCGGGGGAGTGCGCCGGGGAACCCACCCGCCGGGGATCAGCCAGCGAGCTGCCTGGAGGATGCGATCTTCGGATCGGGGGTGGGCCGCCGTCAAGCCGCCCGCGCCCCCGCCGGGGGCCGCAGCGCCAACGGTCGGGAACCTACGCATTGCCAACCGCCATGGTCAAACGTGGCCAACGGGCAGCCAATCCACGGTTCCGGTCCCCCAACTGCCGCAGACGCCCCCAGGCTGAGGCCAAGAGAATGCGGTAGTTAGCGGGATTTACCTGCAATTACCGCACCTTACCCGCCAATTCGAAGGCCGATGCTCTATCCAGTTGAGCTACGGGCGCTGGCGAATGATGTTGATGGGTTAGGAGGCCTTCTTCGTCGGCTCGGCAGCGTCCGGACCGTCCTTGTGGCCAACTGTGCCCAACTTATCTGATTGGCCCGTCGGAGCAAGGGCGATGACCTTGCCGGCGGCCGGGCTCAAGTCGACGCCGACGGCAGCGAGGTCCGCGGCGGTGAACATCCCCGGCACCAGGTGGGCGTACCGCATGGTCGTGCTCAAGTCCTCGTGGCCGAGGATGAGCCGGAGCTTCTCCATCGGCCGACCGTCCATCACCCAGTGGGAGGCGAACGTGTGCCGCGTGCAACGGTACCAGTTGAGCCGCGGGACCTGCTTCTCGCGGCGGTCGGTCGCCGCCACCTCGGCCGCCGGCACCTGCTTCGTCGCGCGCTCCTGGAGGCCGCAGACCGCGAGCGCCTTCGCCAGCTGGTAGTTGAGCGTGTGAGGCCGGATGAACTCCGGCGGCCTGCCCAGCTCCGGCCGCCCTCCCCGGCGGAGGTACTTCGGCTGGAACAGGAGCCCGACTCCGCCGGTGCGGAGATGCCACTGCTGCAAGGCAGGAAGCAGCGTATCGACGATGATGGTGGTGCGGCTCTCCTTGTCCTTGAGCTGGCAGAGCCGTCCCTCCTGGACCTGGCGCTTGACGTGGATGCGCCGCGTGTCGAGGTTGATGTCCGCCCAGGAGACGCCGAGCACCTCGCCGGTCCGCAGGCCGGCCAGGGCCCCGATCGCGAACATCACGTTGTACGGCTCAGGCAGGGCCAGGAACACGCGCCGGACGTCCTCCTTCGACTCGAGGAACGGCGTGTCCTTCGGATCGTGCGCGGCGCGGATCAGCCGCCTGGTCGCCCGGGGCAGCTTGCGTACCGGATTGTCGACGGCGTGGCCCTGCTCGACCAGGTCGGTGAAGAATGTCGACAGCTGGCGGACGCAGTGCCCGACCGTTGTCGAGCTCAGGTTGGTGGCCAGCTTCAGCTCCACGAACCGCCGGATCAACAGCTTCGTCACCTCGCCCGGACGGTACCCGCCGAAGTAGGGGCCGTTGTGCAGCTTCCACCGGCTTCGATCATCGACGACCGATGCCGGATGCGTTTCCTTGCGCCGCTCCAGCCAGGTGGCGGCGAGCACCGCCAGCGTCGGGACGTCGCGGTTGTCGGCCTTGAGCCCGACCTCTTCGCGCGACAGCCCGGCGCTGATCCTGGCCAGGACGCGCTCGGCAACGTCGCGATCGGCGTACCGTTCGGTTCGCCGTCGGCCGCCCTCGCGCCACCGGATGACCCAGCAGGTGCCCTTCTGGTAGATGCTCCCCATCCCGTGCGGCCGCTTGCGTGCTTTCCGGCTCATCGCCCACCTCGCCGGCCGGGACGTCGTCGCCGGGGCTTCGCCGCCGGAGCGGCCTCGACGGGCTCCGCCATCGCGTCGTTGATGGCGCTGGCGAACAGGATGACCGCGTTGGCGAAGTTGGTCGCCTCGAGCGTCTGTTCCGCTTTCGCCCAGAGGTGCGCCGCGAGGTGCAGCACGGTCAGCGCCGGGTGCTCGTGGCCACCGTCAGCCGCCTCGCCCTTCCTTGCCCTGGCGACCCCCGCCTGCTTGCACAGCTCGCAGTCGAGCGGGGGAAGCGGTGGAAGGTCGCTGCGTGGCTTGCTGGTGATTCTTTTGGGGCGTGTTACTTTGGGCATCCATCTGCTCCTGTCCGGGGTTGATGACTGGGCGTCCGGCTTGTACCCGGGCGCCCTTCTTTTTCTCTGGTCTCGATTCTCCGGTGCGGCCTCCTGCGGCGTCCACCGCCGACGTGGTTTACGGCCGAATGGCGAGCCAGCCGGCAAAGTTCATCCAGCGCCAGAAGCAGTCGATCCGTTCGAAGCCGGCGCTTCGGATCAGCTCGACGTTCCAGGCGGCGGTCACCGGCACCAGCACGCCTTCCAGAGCCAGGGCCTTGCGCTGGACCTCCTCGGCGCTGTACCCGTTGTCCTGCTTCCCGCGGTGGTACTGCTGCACGAAAGCTGCATCAAGCTCGGCCGCGGCGCCCAGCACCTTCTCCACCACCAGGAGCGCGCCGCCCGGCCGGAGGGCGCTGTAGATGCAGGCGAGCAGCGCCTGCCGGTGCTCGATCGGGATGAACTGCAACGTGAGCACTGCGAGCACCACGGACGCGTCCGCCGGTGCGAAGCCGCGCCGCAGGTCGGCCTTGCGGATCTCGACGATGCCCTGGGTGATCAGCCCGCTGAACCGCTCGCGGCACGCGGCCAGCATCGGCTCGCTGATTTCCAGCCCGACGTAGCGGTTGTACGCCCCGAACCGATCGATGAACGGGGCGAGCGCTTCACCGCGCGCGCAGCCGAGGTCGACGATGGCGGAGGACCGCTGCACGTAGCGCGAGGCCAGGTCGAACACCGCCGCCCGCATCACGTCGTACTGCGGGATGCTCCGGCGGAGCATGTCGTCGAACACTCTGGTGACCTCATCGTCGAAGGCCCAGCGGGGAGCCGCGTATCCGGTGTCCGTGGCGGGCTCGGCGCTCATGCTGTCCTCCGTTCGTCGGCCCTGATGCGGGCTAGGATCTCGTCGCGGACCACCGCCGCCACCGCGGCCATCATCGGCGGTGGCACCGCCCGCCCTAGCCGTTCCCAACGCTCGGCGTACGTTCCTTCGAGCCGGAAGTCATCGGGGAAGCCGCAGATGCGCAGCAGCTCGGCGGTTACGAACTTCCTGCACTCGTGGGGGTGCATGACGCTCGCGGCTGTTGTATGTGCGGCGGCCGCCGTGTACGTGGGGCAAGGCCGGTCGGGATGCGTGCGCTGGGCGTTGAAATACTTCGCCGACTGTTCCCCCGGCCGCAGCTTCCGCCACTCGGCCCCGACCGCGTATCGCTCCATGCTGGCCGCCTCGAGCTCCTCCGCGGTCGGCGGTTGCACGCCGCCCTCGACGTGGACGCGGGCACCACCGAAGGCGCCGCCAATGCTCTCAGCGTCAGCCAGGACGCACGGCACGGGCTCGCCTGGGCCACCAACAGCCTGGCCCTTCTCCCGGCCGTTGGACCGCACGACCCGCGCCCTGGCGAGCCAGGGGCAGGCGTCGGCCAGGGTGTAGCGATACGGCAGCGGCCGGGGGAAGGCCGGCTGGAGCCCGAGGTCGTTCCGCACGCCCACCAGGATCAAGCGCTGGCGGGTCTGGGGCACCCCGAGCCATTGCGCGTCCAGGATGCGGGCGCCGACCACGTAGCCCGTTTCCCGGAGCGCCGCCAGGATCTCGCGGAAGTACCCGACCGCCACGCCCCGGGTCAGGCCGGCAACATTCTCCGCGACAAACACCCGGGGCTGCACGCCCCGGAGGAGCCGCGCGAATTCGTAGAACAGGTCATCCGTGCGCTGGACTGTGCCCGAATACGACCTCGCCTTGCCCCAGCCGGCGCTGCGCTTGCCCGCCATGGAAAAACTGGAGCACGGCGGTGAGCCTTCGAGCACATCGATCTCCCCGACGGCCAGCCCGGTGGCGGCCAGGATGTCCCCGGGCTGGACGTCGCGGATATCCCGCGCATCGAGAGGGGTGGTGGGCGCATTGGCCAGGTAGCTGCGGCGGGCCGCCTCGATGAACTCCGAGGCCCAGGCGATGGTGAAGCCAGCTAGCCGGAAGCCCAAGCACGAGCCGCCGCACCCGCTGAAGGTAGAGACGACGCGAAACCCGTTCGGCGGCAGCGCCGCGATCTCGGCCATCGAAGGAACGCGGTAGGGCGGCCGGTCCACGGAGCGCTTCACGGCCGGGGCTCCCCGTTCCAGGCGAATGCGCAACGTGGGCATCGAAAGTCGGTCTCCCCTGTCTCGTCGACGTCGTCGAAGTCTGCCGGCGCGGGCGGGGGCTCAAGCGCCGCCAGCTCCGCGGCGACCACCGCCTCCAGCTCGCCGAGGCGCAGCGACTCGAAACCGACCTCCTGCTCCAGCGCCTTGAGCTGCTCCAGCGCCAGCTCGGTGTAGCTGCCACTGATCTCGGGACTGTTCGCGGCGAGGTTGGCCATCCGGGACTTCGTTTCATCCCAGTCCACGCAGCGCACCGGAAAGCGCTCCCCGGTGCCCGGGTGGATGATCTCCCCGACGTCGCCCGCCAGGCGCCAGGTGGTTGCGCCCGCCTCGCGCAACGCCCGCACGCGCTGGTGCCCGGCGATCAGGATGCCGAGGCGGCGGTTGTACACGACGCCGGAGAGGTCACCGAACTCCCCGACGGAGTACTTCAGGCCCTCGAAGGCCTCGTCGCTGATCTCCCTCGGGTTGTCCGGATCGGGCTCCAGCTGGAGGATGGAGTGCGCGGCGTCGTCGCTCATGGGAGGTGTCCTTCGTTCGCGGGGTGGCCACCGGCACCGGCGGCCTGGCCGGACTGACGCTGATTCGCGCTCAGGTAGCGGATTTGCACCAGGCGCTCGGCGTGCTCGGTGCGCATGATGGCCACGCGCGCGTTCTGGAGGGCGATGGCAGACAACTGCCGGACGCGCTCAAGACTGAGCCCCCCGAGAAGGCGGCCGACCTCGTCGAGGGACACCCCGCCACCCGGTCCGGTCTGACAACCGTAGCCACCTGCCGAGGCCCTCTCTGCCACGTCGAGGGAGCAGCTGCCCGTAGCCGGCAGCTCCGCGGGCTCGCGGCCAGGGAAGTTGAGCTTCACGCGCGGATCCTGGCCGACGTCGGGGCAGTCCAAAAATAGGTGGTGCCGGCAGCTGACCCAGGGGCACGGGCGCGGGACCCGCGCGCAGTCGGCGCGCGTCCTCGGTCGCTCCCGGTCCCAGCCTGGGTAAAACAGGGAGCGGTCCTTCGATGCTTTTCGCTCGGCCTCCGTCAGGCCCTTCGCCAGGACAACCCGCGGGCCATACCCCTTGCGTGCCGAGGAGTGTCTACGCCTCCACCATTTGGGCGGCCATGGCAGGGTGAGCTGCTGTCGCGAGCGCTGGTACCCACGCTCGCCGGCAGGCTCGATGGCCGCCGGTGCTGCCGGCAACGCTGGCCCGAGCCACCCCGCAGGGAACGTCAGCTGCTCCCAGCGCGTCGCCGGTACCGGCACCAGCGCGCGCAGGATGGCGACGGCCTGGCGGAAGGTCAGCCGCCCGCGCCGCGGCCGGACCGGGAGCGGCCCGCCGTCGAGGACCGTGAACGGCAGCACCGGCGGCAGCGCATCGTCGACGGTGGCGACGGCCAGCATGGTGCCTCAGGCGTCGGTCAGCGGCGCGCCGGCCGCTGGCGCGTGTCCGTTCCGGTGCCGGCGGAGGACGCTGCGGCGTTCGTTTCGGTCGCCCCCCACGCCCTCGTCGACGAAGGGCTTGAGGGCGGGGAAGGCCGTCAACAGCTCCCTGTCGGTGGCTTCCTTCAGCACCCAGAGCAGCACCGTGGTAAAGGCGCGTGGCACCGCCTCGGGATTGCTGGCCAAGAACTTGGTGAGCGCCTGAAGGCGCCAGACCATGCCGCGTCCGCCACCGGGGCGGGGCCGGCCTCGGCGCGCACCGCCGCGCGCCTTCGACGTGGGCCGCGCCTGCTCCAGCTCACGAACTGCCTCGGCCTGTTTCTCGATTGGCAGCTTGCCCACGGTCTGGACCGCGTCCGTTGCTCGGATACGCTCCTCCGCCACGGCCCGCTGCACCTCCGGAGCAAGCTCCAACAGGCGCCACCAGCTCTGCACCGCCGCCTTGCTCACGCCGAACGCGAGCGCGATGGCGCCCAGCGGGCGCCCCAGCTTCGCCAAGCGGTGCGCCTTGCGAGCGCGCGCCAGCGGACTATCATCGATTCTGACCTCGTTTGCGCTGGTCGCGAGTTCTAGAAACTCCCCGTCGTCCTCCGTCACCCTGATCACCACGGGGACCTTGATCAGTTCGGAGCCGCGCGCCCGCAGTTCGCGGTTGACCTCGCGGGCCCAACGCACGCGTTGCCGGCCATCCAGCACCACGACCTTGTCCCCGCGCCGTCGGCCCACGATCGGCTCGATCACTCCATGGCGAGCAACATTCCGGACGTCGCTGTCCCGGATGGGCAGCTCGGCTCGCGGATCGTACAACGGGTCCGCGGTATCGCTGATAATTACCAGCGTCTCCGGAGCCGCGTAGATCATCGTCGTGGCCTCCAGGCCGGCCGCTGGTTCTCTTCGTGGTCGCGTGCCAGCTCCAGCGCCTTGACCACCGCTTCGCCCAGGGCCGGCAGCTTGTGAATCGGAATGGAGACGCCGACGGCGCGCACGGGCCAGAGCTGACCGTCAGCCTCCTCCGCCCAGAGCCTGATCGAGAACACCGGCGGCCGGTCCCGCTCCCAGAGCCAGCACAGGCGCAGCTCGCCCCTCGCGCCGGAGGCGATCGTTCCGAGCAGCTGGCCTTTCTCCGGCGGCGGACACGCCGCCGCGTCCCTCGCCCGCGCCTGGCGGTAGACCCGGACGCCTTCGACCAGGCGGGCCGGCAGGCTGCTCGGGTCAGCGCTCATTCCCACCAGCACTCCGCCGGCATGGCCGGACCGAGCACCGCGCCGGGGCGCTGCTTACCGTGGATCAGCTCCTCGGCCGCGATCGCCCGGTGGACCTCCGCCAGCGCCGTCAGCGTATCCGCCAGCTGCTCGTCCCTCTCACGCACCTCGGCGGCGAGGCCGCGGATCGCGACGAAGAGGCGGTACAGCGTCCTGCCGGTAGGGGTGAGCTGGTCCCACTGCTCGATCCGCAGCTCGCGCTCACGGGCGCGGCGGGCGGCGGTGGCAGCCTCTTCGTCTTGCTTGCGCTGCTCCGCCTTCGCCCGCTCGGCGGCCACGCCAGCGTCGTACCTTGCAACGAGCTGCTGGCGACGCTCCATCTCCAGCTCGGGGGACTTCGGGCTCCGGAGCAGCGCGATGCCCTCTGCGAACGGGAGCAACTTCGACTCATACGCGCGCCAGTCCCAGGGCCAGGTCCACGGCTGGTCAGGCGGGGCGTAGCGAGACTGTTGATGGTCGGGCCCTGGCCGAGGAGTGCGGACCTCGAGATGCCAGGCCCCGTCCGACCGGAGGAAGAGCCGTCGCCGCCAGCTGGGGCGCGCCGCATCGATGTCGACGGCGGCCGCGACGGTCATCGCCTCGGCGGCCTCGGCGTCGCTCCACTGGCCCTCGCCCTTGAAGGTCATCGGCATAGCGACGCGCCTCAGTCGATCGCCAGGGACAGCTTGGCGAACGCGCGGCCCGGCGCCGCTACCAACTTTTCCCGTCCGCGGCCGGAGCCGTCGTCGGCCTTGCCCCGCGCCGCCTCCCACGCCTCCAGCTCGCCGGGCGCGGAGCCCATCTGCTGGGCCATCCGCGCGGACGCCTCGACGGCCGCCTTTCCGGCGGCGGAGAGTCGCGCGAAGGCCGGCCTGGTCGGCGCGAGGCACGCA
>Ga0307473_10000101_pt1 | contig 16327 bp, 13 predicted proteins | sample atmos_gasesAM5C__FD_203744 | JGI IMG/M metagenome (GOLD analysis project Ga0307473, IMG submission 203744) | Hardwood forest soil microbial communities from Morgan-Monroe State Forest, Indiana, United States - atmos_gasesAM5C_515 | ecosystem: Environmental > Terrestrial > Soil > Temperate...
ACGTAACCCTCGGGTCATTGGCCGCCTGCTTTGGGGGAGGGAAAGCGGGAGCGGATTGCGCGAAATTATAGACGCTACCCCGGCAGTATGCAGAATAAATTTTGTGATTTTTCGCGCGTCGCACGCGGGCAAACGACCGCGCCCGCGTGGATCGCTCGCAAAATTTTCAGGACGCCGCGCGCAATCCGTTCGCGTGACGGCATCAGATAGAATTTCCGCCTGCGCTGAAGCGGCGGAACGACACCAATGAAAGTAGCGCGCAGATTTGTCATCAGCGGACGCGTGCAGGGCGTCGGCTTTCGCTGGTTCGTCCACGACGCGGCGACGCGCGAAGGCGTCGCCGGGTGGGTTACAAATCTGCTCGACGGCCGCGTCGAGGCGTTCGTCGAAGGCGAGCAGGAGGCAGTCACGCGGGTCGAGTCGGCGCTGCATGTCGGGCCGCGAAGCGCGCGCGTCGAGCGCGTCGCGGTGTTCGATGAGGACGTGACCGGCGGTTCGAAGGGATTCGTCATCCGGTAGATCCACACGAAGGGACTCATGTTGACCATCGACCTCAAGCAGATGATTCGCAGCGTGCCCGACTTCCCGAAGCCGGGCATCAACTTCTACGACATCACGACGCTGCTGAAAGACCCTGGCGGCCTGAAGGTGACGATCGATTCGCTCGCCATCCCCTACGAAGCCTCCGGCATCGACGTCGTCGTCGGGATCGAGAGCCGCGGTTTCATCCTGGGTGCGGCGGTGGCGCAGCGCATCGGCGCCGGTTTCATCCCGGTCAGGAAGCCGGGAAAGCTGCCGACGAAGGTCATCAAGGAGATTTACGAGCTCGAATACGGCAAGGACGCCCTCGAGATCCACGCGGACGCCATCGACAAAGGGCAGCGCGTGCTCATCGTCGACGACGTGCTGGCGACGGGCGGAACGGCGGCGGCGACGACGCGCCTGGTGAAGCGGCTCGGCGGAGAGCTCCAGGGGCTCGCGTTCCTCATCGAGCTGACGTTCCTCAACGGAAAGGCGAAGCTCGCCGGCGAGAACGTCTATTCAGTGCTGCAGTATTAGCCAGCGGGCCGCCCGGGGACGGCCCGCTGCACGTCGCGGTGGAGGACTGTTCGTCTACGAGACGAGACGCGCGGTGTACCGCTGCTCCCGCATCGCCCAATCGGTGTCCAGGATGACCGACAGGAACTGGTCGTAGTGGATGCCGTTCTTCAGGAACGACTTCCGCAGGCGCACCTCGCGGACGGCGCCGAGCTTGTGCAGCGCGCCGTTGCCGCGGCCGTTGTGCACCGCGCAGCGCGCTTCCATCCGGTGAACGCCCACCTGGTCGAAGGCGAAGTCGAGCACCAGCTGCGCCCCCTCGATGAAGATGCCGGTGCCCCAGAACGGCGAGCCAAGCGCGAAGCCCCATTCGGCGGTGCCGAAGTCCTTCTCGAGCGAACGGACCTGGATGATGCCGACCGCGGCGGTCATGCCGTCCGGCACGATGCCGAAGCAGACCAGCTCGCCGGCCACGCGCTTCTTATGCGTCCACTCGATGAAGCGCTCGTAGCCCTCGACAGTGGTCGGCGGCGGCGAGATGAAGCGCGACACTTCCTCGGTCGAGAGCATCGCGAAGAGGGTCGGCGCGTCCGACAGCTGCAGCTCGCGCAGCGTGATCGACTCTCCGGCCAGCAGCGGCAGCAGGTCGCGCCAGTCGGAAGATATCGTCTCCGGCTGGTGCACCGCAGGCATCGCCGCGGAGGAGCGCGCAATCATCATGTTCAATGCGATTGAGTTCGGCTCTTGATGAATCATGGGGTCCTGTGCCTCGTTACCAGCTCGAATTGCTCAATCCCGATAGCTTGCTGTTTGCGTCGACGTCGACGAGGCTCTCGCCCCAGATGATGTTTTCGCCCCAGACGAGATTCTCACCCCAGATGATGTTCTCACCCCAGACGATGTTCTCGCCCCAGATGATGTTCTCACCCCAGATGATGTTCTCGCCCCAGATGATGTTGTCGCCCCACAGGATATTGCTGGCCCAGTTGGTGGTCGCGACCGACAGCGCGGGACCGCTGACCGCGTGCTGACCCCAGATGATGCGCGCGGCCCAGTCGAGGCGCGTATTCGCGATCGTCGTGGACGTGGCGAGCATCTGCGGATAGTGGGTGGCGATCGACGGGTTCGCCCACATCGCGACCGACAGCCACGCGAGGCGGACCGAGCCTTCGGCGTTCACCTCGCCCGTCCCCTGCGTCAACGCATCCGGCGTCGTGCCGCCGGCACCGCTGATCGGAAGCGCCGTGTACTGCAGCATCGCCTTCATGGCGTTGGCGGTCACGGGGCCTGGCGAAACGGTGTAGTAGGCCGTGGCCCAGTTGCGCGACTCAAGCGCAACCGCCACGACACCAGTGGTGACGGCCGTCGCCATGCTGGTGCCGCTCAGCCGCATGTACGAGCGGCCGTTCACTTTCACGTCGTAGTTCGGGTACTGCTTGAACAGGTAGCTCTTCACGTCGGCCACCGAAATCAGGCTGTGACCCGGCGCGACCACATCCGGCTTCACGAAGCCGTCGTACCACGTCGGCCCGCGCGAGCTGTACGGCGCGACGTCATCGTCAGCGTGCGTCACGGTGCCCTGCGTGTTGACCGCGCCGACCGTGATGGCCGATGGGGCGTTGCCGGGCGAGGTCACGCCCGCATAGCCAACCTCACCGGTGTCCGGGTTGATGCCCACGTTGCCGGCGGAGACCACGACGATGAGGCCGGCGCGAACCGCGCTCTCGACCGCCTGCACGAGGGGGTCGTCCGCCGCGGGCGACAGAATCGGATGGCCGAGCGAGAGGTTCACCACCTTGATGTTGAAGCGCTGACGATTGGCGACCGCGAACTCGAGCGCCGCGATGACGCTGCTCGTCAGTCCCCGTCCGTTCTTGTTCAGGACCTTGAGGCCGACCAAGGTCACCGCCGGCGCGACGCCCATGTAATTGGAGTCGTTCGCGCCGATGAGGCCGGCGACGTGCGTCCCGTGGCCGTACTCGTCGTTCGGCAAGGTAGCGACCGGCACCCCGGTCGTCACGTCGTAGAACGCCGTGATGCGGCCGTCGAAGGCCGGAAGCGGCGCGATGCCCGAATCGATGAGCGCCACGCCGATGCCGGCGCCCTTCGACAAATCGCTCTCGCCGAGTGTGGGGCGCAGAACGCTGGGCGCAATCGGCGTGGCGGTCGCATATGCATCCGCGGCAACGTCCGCGTCGACGCCAATCGACTCGACGTTCGGGTCGCGCGCCAGCGCGGCGAGCTGGTCTCGTCGAACGTCGGCCGTGAACGCGTGAATTGACGGGTGCTTCGAGTAGACCGTGTTGCCGTTGGACAACACCTGCTTCTCGACGCTGCTGTCGGCGCCCGCCCTGAAGCGCACGATGACGCGTTGCCGCTCGCCGTCGTGCGCGCTCTGGAGCACCCGATCGAGCTTGGGTTCACCCTGCTGCGCGCCCGCCGGCGGCGGCACGCCGCACAGCAGTGCGGCGGCGACGCCTGTGGCTGCAAAGATACGGAGGGAGAGTTTCATCCGGCGCGTGACGGAGCAACTCCGACGCCAGGAATGTCGTTCGAGTACGTTTCTGTTTAGATCAACGTTTCGAGCAGGTTAGCGGCGGGGCCGCCATGCGCCGCAAGGTGTCAGCGATTGTCACGGCTCGGATTCGGCACACGGCGTCGATTACGAAGATCGCGGGCGCGCGGTCCAAGTGCTTGATGGAGAAGGAGAACCGGCCGCGATCGATTCCGGAACGCGATTGTTCCGGATCAACACAGGACGACGGCGTGCGCGCGCGCGCAGCGATGCGCACGCGCACGCGTCTTCACGCTATTGCTTCACGTACTTCGTCACGCCCCGGAGGTTGGCTTCGGCGGTGTAGACGTTCCCCGCGGCGTCGATGGCGATGCCTTCGCCCATCGCGCCCTCGGGCGCATCGGTCTTGTGCGGCGGGATGAACGTGGTCACCTTGCCGTCCTTGAGGCTGCCAATCCGGATCCCGCGCATCCAGCCGGGGTGAACGCGCTCGGTGGATTCGGAGTCCGCCGTGTAGATCGTGTCGTTCCTGTCGATGGCGAGCCCGCTGCTGCGGCCGAAGTCGTCGTACTCGCGCACGAATTTGCCGTCCTTCGTCAGGATCTGAACGCGATGGTTGTGGCGATCGGCGACGACGAGGCGGCCCATCGAATCGAACTCGAGCGCGTGCGGCGTGCGGAACTCGCCGGGTCCGGTGCCGGCCTTGCCGATCGTCCTCAGGAACTTCCCGTTCTTGTCGAACACGGAGATCCGCCCGATCAGGTTTGGATCGGTGACGTCGGTGTGGCTCTCGGCGACGTAGACGTCACCGTTGCCCGGATCGGTGACGACGTCGGTCGGTTCGGTCAGCGCCTCGGGCGGATTGCCCTTGACGCCGGGCTTGCCGAGCGTCATCAGGACCTTGCCGTCAGGGCTGAACTTGACGACGACGCTCCCCTTGCTGGTCGCCGGATCGGCACGTGCGTCCGTCACCCAGACGTTGCCGTCGCGATCGACGTGGATCCCGTGCGGCCAGGCGAACATGCCGCCGCCGAAGCTCTTGATCTCCTTGCCCGACTCGTCGAAATGATGGACCGGGTTGACGTTGGTGTTGGCGCAACCCGGCGTCGTGCCAGGCGAGCATCGGTCCGTGGCCCACACGGTCCGGCCGTCACGATCGATGGCCACGCCGTTGGAGCCGCCCCACGCGCGTCCGTCGATGTGCGCCCAGTCGCGCCTCACGCGATACGGGTTGGCGCCGGTGTTGACGGGCTGGACCTTGTCGGTCTGCGGCGTGCCGCCGCGCGCCTGCGCCTGAGCGGCGATGGCAGACAGCGACACGCAGATGGCGAGCAGCGCGGTCGAGCAGAATTTCGTCATAGCGCGGCGATTCTACATTCCTCGGCGCGCGAAGCGCGCCAAAAAGATACTGGCCGGTTGTGTGGCGATTTGCGCGACAGGCGCGACGCTTCGGCGGTACAATCCGCCCGATTTCGGAGGGAGGATGAGGTCATGAAGCGATGGCGGACGCGGTTCTCGTGGCTCGCGCTCGGCATGGTCGTGCTGGCATCGCGCTTCGTCCTCGCGCAGGCCCCGCTCGCCCGCATCTGCGGCGAGGCGAATAAGGCGCCAGCCTGCCAGGCGGTTCGCGGCGACCGCTCGGAGGGCTGGCTGCAGCAGACGCGCTCCGAGGTGATGGCGCGCAACGGCATCGTCAGCACCGTGCAGCCGCTGGCCGCGCAGGCCGGCCTGCGGATTCTCCAGCAGGGCGGCAACGCCATCGACGCGGCCGTGGCCACGGCCGCGATGCTGAACGTCACCTTCCCCGGGAACGTCGGCATCGGCGGCGACCTGTTCGCGCTGATCTATGTTGCGAAAGAGAAGAAGGTCTATCAGCTCAACGCGAGCGGCATCGCGCCGGCCGGCCTCACGCTCGAGCGCATGCAGTCGCTCGGCTACAAGGCGAACCCCGCGAACTTCGGTCCAGGCTCGGGGATGCCGTCCGGCGGCATCCTGACGGTGACCGTGCCGGGCTCGTTGTGGGGCTGGCAGGAAGCGCTCACGCGCTTCGGCACGAAGACCTTCAAGGACGTCCTGCAGCCGGCGATCGACTATGCCGACCAGGGATTCCCCGTGACGGAGGAAATCGCCAGCCTGTGGCGGATGAAGAATGCGCTGCCGCTCCAGGGGTGCTGCACGCAGGTCGATCCTGATTCGGTGAAGACGTTCTATGTGAACGGCAAGGCGCCCGCAGCGGGGACGATCTTCAGGAACCCCGATCTCGCCAAGGCGTTCCGCCTGATCCAGCAGCAGGGCCGCGACGCGTTCTACAAGGGCGACATTGCGCGCGCCATCATCGCGAAGTCGCAGGCGGCCGGCGGTCCGATGACGCTCGAGGACCTCGCCAACTACAAGGGCGAATGGGTGACCCCTGCGTCAACGACCTATCACGGCGAGTTCAGCGTCTACGGAACCCGCGCGCCCTCGCAGGCATGGGGCATCGTCGAGGCGCTGAACGTGCTCGAGCAGTGCGTGCCGACCTGGTATCCCGGGCAGACGCTCGCGTCGCTCGGACCCGCGAACCCGTCGTACTGGCACGCGCTGATCGAGACGAAGAAGGTCGTCTATGGCGACGTGTACGGCCACAACGCCGATCCCAACGCGGTTCCGGTTCCTCTGGACATGCTCACGTCGAAGCCGCACGCGGCGTCGCTGTGCAGCAAGGTGAACCCGAATCGGGCGGGCTCGACGGGACCACGCAGAGGCGACGCGGATGGCACTGGCGACACCATCTACCTCGCTACGGCGGATCGCTGGGGCAACATGGTCTCGTGGATCAACAGCAACTTCGCCGGGTGGGGGTCGGGGCTCACCGTTCCCGGTTACGGGTTTATCCTCCACAACCGCGGCGGGTTGTTCACGCTCGATCCGAAGAGCCCGAACGTGATCGCCGGCAACAAGCGCCCGTACAACACGCTCTCCGCCGTGCTCGTGACGCAGGGCGGCCGGCCGCTGCTCGTCACCGGGCAGCACGGCGGCGATCAGCAGGGGCAGGGGAACATGCAGGTGCTGGTGAACATCCTGGATCTCGGCGCCAACATGCAGGCGGCTGGCGACATGGCGCGCTTCAGCCACAACCAGGTGAGGAACGAGCTGCAGATGGAGTCGCAGCTGTTTCAGCTCGTCGGCGCCCGCCTCAAGAGCATGGGGCACACGGTCACGTCATCCGACGGCGGTCCCGTGGGAGGCTTCGAGGGGATCATGTTCACGCCCGATGCGGGTGCGCCGGCGGGATGCGCGGCGGCCGATGCGAGGTGCACCGCACCCATCGCGGGGTTCTATCGGGCGGGGTCGAATTTCCGGGAGGACGGCCAGGCAGCCGGCTATTGAAGGCGGCGGCCGTAGCTAGGCTTCTTCGTCGGACTCTCCGCTGAAGTATTCGGCGATGCAGGAGAGGCACAGCTCGCGGCCTTTGAAGTAGCGCGTCTCGACGACCGCCCAGTGGCAGCTTTCGCAGGTGGCATAGACGCTGGGCCACTGGTCGTCTCCGGGAATGCCCGTATTCGAATCGAGCAGGCGGCTGGCAGACGGAGGCTGGTGACGGCCATCGGCCGCCGGCAACTGCGCTTTCCTCATGGTGTGTGCGGGGCTTCATCGAGCATTTCGCGTGCCGATGTGCGACGGCCCGCATCTCGGCGGCGTTGGCATCATCAGGCGCCGCCAGCGTTACGAATCTGCGGGGGCAATCTCCGATTTGGTCTTCCCGCGTGGCTATTTCTGCCTTTGGTAAAATGTCGGGTTAGACATTTCCTGTCCCCGTAGCTCAGTTGGATAGAGCGCGCGCCTCCTAAGCGCGAGGTCGCCAGTTCAATTCTGGCCGGGGACGCCAGCCTACGCTCGGGTGCCAAGCGTAGGCTGTCCGCCGAAGCGGCTTCGCCGCGAAGGCGGACACGAAACATTTGAGAGCTTCGGCTGGGCAAGCCCGCGCAAGGCTCGGATAAAGAGCGAAATTGATATGAAGACCAAGCATCGTCGAGAGCTGAAAGAGAACGAAGTCGCGCAGATGATCGCGGCCACGCGTGAGTACACCCAGGAGCACGGCAAACAGCTGACGAACGCGGTCGTCGCCGTCGTCGTGATCGCCGGCCTCGTCTTCGCGTTCCTGGCGTACCGCAACCGCCAGCAGGGGCAGGGACAGGACCTGCTCGCGCAGGCGATGGTTGTGCTCAACACCGCCGTCGTGCCGGTGACGGCCACGTCCAATCCCGGCGACGCGCCCGCGGCCGCGTCAATCGGCGCGAAGGGCACGTTCTCGACCGAGTCGCAGAGGCTGAATGCCGCGGTGCCGAAGCTGAAGGTGGCGGCCGACGCGTATCCGGATACGCAGGCGGGCATCCAGGCGCGGTATCACCTCGCGACGTCGCTCGCCTCGCTCGGACAGCAGAAGGAAGCCATCACACAGTTCGACGAGGTCGTGAAGCGCGCGGGCGTCAACAGCCTCTACGGCCGGATGGCGCAGCTCGGCAAGGCCGACGCGCAGACCGCGGCCGGACAGGTCGACGACGCCATCGCCACGTGGAAGGAGCTGGCCGCGAGGAAGGATGCGAACCTGCCCGAGGACGCGATCCTGATGCAGCTCGGTCGCGCCTACCAGGCGAAGGGGAACACCGAAGAAGCCCGCAAGACGTTCACGGACATCGTCGACAACCATCCGGATTCGCCGTACGCCGGCGACGCCCGGAAGGAGTTGGAGTCGCTGAAGGGATAGGCGGACCTGAAGGTCCGCCTCTACGACAATGGACCTGCGGGTCCGCCTCTACGACCTCACGGGACAAAGCCGGCGGGATTGCTGAAGCGATCCCAGGGCGCCTGCCCGTCGGGCGTGTAGACGACCAGATTGCCGTCGGTCTGCAGCACGAGCTTCGTGTTCGCGTAGGCCGGCGTGCCGCTCATCCAGCGAGGCCGGTTCGCTCCGTCATACAGCACGAAGTTGCCGTCGGTCTGCATCACCACCTGGCCCGCGGTCAAACCCGGCGTGCCGCTCGACCACGGCGCCGTACGCTCGACGTCGTCGTAGAGCACGAGGTTGCCGTCGGCCTGGTAGACCAGCCGGTATCGCCCATCCGCGGAAATCAGCGACTGTCCTGGCACGAGCCGGGCGCCAGCCGGCAGCTTGTCGCGCAGCACGACCTGCAGCGTGACAGCGCTCGACGCGCTGCCGCCCCGGCCATCCGACACCGAGACGGTGACGACAACGGCTCCCGGGGCGAGCGGCGCCGTCCACGCGGGGCTGGCGGCGGCGGCGCTCGCGAACGATCCCTGTGCACCGCTCCACTGATAGGTGAGCGCGTCGCCGTCGGGATCGGTGGCCACGGCGATCAGTTGCGCCATCCCGCCAATTTCAAGCGTGCACGGGCTGCAGCTCGCGGTGACCGTTGGCGCGCGATTCGGTCTCGGCGCCGGCGCCGCCGGCGCGGCATCCGCGCCGTAGATGGCGTCGGCCCCGCTGACGTCGTCGGCCTGCAGGCCATCGACGTTGCTGACGCGGCTGTTCATCACGGCCACGACCGACTGACCCTGGTCGTCCGGATGATCGAGCCCGATGGCGTGTCCGAACTCGTGCAGCGCCACGCGGCGCAGGTCGATCAGCGTCCCGCCCGGCGCGGACCGCAGGTTGCCGCGATAGGAGTTCCAGTTGCGCGCGCGGTTGAAGACGACGTCCGTTTCGGTGATCGTGCTGGTGCGCGGCGAATAGAACGTCTGCGTCACCGCGAGCACGCCGGAGCCGAACGGCTCCCCGAACACATCGTCGCTGAAGCTCACCGTGTTGACGCGATTGCCCGACGCGATGGCCGACGCGTCGCGGCGGCCACTCAGGGAAATGCTCTTCAGGAACGGATTCCATGCCGCCAGCGCGCTTTCGGCGACGCTGTCCCAGTCGGGGCTGCCGTCAATCAGCGGGGTGCTCGCGGAGCCGAGCTCCAGGTGCATGACGACCGTGGTACCCGCCGGCCACCGCCGGCCTTCCAGCGAGAACGCGCCGGCCAGATCGCCGAGCACGAGCATTGCGCCTGCGACCGCCGCCACAAGGGCACGGGCCTTCACTTTTTCCGCGCCTCCATCAGCCCCAGCGTGACGCGGGTGCGAAGGTCGGCGAGCCGCGCGATTGAGGCGCCTTCGAGCGTCAGCACCCGATCGACGCCGCCCGCATCGCGGGCGACCTTCATCAGGCCCTGCGTGAAGCCGACAATCGGGTTGATGCTGCGGTCGCGGCGCGCGAACACCACCCGGCGATCACCGACGGTGAAGGTGGGCATCCCCGCGACCTTCATGCCGAGGTCCGGAGTCTCACCGCCCAGGAAGTCGAACACCTCGACCAGGCTGGATGTGCCGTACAACGGCTCGGACACGCTGAAGGTGACGCGCGTCTTGACGATCGTGCGCTCACGCGTCTGCACGGTGAACGGACGGACGTCCACGACGTCGCCGACGAAAATCACGTCGGCCTGCGTGACCAGGTCGTTGAACGTGACGGGCTCAAACGAGGTCGCGCCGACCATGACCGATGCGGCCGTGGTCAGCAGACAGGCGAGGACACCCAGGCGAAGGAAAGACCGCCACATATGCGTGTACTTCGTTTTCGGTTCGCCCGGCAGGAAGCAATAGATGCGCCAGCTCGTCGATACGCGTTTTACGAGCTGGTTTTGACGACGTCCTTCAGCGCCGCGAAGTCACTGACCGCATTCAGGTGCAGTCCGCTCAGCGACCGTCGCGCGACGGCGACGTTGGTGCCGTTCCAGATGCTGATGTAAGGGGCGTCGGCGGCGATGATCTTCTGCGCCTCGCCGTAGTCTTTCTTGCGCTCGGCCTCGCTCGTCGCGGCCCCGGCCAGATCGAGGAGCTGATCGACCTCCGGATTGTTGTAGTGGCCGCGATTGAAGCCGGCCGGCGGCGTCTGCGTCGAGTAGAAGACGCGCCGCAGGATGTCGGGATCCACCATCGCCCCACCCACCCATTGCAGGCTGAACAACTGGAAGTTCCCTTTCAGCACATCCGCGTACATCGTCGCGAACTCGTACGAGCGGACGTCCAGGTCGATGCCCACGTCGCGAAGCTGCTGCTGGATGACGGCCGCGAGCAGACGCGTTTCCTCGGCGTTGGACACCTTCAGCGACAGATGCAGGCGCGGCAGCGGGCCATCGGCGTCCGGATCCCGGTAGCCGGCCTCGTCGAGGAGCTGCCGCGAGCGATTCGGGTCGTAGGTGAACTGGAAGATGTCGGGCTCGTACGCCCACGCCTGCGACGGAATCAACCCCGTCGCGGGCCGCGCGAGGCCGCGGCGAAGGTACTCGACGATGGCGTGACGATCGATCGCGTAGCCAATCGCGTAGCGGACGCGGCGGTCCTTCAGCACCGGGTCGCGCATGTTGATGCCGATGTAGGAATAGTCGAGGCCCGCCGATTTCGCGATGTGGAAGTTCTTGCCTTCGAACTGATGCACGATGTCCGGCGGCAGATCGTTGACCACGAGATCGATCGACCCTTTCTGGAGCTCGAGGCCGCGCATCGTGTCGTCGGGCAGCACCTTGATCACGATGCCGTTGTTCTTGGGTGGACCGTCGAAGTAGTCCGGAAACGGCGCGAGCACCACCTGATTGTCGACGTCGTAGCGGCCGAACCTGTAGGGACCGGTGCCAATCGGATGCTCGCCGAAGTCGGCGCCGGATCCGGCCGGAATAATCGGCAGCGGGCCGGCGAGCTGGCCCGGAAAGGCCGTGAACGGCTCCTTCAGCGTGAAGACGACGCGATAGTCGTCGAGCGCGCGGACGCTCTCGAGCAATCGATAGGCGCCCTTGAACGGCGAGACGAACGATGGATCGATCATCTGGCCGTACGTGAAGACAACGTCCTTCGAGGTCAGCTCACGACCATCGTGGAACTTCACGCCGCGCCGCAGCGTGACGACGTAGGTGAGCGGATCGGGATTGTCGAGTCGTTCCGCCAGCATTGGCTTCAGCCGGAGGTCGTCGCCGATGTCGAGCAGGGAATTGAAGACGAGCTGCCCGATGCGCTCGGATGTCTCGTCGCTGCCGAGGCGCGGATCGAGGTTGTTCGGGCCAGTGCGAACGCCGAGGATGATGGCGCCTGGAGGCGCGGTCGGGCGTGGAGACCCGCAGCCGCCCGACAGCGCCCCGACGACTCCCAATAACCAGCTGCCAACGGCGAGGGCGCGCGGTGTCATGCCGCGCGCGCGCGATGCGCCGCGCGCGCCAGGACGAGGCAGAGCACGAGCGCGGGCAGGCCGAGCATTCCGCAGGTAATGAAGAACAGCGCGTAGCCGTCGAGCAGCGTTCGTCCGGCGGCGAGATGCTCGACCATCACGCCCGAAAAGCCTTTCGTGATCTTGCCGATCCAGCTGTAGGTCGAACTGAGGAGCGCATACTGCGTCGCCGTGTAGCCGATGCTCGTCAGCGTGGACATGTACGTGACCAGCGCGACGCCGCCGAAGCCGATGCCGAAATTGTCGGCGAACATCACGACTCCGAACCACCGAGGATCGGCGCTGAACCACGCCAGAGTTGCGAAGTTCGCGATCACCAGGCTCTTGAGGACGACGCCAGCGATGAGCGTTCGCATGTAGCCGAACCGCACGGCGCTGAAGCCGCCGGCGCCGATCCCCACGATCGTCGCGATCGTTCCGACCGACGCACGGATACTCCCGACGACGTCCTTCGACAGCCCGAGATCGACGTAGTACGGGTTGTACATCGGGGCGGAGAAGTAGTCGGAGAGCTGGTAGAAGCTGATCATCGCAAGCATCAGCAGCGCGAGCGATCCGTGCGCGCGGAAAAACTCGATGAAGGGACTCGCGATGGCGTCGACGAGCCCGCGAACCGTGGTGAGAGGCGCCGTCGCCGCGTTCGAGCCTGCGGCCGGCGCCAGGCGCCGCGGTTCCATCGCGAAAAGCGTCGCCGTGATGCCGACCATCATCAGCGCCGCCATCGTCGTGTAGCCGAACGGCCACCCAAGATGATTGGCGACGATCAGGATCAGCGCCTCGGTGATCATGATCGCGAAGCGGTACCCGAGCTGATACGCGGACGAGAGCAAGCCCAGTTCGTCGCCGTCGGTCGCCACCTCGATGCGCCACGCATCGACGACGATATCCTGCGTGGACGACGAGAAGGCGACGACGAGCGCGAGGACGCCGAGCGTGACGAGGCCGGCCTCGGGGCCGGTGAGCGCCATCGCAAGCAGGCCCAGCCCCACCAGCAGCTGGGCGGTGAACATCCATCCCCGGCGGCGTCCGAGCCGGCCGGCGATCGGCGCATCGACGCGATCGATGATCGGCGCCCACAGGAACTTGAGGGAGTAAGCGAGTCCCACCCACGAGATGAACCCGATCGCCGAGAGCGCCGTGCCCGAGTCGCGCAGCCAGTAGCCGAGCGTGTTACCGGTGAGGAAGAACGGCAGCCCGGACGAGAAGCCGAGCAGCAGCATCACCGCGACCTTGGGGTCGCGCAGCGATCGGAGAACGGCGCGCCGCGTGGCCGGCGGACGTTTCGGCGGCGGCGGCGGCTCGGGCGCCCTTCGCACCGCGGCGTGGGTGGTTGTCACCCGCGCGCCTCTTTTGCAAGTTCAGCGAGAAGCATCAGCGCCTGCAGCGGCGTCAGCTGATCGACGTCCACTGCTGCAAGCTTCGCACGAATCGGATCCGGATCGGCGCGGGGCTCGAACAGCCCGAGCTGACCCGCGGATGAGGCAGAGGCCGTGCCCGAGAGCGTCGGCCGGCCGCCGCGCGACAGCTCATCGTGCTCGAGGCCGGCGAGAATCTCGCGCGCCCGCGCGATGACGCTGGCGGGCAGCCCCGCGAGCCGCGCGACCTGGATGCCGTAGCTGCGATCCGACCGGCCCGCCACGATCTTCCGCAGGAAGATGATGCCGTCCTTCCACTCCCGGGCAGCTACGTGCGCGTTGACGACCCCCGGCAGCGAGTCGGCGAGGTCGGTGAGCTCGTGGTAATGCGTGGCGAAGAGCGTCTTGGGCCGTGCCTTCGGGTTCGAGGCCAGATGCTCGGCGACGGCCCACGCGATGCTGAGGCCGTCGAAGGTGGCCGTGCCGCGGCCGATCTCGTCGAGCACGACGAGGCTGCGCGAGGTGGCCGCGTGGAGAATGGCGGCGGTCTCCTGCATCTCGACCATGAAGGTCGACTGGCCGCGCGCGATGTTGTCGGAGGCGCCGACGCGCGCGAAGATGCGATCGACGATCGGGATCTTCGCGTCCCTGGCCGGCACGAACGACCCGATCTGCGCGAGCAGCGGCAGCAGCGCGGCCTGCCGGAGATAGGTGGACTTGCCGCCCATGTTCGGCCCGGTGAGGATCATGAGCTGCCGGGTCGTCCCGTTCAAGTCGATGTCGTTGGGGACGAACGCGTCCGCCTTCGCCGAGGCTGCGGCGGACACGTCCGTCACGAAGCGCTCGACGACCGGGTGGCGCGCCTCGACGGCCAGGAACTCGTCGCCGTCGTGGACGTGCGGCTTGCTGAAATTGCTGATCGTGGCGGTTTCGGCCAGCCCGGCGAGCACGTCGAGCGTCGCCACCGCGCGGGCGGTGTCCTGGATGCGCGGCGACTCGACGGCAACCGCTTTGCGGAGCGCTTCGAAGATCTCGAGCTCGCGCTCGAGGATCCGCTCGTCGGCGCCGAGCACCTTCTCCTCGTATTCCTTCAACGCCGGCGTCGTGAAGCGCTCGCCGCCCGCAATCGTCTGCTTGCGCTGATAGTCCGCCGGCACCCCGCGGAGGTTGGCCTTCGAGACCTCGATGTAGTAGCCGAAGACGCGGTTGAAGCGGACTTTCAGGGAGCCGATGCCCGTGCGCGCGCGCTCGCGCTCTTCCATCTCGGCGATCACCTGGCGCCCGGAGCGGCTGATCGCCTTCAGCTCGTCGAGCTCCGGGTCCACGCCGTCGCGCGTGAAGCCGCCGTCGCGCGCCAACGCGCCGGGTTCATCGACGAGCGTCCGCTCGATCAGGTCGCGCACGTCGGCCAGGTCGTCGAGCTCCGCGAGGAGGCTGCGGAGCAGCGGCGCCTGCACGCCGTCTGCCGGGCGGACCTTGTCAGGTCCGCTGTCGAGCATCAGGCGGAGACGCGGAATCGCGGCAATCGACATCCGCAGCGCCACCAGGTCGCGCGGTCCGGCCGTTCCGAGCGCCACGCGGCCGACAAGCCGCTCGATGTCGTGCACGTCTTTCAGCACGTCGCGGAAGCGGCCGCGATCGGTTGTCCGGTAGGCGAGCTCCTCGACGGCGTCGAGCCGGTCTCGAATCCGCTCGAGCGAGAGCAGGGGACGAAGCAGCCAGGCGCGCAGCAGCCGCCCGCCCATCGAGGTCACGGTGCGGTCGATTTCGTTGAGCAGCGATCCGCGCGCGGTGCCGTCGCTTCCGGCGACCACCTCGAGGTGCTTCAACGTGATCGGGTCGATCAGCAGGCCTTCCGCAGCCGCCTTGTACGTCACCGCGCGAACGTGGGCGAGGTCGGCCTTCTGCGTCTCGCGAAGATAGGTAACCAGCGCGCCGGCGGCCTGGATGGCGCGCACGTGGCCGTCGAGGCCGAAGCCGTCGAGACCGTGCGTCTTCAGTTGACCGATGAGCGAACGCCGGGCGGACTCGGGCTCGAAGCTCCAGGCGTCGGCCGCGGTGACCGGCAGTTGCAGGCGTGCGATGTCCGGCAGCGTCGCCACGACCCCGGACTCGGCCGGCACCACGATTTCGCGCGGCCGCAGCGTGGCGATATCGTCCGCCAGCGCCTGCAGCCCTTCGTCGCCGTGATATTCGGCGGTCGTGAACTCACCGGTTGAGAGATCGAGCAGGGCAACGCCGAACGCGTGGCGGGTCTGACCACCTTCGCCGCTGTCGGGTCGCGACGCGACCCGACTAGCCAGTGCTGGCTCGGCGGACCGCTGGTGCGGTCCGCCCCGGTGGTCGGCCGAAGCCTTCGGCGGAGGCGGAAGACCCGCCCCTGCGCCGTCGGTGTCGACGATCGACATGATGAACGCCGGCTCGCGGGCGCTGAGGTAGTTCGCGTCGGTCAGCGTGCCCGGCGACACCACACGGACGACCTCACGGCGGACGATCCCCTTTGCCTTCCTGGGATCCTCGACCTGCTCGCAGATGGCGACGCGGAACCCCTTCTTCACGAGCCTGGCCAGGTAGCCGTCCACCGCGTGGAACGGCACGCCGCACATCGGGATGCCGTTGCCGCCCGCGTCCTTCGACCGTGATGTCAGCGTGAGCTCGAGCGCGCGCGAGACGACGAGCGCGTCCTCGTAGAACATCTCGTAGAAGTCGCCCATGCGAAAGAAGACGATCGCGTCGCGGTGCTGCCGCTTCGCGTCGAAGTACTGACGCATGGCCGGTGTCGCTGTCTGGGATGTCATCAACCCGTGGAGGAGTGATCTTCGTGGCTATTTTACCGGGTTATGTCAGAATCGCTCGCCTGAGGAGGCGACGATTATGGTGAAGAAGATCCTGTTTACGCTCGCGCTGGTCGCGCTGACAGGCTTGAGCGGCGGCGCGCAGGACGCGAAGAGCCTCGTCTCGATGACCTCGAAGGCGATGGGCGCCGATCAGGTGAAGACGATTCAGCTTTCCGCTTCCGGCATGGAGTACGCGTTCGGGCAGGCGTACAACCCGAGCTCGCCGTGGCCGGGATGGAAGATGAAGAGCGAAACGCGCACGATTGACTTCGATGCGCCGGCGTTGCGCATCGAGCGCGTCGCCGACACGCCCGATCCCACG
>Ga0307473_10000102_pt1 | contig 16204 bp, 17 predicted proteins | sample atmos_gasesAM5C__FD_203744 | JGI IMG/M metagenome (GOLD analysis project Ga0307473, IMG submission 203744) | Hardwood forest soil microbial communities from Morgan-Monroe State Forest, Indiana, United States - atmos_gasesAM5C_515 | ecosystem: Environmental > Terrestrial > Soil > Temperate...
TTCCCTCATCCTTCGATGCGCAATAGAGCGGACAAAAGAAAAGGCGCGCCGCTCGGCGCGCCCCTTCAATCTTTTTCTCGTTTCTCACTGTCTAATTTAAGAATACCAACTTGCGCAGGGTAATTGCGACACTTTCCCGAAATTTTTTTCTCCCACAGAATCACATGATTGCAGGATATTCGTCCTCCTCGCCCTCTTGACAAGCTTCCTCCACCGCCTCCGCCGGAGCGCTCAGCGGCTTCAAAATCCTCACCGCCAGAAAGATTTCGCTCAAGTGATCGAGCGCGTCCGGAATCTTGCGATCCACCGTTCTCCGGCAGCAGCCCAGCAAGCGCGCGGCCTCTTCATAGGAGAACCCCTGCAGAATCACCCGCGCGATCAAGTCCTGTGACATCCGGTCCAGCTTCGAAAGGCTGCGCTCAACATCATGCACAAAAATCACCACGTCCTCGAAACTGGAAGCCCTGTAAGAGGTGACTTTGCTGCGAAAAAATTCCTGTCCCAGAATCGAGGGCAACTTCCCCACCTCCACCGACATCCGGAAGTAACGCCGTAGAAGCGCCTCCGTCCGCTTCCGGTAAAAACACAAATCCGGATTTCTTCCCGAGTCCCATGAATCTTCGAATGAGTCCACCGACGCTGCCAGAAAACCCAGCGCGGCCGTCATGCGTTGCCTCCTTCCGCACACACACCAGCCAGCTCCGCCAGACACGTTTCGATCTCATCCACCGATTCCACCGCCACCACCAGCGCCCGCTTGCGGCGCGACTTAGGCATGTCCGCCATCTGGGGCTCGCACTCCGGACAATAAATCCCGCATTCCTTCTTTGGCCGGAGCCACAACCCTCCACACCGCTCGCAATACTTCAACTCCATCGCCACCAAAAACTCGTTCAAGCTGTCCATGATTGCCTCCTGGGTACTGCAACTTCGTATGAATTTGGTGTTGCTAACGACCTGCAGCCAACGACCGAAACAAAAAGCCCCGCGCCGGTTTCCCGGACACAGGGCTCGTTTCTCTTACGATGACCTGCTTGCGCTATTTAGTTATGAATGCCGGGCAACTTCTCCAACGCCGAAAGCCAGAGCCTAGAGCATGATGCCTAGAGCCTGTTTTCCCGCATCCGGAAATAGCCCTCCTCGTAACCGGATTTCAGCACGCGGCCATTCTGCACCACCACGCTGACCCGGCCCGTAAAATGAATGGCGGATAAAAGTTTTTCCATCGACGCCGACAGCAGTTCCGACGAGCGCACCTTGCGGCGAAACTCCCCGAAGCCCCTCTCTTCGTCGAGGGATAGTCCCGATTCCATAATGACTCCGAGCAATACCACATATGAGCTATAAATGCTGTTTAGCCTATAGCTCCCTGCCTCGGAAGTCAAGAACTCTATTTCCTTTCAGATGTTACAGTTCTGTTAAAAATATCACAATGCTATAAGCGCGTGCTATACTTTGCCCATGAAATTCAAAGCGCTGCAGGAAAATTTGCGCAAGACGCTCTGGGACAGGATTGAAGAGGGCGATCTTACCGGCCTCCGCCTCGCCCAGCAGACCGGCTTCAAGCAAGCGCACATTTCCAACTTCCTCAACCGCAAGCGCGGCCTCAGCCTGGAAGGCATGGACAAAGTCTTGAATGTGCAGCACCTCTCCGTGCTCGATCTCATCGAGCCGACCGAGGTCAACAAGCGCGCCAGCATCCTTCCCCCGACCGAGGACGAGTTCGACAACGTCCTGCTCGTCGACGGGTCCGTCGCCGCGACCGAGCCGCTCATCATGAGCATGAACGTGCGCGAGATGCTGAAGTTCAAGAAAAGTTTTCTGCGCAAGATGCGTCCCGAACTCGAAGGCGACCGCGAGAACTGGGAGCGCTTCGTGATCATCCGCGCCGACGCCCGCGAAGGCATGAGCATGTACCCGCGCTTGCTACCGGGCGCCACCGTGCTGGTCGACCGCCACTACAATTCCCTGAAACCCTACCGCAAAGGCGAGTTCAACATGTACGCGGTCGCGAAAGACGGCGACTGCACCGTGAAGTACGTCGAAGTCGCGGGCAACCACCTGATCCTGCGCCCGCACAACCAGGCTTATCCCATCGAAGTGCTGACCATGGAAGAGGGAAAAACCGCCGCCGATTATCTGGTCGGGCGCGTCTGCTACGTCGGCATCGAAACTTAGCTCGGACTAAAGTAAATTCAGGTTCGAGGCACGGAGGTGCGCCCGGGCCTTCATTCCTCCCTGCAATTGGTCAACAAGCGCTATGGCAATTCCTCTCCAGCGATCCGTGCAAAGGCACGCCCAGCGCCTCTGCGTTCATTGACTCGCCCGTATCACCCACGTAAGATTCGCTGCCAGTGATCGGCGAGACCATTTCGCACTACCGCGTCCTCGAGATGCTCGGCGGGGGCGGAATGGGTGTCGTCTATAAGGCCGAGGACGTGAAACTCGGTCGGTTTGTGGCCCTCAAGTTCCTGCCCGACGACGTGGCCTGCGATCCACAAGCTCTGGGCCGTTTCGAGCGTGAAGCCAAAGCCGCCTCTGCCCTGAATCACCCCAACATCTGCACCATCTACGAAATTGACGACCAGCACGGACGGCCCTTCATCGTGATGGAGTTCATGGACGGGCTAACCCTGAAACATCGCATCGCGGGTCGGCCACTCGACATGGAAAACGTGCTCTCGCTGGGTATCGAAATCAGCGATGCGCTCGAAGCGGCCCATTCTCAAGGCATCGTCCATCGTGACGTTAAGCCGGCCAACATCTTCGTCACCAAGCGCGGCCACGCCAAGGTCCTCGACTTCGGCCTGGCGAAGGTCATGCCCGCCGCAGGTTCTTCCAGCCAGATCACGGCCGCCCATAGCGTGGACGAGCAGCACCTCACCAGTCCGGGAGCAGCGTTGGGCACCGTCGCGTACATGTCTCCCGAGCAAGTGCGGACAAAAGAATTAGATGCCCGCACCGATTTGTTTTCCTTCGGAGCCGTGCTCTACGAGATGGCGACTGGCACGTTGCCTTTCCGTGGTGAAAGTTCCGGGGTCATCTTCAACGCGATCCTGGAACGCGATCCCATTCCTGCTGTGCGACTCAATCCCGAGGTGCCACCCAAGCTGGAAGACATCATTAGTAAAGCTCTGGAGAAGGATCGGGAATTGCGCTACCAGGGTGCGGCGGAGATCCGAGCCGACCTGAGGCGATTGAAGCGGGAAATGGAATCCCGCCACGGAGTGTCGGCCAGTTCGGGAGCGGTGCCGCTCGGACAGGAGAGCGGTCCGCAGCCGATTGTTCAGCAGCCGGTCTCGGGAGCGATCCCGGCCCGCGTGCTTGAGCCCGCGCATGTCACGGGCAGTTCACTCGTCCCGGCTGAGAAAAGAAGCAGGTGGGCCGCAATGGCCGGTGCGGTTGCTGCTGTTGTCGTTCTGGTTGGCGCCGGTGTTGTTGTCTACTCGCACCTGCACCGCGCCGTTGCCGCGCCCTTCCAGAATTTCACCATCACTCAGGTCACCAATTCCGGCAAGGCCGCTTCCACTGCGATCTCGCCCGACGGCAAGTACCTGCTCAGCGTGATGGACGAAAACGGCCTGCAAAGCCTCTGGCTGCGTAATATTCCTACCGGCAGCGATACCCGAGTCGTGCCCGCGGCTTCGGCCTGGTATCGCGACCCGGCGTTCTCGCCCGATGGAAACTATCTCTATTTTTTTCGGGCCACCGACGCCACCCGCACCGGCTTCGACCTGTATCGTGCTCCGGTGCTGGGAGGCACGGCGCAGGCGGTCGCGAGCGATGTGGACTCCAACCTCACGTTTTCTCCCGACGGACAGCGCATGGCCTATATTCGCGGCAATGATCCGGAGGTTGGGAAATACCGTCTCCTGAGCGCGAATCTCGATGGCACCGACGAGAAAATCCTGCGCATTGCGCCCGCCCCGGGCAACTTCGGTCCGCAGCACCTGAGCTGGTCCCCGGACGCAAACCGCTTTGCCTACAGTCTGGCTCGCCCAGGCAATGTCCTTGGACTGATCAGCCTGTTCGATCTGCGGACCGGGAAAGAGGAGGAACTGGCCGCCTTCAATGACAAACTCATCTCCGAGGTGAAATGGCTCTCCGATCGCCGTGGCCTTGTGCTGACTTACCAGCCAGCAGGTCCTAATTTTACGAAGGCGCAAATCGGATTCATTGCCGCCTCGGGAGGATCGATCCAACCGATTACGCGCGACACCAACCACTACCGGACCCTGACTCTTTCCGCGGACGGCAAGACTCTGGCTACGGTACAGATAAAAGGCACGCAGAGCCTCTATCTTCTGCCTGGCGCCGGCAACCAGGTGACGGACCCGAAACCGTTGTTTGCTCGGCAACAGTATGTGGACGCCTTCACGTGGGCCGCAAATGGAACTCTTCTGGTCGATGAAAGCCCGCGGCTGCTGCACCTTGCCGCGGACGGAAGTAATCCAGCCCAGATTCTCGGCGATTCGGCTGCTGGAATTCGCTATGTCTCATCCTGTGGACCCGACCATATTGTGTTCGCCTGGGCTTTTCATGACGGCGACAACCATGCGAATCTCTGGCGGGCCAACACCGACGGAGCGGGACCCTTGAAATTAACGGCGGGGCAGTTTGTCCGCTATCCCGTTTGCTCGCCCGATGGGAAGTGGGCCTATTTCGAGAATTCCTCGACCAACCAGATTTGGCGCGTGCCGGTCAATGGCGCGGGCAAAGCGGAACTGGTTCCGGGAAGCACGATTCCGAATAGTTTTTTGTCCGGAACCGGAATCGACCTTTCTCCTGACGGCAAACTCCTGGCATACGCTGTAAATATGTTGGACCCGGATGACCCCAGGATCGCTATCAAACAAACTGTGCTTTTGGACTTGAGTTCCTCAGCTCCACCGCGCTTGCTGAAGCAGGATCGGCGAACTTCGCGGACGGGGTTACAGTTCACGCCCGACGGCAAATCTGTGGCCTACGCAATTGGTGAAAACGGCGTCGATAACCTCTGGATTCAGCCGCTCGATGGCTCTCCGGGCCGTAAGATCACCAACTTCAACGCCGAAGAGATTCTTGAGTTCCATTGGTCGCCGGGTGGCAAGACGCTCGGCATTCTGCGCGGCCATATCGATTCCGACGTGGTGCTGCTGCAAGAATCCAAGCCGTAAGTCCAGCGCGATGCTATTGCAGGTCGAAAGCGCTTTCCACTTTAAGTCTGCGTTCTAGCCTTAATCCATTTTCAAGCAAAGCCCGGCCCGAAAGTCTGATTCCAACTCGCGCGCACGGTCCGCAGAAGGGACGGATAGACGACGAGTTTGCGGAACGGGTCGATCAGGGCCATGTAGATCGGCGTGAAGTGGCCGACACTGCGCACGTAAACGCCGAAATAAAAGCGGTAGCCATCTGCGTTTCAACGAGCGCATTCAGTACCGCGGCGTGTGCGGTGCGGTTGATCAGCTCGAGCAGTTGCTCGTTTTCGAACCGGTACACGACGCGGAAAAGCCCGTCGCGCGTGCCCGCCGGCGCGAGGGACTTCGAGCGATCGGCGGTGGTCAGACGCGCTGCGAAGGTTTCGCACGCGGTTGCAGCCGGCTCACGATCCCACCCAAGGAACCGGCCAACGAAGAGACGGATGTTCAGGAGCACGCGCACGATCGGCGACGGGGTGCACAGACGCGCGCTCGGCCGCTGCAAAAACTCAGCCAGCGTAATGCCGGAGCGCGTTCGCGGCAGATCGATGGCCCAAACGTCATGAACCGGCACACCGGCAAGAAAGTCGTGAACTCGTAGTGGCAGCCGTTCGAACTCTTGTGTCGAGATCTGCGGCACTGGGCCTCCTTCGCGCGCTCGGACACGTCATCTCATGTCACCCTTTTGATGCACTCGAGGCTCCCTCCGACTTTCTCGCACTCTCGAGAGCGGCGACCAATCCCGCGATTAACTTCTCGCGTAGCTCCGATGGCTCGATCACCTCCACACGCGCGCCCAGACCCATCACCGCGAAGCAGGCTTCTTCTTCGTTTTCAAAAGAAATCCTCAGCCGCACCCACCCGTCCGGATCGGCTTGCTTCGCGGCCGGCGAAACAACCCGGCACACGCTGACCCAGTCCGCCGCGCGCGGCTCCAGCCGGAGCGTCGCCTCGTACCGTCTCCAGCCCTGCTGAAATTGTTCCGTAGAAGTTTTCCAGAACGCCGCCAGATCGAACTCCGCGGGACGTCGCACCGGCGCATCGAGCAGCGCGGCCTTTTCGATGCGCGACACGCGAAAAGTCCGCAACCCCTTCGGTGTATTGGCCACCATGTACCAGGTACTGCCCTTGGCCACGAGGCCGAGCGGGTCGACCACGCGCTCCACCACTTCACTGCCCGCCTTGCGATATCTCATCTTCAGCTTGCGATCGTGCGCCACCGCCTCCTGCACCATCGGCAGCATCGCCACGTTCTCGGTCGAGCCGCGCCAGGCCGTGGTGTCGACATAAAGCCGCTGGCGCATGAGAGCCGCCCGCGCCCGCATGGGTACCGGCAAAGCGGCCATCAGCTTGGCCATGGCGCGTTCCGCGGCCGCCGCAAGACGCGTATCTCCGATGACGCGCGGCTGCGCCATCAGCAGCGCACGCAGTTCCGCCTCATCGAGCGCCGGAACCTGTGTGCTCCAGTCTTCATCCAGACGCCATCCGCCGCGCGCTCCCCGCAGCGCAAACACCGGCACGCCCGCCGCGCTCAGCGCTTCCATGTCGCGATGCACAGTGCGCGCCGACACTTCCAGACGATCCGCAAGCTCGCGCCCGCTCAAGCGTCCGTGTGCCTGCAGCAACAGCAGCGTGGATAGGAGCCGGTCAGCGCGCATAGCTCAGTTCTCAGCTCTCAGCTCTCAGCTCTCAGCTCTCAGCTCTCAGCTCTCAGCTCTCAGCTCTCAGCTCTCAGCTCTCAGCTCTCAGCTCTCAGCAAAAGCAAGCCCATTCTGATCGTGTTGTAAAGACAACAACGCAGTCTCTCCAAGTTTTCCTTCGCGTTCTTTGCGACATCTTTGCGTTCTTTGCGGTTAAAAGCTTTTCGCTTCAAGCTAAAAACTTTTCCGGAAACCTCCAAAGTCCCACCCCAAAATTTTCAGCCGGCAATTATGACACGAGGTGTCATATATCCCCACCTATTCTTTCGACTCGCGATCTTCGAGATCAATTCCTGAGCGAGAGGAGATTGGGAATGAAATTGACGAAGTTCTTCTTAGGCCAACTGGAACGCGAGGCAGAGGGCACGCGCAAGGCACTCGAGCGTATGCCCGAAGGCAAGAACGATTGGAAACCACACGAAAAATCCATGGACATCGGTTACCTGGCAGCACTGGTGGCCAAGATGCCTTCCTGGATTGCCATGATGATCGAGCAGGAGGAACTGGATTTCGCCAAGCGCTCGGAATCGAGCTTCGTTCCAAGGCAACAACTGACGCGTGCCGACCTGGTCCGCATGCTCGATGAATCCGTGGCCGAGGCGCGCGCCGCCCTGCAGAAAACCAACGACGACCATCTCATGAAGCTGTGGCGCTTTCGCGTGGGCGAGCGCGTCGTCAGCGAAGAACCGCGGCACGTCATGATCCAGGACTCGGTATTCAATCACCTCTGCCACCATCGCGGACAACTCACTGTCTACCTTCGACTCGCCGGCGCTTCGGTGCCGGCGATTTACGGACCTTCGGCCGACGAAGGAAAGTTCTAGGAGCAAGTACGAGATTCTCAGCGTTCCTGCTTTGTGTTCCCGTTCGATACCTCGGAAGCGTGCAGATGCACAATCTTCCAGCCACGACCTGCGCCGTGTAGGACAATCGTTCTTCGATTGGTAAATCCCGGTCGATCATCCAAATGAAAAGTGGCAATTGCGATCTCGCCGAAGATGAGCGCGAACAAGACATCCTTTCATAGGACGAAGGGTATCATCGCGCAGGAACCGTCCCTATGAGGCCGTGCATTTTGGCACGAGATAATAAATGAACCAGCGGAACCATTGTCGCGGATGAAGAAAGATGTTAACCAGTGGCATTTAGCCACTCTTCTCATGCAGCAGGCGCGGCAAGAAGGGAACTTACGATGAAGGCATCGGTATTTGTCGGGACCAGCCTGGACGGATTTATAGCGCGCCTCAACGGTGCGTTCGATTTTCTGCCGCCCGGCGGCGGGGAACCGCACGGGTATGACGAGTTCATGGCCAGCGTCGATACGCTGGTGGTCGGGCGTAAGACCTTCGAAATAGTTCTGGGCCTGACGGAGTGGCCCTACAGCAAGAAACGCGTTGTCGTGCTGAGCAGCCAGCCTCTGGACCTCTCGCAAGTACGCGGCGGCGTGGTGGAACAGATGAGCGGATCTCCACCAGAGATCGCGGCGAAATTGGAAGCCACCGGTTCCCGCCATGTCTACGTAGATGGAGGAATCACGATTCAGAGATTCCTGCGCGCTGGCCTGATTCAGCGCATCACCATCACGCGCGTGCCGGTCTTGATTGGAGAAGGAATTCCGCTATTCGGCGTGCTCCCGCGCGATATCAAACTCCGCCATCTGGGGACGCAGAGCTATCCCAGCGGGCTCGTCAAAACGGAGTACGAAGTTCTGGGTTAGGACAACGGTTGGCCACTGATCAGTTCGGCGCCTTCTCTTCCGCAGGCTTCTCGGCGGCCGCGCCCTTGTTCGCGAAGGAGCGCACGTAGTTCACCATGTCCCAGATCCTCTCATCCTTCACGCGATCGCCTTCGGGCGGCATCTGATCTTTGCCCTTCTTGATGATGTAGAACAGCTCGCCGTCGCTGCGGTCCTTTAAGGTCGCGGGATTGGTTTCATCGTGCATGCCCAGCTTCATGTCAACGGCCACATCGCCCTTGCCGTTTCCCTCTTTGCCGTGACACATGGAGCAGTCGTAGCCGTATTGTTTCTTGCCGCGGGCCAGCGATTCCGGCGTGGCGGGGACGGGATTCTCCTTGCGAGCCGCCTCCTGTGGAATGGCGTAGTAAGCAGGAGTGGCTCCCGCCTTGGATGCACCTTGTGTGGGCTTCGTCTCCTGCGCCACAGCGAACGCCAACAAATACAGCAATGAAAGCGTGATCAGAGTCTTCCACATGATGGCCTCCTCACTTCCGCGAAGACATACTCGCGCCAGCCTTACCCTTCGCGCCGGCTTCGCCCTGCGTCAAAATTGGCCGGAGCGTCGGGAGTTGAACCCGTGTGGGAGGCTGGGTAGCCCGATTCCGAATCGCTTTACCCACTACGCGCTCCGGTAGCGCTCCAGGCCGCGCGCCACAGGCAAGCTCGGCCGGCGAACAGGCTGAATCGCTCCAAACCACAGGCTATGCCCAGCCATGCCACCGCGGTGTGATGGAGATCACCTGACCGCGTAACGCACGTAACAGGAGGGCCACACCATTGGGCCTTATCGTGCGCTCGACAAACCGCTATGATGGGTCCGGTTTGTGGAGGGCGGAAGACGTGGCGGAGCATGCGGAAGTATTTGCGGCGATCGAGTCAGGGGATGCCGGCCAACTCAAGGACTTGCTGGCGCAGGACCATTCCTTAGCGGCGGCGCGCGACGCGAGCGGTGTTTCTGCGCTGATGCACGCACTCTATCGCCAACGCAAAGATATGGCCGACGTTCTGCGCGCGGGACGCGGCGAGCTCGACATTTTTGAAGCCGCCAGCCTGGGGCGCTCGGATCTGATCGAGGACCTGGTGAGCCGTGATCCGCGGCTCGCGAATGCGCGCTCGGGTGACGGATTCACGCCCTTGCACTTCGCTGCATTCTTCGGACAAGAGAGTGTCGCGCGCGTCCTGCTCGAACACCATGCCGACGCGGCCGCGGTCACGAACAATGGCATGCAGGTGATGCCGCTGCACTCCGCCGCGGCCGGAAGAAATCTCGCCATCGCGCGCGCTCTTCTGGAACATGGCGCTCCCGTCAATGCCCGCCAGCAAAAGGGCTGGACTGCCCTGCACGCAGCCGCCCAGCATGGCGATCATCCCATGGTGGAGTTGCTGCTGAAATACGGCGCCAATCCGAATGCCAAGAATGACGACGGCCTGACCCCGGACCAACTCGCACACGAGAAGGGTCACCTGGATGTCGCCGAGCGCTTGCGCGCCGCGTGAGAGTGCCGGGTGTTGCTGCGATGACAGGTTCCTCCGTGCGCGAAAAGCGATATCGAACGCGAACATCCTCGCGCCTGCCAATCGAATCCAACCACGGATGACACAATCGCTTCGAACGGCCCTGATTTTCTTTTATGTATTGCTCCTCCAAACTGCCGTCTCCGCTCAGCCTGCGGATTCCACACTCGACGATGGGTTGAAACTGCTCGAGGAGGCTCGTACCACGTTGGATGAGACCGCGTTATCTCGTGCGCAGGAGTACTTCGGCACACTCAGGCAGCAACATCCAGAAAATGCCATGTATTTTTATGAACTGGCGCGCGTCGAATCGTACCGGAGCAGTGCTTACAGCGTGCACAACGACAAGAAGAAGGCGGAGCACGCGCTCGACGAGGCCATGGCGAGCGTGCAGCAGTCCTTGAAGCTGAACGAGAAGTCCGCCGACGCGCACAGCCTGCTCGCTGATCTTTACGGACGCAAGATTGGATTCGGCGTCGGGATGTTCGCTGGACCGAAGTACGGCCCCAAGGTGAAGTCTGAAAACGAGCGCGCGCAGGAGCTCGACCCGAATAGCGCTCGCGTCTTCGCCAGCCTCGGTCGCCAGTACCTCATGGCGCCTCACATGTTTGGGGGCGACGTCGACAAGGCAGTGGAGAGCCTCCGCAAATCAACGCAGCTCGATCCGAATTTCGATGAGACTTACGTCTGGCTCGCGATCGCTCTGCGCAAAAAGGGCGATGAGGCCGGCGCTGAGCAGGCGCTCCAGCAAGCACTGAAGTTGAACCCGCGCAGCGTGTTCGCCAAGTCGACCGCAGAGAAGCACTAGAGACATGTAACTGTAGTTTGCGACATAACTCAGCACGCTTTGAAAGGGCCCGGCTTCAGCCGGGCCGCACGATGCCGCTGAAGAAGCGGGCTTTAGCCCCTGGGGTCGTTGCCGTTGCGCCATGACGGACCCCCAATCATTCTGCGAAACTTTGTTGCACGACACCAGGAAGGCGCCCATCAAGTGTCGAGCCGACTAACCCCAGGGGCTGAAGCCCCAAGTTTTCCCTGCAACAGGCGGAAGGCCTCAAGGCTGTCCCTTTCAAAGCGCACTTCATCAGGCTTCCCGAGGCCGTGAACCAGTTTGCCGGATTTGTAAAGCACTTAACGTGCGAGCACAATAAGAACCATCGCAATCGCCATGAATCCCGGCGCTCGGCCTGGCAGCTTTGGCCCGCCCTGGCTCGCCTTGTGCGCCGCGCTCGCACTTCACATTGTCGATGAATCCGTCACTGGATTTCTCGCGGTCTACAACCCGACCGTGATCAGCGTGCGCCAACGATGGGCATGGTTTCCCATGCCGACGTTTGAGTACCGCGAGTGGCTCACGGGACTCATTGCCGGCTGCGTGATCCTGGCCTGCCTTGCGCCACTCGCGTTTCGGGGCGTCCGCTGGTTGCGACTACTGGCGTGGATTTTTGCGGCGATGATGCTGCTCAACGGCTTCGGCCACACCCTCGCAACGATTCTCGGCCACACCGTCGAGTCCGTCACCTTTTCGCGTCCAGCGCCGGGATTTTATTCCTCCCCGTTGCTGCTGGTGGCATCAATCTGGATGATGCTTCGGCTGCGCGCAACCGCTCAGCGATGAAGCCTCCGCTTTGTTATCATCGAAACAGTTTATGCATTTCGAAGAAGAAGACGACGAAATCATTCCGTACATTTCCGGGACAGGGGAGGCGTTCATGGATGTGCCAGGAGTTCCCGCGGTCGGATCGCGTCGCGACGAAGACATTGCACTGGACCTGATGAAGTTCGTCGCCATGACGACTGGCTATGGCAAGACTGCGTCGGCCGGTGGTGTGGGTTTCGAGAAAAGCAGCGGGGGTGCCGCCAAGCCCGAGGACTATGCCGCGCATCTGCTTGAGCTCTACGCCAAGTGCCTTGATCGTGTGAAAAAAAAGTAGGGTCGCGTTCGAAAACTGCTGAATTGTGGACCGGATGGCTTGCGTATCCGGGCCAGGTCTGCCACAATGCGCCGCAACTCTTCTTATTGCGCCAGCTAGCGTACGTCCAGTTCTTCGGAAAGGGATTGCTATGGCAGCTACCACGCCCGCGGCATTGATAAAACAGGCATCGAAATGGGGAATCGTCTGGGGAGTGCTGCTGATCCTGCTCGGCATGCTCGCGATTGCCGAACCACTGCTCGCCGCTATTGCGCTGGCTACATTCATCTCCTGGCTTCTGATTTTCGTTGGGGTCGTGCATGTCGTAGTGGCGTTTCAGGCGCACTCGGGAGCCAGCCTGGGCTGGAAACTCCTGGTTGGACTGGCCTACCTGTTCATTGGCGGCTATTTACTGTTTCGCCCAATCGTGGGTGTGGCGACGCTCACTCTCATGCTGGCTTTCCTGTTCATGTTTGAGGGAGTGCTCGACTTCATGTTGTGGTGGAAGTTGCGCCGGACGGATGGGGCGTTTTGGATCCTGGTGGATTCCATCGTCACGCTGATCCTGGGCGGGATGATCTACGTGCACTGGCCGTCGAGTTCAGTCTGGGCGATTGGGACGCTGGTCGGAATCAGCCTGATCATGAGCGGCGTAGCGCGCGTAATGCTATCGACCGCAGCACGGAGTGTGGCCACGCAGCTGACGTAGCGGTCGGTTGGTCATTTCGATTTCAGATGCCAAATAAAAAGCCGCAGCACTCGCCGCGGCTTTCATTTTGATTTGCTCTCGGGTAACGCGGGCGAGGACCCTTCGACAAGCTCAGGGCAGGACGCCCGCACTCCACAACTCAGTGGCGCTTTTTCTTCTTGGCGCTCTTTTTCTTGGCCGCTTTCTTCGCCGGTCTCTTCTTAGCAGCCTTCTTTGCTGGTTTCTTTTTGGCCGCCTTCTTTTTCGAAGTTTTCCTGGCTGGTTTTTTCTTGGCGGCTTTCTTCTTGGCTGCGGGCTTACGTGCACCTCCTCCTCCACCCGCGGGTCTAGGAGGAACCGGAATCACTTCCTCCACTTCGACGACTGCCGCCTCCCCGACTTCGGGCAGGCCGGTTTCTTCTTCCTCTTCCTCTTCTTCCTCCAGGATCTCTTCCGGCGATTCGCCGTAAGCGCCGGTATCGCCGTACTCATCCATCTCGTCGTCGAGTCCGTAGAGGGTTTCGTCGTGAAAAGTCATGGTTCCTCCTGGCTGTTGCGCGGGTTTGAGCTGGCACGCCGCCGTTCCTGGCGCCGCACATGGAAAAAATGAAGACAGCTGAAAAACTGCTTCGTTCGTCTGAACGGGGCGCGATTATAGCACAGAGATTTTTTGACAACAGTGATTGGACGGCAGTTTTCAGTTTCAGTTCTCAGTTATCAGTTGTCACTTCTTGCCCCCACCGAAGAGCTGAGACTTGGCAGCCGACCACCGAAGACGTGAACAACCCTTAGATTCTGGGACTCTTCCTGAACTGACACCTGAGAACTGCGGAACTGGGAACTGAGAACTTAAAGGCTACGGCCTGATGACCAGGATCATCCCAGGACGAAGCGTGGCGACATTGCGATTGTCCCGTTTGAGAGCGTCCACGGTTATCTTGTAGCTGGAGGCGATTGAGTACAGGGTTTCTCCCTGCTTGACCTTGTGGTGGACGATAGCTTCAGTTTGCCGGTTCTTCGACGCAACCGCCTTTGCGTGCTTCGATTTAGAGGGTTTGGAAGAGGCAACCTCGACGCCGCCTGCTCCGGGCGAGACGGGCAGGTGCACGTAGACGATGGTGCGACCCTTCAGGCTATCGCCCTTCAGATGATTCCAGCGCCGAACCATGGCAGGCGGAACTCCAAAATTGTCTGCCACCGACTGCACCGTATCCCCTTTATGCAGCTTGTAACGGATGGCTCGCCGGGAATAGGTGGCCGTTTCTTCCGTGATGGCTCGCTTCCCGGGAGCGATCGGAATCGTCAGCTTCGCATCGGGAGTAAGCGCCTCCCCATCTTCAAGATTGTTGGCTTCCGCGATTGCCCGTGGGGTCGTGCGATACGTCCGCGCAATCGACGCTAAGGTATCTCCCGCTTGCACCTTGTGATAACGCCACCAGACCCGCATATCCGGGGGAATCGCGGCGATCGCACTCTGAAACTTCTCCTTCGTGCCGACTGGCAGGTGGAGTTCGAACGGGTGATCCTTCGGCGTAGTCATGCGCAGGAGGCTGGGATTGAGGTCCTGAAGGTCCGATGCGGACGCGTCCACACACTCAGCCACCAGGCGGAGATCGACCGGGTAATCGATCTTGACCGCGTCGTACTGCACCGGCTGCACTTTCTCAAGATGATCCAGCCCGTACTGGGTCGGGTTCTTGGCCATGATGGTTACGGCCAGAATGATGGGAACGTAGTTGCGAGTTTCCTTGGGAAGCACGTTGCGTCGATACAGTTCCCAGAAATCGGCGTACCCGGTGCGCTTGACGGCACTCTGGACAGTACCCGGGCCCGAGTTGTAGGCAGCCATGGCCAGGTACCAGTCGCCAAACTGCTGGTAGAGATCTTTCAGGTGGCGCGCAGCGGCGCGCGTGGACTTCTCCGGATCCTGGCGGTCATCCACCCACCAGTCACGCTGCAAACCGTAGCCGCGCGCCCGGCTGGCCATGAATTGCCAGATTCCACGAGCGCCGACTCGCGACAGAGCGAGCGGGTGGAAGCCCGATTCGGCCTGCGCCAGGTAAATCAGATCCTGCGGAACGCCCTCTTCCTTCAGGACGCGGCGAATCATTGCGTCGTAGCGGCCAGAGCGTACCAGGGCATTTTCCAGGGTGCCACGCCCGCGATTTGAGAAATAGCTGATGTAACCGGCGACTTGGTCCGTCATCATCAGCGGCAGGTCGGAACGGGTTGATTTGATCTCAGCCTCGGCCTTGGCTTTTACGTTGGCGTCGACCGGAACCGCAGCCTCGTTCGCCTCGTCAATAGGCGCAGGTTCGGATTTCTGCTCAGTGAACCCGTCCCCCTGTTGCAGGGCCTGCATCTCGAAGCCGTTGACACCTTCGAGAATGCGGTCGAATTCGCTCTCCAGGCGCGGGTCTGAGTTGATCTCGAGATTGCTGCTCAGCAGCAGGTCGAACGCGTGGTCAAAATTCTGACGAGCGGCCTCAAGGTGTCCCGCCGTGTAGTTCTCCTGACCAGCCTGGTATTCCTTCTCGACTTTGGCGATCAGATCGGCCACCGGGTCAGCCGAGGGGGCTGGAACAGGTTTTGCAGCCGGTTCGGCAGGCTTTTGAGTCTGGCCCTGGTTCTCGGTTGAAGCTGGCGAGCCAGAATTTGCAGCCGTCAGGGTCGGGGCGCCGGCCTTGCCCGGCAATAGCGTCGCGGGCCGCTGCGCGGACTGGCACGCGCCCGTCACGAGCACGGCCGCCAGCGGCGCAACAATGACATAGAGTTTCTTCAATTCCATATTGCTCTATGATTTACAGCGACCTGCCCTCCCCCTCGGCTTGGATGCACAATCCTTGGCAAAGGGTAACCTTCATTCTTTTCTTTGGTCAATTCTCGAAAGACTCATGTCCCCGTTACTTTCGGCACAGGACGGGATGGAAAAAAGGCTCTAGGCCCTGGCAAAACAGGCTCTAGGCTTTAGGCTCTGGGCTCTGGGCTCTGGCAAAACAGGCTCTAGGCTTTAGGCTCTGGGCTCTAGCAAAACCGGACCCAGGCTTTAGGCGCAAGGCTCTGGCTGTCGAAGCTTGAGGGAATGAAACAAGCGCACGAAGATCGCTTATGAAAAATATGTATGCCGGCAAATCGCGGTACTCGTCGACACTCTCAATGTTTTTTCCTTGTGCTCCGCCGATTCCCTGAGTGGTGAAAAGGGGTTTGCTAGAGCCTAGAGCCTAAAGCCTAGAGCCTTGTCCCAGAGCCTTCTCCTAGAGTCTCTCTCCCGGTGATAAAACTTCCTTCAACGCTCCCTCGATCCGGTCGACTTCCTCGCGGATCACGCGGATTGACTGCTGGTTGCGCGAGGTGTGCGGGTGTGGCGAGATAGCTTCCAGCGCCGCGCGAATCTTGTGGCTGCGGTCCCAGATCAGGTTGAGCTTGGCATCCGTCCGCTTGCGGTGCTGGTAAATGCTCCGCACGAAGGAAGT
>Ga0307473_10000103_pt1 | contig 16196 bp, 15 predicted proteins | sample atmos_gasesAM5C__FD_203744 | JGI IMG/M metagenome (GOLD analysis project Ga0307473, IMG submission 203744) | Hardwood forest soil microbial communities from Morgan-Monroe State Forest, Indiana, United States - atmos_gasesAM5C_515 | ecosystem: Environmental > Terrestrial > Soil > Temperate...
TCGCCGGCTGCTGCTGCAGCCGCTCACGCTCGAGTACGTGATGAAGTTGCGCGGACTGCTGAAAGGAAAACCATCGCCGCTCGAAACGATGATGGAAGAGCGCAAGCAGGAGAAAAAATCATGAAACGTTACGTGCTGGACTCGACGGCGCTGATGATTTTTTTCCTGGACGGAGCGGGTGCGACGAAGGTGGAAGATTTCATCATGGACGCGGTGGTGAAAAAATCCCGGTTGCTGATGAGCGCGGTGAACTGGGGCGAAGTGTACCACTCGACGTGGCGCGAGCGCGGCAAAGACGTGGCCGACAGGATCGTGGCGGAGATTTCGCATCTGCCGATTGAAATCGAAGACGCAAATTTCGAAGCGACAAAGATGGCGGCGGAATTCCGGGCGCAGTACGCGCTTCCTTACGCGGGATGCTTTGCGGCCAGCCTGTCGCGGCGGCGCAACGCGCCCGTGATCACCGCGGGCGCGGATTTTTTCGCGCTCAAGAAAAAAATCGGCGTGGAATTTATTTCCGAGACGGAAAAAAGCTGAGCGGCAGATCGCGCGAGGTCCGCAGGCCGGAAGTGGCGGCGAGAATCGCGGGAATGGTGTTGACGACGACGGCGGCGGTGGCCACGTCGCCATGCGTGCCGCCGGGAATCGTAAGCGAGAGGTGCGGCTCGCCCTGCAATTCGATTGTGTCGCTGGGATTTTTTGCGCCGACGTACATTTTCAATTCCAGAAAGATTTTTTCCTGGCCGCCGGAGATGCCGCGGGCGATTTGATGCACGCCGGCGACCTGGCCGGGCGCGACCTCGAGAAATTCCGTCTTGATAGTTTCTTCGGCGAGCACCGGCTCGATGGTTTCGGAAATATCGTCGAGCGAGAAGCCGAGGCCATCGGCAACCATGGCGACGGATTCCGGCAAGCCGTGATGCTTGATCGCGCCGGCGGCGACTTGCGCGTGGAATTCTTCAGGCGTCATGCCTGCGCCGATTTTTTTCTGCAGCGGCAGGCGGCGCTTCGATGCGTCCACGATGCGGACAGCTTTCGCGGAATCCACGCGCCGCGCGACGGCGCTGAGCGTGAGGACGAGCTTATCCATCACGAATCCGGGATTCACTCCGGTGCCGACGAGAGCGACGCCTTCTTCCTGCGCGGCGACGTCGAGCTGCTTCGAGAGATCGGGATACTTGCGGAACGGGTAAGCAAGCTCTTCGCAGGTGGAGACGATGCAGCAGCCGGCAGCGAGGCACGCGAGGAGCTGGTCCATCACGCTCGGAAGATAGGAGGAGGTGGAGTGGATGACCACGTCCACGGGTTTTGAGAGGACGGCGCTCCCGTCGGGCGAGATGGCGACGCCCCAGGGCGCGTCGGATGCGCCGACGATTTCGCCGAGGTCGCGGCCGGCCTTCGCGGGATCAATGTCAATCGCGCCGGTGATTTCGATCGAGTCTTTCTGGCGCATCAGGCGGACGATGGAAGCGCCGATGGGCCCGACGCCGAATTGCACCACGCGAATCTTCTTTTTCACAGTGCCGTCCTTGGTGGTTGAGGAAACGAATACCATAAAGGGTTCGGGTGGGGACTGCAAGTGGCGAAAAGCGAAGTCAAAACCGTCCCACTCTATTGCCCAAGGCGCAAAGGACGGGGCAACCGCAGTTTCAAAATTGCAAGCGAAGGCTCATCAAATACACTGATGGTTGGGCACCAGCCGATGGCACCGGCACAGTTTACTGCTTATGTTATTATCGCGTAAGGGACAAACACATGGGTTGCATGTTCTGCAAGCCAGAAAAAAACCTCACTCGCGAGCACGTATTCCCTGCTTTCATGGGCGGTGAACTGACGGTCCCTGATGGGAGCTGCCAGGGCTGCAACGGGGAGTTCGGGAAATGGGAAGGCACTATCCGGGAGAGCACAAAATTTCTATTAAATCTCCTCCAGATTGAAAACCGGAAGGGTGAAGTCCCGACAGTACGAGTCGAGGTGGAAATTCGCGGCATGGACGTCATAAGGACTGTTCGGCACAAGAGAGGCCGACGGGACCATTAGCTTGTCGGATGTAGTGATACCCAGTGTGAAACCGGACGGCAAGAAACATCGGGAAGGTTTTTTCATTTCCAAGGAAAGTGCGGAAAAGTTCGTCGAACGCTCGCGCGCAAGGGGCGAGAAAACGACGGAATTGCAGGTGCCGAAAGAGATTATCTTCGATGCTACGTATACACAGAGGCTACCATTCGTTTTCACCCTCGAAGCGCGTAAGGTAGCCGCAAAGATCGCTCTCACATCCATCGCCTACAAATACGGGGTGCCCTACGCACTATCTGCGCAATTCGACGCGCTTCGTAATGTCCGCACAGCAGCAACCGAAAAAGAAATGCCTCTGAGGGTGTTTTGCAGCAAGACTTTCATGGCCGCTCACATACCGTGTGAGCTAGGAATCACCATCGCAACCGAGCACGCTTTACAGCAACCGCCTAGCGGAAAGGGGTCAAAAGCGGATCGTTTGCTTAACGATATATCGGGTAGTCTACTGTTGCAGCCATGCGCGCAAATGGAGAATCCTTCGGAAAATCCAAACCAGTTTCAGGATCCACAGCTCCTTCTGACTGGCGTGAGAATGGCGAGAGACTCGGCTTTGCGGAAGGACTATCCGTTGGGCGACATTTCCAGATCAAATGCCCTCTATGCCTTATATAAACTGTCTCGTCCGGCAGCTTTTGTTGTAAGTATGCATTTGCTCATCGAGCTTCGCATTCACCATATTGGAAAATCTCCTGGGGTCTCCGGTGCCGCGCGGTCGTACGCTTTCTTACGGGATAACGCTTTGGCTGTTGCGTTTGAGGCGAATCAGCTAACCGATCAACGGAGTGAGGAGGCACCAGCGGTATGGCTGAAGGCACATCAGAATCTGAGGGACGTCTGGATGGAGGACGATCTTCAAAAGCTACGCTCGAATCCATCTCTCATTGATTTCACTTTCCGAGCCTCCAAGCACAATTGACGAAAAAACCTGCAGTTCTCTGCATATGAGGCCTAGACGGCGGGCCTCAGAATGGCGGCGCTAAAAGGGCGGTGCAAAAAGGGGGAAGACCCGATGTGTTGTCGGGCCTTCCGTTTTCTGGGGCGAGGGCGGCCCTCCTTCGCCCGGACGACGGGCTACGGCGGGCAGGCGGAAGGCTCGGCGAGAAGGCCGCCGAAAGGTAGTCGCGGGCGATCTTTTTTGTCGCGGCTACCCTTCGTGCCTCAGGGTAAAAAGCCGGGACCTGACGAAAACCGCGTGCCGGCTTGAAAGCCGCCGCTACATAGGCAACAGCAAGAGACGAAAAAAGCAGATCCCTCACCTATCAACATCGTTCGGGATGACAGAGTGGGCCGGAAGGCCCGATGAGTGGTCGGGCCTTCCGTTTTCTGAGGGCACATTCGCTGCGCTCAGTGTAAAGGAGCGGGCCCTGCGGCTACATAGGCAACAGCGAAGAGAAGAAGAAAGCAGATCCCTCACCAGAGCATTGTTCGGGATGACAGAGTGGGACGGAAGGCGCGGAAGAAGACTCACGTCAGTCCCGACAAGAGCGGTCGGGACGTGACGTGAGCTACAGAACACTTAGTGCGGGACAGTTACTTTGTGCTTGCGGCGGTGGCGACTTTCGCCTTGGCGATTTCAGGGACGACGCCGAGCTGCTGCATGAGGCCGAGAGCGTCCCAGTTGACCCAGCCTTCGACCATCTTGCCGTTCTCGAAGTGGACAATGGTGATGCCGGAGATGGTGAACTGCTTCCCCGTGGGCGCAATGCCGTTGAGCTCGCCTTTATGGGTGCCGTGGCAGGACCAACGAGCCACTACTGTTTCGCCTTCGGCAATGAGGCCCTCGACCATCAAACGAAGATCGGGGAAAGCGTTGCGGTAGAGAGTGGCGCGCTTCTTCTCGCTCTCGGGGCCGCGCCCAACATCGGGCGTGGAAGGATCGTGGTGATCGTAGGTGGAGGCAAAGAACTCGTCTGCGAGCGATAGATTGCCCTTGTTCCAGAGATCTTCGAAGGTACGGCGGACGACTGCCTTATTTTTTTCTGACATCGGTGGTTCTCCTTTTTGCGAAAAACGAAATTCAGGCTCGCGTGTGGCGAGTCGCTTGAGCGGCGAGGCCTGGGACGGCGGTTGTTACAGGGTTGAGGCTTCTGAACGAGGTACGGGCTGTTGCGCCCCGTGCGGCTGGTAAAAAAATACCTGCGACGTGATGGCTAGCGCGTGTTGGGTGCGGCCGGTGAGAATGGATCGCGCATGCAACCGCGGAACTCATAGGGAGTGTGCTCGCTGGGCGTGCGAGAGTCAAGGAGAATCGGGGGATTGTTTTGGGCGAAAAGAGTGGCGCGATTCGGAAAGTGCGGAGATCAAATACAAAAACGTCGCGGGAAGGTAGCCGCCGGGAATGCGGCGACGACGCGGACAAGGCACAGGCGGAAGGCTCTGCGAGAAGGCCGCCGAAAGGTAAGGGGTCATTCGCGGAGTGTTATGTCGCGGTTAAAACCGCGACCCCCTAAGGGGCCGTTTGTGAGACGGCTTTTGGCACGGCTCAAGCCGTGCCCTGACGAAAGCAAACGCGCACCTGAAGGCGGTCCCGCCAAAGAAGGCGGGACGCAAATGGCGCGCGGCTACATAATCCAAGTCAACACCGCTGCCCACCTGCCCTTCCCTCCGCTCAGGGTAAAAAGGTGGCCGCTACATAGGCGAGTCAAGTACGCTGGCTAGAAGCGGCGCGAGCGCCGTGCCCCGGCGAGCCAGGGCGTAACAAAGCGGCGACAAGCCGCTGCACTCCAAATTAAGTGGCGGTGGAGGCATTCGCCAACGAATTTCCGGCGGGGCGCAACGTCACCCAGTCGGTGCGGACGCGGTCCCATTCGTGGATTAGGAAGCCGCGAGACTCGAAGAAGGCGCGGATCTGCGGGCGGTGCCAGCCGACAATTTTCTCGAGGATGGGGACGAGGAGGGCGAGCGTGTCGTTGCTGAGCACGGTGCGCGCGGCGATGTGGGCGACATGCCTGGTTTCGGAGACGGCGATGGTGAAGCCGTCGCGCGCGTTGACGTCGAGCATGACGTGGACGTCGGAATCGCCGTCGCCGGTGTAGATGATGTGGTCGGGGCCGATCTGGAGTTTTGATTGCAATTGGTCGAGGACGGCAACCTTGCCGTAGCCCGCGGTGGCTCGGAGGATGGTGTCGATCTCGCCGGAGGGCTTGTAGCTGAACTCGGTGCCGAAAATATGGTCGGCGGGGACGATGCCTTCGAGCGCGGATTGGATTACTTCGACCGGAGCGGCCGAGAGAACGTAAAAATCAAAATTGTAGCCTTCGACGCCTTGGTCGAGGGCTTCGTAGAGGAGGCGGATATTGTCCTTGAGGCGGATGCGTTTGCCGACGTCGTAGAGATGCTCGCGGCGGACGCGCGTGCGGAATTCGGGATCGTGCAGCAACAGGTAGGCGAGTTCGGCGCCCTGCTGGACGAGGTTGAGTTTGGCCATGCCCTGGGCCTTGCGCTTGAATTCGTCGGCGGCGATGCCGACTAGTTCGCTGAGGATGTAGCCGGAGTCGTTGAACGTGAGCGTTTGGTCGAAATCGCTCGCGAATAGATAGCGTTTGACAAGCTTGTCGGTCATGCACCTCTCCTAAGATGAAAGCTCAGTATTATAGCTGGGTCGATTATTCCTTTCTAGTATTAGATGCACGGGCGGCGAGAAGGATTATTCATAGTCGTGATGCGAGCTATCAGACTTGTGTCGCGCCTACGGCGCTTGGCGTTTCTATTCATCACGGACCCAGCCCTGCCGGGCTGGGCTAACGTATGCCGCGCCTACGGCGCTGGGGGAGTCGAGGCAAAAGTGCGGCCCCGGCCCCCCTCTGCTGCGCTCGGGACGCAAATAAGGTGCGGAACAAAACGCGCGCGTGAGTCGTTCCATTGGGCAGATATTTGTCTGCAGAACGAAGGGCGCGGCTGACGGAGGCAATCAATGGGAACAGCTATGCAGGATTTGAGGTATGGGATGCGCGTGCTGCGGAAGAGTCCGGGGTTTGCGGCGGCGGCGATTGTGGTGCTGGCACTGGGGATTGGGGCGAACACGGCGATATTCAGCGTAGTGAATGCGGTGCTGCTGCTGCCGGAGCGGCTGATGCTGGTGTGGCACGTGCCGCCGGCAAAAAGTTTTCCGGGGGTGACGCAATTCTCTGTTTCAACGGCGAATTATCTGGACTGGCAGAAGCAGAATCATGTTTTCGAGAAGATGGCGGCGTTTGGGCGGCCGGCGATGAACCTGACGGGGGGCGCGCAACCGGAATCGTTGACGGCGGGGGCGACGACGGCGGATTTTTTCTCAGTGATGAAAGCGGCGCCGATACTCGGGCGCACGTTTGCTGCGGACGAGGATCAGCCAGGGCACGACAAGGTGGTGGTGCTCGGCAACGCGTTCTGGCAAAGCCATTTTGGGTCGAACAGAAATGCGCTGGGGCAGAAATTGACTCTTGATGGCGAGGCATACACGGTGATCGGCGTGATGCCGCCGACATTTGATTTTCCGCCGAAGGCGCAGGTGTGGGTGCCGCTGGCGTGGACGGAGAAGGAGCGCGCCGTTCGCGGCAATCACAATTACATTGTGGCCGCGCGGCTGACGCCTGGAGTGGACGTGAAGCAGGCGCAGGCGGAGATGGATACAATTTCGAGCCGCTTGCAGCAGCAGTATCCGGTGGACGACGCGGGCTGGGGCGCGGTGGTGATCCCGCTGCGCGAAGAACTGGTGGGCGATGTGCGGCCGGCGCTGCTGGTGCTGCTGGGTGCGGTTGCGTTTGTGCTGCTGATCGCGTGCGCGAATGTAGCGAATCTGACGCTTGCGAAAACGTGGGGACGAAAAAAGGAAATCGCGATTCGCACGGTGTTGGGCGCGAGCCGCGGGCGCGTGCTGCGACAGGTGCTGTCGGAGATGATGCTGCTGTCGCTGGCCGGGGGATTGCTCGGAGTGTTTCTGGCGCGGGTGATCGTGTCGCTGATCGTAGCGAATTTTTCGAACGAGTTCCCGCGATTCTGGGAAATCGGCGTGGATGGCTGGGTGCTCGCGTTCACGCTCGGGATTTCGATTTTCACTGGAATTGTCGCGGGGCTCGCGCCGGCGTGGCGGTTGACCAAAACGAATCTCAACGAGGCCATGAAGCAGGGGCTCGGCAAGACGGATTCGGGCGGCAACCGCACACGCAGCGTGCTGGTAGTTTCCGAGGTGGCGCTTTCGCTGGTGCTGCTGATCGGGGCGGGGCTGATGGTTCGCACGCTATGGAATCTGCGCAGCGTGAAGCCGGGGTTCGATGCGCAGAATGTGCTGACCATGACGCTGGCGATTCCCGAAGCGAAATATAAGGAACAGTATCAGCAGGATGGATTCTACAGGCAGGTGCTCGAGCGGGTGCGCGTGCTGCCGGGCGTGGAGTCGGCGGGAGCGATTTCGGCGCTGCCGCTGACGGGCGGGTCGACGCAACCGTTCTCGATCGAAGGGGAGCCGGTGGTGCCGATGGCGGACCAGCCGGAAGTGGCGGTGCGCGAGATTACGGCGGGCTATCTGCAGTCCATGCACGTGCCGCTCTTAAGCGGGCGCGAAATCAGCGATGCGGATACGGAGGACCGGCCGGCGGTGGTGCTGGTAAGCGAATCCTTTGCGAAGCGATTCTGGCCGCACGAAAATGCGCTGGGAAAGCATTTGACGCTCACTTTTTTCCCCGGAATCACGCGTGAGGTGGTGGGCGTGGTGGGCGATGTGAAGCAGGATGGGTTGGACATGGACATGGGGCGCGAAACGATTTACACCGCGCTGCCTCAGATTCACCGGACGAGGGCGCAACTGGTGGTGCACACAAGCGCGCCGCCGAGCAGTCTGGTGTCGGCGGTGACGAATGCGGTGCATCAAGTGGATCCCGATGAGCCAGTGCTGAAAGTGGAGACGATGGAAGATGTGGTGGACGCATCGCTCTTCCAACAGCGGTTCAGTATGCTGCTGCTGGCTGCGTTTGCGGGCCTCGCGCTATTGCTAGCGGCGGTGGGAATTTACAGCGTGCTGGCATTTGCGGTGCGGCGGCGCGTGAGAGAAATCGGGATCCGCATGGCGCTGGGAGCGCAGATTGGCGACGTGCTGCGCATGGTGCTGTACGACGGGATGAGGCCGGCGCTCGCCGGTGTTGCGATCGGGCTGGCGGGGGCGCTGGCGCTGGGGCGGGCGGTGTCGAGCTTGATTTATGGAGTGAGTGCGACGGACCCGACGACGTTTGTGGCGGGAGCGGGATTGCTGGCGGCGGTGGCGCTGTTTGCGAGCGTGATACCGGCGATTCGGGCCACGAGAGTGGAGCCGATGAAGGCGCTGCGGGATGAATAGTGTCGCGCCTAGGGCGCTTGGCGTTTTTATAGGTTACGGACCCAGCCCTGCCGGGCTGGGCTAACGTATGCCGCGCCTACAGCGCTTGGGTCTGGAATAAAAGGCGACGTCCAACTGTTCCTTCGGGCCGCTAGACGAGCGTTAGGATCTGTTTCTTGATTTGGCGGATTCGCGCTTCGTCGCGTTTGTAGAAAGCAGCTAGACCTGCGCGGAGATGAGGCGCTTCATTTCTTTGATTTGCACTTCGTCGCGCTTGTAGAAGGTCCACTGCCGGATGCGCTTGGGGCGGAGTAGTCCGGCGCGGGCGAGGATCTTCAGGTGCTCGCTCGCGGTGGGCTGGCTGACGTGGAGCTTGCGGGCGATCAGCACGCCACAGACGCCGTCTTTGACGAGGTCGCCGTACACCTGCGGGGGGAAATGCTTCCGCGGGTTCTTAAGCCACTCCAAAATCCGCAACCGCGGCTCGCTATCGAGGGCTCGGATCGCCGTTGAAATTTCAATAGACAATTAGCTAAGTTCCTTAGTAACGTAGGGTACCGGAATGCAGCCTAGATTGCAAGGGCCGTGGCAGCCAAATTGGGAGGCAGGCAGGCAAGGAGAGAGGGAGGCAAGGATGAATCGGCTCACGAACGGCGGAATAGAATAGGGCAGCGGAGGTAATTGTGGAGACCAGAGTTGCAACGACTGCAGTGAACCGGGAACGGATTGCGGCGACGGAACGGCGGATACGGCCATACGTTCGGCGGACGCCGGTGGTGGAAGTGGATGGCGGCGACTTCGGGCTGGATTCGATCCGCGTGGTGCTGAAGCTTGAATCGCTGCAGCATACGGGATCGTTTAAGCCGCGGGGCGCGTTTGCGAACTTGCTGACGCGCGAGGTTCCGGCGTCGGGAGTGGTGGCGGCGACGGGCGGGAATCATGGAGCGGCAGTGGCGTATGCGGCGAAGAAGCTGGGGAAGCCGGCGAGGATTTTTGTGCCGACGGTGGCGTCGCCGTCGAAGATCGAACGAATTCGAAGCTGCGGCGCGGAACTGGTGGTGACGGGCGAACGATACGCGGATGCGCTGGCGGCCAGCGAGAAATGGGCGGCGGAGTCGGGAGCGCTGCGCGTGCATGCATACGATCAGGTGGAGACTCTGCTGGGACAGGGCACGGTGGGACTGGAGTTCGAAGAGCAGGATGCGAAGCTCGACACGCTGCTGGTGGGTGTGGGAGGCGGCGGGCTGATCGGCGGGATCGGCGCGTGGTATGAGGGGCGCGTGAAAATTATCGGCGTGGAGCCTGAAGCGGCGCCGACGCTCGAGCGGGCGCTTGCGGCGGGCAAGCCGGTGGATGCGCCGGCAGGCGGGATTGCAGCGGATTCGCTGGCGCCGAAGCGCGTAGGAGAAATCATGTTTCCAATCGCGCAGAAGTGCGTCGAGAAAGTGGTGTTGGTTTCGGACGAAGCGATCGTGGAGGCGCAGGAGGCGCTGTGGAACAGGCTGCGCGTGGTGGCGGAGCCGGGAGGCGCGGCGGCATTTGCGGCTCTGCTCTCGCGGCGATACGAGCCGCAGCGTGGAGAGCGAGTGGGTGTGGTGGTGTGCGGAGGAAATACGACGGCGGTGGATTTCGCGAAATACGCGGAGAAAAGCGTGCAGGGAAAAGCTTGAGCTGCTCCTGTCAACTATTGGTAACGATTCGGGGAGGATCGAATGTCCGTCTATGAAAAATTGCGTGAGCTGAAAATATCGTTGCCGGAAATTACGCCGCCGGCAGCGGCCTATATTCCGTTTGTGCGCACCGGCAATATTATTTTTGTGGCCGGCCACATCGCGAAGAAGGATGGCAAGCCATGGGCGGGGCAGCTCGGGCGCGAGTTCTCGACGGAGCAGGGGAAGGAAGCGGCGCGCGCTGTGGCGATCGATTTGATGGGGACGCTGCAAGCCGCAGCGCGCGATTTGAACAAGGTGCGGCGAATCGTGAAGTTGATGGTCCTGGTGAACAGCGCGCCGACGTTCACGGAGCAGCATCTGGTGGCCAATGGCGCTTCCGAACTTTTCGCGCAAGTATTCGGAGAGATTGGGAAGCATGCGCGGAGTTCTTTCGGAGTGGCGCAGATTCCGCTTGGGTCGTGCGTGGAGATCGACCTGATTGCCGAGGTGGGTTGAGATGTTGCAGGATAAGCGGGAGACGGCGTCCGCCTGGCACTAAGTCCCACCGTTTACCTCAAGGGCGCGTGGCAGTAGAATCGGCGCCAGTTGCCTGGTTGCCCACCGGTCAGGAGGTCCCATGGTCGCTCGCGTAACGCAATACAAGATTCGCCCGGGAAAATTGGAAGAGTTTACCTCCACCGTGGAATCTCTCATTCCCGCCTTGGACCGACTCAAGGGATTTCGAGTTCTGCTGATGCTGCAAGGGGCGGATCCGGCGAGCCGGGAGGCGACGGCAATCTCGATTTGGGAGTCGTGCGCTGATTTGCGGGACAGCGACAATGACGAGTTCTATTACCATGCGATCGCGCAATTGCTGAAATGCTGTGAAAGTTTTTCGCCCATGCGCGAGGAGAAAGTGATGGTGAGCAAGTTCGCACACCCGTGAAGGATTCCAATCGAACAGGGCCGCTTGTGACATCAGCCGCATAGCCGCATAATGTGCGGGCGACGCGACTGTGACACTTCCATCTCAGACGGACAATTCCCAGAGAAAATACTTCCATACGGCGGCACAGACGCTGCTGCATTACGGCGGCAGCGCACTGGTGCTCTATTTGCTGTTCCGGTTGTTGCCGGGACGGCAGGTGTGGCAGACGGTCGGACTGTTGCCAGCGCAGCTCTGGGTGATGGTGCTCGCGGGGTATCTAGGCGCGCATTGCATTGGGGTGGCCAAGTGGCGGCTGATGGTGAATTTGCCAGGCGCGGGATTGAATGTGCGGCAGGCGGCGCGATGCTATTTCGCGGGGTTGTTCGGGTCATTATTCTTGCCGTCCCTGATTGGGGGAGATCTGGTCCGCGCCGGACTGGCGCTGCGGCTGGGGCGAAGCAAGGCAGGAGCACTGCTGGGGAGTTTTCTTGACCGCATCATTGATTTCGCGGCACTGGCGCTGCTAGCGGGAGTGGGGGCGCTGCTGGTGCCGGGAGCGCTGGACGCGAGAGGGCGGAAAATCTTTCTGTTGCTAGGCGCGGGGGCATTGCTCGGGGCCGTTGCGGTTGCGGGCGTGATAGCGCTGCTGCCCGTGGGGCGGTTTTCTTTTCGAATGCGGCGGCGAGTGGTGCGCCTGCGTCGCGCGGGGCGGTCCATGGCCGGGCAGCCGCTGGCAATGCTGCGAGCGTTGAGCATGGCGATGGTGGCGCAGTTGGTGTTTATCGAGTTGAGCGTTTTGCTGGCGAAGGCTTGCGGGCTTTATTTGCCATTTCGCGTGTGGCTGTTTGTCTGGCCGCTGGCAAAACTTTCGGCGACGCTGCCGATTACTCAGGGAGGGATCGGCGTACGCGAAGCGGCGCTGGCGGCGCTGCTCGTGCCGTTTGGCGCGCCGGCGGTGTTGACGGTGGCGGCGGGGCTGGCGTGGGAAGCGATTGTGGTGAGTGGGGCGCTGGTGGCGGGGGCGACGTCTCTGCTGATCGGCCGAATTTCGCATGTACCAGAAAAAATGGCTCACCCCTGAACAGGAGCTACATCATTCGTAACGTAGCGCGACGAGGGGATCCACGCGGGTGGCGCGGGCGGCGGGGATCAGGCTGGCGGTGAGGCCGACGGACGCGAGGAGAGCGGCGACGGCGAGAAATGTGGCGGGATCAGCGGCGCCGACGCCGTAGAGCAACTGCGCGAGGATGCGCGTGAGGCCAAAAGCGGCGAGCGAGCCGATGACGATTCCGGCGCCGACGAGCCGCAAACTTTCACTGAGAATCATGCCGAGCACGTCTCCGCGTTGCGCGCCGAGCGCGATGCGAATGCCCAATTCGTGGGTGCGGCGCGCGACAGAGTAAGAAATCACGGCGTAGATTCCGGAAATCGCAAGAAGGAGTGCGGCAGCCGCAAAAATTCCGAGCAGGATGAGATTAAAGCGGCGCGGCGCGAGCGAAACGGCAAGATATTGCTCCATCGTTCGTGATTCACTCATGGCCACGTCGGGGTCCACGGCCAATGCGTTTTCGCGGACCACCTTGGCAAGAGACAGCGGGTCCATTCCTGTGCGAATCACCCATTTCATCTGGTCCGCCATGAATGGAATCGAAGGCTCCGGAATCTGCGCCATGGGAATGTAGAGGTCAATCGTCGGCGGGCCGTTCAGATTTCCCTGCTTCACGTCGCCGGCCACGCCCACGATTTCAAATTCGCGGTAGACGTTGTCGGCCATTTCCACGCTGATGTGTGTGCCGATGGGATTCTCATTGTTCCAGAAGTAGGCGACGGCTGTCTGGTTGACGATGGCGACTTGCTGCGCGGTGGGCAGGTCCGCAGGAGTGAATTCGCGTCCCGCTCGCATGGGAATCTGCAGCGTGCGGAAATAGCCGGGCGTCGCGAGGCGATACTGGGCTTCGGGAAGTTCCTCGCGCCGCACAGGGGGACGCCCAATGACGGTGAAATCCACAGTGACATTCGCGGTGCTGACCGGAAGATCGTGCGCCATGACCGCTGACTCAATGCCGGGCACGGAGACGAGCCGGGCATTCAGCTGCTGATAGAAATTCCAGAGCTGATCGCGGGTGCGCATACGCACGCGTGGAACAGCCAATTGGCAGGTCAGCAGGCCGTGCGGATTGAAGCCAGGGGAAATGCCGGCCAGACGAACGAAACTGCGAAGCAACAGTCCCGCGCCAGCCAGCAGCACCAGCGAGATGGCCAACTCCGCGACGACCAGCACTCGGCGGACACGGTTTCCGCGGCCGCCTTCGCTGCCCTCGCGTCCACCTTCACGAAGCGTGTCTTGCAGGTCGGTCTTCGATGCGCCGAGCGAGGGCGCGAGTCCGAAGAGAATACCGGTGACCAGGCTGATGCCCAGGGTGAAGAGCAGGACGTGAGCGTCCATCGAGACATCTTTGGCGCGAGGCAATCCGGCGGGGCTGAGCGTCATCAAGAGTGGAATCCCGATATAGCCAAGCAGGATTCCGAGTGCGCCTCCAAGAAAGGACATGACCACACTTTCGATCAGTAACAGGCGAACCAGGCGGAAGCGGGAAGCGCCGAGAGCCGAGCGGATGGCGATTTCTCTCTGGCGCCCGGCAGCGTCTGCAAGGAACAGGTTGGCCAGGTTGCCGCAGGCGATCAACAGCACCAGCGCGACGGCTCCGAACAGCACCCAGAGCGCGAGCTTGAAATCTCCCAGAATCTCCTCGCGCAGGGGAGTTAGAGGATTGCTGATTTTGCGGACGTCTTCCTTGGGGTACTCCGCACGGAGCTGGGCGGCGATCGCGTCCATGTCTTTCTGTGCGGCCTCGATCGACACGCCCGGGCGGAGGCGACCGTACAGCCAAAGAAGCTCGAAATCGCGCAGGGTGCGGTAAGGACTGGATGCCGGGTTCAGGGTGGTGTAGACATCGGCCGAACGCTTGGGCTGAAAAAAATCGGGCGCGAGGACGCCGATGACGATGTAAATCTCCTCGCCGAGCGTGATCGTTTTGCCGATGATTTCCGGATCCGCGGCGAAGCGGCGCTGCCAGAGACCGTAGCTGATGTCGACCACGCGCGGGGCGCCGGGCTGGTCATCTTCAGGCCGCAGGATTCGGCCAACGACGGCCTGTGCGCCGAGAGCGCTGAGGCCGTTTCCGGTGAGCTTGATGCCCGACAAACGTTCGGGATCGCCATGCCCCGTGAGGATAACCGGCCAGCGTGATTCCGCGACGAGATCATCGAAGGTGTGGTTGCGGTCGCGATAGTCGAGATAGTCGGGGATGGAGAAGGGCGCGGTGGGATTGTCACTGACCTTAGCCCAGACCCACACGAGCCGGCTGGGATCGCGGTAGGGCAGCGGGCGCAAGAGGACGCCATTGACCACGCTGAAGATGGCGGCGTTGGCGCCGATGCCAAGAGCGAGCGTGACCAGCGCCACGGCGGTCAGGCCCGGGCGCTTGGCCAGCCTTCGCAGCGCAAAGGTTAAATCGGGCCAGAAATCTTGCATCGCTCACCTCCGCGGGAATTGTTCTCCCCGGCTGACTTCCGTTTGATCCGGCGAATCAGAATAGGCGTTCGCCGGTTGCGTCTTCTATCCGCTTCTTGGGCTGAATTTTTCCGAGCGAGCTGCTCGCCGCCGTCCGGCGAGTGGAGTAGGCGACGGCGAGCGCGCGCAAACATCCGACAGGGGCAGGATGGCAGGAGCACATATATGAATCAAATTGATTGATTTCATCATCGGAATGAGTAGAGTTCATGTAAAATTTACGGCCGGTTCGTGCGGACCTTCAGAACGGAGAATTGATGAGCCTCGAGATGCGGCATCTGAAAGTGGTGGCGGCGATAGCCGAAGAAGGCAGCGTCACGCGCGCGGGAACGCGGCTGCACCTGACGCAATCGGCGCTGAGCCATCAACTGCGCGACGCGGAAGAGCAACTGGGACAGGCGCTTTTTGAGCGGCAGAGCAAGAAGATGGTGCTGACGGCCGCAGGGGAGCGGCTGCTGTGTTCGGCGCGAAGCGTGCTGGAGGAGATAGAGGGTGCGGAAAAGGAAATCCGGCGAGGGGCATCGGAGACGCGCGGGGTGCTGCGGCTGAGCACGCAATGCTACACCGCCTATCATTGGCTGCCGCCGCGACTGAAAATTTTTCAGAAGAAATATCCCGGCGTCGAGGTGCAACTAGTGGTGGAGGCTACGCCACATCCGTTCGGGGCGCTGCTCGAAGGGAAAATTGATCTGGCGCTGGCCTGGGCGCCGGTGCGCAATCGCAAAATCGAGTACACGCCGCTGCTGCGCGACGAGATGGTGGTGCTGGTTCCGCCGGGACACCGCTGGGCGGCGAAGCCGTACGTGGCCGCAGAGGATTTTGCAGGGGAGGATTTGATCGTATATCCGCCACGGGAAGAAAGTTCCGTTCTGCTGCAATTTTTAAAACCGGCCGGAGTGGCACCGCGGCGGATTCGCGAAGTGGCGCTGACGGAAGCAATCGTGTCGCTGGTGAAGGCAGGGATGGGCGTGGCGGTGCTGACAAGATGGGCGGTGGCGCCGCAACTGGCGTCGGGGGAATTGAAGGCGGTGAAGCTGACGCGCGAGGGATTTTACCGCGAGTGGAGCATGGCGCAGTTAAAGAGCAAGTCCGCGCCGGCATATGTCGAGGAATTCATTCGCGTGCTGGCCGGGAATCCGATCCACTTACCGGTGGCAAAGGGGCGCGAGAAGAAAGCGCGTGCGCGCCAGGCAGGAAATTTTGCGGCGGGCAGAAAGTCGCGAGCCGCGCGAGCGTAGTTCGGGTGGCTGCGTCGTGGCGGGGTTCAAGAACAAAGATCCTTCGGTCGCGTTGCTCCCTCGGGATGACAATCCTCGTCCCGCAACGGCATCCAGGACGCAGAAGGGGCGCCGGATTGTCAGAAGCGCGAGCGGGTGGCGCGTATAAATTCGCGCAGAGCGGCAATATTGGGGCCGTAGGAGCCAACGCGGCCGGCATCCACGGGCAGGCCTAGATTTTCGGCTTGCTCGATGCTCAAGCCGGCGTCGTCCAATTCGGCGAGGCTGTAGCCCTCAGTCGGCGAGAGGCGGTTGCGGCGCGAGAGATCCACCGGGCGCAGCGGGCGATGGTTGTGCCAGCGCTTGCGTACGATGTCGAAGAAGTCGTCCCAGTCTCGCCGGTTCCACATGGTGTCCTCCCGCACGCCCCGGTTGCAGTTGATTGGATGCAGGCTCGGCG
>Ga0307473_10000104_pt1 | contig 16167 bp, 18 predicted proteins | sample atmos_gasesAM5C__FD_203744 | JGI IMG/M metagenome (GOLD analysis project Ga0307473, IMG submission 203744) | Hardwood forest soil microbial communities from Morgan-Monroe State Forest, Indiana, United States - atmos_gasesAM5C_515 | ecosystem: Environmental > Terrestrial > Soil > Temperate...
TTTTTCAATAATGTCAGCCATCCATTCGGGGATCGACTCCAGGTGCCCGGCAAGCCATCCCATCGTTCCGGACTTGTCATGCGGCTTCCAGTCGAATTTCCCATCGGGGACGCGCTCCAGCGTCTTGCGGGTGTTCGCCATTTCTTGATCAAATTCGGGGAGCAGTGCTTCGCTGATTGCCATAGCTCCTCCAAGAGATTGAATTGCCGTCACCGGCTATGGTGCGGAATGGTAGGCGAAACAAAAGCGAAAGTCAATATGCAAGGCGATGCGGTGGTGGCTCACTCTAGGATGACCACGCTGGACGCAGATGGACTCCGGCCCGGCCGCATGTTCTCCATGCGCACTATACCTTCCGAGCGCGGCATGGTGCAGCCGCAGCTCTCGGATTCGGGTGTTCAGGCCGTGCGTCGCGCACACTCCTCCAGCACTCTCCGGCGTGCTCCAGCGATCAGGCAAATCTATGGACTACAGGGAGCCGTTGGGCACGAACGGTATGTGACAGGCTTGCCCGGATATGGGCAGTCACTGTCTTTGCAGTCGAGGCCGTATGTGATGAGGACCTCGCCCGTGGTTTGCTCGATGTAAATCCGAAGATGCGTTTTGAGCAAGTGTTGCACTTGCTCCGGCGTGGCCGGCTTATAGCCCGACGCGGTACCAGTTCCCGTTGCACTCATTTTCCCCTCCATTGGAAAGATTTACTTTAGGGCCTGATCGTGCTTTCACCCGAAGATGAGACCTTGTGAATGGCCGTGCTCATCCGCTCGCTCCGGGCGGCACGAAGGGCAGCAATATCAGGGTCCGCGCTTGCCCAGAGGCGCAAAAATTCATCGTATTGATGAAGAGACCCCGCGGTATCGCCCGCCCGGGCAAGAGATCGCGCGATCCAAAGATGCGTGAGGACCCAGTCTGATGGCACTCCTTCATCCAGAATTTGCCCCTTAGAATTTAGATACTCCAGGTAAGCCTTGACCGCGTTCTGCCAATCCTTGCGGGTGGTGTATTCACCTGCCAGAGCGAGATATGCCTGGTAGGAAGGGTAGAAGACCGCGGCGCGTCGCTGGCTCTCGATTGCCGAGTTGGTTTGTCCGGAAGTGTGTTCGATAGCGCCTCTCAGGTTGTAGAGGCAACTCTGCGTGAAGGCACTTTCTTTCGTAGAAGGAACTTTTTCCATTTTCGCCAGGATCTTCCGCGCGGCAGAGACGTCACCCAACTCGACGGCCAGCATACCGGCGCTCCGCATGTCGCCCGGATTTGTGCTGTTCAGCGCTGCCGCTTCCAGCAACCTGAGCTCCTCCAGCGCGCTGGCCTTCTTTCCCTCAGTCTGAAGAACCTTGGCTAATAAAAAGCGCCTCACTGGTATCCACGACTCACTGTGGAGTTTTTCGTCCATGACAAGCCCGGATCTGAGGGCGTCCACCGCTTCGCGCAGGCGTCCTTCGTAGATCAATACGCGCGCGAGATAAAGTGAAGCGAGATTGGCTTCGTACTCTCCGCCCTCACTGCGAAGCTGTTCAAATTCTTTCCGCGCCGCCTGAACGTTACCTTCGCCCAGGTAAGCGAGACCGGTCCCCCAGTGCAGGAGCGGGCTATTTACTCCGCGCTTGTGAGCCGATTCATAGGCAGCCAGCGCTTCCGCAAACTTATTGACCCGCACCAGCAACAGCAACAGTTGCGAATGATTGACAGCGGTGCGGGGATCGAGTTGAACGGCCCGTTGTTGAGCAACAGCGGCGTCCTCCACGCGCCCCGCCCAGACCGACGAATTGGCCAGCCATCGGAATCCATCCACGTCATCGGGATAAAGGTCCGTGAGGAGGCGGTACTGTTCAGCTGCCTTTTCATAGTTCCCTTGGTTATCGTAGTCGGCTCCAAGGATCAGGTAGCGTTCGCGCTCCGTCACCCGGTCGATTCCCCGCCGCGCAAGGGCGAGCCGGTCTTGGGCGTTTTTCTCATCTCCCAGCACACCATAGGTGCGGCCTAGATAGAGATGAGCCATCGCGAAATCAGGGTCAAGCTCAGTGGCGCTCTTCGCCAGTGGTATGAATCCCTGCAGATTTCCCGCCGCATAGAGCGCCATCGCACGGGAATACCTCTGCAGTGCCTCCAATGAACTGGTCGTAACCCGGGCAAGCGGCTGAGCGTGTTCCTGAATCTGCTTCATTGACTCGCCCAAATGACTTCGCAGACGCCGGGTCAGGTCGTCCACCGCGGGATACAGGTCAGCCGGAGAGTTGAACGATGCCTCCTCCACAAGCACCGCGTTTTCCTTCCAGGGGTCAACAACTTGCCCGGTCACTCGATATCGTGAGCCAGTGGTCGTGACCTGCCCCGTCAACAGTGCGCGAAAATTTTCTCGTTGGCAGATTTCACGTCCCAAGTTGGCGTCAACGGGAATCACTCCTGTGCGGCCCATCCGATGCTCCGCTTCAACGAGTTGAGACCGTGGGACGAGATGCACATACTGCGATTGTTCGAGTGATTGCCTCACAGCCTCGGTCACGGTAGTGTCAAAGATGCTGTTGCCGGTCTGATTTTCGAAATCGGCGATAAGGATGGAATCATGCTCGCCAAGAATTGGAACATCGAAGTGCCGGTAGGTCAGCGTTCCGATCACGGCAGCGCCCGCGAGCAGGGCTGCGGCAAACACCGCAAACCGCGAACGCGATTTGGGAGATGACTTATCACGCGCCTTGAGACTCTGCCGCGCGACGGGCGCCATACCACGCCGGACAGCTTCGAGGTCCACGTGAAGGTCCGCGCTCGTCGCGTAACGCTCCTCGGGATTCTTGGCCAGCATTTTGCAAATAATGCGTTCCAGGTCAGCCGGCACCTCTGGATTCTGTTCCCGCAACGGCGGTGGCTCCTCATGCAGTATTGCCTCGCAGGTTTCCAAAAATCCGGCGCGACGAAACGGATTGTGGCCCGCGAGCGCTTCATAGAAAACGACGCCGAGAGAAAATATATCCGCCCGCGCGTCTGCCGGTTTTTCGGCTAGGATTTCCGGGGCCATATAGGGAAACGTTCCCGAGAATCCCGCAACTTCACGCGTGCGCGTTGCCGTCGGGCCATCGGGGCCGGGTAGCTCGCGAGCCACACCGAAATCGAGGGCTTTCACATCTCCGGATCTCGTCAGCATGATGTTTTCCGGCTTAATGTCGCGGTGCAGCAATCCAGCGTGGTGGGCGGCGGCAAGCGCGACGGAGCATTGCGTCGCAATCGAGACGAACTCGTCGATCCTTAAAGGTCTTGCCAGCCGGCGTCGCAGCGTTTCGCCTTCGACATACTCCATCACAACAAAGATTTCATCACCCTCTTCGATCACATCGTACACCGCTGCGATATGCGGATTATTTAGTCGAGAAGCCAATTCCGCTTCCTTCCAGAGCCGCTGGCGTGATTTCGTGTCGACGCGGGCGTTAGGCGCGATCCGTTTCAGCGCGACCTGACGTTTGAGCCCAGTGTCCTCCGCCAAATATACTTCCCCCATACCTCCACTGCCGAGCCGCACGCTAATGTCATATCTCCCCACGAGCCTACCGGTCAGATCGGAAGCTGATTGTGAGGCCAAATCGCGTTGGACGCTTCGTTCGAGCATTGCTGGGCAAAACGAAACAGGCTTCCCTCTCCACTTACGACCTCGCGGTAATCCAAGGAATGGAGCTGTTCCGCGAGTCTATCGCCACGGTGGCTGTCGCCTGTCTTTAGACGGAGATGTTACTCCCGGCTAACATCGGAAGCAATCCACATCGATTTTCCAGCGTCCGAAAATACGGGGGGTTGGATAGAGCGCTATCAAAAAAAACTCCCGGAGGCGTTGACCTCCGGGAGTCACGAGAAGGGATGAGAGAGAAAAAATCGCCGGCAAACGGCGCTACAAAACCGTTAAACGCTAAAAGAGCTGCCGCAACCGCAAGTGCTCTTCACGTTGGGGTTGTTGAACTTGAAGCCCGAACCCTCGATGGTTTCGATGTAGTCGATGGAAATTCCATCGAGGTACATCTCGCTCATCTGGTCCACCAGGACCTTCAGCCCTTCGAACTCGTACACATTGTCGCTAGCTTCATTAATCTGATTCTCGAATGCCATGTGGTAGCTGAAGCCCGAGCACCCTCCACCGACCACGGCCACGCGCAGGCCCGCCGGACTCGGCGTCTGCTGCGAAATAATCTCTTTCACTTTCGTTACTGCCACTGGCGTTAGCTGAACCATCTCTCAGGCCTCCACAAATTAGGGCGGCTTCGCCGCGCCTCATAATACCGATACCATTATATCAGATTCAGGCAAGGCGCAACCGGAACCGCAAGTAATGCGGCTATCGCGACACCCGTGCGGCGCTGGAACGAAAGGACTTCTTGTGAGCGCACGCTCGTGTACATCCGTGCGCAAATCCCTTAAAATGCGGAACTTCGCATGAAACACACCGTCACACTCATTCCCGGCGACGGGATCGGACCGGAAGTCTCCGCAGCCGTGAAGCAAATCCTTGCCGTCGCGGGCGTCGAAATCGCCTGGGAAGAAATCCCGGCGCGCGCGGAATTCGAGCGCCGCGGTATAAGTTTCCTGCAGTCGGGCGTCATCGAATCCATCCGAACAAATCGCGTCGGACTCAAAGGACCGACGGAGACCGCGATAGCGGGCGGGGCGCCGAGCATCAACGTCGGATTGCGGCAGGCGTTGGACCTCTACGCCGATTTGCGGCCAGTAAGAAATCTCGAAGGAGTACAGTCGCGCTATCAGAATGTTGACCTGGTCATCATCCGCGAGAACACCGAAGACCTCTACGCCGGCCTCGAGCACACCGTGGTGCCGGGCGTGGTCGAAAGTTTGAAAATCATCACCGAGCGCGCTTCCACGCGGATTGCGCGGTTCGCTTTTGACTACGCGGTCAAATCCGGCCGCAAGAAAATCCACGCCATTCACAAAGCGAATATCATGAAGTTGTCGGATGGCCTCTTCCTCACTTGCGTTCGCAAGGTGGCCGCGGAATATCCCGACATCGAATACAAAGAGCTGATTATCGACAACGCCTGCATGCAAATGGTGCTCGACCCGCACCAATTCGACATGCTTCTGCTCACCAATCTCTACGGCGACATCATGAGCGACCTCGCCGCAGGCCTTGTCGGCGGCCTCGGCGTAGTCCCCAGCGGGAATATCGGCGAGCAAGGCGCTATTTTCGAGGCCGTCCACGGCACTGCGCCTGACATTGCTGGCAAAGGCATCGCGAATCCGACCGCCCTGCTGCTGAGCGCAATCATGATGCTCGATCATCTGGGCGAGGCAAACGCTGCGCGGCGCATCGAAAATGCCCTGCATGCCGTTTACCGCGAAGGAAAGTCGCTCACCCGCGATGTGGGCGGCAACGCAACGACCGCACAATTTACGGACGCTGTGATTCGCGCGCTGAAATAGCTCGCTGCGCAGGGGCATTGACTTCCCTGCCCTGCGTGTGAAGAATAAAGGCGGCAGAAGATTTCACCCGCGAGGCCTCCGTGGCCGAAGTCACATTGGAAGTCGCGAAATTCGTGAAGGGCGAAATCACGAAGTCCTATCCGATTTCCGGAGGTGAGACCAAGCAGCGCAAACGCAAGCCGCACATTGTCGCCGTGATAAATGAAATGTGCACTGGCTGCTCCGGGTCGCCTGCTTGCGTGGACTATTGCCCCGTCGCCGACTGCATGTTCTGGGTGCCGGACGAGGACCACGCCCCGTTTGGCCGCATCATGGTCGATCCAATCCTCTGCATTGGCTGCAAGCTCTGCACCAGCAAAGGCCCCGATGGCGCATTTCTCGAAGGCTGCCCCTGGGATGCCATCGACATGGTCCCGCTGGCCGAATTCGAAGCTAAGTACGGAAGCATGCCTTACTAGCGCCCTTCCACGCGCTCCTGCGCTCATATATGAATTTTGCCCAAGCACACTACTCCGCAGTGGGATTTCGCGTAATCACGTTCAGGATGAAGCTCAGGAAGCAGCGGTCCGCGGACGCGGCCAGGGTTCGAGGAGTTGCTCCTTGCGGTAAATCAGCGCGTTGATATCGTACGGTGCAAGATCAAGGCCGTGCCCATGTGTGATTGCGTCCGTCGGGCAGGCCTCCACGCAGTAGCCGCAGAAAATACACCGCGAGTAATCAATGTTATACACCTTGGCGTAGCGGTCTCCGGCGGAGATGCGATTCGCATCCGTGTTTTCTGCCGCTTCGATGTAAATGCAGTTCGCGGGACAAGCCGCCGCGCAGAGGAAGCACCCCACGCACTTCTCGTACCCGTCTTCGTCGCGCTGCAGCACGTGAATCCCCCGGTAGCGTGGTTGGACGCTGGCCGCAACGTCCGGGTACGACTCCGTCGTCGTCTTGCGGAACATGGTCAAAAATGTGACGCGGAAGCCCTTGAAGAGCGCGAGAAATGTTTCGCCAACTTCTTTGACAATGGATGGCATTGCCGTTCCACTCTAACAAAGTTGCAAGGGGCAGGCAAATTTGCCGTCGTTGTGCCGTGATTCCTTGACATGGCGCCATTTGCAGAGTATTGTCCGCACGGTACGATTCCTGGTTGCCCTTTCCCAAGAAATCAAACTGCCATTCACCTAAAACAAATATCTCCGCCCCAAGCGGACCTGCATCACCGAGGAGGATTCACCATGCATAAAGGTTTCTCCAAGTTTGTGCTCGCACTTGCCCTTACTGCCGTCGCCGCGCTTTCAGCCGCTCCCGCCCGCGCCCAGGCAACGGACGAAAAAGAAAAGGCGCCGGTGTACACCTACGTTTCTGAATGGGCCGTCCCCCGGGCCGACTGGGCAACGTATGAAAAAGGAATCTCTGCAACGAAGCAGCTGATGGACAAGCTCGTTGCCGATGGAACGCTAGTGGACTATGGTTGGTTTAAGAACCTGGTCCATCAGGAAGGCGCGCCCACGCATGGAGACTGGTTCTCCGCAACCTCCGTGGGTAACGTGATGAAAGCGCTCAATGCCCTCATGGCCCAGGGAGCCGCGGCGGGCCCAGACAAATCGCTAATTGACTCGAAGCACTGGGACTACCTCTTGGTTAGCCGCCAGTATGGAAAACACTCCGGGACATTCGAGAATTCCTATCTCCGCGTCAGCTCGTACAAGACCAAACACGGCGAAGGTGAAACGGTAGAAAAAGCCCTGAATTCCTATATTATTCCCAGGCTGGAGAAACTGTTGGCCGACGGCGCTATCCACTACTACGCTGTTTCCCGCGAAGCTATCCACACCGACGATCCGGCCGAGTTCGATATCGTAGTGATCACCAATGGAGCGGCTGGGCTCGACAAGTTTTATGAATCCTTGGAGGTCGCCGCCAAGGCAAATCCGACGGGCAGCCCGGCATTCGCAAGCGCAAACGAAGGCTCCGCGCACCGGGATTTCCTATCACTCGCCACCGCGGTGTTCAAATAACCGTTGCCTGAATTTGGCGCAGTCTTCGCCGCGCCGTCGCGCCGGTCGCGACTGCGCGGCGGAGAACCAAATTTAGCTGGCGCCGTGCAAGATCCTGGTCGGATTCTAGAAAAGGTTCCAGAGGAACTGGTTGTAAACTTCGTGGTGGTACTGCACTTCGGGTCCCTTCACGAAAGTGCCCAGTTGACGTGAGCAACGGTCCGCGGAGGCCTGTTTCAAATCCGCATAGCGGGTTTTCACATCCTCGCCCAATAGCTTCGTGGTCCACGCCGCCTTCTTGAAATCATCAATCGCGGTGTAAATGTTGTCCGGCAAATAGCGCTCCGCCTGGCGCAGATTCTTGATTTTCGCAGTCTCCCCCTCGAGGCCGGTCCTGAACACCGCGTACATCACCATGTAAGGATTCGCATCCGGCGCCACCGCGCGAACTTCCACGCGCATGCTCTTTTCGTTGCCGATCGGAATGCGGATCATCGCGCCGCGATCCACTGGCGACGCCTTGAGCTGGTTCGGCGCTTCGAAATGCGGATCCAGTCTTCGGTAGGCGTTCACGCTGGCGTTCAGCATCAGGCAGATGTCGTTCCCGTGCGTCAAAATGCGGTCCAGGAACGCCCATCCCATCCTACTCAGTCCTTCTTCCCCCTTCGCATCCCAAAAGACGTTTTTACCATCTTTGCTCACCGACACATTCGTGTGCATCCCGTTCCCATTCACGCCATCCACTGGCTTTGGCAGAAAGCACGCCGTGAAACCCATCTTCGTTGCCACCTGGCGGCATACTAGCTTGTAAAGCTGGATGCGGTCCGCCGCGGACACCACTTCCCCGTAGCTGTAGTTGATCTCGAATTGAGAGGGAGCCACTTCCGGGTGATCTTTCTCATTTTGGAACCCCATGGCGCGTTGCACTTCCGCGGTGGTGTCAATGAATGTGCGCAGCGGGTCTCCCGGCAACGAATGGAAGTAGCCGCCGGTGTTCACGTACTCGAATCGGTGAGTCTCGTAGTAACGGCGCTCGGCATTCTCGCCCTGGAACAGGAACCCTTCGATTTCATTCGCCGCGTTCAGCGTGTAGCCTTCCTTCTTGTACAGCCCGTCGGCATATCCCTTTAGGACACCGCGAATGTCCGCAGCGTAGGGTGAGCCGTCCTTGTCGATCACGTGGCCGAACACCAGCACTTTGCCGCCGCCGAAAACATCGGCAGGGGCCCAGTAGAACGAGCCCCAATCCAGACCGAGTCGCAAATCGCTTTCGCGCTGGGCCGTGAATCCGCGGATGGAAGAGCCGTCGAAGGTCAGATTGTCCCAGCTCTTCAGCAGGAACTTCTTGTCGTAATCAAGCATGTGCAACCGGCCTTCGAGGTCGCTGAACAGCACGGTGACCGCCTTAATGCGCTTCTCATCGGTCAGGTACTTCACGCGCTCTTCTTGAATCTTGTGCTCCGCGACGCGCTTTTCGCGCTGTTCCTTCGCCTTTAAATTCAGTTCTTCGAGCTCCGCGTATGAGAGCGCCAGAAAATTACGAAGTTCGTTCGACATGGATCTCCTTCAGGAAGGTTGGTAAACAGCGGTTCATTCCAGCGTAGGGTATCGCGCCGCACTTCGCAGCGTCAATTAAAAGTAGTGATGAGCCAAATTAAGCGAATTTATGGATGGCGGGCTTTTGCGCTCAGACAGGATCATGGATTTCGATTGCGGCGTCGGTTTCGCCACAGTGTTGAAGATCGCCGGGAGCGATCGGCGTTACCGGTATCGAACTGTGTGAGTCCAGGATTTGCGCTGCAGATAGAAGCCGTGAATCGTTAATCCCAGGCCGCCAAGAAAAAGCATGGGCGCGAGACAATTCGTTACGATGGGCACGATAGCCAAGGGCACTTGCAGGGCGCTGTAACCCCCCGCGAAATAGTTGATCACCGCCGCCAAAAGCACGTACAGAAGACCCCTGCGAATCTGCGAGCCCGCTTGAGTGTCGCGCTGGCGGGTCACTTGAATCTCGGGGAGTGCCACATGGCACTGAGGGCATTCCCTATAGGCCGCAGCAATGCTCTTTCCACAATATGGACATTGACGCATACTCATCTTTCGCCTCATCCCAAACGCGGCACGCGGTCGGTTTCACGTCCGCTGGCCGTCTCTCAATCCATCCTTTTTGATTTAGCAGTGCACGGCGGGTTCCATGAGCCAAATCTCATCCCTTCAGGTATATAGCAGAGGCATGGAGCCGCGCACAAACCCGCGCCGGTTTCGAATTGTTACATGTTCGGAATCTCGCGGCATACACCGCAACGGAGCAAGCGGTACGTCCCCAAACCTGCCAGGCGAACTTGTTAGTGCTGGAGAAGCTGCGCAAATTGTTGCAATTCGCCGGTGTTTAGGTCCGACACGGCGCAGAAGTACATCCCGCCGCGTTCCCAAAACGCGATGTTATATCCCTCTGACGATTCCAATCGCGCGCGGCTCTCCTTTGCTTCGCTTTCCGGCCACACGTAAACGTTGATGAAGTGCTTGTGCCGCTGATACACCAGTGCGGCCGCCGGACGATGATCAATGTAATCCAGCCGCCCACCGATCAATGGGAAACCGTCTTCCGCGAAATCCTTCACTGGCGGCGAGAAATCGATTTTGCCGTCGAACCACGGTTTCACAGTGTGCTGGTCCGTGGATTCCACATCCAGCAGATGGCCCGGCTGCAATGAACGGATATGGCTGGCCACCACTTCCTGCGCAAGCAAATCGGATCCCGTATGGCCCAGGAACGAGGGCATCATCCGCCAGGTAAGCGCCAGCGCCACAAGAATGGCCGCAGCCACGGCCACCCAATTCCACAAGTTCCGCCGCGGCATCTCGACCACTTTGTTTTCGCGCGGGAGCCCAGCTCGAATCCGCGCCTCCAGGCCCGCAGGCGCGCGATGATATAGATTCGCAGAGCGCAAGCCCTGGCGCAAAGTTTGCTGCGTCCAGATCTCCTGCGCGCAGTCCGGGCAGGTCTTCAGATGCTCTTCAAGCTCCAGGCTGCGAACCAGGTCCAGTTCGTTATCGAAATACGCATGCAGCAAAGGAGCGAAGGAATCAGTGGCCACGAAGGCCCTCCTTTTCTCGCGCGCGCAGCAAAATTTCCCGCAGCCGCTCGCGCCCGCGCGCCAAGCTCGACATCACAGTTCCCATCGGCACGTTCACCACTTCTGCGATCTCCTTGTATGAGAGTCCTTCCAGCTCACGCAAAATCAAAATCTCGCGAAAATTTACCGGCATCGCGTCCAGCGCTTCCTGCAGCATGCGGCTCTCAACCCCGCGTACCATCTCCGCTTCCGCGTCCGGCCCGCCGGTCTCGGTGGCATGAATCTTCTCGTCAAATTCCTCCGCCAAGCTGGCTGGCCGGTTCTTCTCCAGAAACGAGTAGCTCGTATTGCGCACGATCTTCAGCAGCCAAGCACGCGGATCACCGCCTTGAAAGCCGGAGAAAAATTTGAAGGCGCGTAGATACGACTCCTGCACGATGTCCTGCGCATCCTGCTGGTTCCGGACAAGCCAGCGCGCCAGGTTGTAAGCCGCATCCAGGTGCGGCAACACAATCTGCTCGAACCGCCCGGCGTTCCCCACTCCTGGCATATCGTCCGCCATACCGCCATAGCTTCTCAATTAGCTAGACTCGATTCCAATCCTTTTTATTCCCAATATCATCCCCCTCCACCCGGGAATAAAACCGCCGGAAACCCTGTCCATATAAGCGAGCACGCGTGAGCATCACAAGGCCCGGCAGCGGTGACCAACCCCATCCGGTCGCTTCTGCCGGGCGCTCCATAATAGGCAGGCGAAGTACCGCGTTTGCGATAGGGAGATACAAATGAACAAGAAAACGTCATTCGTCGTCGCGCTTCTGGGTGCTGCCGCATGTGTCAGCATCTCTGCAGGCCTGCCCGCCAGGCCGCTGGCCCAGGGCAACGTATCAGCCTCCGTGTCTGGCCATGCTGCGCCGGCCGATCAACCCAAAGTGATTCAGATTGTCGCGCACAAATTCGCATTCGAGCCCAACCGCATCACCCTGAAAAAAGGCGTCCCGGTCACAATCCAGCTTACCAGCCGGGACGTGAAGCACGGTTTCTACATCCGCGGCCTGAAGGTGGACGAGGAAATCGAGCCCGGAAAGACCACTAAAGTAACCATCACGCCTGACAAGGTCGGCACCTTCCCCACCATCTGCGACCACCTCTGCGGCCTCGGCCACAAGCACATGAACATGACTGTGGTAGTCGAGGAGTAGCTGAAAAGTATGCGCCGAGCAATGATTGCATCTCTGGTGGCGGCCGCCTGTTTCACGGGCGGCTGCCAATCGCGCACGCCCGGGGCCACCGAAACCACGGTGATGACCTGGGTGAAGCGGAAAATACTCGTCGGCAACAAAAATGCCGTCAATCCCCTCCTGTCCACGCCGGATAATATCCGCGCAGGTCAGATCGCCTTCTCGCACTACTGCTTCACATGCCACGGCCTCGACGGCCAGAACACCGGCGTGCCCTTCGCAGAGACGGTCTCGCCGCCCGTCCCGTCGCTCAATTCCCCGCAAGTGCAGAAGTACACTGACGGCCAGTTGAAATCCGTGATCGCCAATGGAATTTTCCCCTCAGGCATGCCCGCGTCGAAAGACATCTTGAGCGATGAAGAAATCTGGTCCATTGTCGTTTATCTGCGCCACCTGCCGCCGAAAGGAAGCCTCGGCGACCCCGCTGCCTATGAAGACGAAGAAGTGACCCGCGTGAAATCCGGCAAGTAACCCGTTCGAAGGTATTCCTGGGAAGTTTTACGCTTTGGTTTTCTCATACGCGCCTTGATTCTTCACTTCACCGCCAGAGCCAGCGTGTCGTGGTGCAGTGCAATGAATGTGCGTAGGTAAGGGCCAACCTGACTCGCAGCCGCTTCCTGATCCGGCGGGGAGACATTTGCACTCTCCGCGTAATGTTTCAGGTCCCGAAAGCAACCAACCGTGAAGAGATCCCACGCGGCGCCCTGGTCGCGTACGAAAATTAGATTCTCTGGCTCCTTGAGTGCGCGCGCATAAGCATTTTCCATCTCGCGTTTTTGGTAGAGCGCCGCCTGGCGACCTGGCAACACCTGAAACATCTCCACGTGAAAGAAACCCGCGCCTGAAAACGCCCTCCTCACTTCATCGAGTGGCGGGCCGTACGCGAACACATCTTCCTGCCAGGCGACAGCCGTCTGCATCATTACGCGCCACGGCTCGACTGCTTTTTCTCGCGCCGCCACGCGCTCCGAGCGGTAATAGTCGCTGTAACTGCCCATTGGATAAAGGATCAGCAGATCCCAGCGGTCTCCCTGGCTATGCCGCATCGACAGGGGCGCCTCTTCACCAGCAACCCTTGACTCCGCCGCCCAAAGATCCTTGTATGCAGCAATCAGATCCAGCAGTTTGCCGGGTGCCGCCTGTACCAGACTTGCCTTGTAAAGATACTTCTGCTGCGGGCGGGACGACGGCGCGCACAATATGATCGCTAGCGCCACTGTCACACTTCGAATTTTCATCTTTGGCTCTTCCTTCCCAGGAGAAATCCTGCGCCGCATTTTACACCTGCGTGTTTCGCGGCGCTCCCGCAGAAAACTCCTGTCGGTAAACGGCGGATTATTTCAAGGGGGGGTGGGGCAGGCGGCTTATTGCACGGGGTGGAACCGCCTGCCCATCTTCGGGGATTCAACTGCGAAGACCTTCACCGCCGCGCCGGTGTGACATACCAAATGAAATATGTGGCGATCCCTGCTGCCAGGGCGATCCACCACAGCGCCAGCTCGACCCGCATCCAAAGCTTCCAGCGCTGTATTCGCCACGACTGCGGCAGCACATTTGTGCCGGCCACGAGCGCGATGTACAACCCGAAGATCTCGGCCGCCACTCCCAGCACTCCATGCGCGGTGGCGATTGCGAAGTGGGTCTTCTTCAAGCGCGCCGGAATTCTGGGCAGCACTTGCTGACGAAACGCCGGCCACATCACCGATGCAATCATAAGAAGATTCAGAATCAGGACAGCCGACTGGCACACGCCGTGCGCCCTGTAGCGCTTCGCGCGTGCCAGCCAAGTTCCCGCCAGCAATGCGACACCCATCGCGATCTGGATCAGAAGATTCATGTCGGCCCCAAATCCGGCCCAAGTGCCTAGAAATCCTCTCATCGTACTCCTGCCTCTCTCGCTTTAGATCGCTCTGGGTCACGCACGCTCATCCGCCGTAAGAGGTCCCGTAGTCGGAGTTGTCATAGGGAGCCGTGTACTCTCCCACCGACTGCTTGGCCTTCACGATCCACAGCCCATCCTCATCCACGACGAAGATCAAACTGTGGCGGGCATCCGCAAGGAAACTCGCGGCCCCGGAAAATAGGCGGCTCTGTTGAGCGTTCTTGGCGCCGATGGAATTTAGCAACTCAAAAATATCCGGCGAATTCACAGCCAGCGCCGCGGCCCGTAATCGCGGAACGCGTTGTGTTGCGCCGGATTGCTCGAGTGCGCCCGGCTGCTCTGGCGTCGTGACGTCCACCACGCGGACTACCTTTGCCGAGCTGTCCTCCATGTAGAGAAGCCGCTTGCCATCCTTCTTGATCACTCCCATCCGCGCGGCCGGCCCGCCCGCGATTTCCAGATGCGAAATGATTGCCCCGGGCGCTGGATCGGAACTCCCCGAGCCTCTCCCGGCCAGCGCAGCAGTTGCCGCCCCTATCGTGAATGCCAGCAGAGCGGCTGCCGCCTTGGCTGTAAATCCGTACGAATTGCGAATCGTATTTGCGTTCATGGCTCTTTCCTCCTTGCTCTCGTTTTCCGGCTTCATCGTCTGCGCACACCCGTGCCGGGACGGGTGCAAGCTGGCTTGAGCGTTTCGGTTTCCCTGCTAAGGTACTTCAGCCGTTCTCACAACGCGTGCTTGTAGGTTCGGCGGCGCTACTTTACGATCACCCTCGCGGTCATTTTCGGATGGATCGAGCAGAAGTAATCGTAAGTGCCCGCCTTCTCGAACGTAAACGAATACTGGTCATCGGTGTCGAGCGCTTTGGACTTGAACGTCTCATTCGTGCTCACCACCGTGTGCGGTATATCGTCGCGGTTCACCCAGGTAACTTTCGTCCCTGCCGCCACGGTGATTTCTTGGGGCGTGAACGAAAAATTGTCGATCTTCACCTCGGCCGCTTCCGCTTTCTCTTGCGCGCCGGCCGCAGCTGCAATCCTCGCATGGCTCGATGCCTGCCACGCCAGAACTCCCGACAACGCGATGCCCAACATCCCAACTCTCCATGCCACATTTCTCATTGCCTCTTCTCCTGTTTTTCGTACCGCCGGCCTGCCCTGAGCTGTGCCGAAGGGCACCTTGCCGGCCGTTTTCTTTCGCCCTTGTGGCACAGCCAATCCTGGCTGTGCTCTTCAGAGCCGCCCTCGCACTAAAGGCACTCAACCACAATCGGACCGAAGCTCACGCGGGCTCGCAGCCGTTACGACTGCAGCACCGAATCCACGATCGCCAACGTATTTTTACCGCGAACGAAGTTCACGTCCGTGACGCCCAGCAGCGTCCGCAACTGTTCTGCCGGCACCTTCATCGGCCCCGGCGACGGCGCCGTCCCGGGCGCAGGCTGCGGAAACGCAGTGGACATTGCCGTATGGAATGTGACGTTGCCCTCCACCTTCTGCATCACCTGATGGATGTGCCCGTTCAGCACGCTCACTGACCCGAACTTCTTCAAATACCCCAGCGCCTGCGCACTGTCCTCTGTTCCCCAGCCCCACTCGGGATACACCGACCAGAGCGGGATGTGAGCAAACACCACAATCGGTGTGCTCGACTTCAAATGCTTCACGTCATCCTCGAGCCACTCGAGCTGGTCGTGGCCCAGCGTTCCAAGCCCGCCCGACTTCAGGTTCATCACGTTCACCAGGCCGACAAAGTGGACGCCCTTCTGATCGAAGCTGTACCAACCGTCGCCCTTGGTGCCCTTGCCGTAGCGCTCACGGTATTGTGCGCCGTTGTCGTTCAGCACATCGTGCTCGCCCGGAACATAGTGAATCGCGCCCGTCCGGATGCTCTTCAGCGCCTGGTCGAGCGTGTCGAATTCGGAATCCTTCGAGAGATGGCTCAGATCGCCCGTGTGCAGCACAAATTCCGGCCGCACGGACAGCGCATTAATCTTGTCGATGGCCACTTGCAGTGTGGCGGACACGTCCGGATTGGCCGGCTTATTAAACCCGATGTGGCTGTCGCTGATCTGCGCAAAAGCCAGCTCGCCCTTCATCTTCGAAGCGTCCATCTTGTCCATCTGGCTCAATGCAAACGATTTCAGCACGCCGCCTTGTACCAGGCACAGCGTGCCCGTCCCGGCCCAGGCCATGCATTTCAGAAACCCACGCCTGTCCACCCCATCCGCATTGAAGTTTTCCTTGATAAAATCACCCATCTCCATTCCCTCCCTCGCAATCGGTCTGTCGAATTTGTGCCCTGCACCTATCCAGACACGCCCCGGCCTGAAAATATTCCCGGGAGTTGCCAGTTGATAGACGAGGTTCCAGGGCCAGCTGTACTTTCGGTGCCGTATTCTGTCCTCTGGGGCACGGACAGGTTTCGGTCAGTTCCACGCCCGAGTACTGTGCCTTGTACCTTTTCTCGACCTTTTCCGTCCCCCCGGCCAGTTAATTTTCTCTCTTAGTTGTGTAATGCTACGAATGGAGATTTTTCATATGGCAGACAGCAGCACACCAAG
>Ga0307473_10000108_pt1 | contig 15986 bp, 10 predicted proteins | sample atmos_gasesAM5C__FD_203744 | JGI IMG/M metagenome (GOLD analysis project Ga0307473, IMG submission 203744) | Hardwood forest soil microbial communities from Morgan-Monroe State Forest, Indiana, United States - atmos_gasesAM5C_515 | ecosystem: Environmental > Terrestrial > Soil > Temperate...
CAGAGTTGAGGGAGGCGAAGAAAAGGCTAATCGCAACACATCCGAAATTAGAAATCGCTGCAACTCATACAAAACACAAGACATCACATTTTCTAATCGCAACAAAAAATCGCTTTCGGCAATTGGCGCTTTCGCGCACCGGTTGCGATTCGAGACTCGCTTTCGTCCCCTCGGGTGTGTGGAATCATCGCGCGACATCCAAAAATTACATTTCACGACTCGCGATTCAGCGCCATTCTCCCTGTGTTACCCTAGTGCTAGACGGGCGCCTTTCACTGGGCGCCGATGCCGAATCAAGGAGCGTACTGCTGTGTGTGGAATCGTAGGTTATATCGGACCCAAACGGGTCGTCCCGCTGATCCTCGACGGCCTCAGGCGCCTTGAATACCGCGGCTATGATTCGGCGGGCATCGCCGTCGTCGGCCAAAACGGCAAGCTTGAAATCCGCCGCGCCTCGGGAAAATTGCGCAATCTCGAAGAATCCATCCGCATAACACCGTTGGACGGCGTGTACGGAGTCGGGCACACGCGCTGGGCGACTCATGGGCGGCCCACGGAAGAAAATGCGCACCCGCATCGGGACTGCACAGGTGAAATCGTCGTAGTCCACAACGGCATCATCGAAAATTACCTAGAACTGAAACATCAGCTCATCGAAGAAGGCCACAAGTTCCTCACCGAGACGGACACTGAGGTGATCGCTCACCTGATCGAAAAATTCTCGAAAAATGTCTCGCTCGAAGACGCGGTCCTGAAAACCGTGAAAGTGCTGAGCGGCGCTTACGCGCTGGTGGCGGTCTCAACGCGCGACCGGCTGAAAATCGTCGCCGCCCGCATGGGCCCGCCCGTCGTCATTGGTCTGGGGCAGGATGAATTTTTTGTCGCCAGCGATATTCCCGCCATCCTCATGCACACTCGCGAAGCCTTCTTCCTCGGCGATGGGGAGGTTGCCATTCTCTCGCCGCAGGGCGTCCGCCTGATTGATTTCGAAAGCCGCTCGCTCAAGCCGCCGGTCCAGCACATCACCTGGGATCCCATCATGGCTGAAAAGGGCGGCTTCAAGCATTTCATGCAGAAAGAAATCTTCGAGCAGCCGCGCGCGGTCCGCGACACCTTGCTCGGCAGAATTTCACAGGAGAGCGGGAAAGTCTTTCTCGACGAGATGGACATCACCGAGGAAGAATTTCGTAATTTCCGCAACATCAAAATCGTGGCCTGCGGCACCAGTTGGCACGCAGCCCTTGCCGGGAAATTCATGATCGAGCGGTTCGCGCAGATTCCCGTCGAGGTGGACTACGGCAGCGAGTTCCGCTATCGCGATCCGATCCTCGACAAGAACTCGCTCGTGATTGCCATCAGCCAGTCAGGTGAGACCGCGGACACATTGGCCGCGGAGCGCGAAGCCCGCGCCAAGGGTTCGAAGATTCTCGCCATCTGCAACGTCGTCGGCTCCATGCTCACGCGCGAGGCCAACGGCACCATCTACACGCACGCCGGCCCGGAAATCGGCGTCGCATCCACGAAAGCATTCACCGGCCAGCTCACAGCGCTGATGCTGACGGCGCTTTATCTCGCGCAGGTCCGCGGGAAGCTCACTCCCGCCATGGCAAAATCTCTGATGCAGGAGCTGACGCGCATCCCGCACAAAATCGAAAGCATTCTGCAGCGCGACGCGGAACTCGAAGAGCTGGGCAGGCAATTCTTCCGCCACACTGATTTCCTTTACCTCGGCCGCGGCATCCACTACCCCATCGCACTCGAAGGCGCGCTGAAGCTGAAGGAAATTTCTTACATTCATGCCGAAGGATATCCCGCCGGCGAAATGAAGCACGGCCCGAATGCACTGATTGACGAAAATCTTCCCGTGGTGATGATTGCTACACGCGATGAATCGGACCCGGCCTCAATGACGCGCTACGAAAAAACGGTTTCGAATCTGCAGGAAGTGAAAGCGCGCGACGGCATCGTGATTTCCGTGATCACCGAGGGCGACCGGCTGGCGCGCGACACTTCGAATCACGTGATCGAGATTCCTGCGGCTCCGGAATTGATCGCGCCGATCCTCGAGGTCGTCCCGTTGCAGCTACTCGCGTACCACATTGCCGTGCGCCGCGGCTGCGACGTGGACCAGCCGCGCAACCTCGCAAAATCCGTCACGGTCGAATGAAATGTTTCGCGAAGGCCTGTTCTCGAAAAATACGAGTTGGCAACCCCCTGTGCAGATGAGAAATAGAATCCTCGAGCCTTTACTGATCGTCCTTTTCGTATTCTGTGGGCTCACCACTCCGAACTCCCATGCGCAGGAAAGCATCCGTCTGGTCGCCATCAAGTTCACAGGATTGAACCGGTTCACGGAAACGCAAATCGCCCGTGCGACTGGGCTCCGCATCGGCGATGTTGTCAGCCAGGCGCAACTGGGGAGCGCTGCGGACCGCTTGGCAAACTCCGGCGCATTCGATCACGTCACGTTCCACTACTCCACCGACAAGGGACAACTCACCGTCGAATACCAGGTGACGGAAACGCAACACCTGCTCCCTTGCCGTTTTGACAATTTTGTCTGGTTTTCCGATCAACAGCTGGACCAGACCCTCCGGGCCCGCGTTTCGTTTTACGCCGGCGAAGTCCCGGAAACTGGAACAACCGTGGATGAGATTCGCGCTGCCCTTCGAGGCATGATTCGCGCCAACGGAATTCCAGGCGACGTGGACGCGCTGCCCTTTGCGGAGGTCATGGGTCAGCGCCTTTCCGGCTTTTTGTTCACCGTCAAAAATATTTCCATGCCGATTCGCACCGTTGAATTTCCTGGCGCCACGGCGATCCCAACTGGCGACTTGGTGGGCGCCTCCTCCCAATTAATCGGCAGAGACTTTTCCATCAGCGGCGTGACCGCATTCGCTTCGGGAGGCCTGGTGCCTCTCTATCATCAGCACGGCTTCCTGCGAGCCAAATTCGGCCGGCCGGAAGGAAAAGTTTTGAGCAAGTCGGGCGACGGATTGGCACAGGACATTGGCGTGATTCTTCCCGTCGAGGAAGGGCCTGAATTCCATTGGGAGAAAGCGGAATGGTCGGGCAACCAGCAATTTTCTTCCACAGAACTCGACCGCATGCTGGGGATGAAGCAAAAAGAAATCGCAAACGAGCAAAAAATTGACGCCGGACTGGCATCCGTGAAGCACGCCTACGACAAACGGGGATACATCGATGCTGCCGTTCAGCCCAATGTCATCCTAAATGATGGTACGCGGCTGACGACGTACAACGTCTCCGTCGTCGAAGGCATTCAGTACCACTTCAGTCAGGTCCATTTCGATGGGCTCACGGACCGCGCGGCGCAGGAACTAGTCAAGAAATGGCGGCTCAAACCCGGAGATGTTTTCGATATAACGTACGCCTCGGATTTCTTGAAAAATGTCGCGCCGTTGACGCTGCACGATTTGGGAATCCTGAAAGCGAGCTCCCAGATCAATCCACAGCGCGACAAGCAAAAGGCGACTGTTGATCTTCACATCGTATTTCATTAGGTTTTGCAAGACGCCTTTGGCGCCGCTGCTTCTGCTCGCGACCGCTCTTGCGCCGGTGCGAGCTCAGCAGCAGCCGGCTGCGAAGCCCGGCTCCGACCGTCTTGTCTCTATTTCTGGCGCGGGCTCTCACCGATTTTCGAGCGAGCAGGTCGCGGCGGCTTCGGGTCTGCGCGCGGGCAGCACGGCTACTCGTGACGATCTCCAAGCGGGAGCAGATGTGCTCTCGCGCCTCGGCACGTTCTCCAACGTTCAATATCGTTTCACAACCGTCCCGTCCGGTATCAAGGTTGAATTCCAAGTCGTTGATGCACCCGCGTATCCCGTCAGCTTTGATAATTTCCCGTGGTTCAGCGATCTGGAGCTGAACGCCGCGCTCAAAGCCGCTGTCGTTCTTTACGACGGCACAGCGCCTGGAAGCGGCGCAATTCTCGAATCGATGTCTGAGGCGCTCGTAACCCTCCTGGCCACGCGAGGAGTCCACGCGGAAGTCGTACACGCACTCGTCGCGTTGCCGGGGAGCGAACGCCGCATTCACCAGTTCCACGTGGAAGGCCCGGCCTTGAAAGTAGAAAGCGTCGAGTTTACTGACGCGCTGGCAAAAAATGATCATGCGATCCGCGAGCGCGTCGCCGATTTGATCGGCAAACCTTTCTCGCGAAGCGCGATCGAGCTTTTTGAGTTTGAGCAGGTTCGCCCCGTCTACCTCGCGCACGCATTCCTCCGCGTGAAATTTGGCGCGATCAGCACGGGATTTACGGGAAATCCCACGAAGCCGCTTCGTGATGAAATTTTGGTGGTCGCGCCAATTGACCCCGGGCCCGCTTACACATTCAGCCGCATCACCTGGACCGGCAATTCCGTAATTTCCTCCGATGACCTCCAGAAACTTGTTGCGTTGATACCGGGACAAGTCGCCAATGGAAATAGAATCGAATTGACCTGGGAGCATGTGCGGAACGCCTATGGAAAACTCGGTTATCTCGATCTGAATCTGGCTCCCACGCCCGCGTACGACGACAAAGCTGCCAGCGTTTCCTACACCGTTTCAGTCGTTGAGGGACCGCAGTATCGGATGGGCGAGCTTGTCCTCACCGGACTTTCGCGCGAAGGCGAGCGCCGCATCAGAAATGCATGGAACATTGCGCGCGACGCTGTCTTCAATTCCAGCATCTACGAACAATTTATAGCCAGCGGAATTTTGCAGGCTTTCGTTGGTCTTCCGGTCCATTACGATAAGATCGGGCATTTCCTGGAAAAGGATCCGAAGACGCGAAGAGTGGATGTGCTGCTCGACTTTCAATAGTAGAATGTAAATTATATTTCGCCCACTATGCGACGAGGATCGCTACCGATTAATTCAGCAGCGGAGCCACGGCAGGATTCTGCTTCGCTCGATAAACAGGCGCGGCTATTCAACCAGCTCCGCGGGCTCGATTCACTGCTGGTCGCGTTTTCCGGCGGCGCCGACTCCGCTTATCTTGCGTGGGCCGCGCATCAGACCCTTGCGGATCGCGCGCTCGCGATCACGGCGCTTTCCGCCAGCTTTTCGCGGCACGATCGTCAACAGGCAGAAGCATTCGTACGCGCTATTGGCATTCGACACGAATTCATCGAGACACGTGAATTCGAAAATCCGCTCTACGTCGCGAACAACGCCGACCGCTGTTACCACTGCAAAGACGAACTCTTCGATCAGATGGAATCGCTCGCCCTAGAGCGCAACTTCCACGCCATCGCCTACGGCATCAACCGTGACGACACCCACGACTTTCGCCCCGGCCATCGCGCGGCGCATGAGCACCGCATCCTCGCGCCGCTTCTCGATGCCACGCTCACGAAGCAAGAGATCCGCGAACTCTCCCGCCGCGCCGGCTTGCCCACATGCGATCGCCCCGCGTCAGCTTGCCTCTCCTCCCGCGTGCCATACGGGATCGCCGTGACGCCCGACCTGCTCGTGAAAATTGAGCGTGCCGAGGAAGTCTTGCGTGAGCTGGGCTTCCGCCAGTTTCGCGTTCGCGTTCATGGCGAGCTTGCGCGGATCGAGCTTGCACCCGATGAACTCGCGCGCGGCCTGGCAGGCGAGCTCCCGCAGCAGATCGCCGTGCGGCTGAAGGAATTGGGATTTGCCTTCGTCACGCTTGATCTCGAAGGCTACCGTCAGGGTTCGCTGAACTCTCTGCTCAAAGCGAAGTAGCGAGCGCGAGGAGGCGACGTGAATCTTGAGGCTCAGGTCGTGAGCCTGACCACGGAACTTCAAGCCGCGTGAATTCGTATCATTATGACAGTAAGGCGCAACGGGCTTTGCACCGGCTGCTCCACTTAGACATGAAGCGACTGATGAAACACGCAAGGTTGACAACAATCGCTCTCGCTGCGGCTGGCATGGCCGTGGCATTGGCTGGATGCTTTGCCCAGCGAGGCGAGCTTGGCACGGTTGACCGCACGTTTACGGTCAATGGCCCCGTCCGACTTGAACTGACGAATGGCGCCGGTGATTCCAAGGTGACGGTGGGCTCGCCAAGTGAAGTACGCATTCACGCCGAGTTTCACGTGAAGTCGTGGTCCGATAGCAGAGCTCAAACGCGAGCAAACGAAATGAAGTCGAATCCTCCCTTCTCACAAGAGGGCAACCTGATTCGCATTGGCGGCGCCGGCCTGCATGCGAGCGCCGTCGTATTCAACTACACCATCACCGTACCGCCTGAAACGGAAATTCAGGCAAATTCTGAATCGGGCGATATCGAAGTGAACGGAGTCAAAGGGCCTCTGAGCGTCACCACCGGTTCGGCAAATGTTTTAGCGTCAAATGTTGCCGGAGACGTCCACGCGCGCTCGGGCAGCGGCACGATTTCGCTCGCATCGATCCAAGGCCAGGCTCAGGCGACGTCGGGATCCGGCGACATCACAGTTGCGAATGTGCATGGCGACGTCCGCATCCAAACTGGCTCCGGCGCAATCCGAATCGGCTCCCCTGCCGGGGCAGTCGTGGCCAGCACAGGAAGCGGCAGCCTCAGCGTGTCCGGCGCGATGGAGGATCTTCGCTTGCGTTCGGGTTCGGGCAATATTGCCGTCGCAGGCGATCCGGAGGGCGGCACGTACTGGGATTTTCACACCTCTTCGGGAAATGTAATACTGCAAGTCACGCCCAAGGCCAGCTTTCGTTTTTACGCCAAGACGAATTCGGGAGATATTGACGCCGCCATCCCGGTCGTCATGGAAGGCACCGCTGGAAAACATGCTCTGCGCGCCCGCATCGGCGATGGCAAGGGGCGCGTCGAAGTGGAAACTTCTTCTGGAAACGTGGCCTTGCACTGATGTTCCCTCACCGGATTTCAAAAGCGCACCCCCGCAATCCAAGATAGAATGACGATATGTTGCGCGCGGTCAGCCTCGCATTTTGCGCCGGCATTTTTCTTGCCTGCTGCCCCAGCGCTCACGGACAGACCACCCCAGCAGCCACGCCACAATCCAAAGCATCCGCAGAAGCCAACGCGAGAAGCGATGCCGAAGCCGAAAACGAATTGCAGAAATCGCTCGCCGACGCCGGGAACGACCGCGCCGCGCTAGTGCGCAATCTGAAAAATTATCTCCAGCGATTCCCGGATTCACCGCGCCGGGGAGCCGTTTATCGAGCACTGGTAGAATCCTGCGAACAACTCCGCGACAGCGCTTGCGCACTCGATTTCGCCGAGCGACTCATTGCCATCCAGCCGGACGATTCCGAGATGATGATGCTGGCCGTGAACCTTTTGCGGCAACAGGGAGACTCGGCCAGTCTCACGCGTGCGAACGGCTACATCAGCCGCGTGCTCGACCGCATCGAAAAATCCAAACCTGACGAGCGGCCCGCGCGATCGTCCCTCTCGGATTGGCAGGATCATCGCGACAACCTTCGCGCGTCTCTCTACCTTTTGCGCGGGCAGATCGGGGATTCACAGCACAGATATGAGGCGGCGACCAGGGACCTGAAAATGAGTTTCTCAATCCGCCCCAACGCCGCCGCTGCAAAAGTGCTCGGTGAAATCGCGGAGGTACGAAGGGACCTGCCGGGCGCGATCGAGGAATACACTTTCGCCTTCGTCCTTCCTGAAACTGGGCCGGGAGGGAAAGTGGACCGCCGGGAAGTCAGGTGGAAACTTGGAAATCTCTGGATTCAGGTGCACGGGAGCGAAAGGGGGCTGGGCGAAGAAATTCTCTCGGCCTATGACCGCTTGACCGCTCCACCAGCGAATCCCGGTCCGATGGCCCGCAACAAAAAGGCAAAAGATACATTCGCGTTCGTGCTTCGGAATCTGAACGGAACTCCTGCGCCACTGGAGCCGCTGCGGGGAAAAATCGTGGTGCTCAGTTTCTGGGCCACGTGGTGCGGTCCCTGCCGCGAGCTCGAACCAATCCTCGGCCAAGTGGCCAAGGCCTATGCCGGAAATTCCGCGCTGGCTTTCTTTGCGGTGGACACCGACGAAGACGAAACACTCGTCGCCCCATATCTAGCGCACGAGAAGTGGGACTTGCCAGTTGTCTATGCCGACGGGCTGGATAATTTTCTTGGCGTTAGTTCGCTGCCGACGGTAGTAATCCTCGACCGCGCCGGAAAAATTTCCTATCGAGTGAACGGCTATTCGCCGGACGGATTTTCCGAATCCGTGATTGCCGCCATTCAGGCGGCGATGGCCCCAGGTAATTGAAACCTCCCGCGCGCCGCTTGCTTTTCCCTGCTCACCGTGCGATTGGAGCGGGACGTGCGCCTGGCTCTTGCGCCGCACGGCTCGCCGCAACAATCGTGTTCACATGGATGCGCACGGTGTCTTTCACCTGGCGCGCGTAGCCGCCGGCAAGCGTAATCGCCACGGGAATCTGGTTTCGCCGCGCGTAGTCGAACACCAGCGCATCGCGACGTATGAGTCCTTGCATCGTCAATGCTAGCCCCCCTAATTGGTCCTCGCGGTAGGGATCCGCACCGGCCACGTAGAACAGTAGCTGCGGAGAGAACTCGTCAAATGCCCGGTGCAAATTTCTCTCCAGGATCGAGAGGTAATCGTCGTCGCCGATTCCATCGGGCAGATCAATGTCAATCGTTGAGGGCGGTTTGGGATACGGATAGTTGTTTTCCTGATGAATGGAGAGCGTGAAGACATCCTGATGGTCTCGGAAGATTGCGGCGGTCCCGTTCCCCTGGTGGACGTCTGTATCTACAACCATGGCTTTCCGGATCGCGCCATCGGATTGCAGCCTGCGGATGCCGATGGCGACATCGTGTAGCACGCAGAATCCCTCGCCATGATCGGGATAGGCGTGGTGGAACCCGCCGCCGATGCTGGCTGACCATCCGTTGGCCAGCGCGCTTCGCCCCGCCAGAATCGAACCCCCCGCAGCCAACCAGCAGGCATCCATTAACTCTTTCGAGTAGGGGACCTCGAGCCTCATAATTTCGGTGTGCGTTAGAGTCCCAGTCTTGAGTTTTCGGACGTACTCCCGTGAATGGACGCGGAGGACGTCCTCGTCAGTGGCGGGCTCCGGCTTGATGAAATCCGCGGCGTCCGCGATGCCATCCGCCAGCAGTTGGTCGTGCACCATGCGGTATTTCTGCGAAGGAAAAACGTGCGGGCCCAGGTTCAGGTCGTAGCGATCATCGTAAACAAGCTTGAAAGGCAACATTGCCTTCGGAGGCTACCGCGAACTTTTTCCAGGCGCAAACTCGAATCCGGGAATAAAATCCAGTCCGCATGGGTCTGGCCTCTTGCAGGAATGAACTGACTCTGGATGTGATACCCTAACCCCGATGCGTCGCGCCCAGGCCATTATCGTGATCATCGCGCTGCTCGCCACACCGCTGGCGTTGCTGGCCCGTGCCGCGTCTGCCGGAGAGCCCGGATGCAACCGCATGTGTTGCCTGCAGCACGGCGGGCATTCTTCGCACATGCATCATCCGATGAAGAGCTCCGCCGTTCAAGGTGCGTTCTGCCCGCATAGCGGCTCTCACCAAGATTGCCGCTGCGTTATGCGGGCGGGCGATCAACGCGTGGACTATGGGTTCCTCGCTCCCGTCGCCCCCACGGCGCCATCCTCGATCATCTCTGTCGTGATTCCCGATGCGTCGCGCGTTTTTTCTTCGCCTTACGCAGAATTGTCTGCCCCGGGATTTCTTTCCGCACCTTTCGAACCTCCTCGAGCCTGACCGGATTTCCCCCAGGCTCAAAAAATAAAATCAAAGAGGAGGGTTCTCATGCGCAGGCTCGAGATTTTCCTGCTCGCGGCGGCAATGCTGCTGGCAACACCGCTCGTGCGAGCGACTATTTTCGGAAACATTCGTGGAATCGTGCATGACCCACAGCACCGGCCGATTGCCGGCGCGGAAGTGAAATTGCATTCGGCCACTTCTGATTGGTCGCAGCTGAAGCAGACCGACTCGGAGGGCCAGTTCACTTTTATCGCTGTGCCACTCGGCGACTACGTGGTCACGGTCAGCCTGCCGGGGTTTGCCAATGCGGAACAACGGATCACGGTCGCGGCCGAATCTTCATCGGTCCTTCATTTCCAGCTGAAGATCTCCTCAGTGAAGGAGACGGCCACCGTTTCCGCCCAAGCCGATGAGGTGGTGCCGACGGCGGATTCCGTGACGCCCACGACACTGGTGGATCGCCAGGACATTCGCAACATGCCGGGAGCGGATCGCACCAACAGCCTGCGAATGATCACGGACTACGTTCCCGGTGCCTATTTCACCCACGATCAACTTCACATCCGCGGTGGCCACCAGGTCACATGGATGATTGATGGCGTTCCCATCCCCAATACGAACATCGCCAGCAATCTCGGCCCCCAGATCGATCCGAAGGACATTGATTATCTCGAGGTACAGCGCGGCAGCTATGGCGCTGCATATGGCGACCGCACCTACGGAATTTTCGATGTGGTCCCGCGCTCAGGCTTCGAGAAAAACAACGAGGCCGAGCTTGTGACTACCTTCGGCAACTGGTACCAGACAAACGACCAGCTCAATTTCGGCAGCCACTCGCAGCGGTTTGCGTATTACGGGAGCGTAAATGGAAACCGCAGCAACCTGGGCTTGCAAACGCCGATCGGGAAGGTGTTTCACGACGCCGAGAATGGCTACGGCGGATTCGGCTCCTTTCTTTTCAACGCCAATTCCCAGAACCAGTTGCGCCTGGTGAGCTCACTCCGCCAGGACTACTATCAGGTTCCATTCGACCCCAATCCCAACGCGGCGTTCAATAGCAGCGGTCTTCGTGACGGCCAGCATGAAACGGATGGCTTTGTCACTTTCTCCTGGGTCCGGACGCTGAATCCCAACACTTTCTTCACCGTCTCACCTTTCTATCACCACAACTCCGCCAACTTCGATGGTGCGCCAGGCGACACTCCGCAAAGCGCAACGGACCATCGAGCGTCAGATTATGGCGGCCTTCAGTCAACTTTTAATGCCAACATCGCGCGAAACAGCATCCAGGCGGGAATCTTCGGCTTCGGCCAACGCGACAATGAATCATTCGGCCTGATTTTTAATCCCATCAATCAGTGCCCCATCACTCCCACTAACCCGGCTGGCAATTGCCAGAATATCAGCCCTCCGGAACGTGAATCCGCGTCCGGTGGCGTGGTTGCGGGATTCATCGAAGATAAATTCAAACCTACCTCTTGGCTGACTCTGATCGCTGGGATTCGTCCGACTCATTTCTCCGGCCAGTTCGGAGAAGACACGATTAATCCACGGTTAGGCGTGGCGCTCCAAGTGCCGCACCTCAACTGGGTTTTTCGCGCATTCTATGGCCACTACTATCAGGCGCCCCCGCTGACCACCATTACTGGCCCCTTGCTTCAACAGATTCAGAACAGCGGCCAACTGTCGTTCGTGCCGTTGCACGGCGAACGCGATGAGGAGCACCAATTCGGCGTATCGATTCCCTTTCGCGGGTGGGTGCTCGACGCTGACACTTTTCAAACGCGTGCCAACAATTTCTTCGATCACAACAACGTCGGCGAATCGAACATTTTCATTCCCGTCACGATTGACGGCGCTCTGATTCGCGGCTGGGAATTGACGCTGCGGTCACCCCGCCTCTGGCGGCGCGGCCAGGTGCACCTTGCCTACTCGAATCAAGTGGCGCAGGCACGAGGGGCCATCACGGGTGGATTGATCTGCTTTCCGCCGACGGACCCCGCATGCCAGCCCGACCCAAACTACCACGCTCTCGATCACGACCAGAGAAACACTCTGAACGTCGGATTCGATCTTAGTCTTCCGTGGCGGATGTATGCGTCCTCGAACGTGTATTACGGCTCGGGGTTCACGAACGGGGACTTCCCGGATTCAAGCCCCCACCCCTACTTGCCTCAACACACCACGTTCGATCTCACGGTCGGAAAATCTTTCGGCGAAAGTTACAGCGTCTCTCTGACGGCGCTCAATGTGGCCAATCGCCACCTGTTAATCGACAACAGCTTGACCTTTGGCGGATTCCATTACAACGATCCGCGCGAGATCTACGTGGAATTCCGATGGCGCTTTCATTACTAGGAATATTGGTTGTTGTTTCGAACGGAACGAGGAATCGGCATTCCTGATTCCTATTGAGAGCGGACAGCAAACGATTCACGAGGAGGCCGGATGGGAAGCTGCGCTTAATTCTGACGTTCGAGGATGAAATCGGGGACCGCCATTAATGCGCGGCGGTATTCTGATTCGGGCAATTCGTTCAAGGCAGTCTTCGCGCGGCTCACGTATTCCTGCGCAAGCTTTCCAGCGCGATCGAGCGCGCCCGTCTCGCGCACCAGCTTCGTAATCTGTTCCGGCCGCACGCACTGGAAGCCGCGCTCCTCGAGCACTTTCGCAACCAGCGATCTTCCGTCGGCGCCGGTCCCATCGTGTCCATCGTCGCCAATCGACGCCGACGCCGCCTCCGCTTCCAGCGCGAAAATCAACGGCAGCGTCACCTTGCCTTCTTTCAAATCGCTCAGCACTGGCTTTCCGAGCTGTTCCGGCGAGGCCGTAAAATCGAGTAAATCGTCCACCAGTTGAAACGCAAGACCGGCATTGCGCCCGTATTCCGCCAGGGCCTCTTCAATATTTTTCGGCTGCCGCCCCAGCACAGCACCCAGCCGCGAGCATCCGCTGAAGAGACAAGCGGTCTTGCGGTAAGCGAGCTCGGTGGCTTGCGCCTCATTCAAATCAATTCGTCCGAGCCGCGTCAATTGCAGCAGCTCGCCCTCCACCATGTTTTGCGTGAGATCAATCAGGATATCGAGAATCGCGAAGTTGCGCTCCCGCAACGCCATCTCGAACGACTGCATGTACAGGCGGTCGCCGGCCAGCACACTCATGTGATTTCCCCAGCGCGCATTGGCGCTGGGACGTCCGCGGCGCGTGTTTGCGCCATCAATTACATCGTCGTGGATTAGCGTGGCGTTGTGAATCAGCTCAACCACCGCGCCCAGGCGGATCGCGCTCGATCCGCGGTACCCCGACGCTCCCGCCGCCAGCAACAGCAGAGCGGGACGCATGCGCTTGCCGCCACCCTCGCGAAGATAACTGGAAATTTGCGAAACCGGCTCGATCGCTGCGGAGTTTTGCGCGGTGATCTCCTGCTCGACGAGGGCCAGGTCCTCGCGTATCAGGTCAAAAATTCCCCGCGCGATCTGGACAGCGAAAGCCATCCCAAGCGTCACCTTGGCTGGGCCGAAGAGCCGTGCGCGCCTAGCCGGAAGAACCGCCGAAAATTCGCCGCCGTGGTAGCGGCAACTTCGTCGCTGCCTAAGTCTCTCACATTCGCCAACGCCTGCGCTACCTCCACCACAAACGCCGGCTCGTTGCGCTTTCCGCGGCGTGCCTGCGGCGGCAGAAACGGCGAATCCGTTTCCGTCAGCAGTCTGTCGAGCGGCAATTCCCGCGCTACATCGCGGAGATGCTGCATTTTCGGATAGCTCACGTTTCCGGCAAAGGACACCATGAATCCCATCTCGAGCCCGCGCCGTGCGTCTTCAATCGTCCCGGTGAAGCAATGAAGAATGCCGCCCAGCCCGCTCGACCGCCAATCGCGCTCGAGTAGGTCGAGGCAGTCCAGCCATGCATCGCGACAGTGAATCACGATCGGCAGCTTTGCTGATCGCGCTTGTCCGAGCTGGCGGCGAAAAACTTCCTGCTGCACCTCGCGCGGCGAATGGTCGTAATAATAATCGAGACCGATCTCGCCCCAGGCAATCACACGCGGGTGGCGCGCGAGTTCGTCGAGTTGCTGGAAATATTCTTCGGTTGCGAGTTGTGCTTCGTGTGGATGAATTCCGACCGTGGCGTAGATCCAGTCGTGCTCCTCCGCAAAAGGAATGGCCGCATCGAGCCGATGGGGACCGGTGCCGCTGCCGATTGCTAGTAACGTTTGTATTCCTGCAGCGCGCGCTCGTTCGAGCATCGCCGCGCGGTCCTCATCGAACTGCGGAAACTCCAAATGCGCGTGTGAGTCGATGATTTCCAATCTGGAGCCCTCGAAGAGTGATCCATCGGCCGACGTTGTCGGCCTCAGGGTGGCGACCCTTGTCGGGTCGTCATTTCAGTCTTGCGCCGGCCGGCACATCCTCAGTGAACGTCGCGAGCACGGGCCGCCCTTCCGGGCCGACGGATGCCGCGACGATCATTCCGTTCGATTCCTGGCCGCGCATTTTTCGCGGCGCCAGATTCGCAACAACGACTACTTTGCGCCCGATGAGATCCTCCGGCGCATAATACTGCGCGATGCCCGCAAGCACCTGACGGACTTCGTCGCCGATGTCCACCATCACTTTTAGAAGCCTGTCTGCGCCCACGACTTTTTCCGCGGATTTCACGATGCCGACGCGCATCTCCACCTTGGCGAAATCCTCGATGCTGATTTTTGCTCCTGGTGCAGGCGCCGCTGCCGCTGCTGCGCCGCCTGCCGCCGTTGCTCCGGCTGAAGGTGTAGCCGCTGCAGGCTGTGTGCTGCCTGGATTCCGTATCTCGTCTTCCATTTGTGCAATCCTTTCTGAAGTTTCCTTGTGATCTACTCGAGGAAATATTACATCCGGTTTAGACACACGGGTTCCGGCCTTGAGTTCTCCCCAAAGCGTCTTGTCGATTCGTTGCTGCGCGATGTTCCCGGTCTGACCCAAATGTTTCCAGATTACCTGTGTCGCGTCCGGAAGTACTGGATGTGCGAGCACGGAGATAATTCGGAGGGCTTCTGTCGCCCTGTAGAGAACGTCGGCAAGCTGCGTTCGCTGGGAAGGATCTTCTGACAGTTTCCAGGGTCTCTCTCTAACCAAATACCCATCCACTTGCGAAATGAAGCGCCAAATCTCCTGGAGCGCAGTTGAATAGTCGAACGCGTCGTAGTGTTCCAGAACGATGGACACAATTGGTCCCGAAATGAATTGAAGATCCGTCGAATCTGCTACTGATTGAGTCGGTGCAGGCACGACCCCGCCGAAATAAGTCTCAATCATCGTGAGGACGCGGCTTGCGAGATTGCCGAGACCATTCGCCAAATCTGCGTTGTAGTGCGTCAGAAGCGCGTCGCGCGAGAAATTCCCGTCCTGGCCGAACACCACCTCGCGCAGCAGGTAGTAGCGCAGGGTGTCGTTGCCGATCACCTTCACGATTGGCTCTGGATACGCCACGTTGCCCTTGGACTTGCTCATCTTTTCCTGCTCGAAGAGCAGCCAGCCGTGGGCGACGATCTGTCTTGGCAGCGCGACATGCGCTGCCATCAGAAACGCCGGCCAATAAACCGCATGGAAGCGGATGATCTCCTTGCCCATGGCATGAATGTCGGCGGGCCAGTATCTGAAGTCCGGACCATCGTGCTCGCCGTCCACAAATCCGATGCCGCTGATGTAACTGGTCAGCGCATCGTACCAGACGTAAAAGACGTGCTCTTCATCATCCGGCCACGGAATCCCCCACTTGATGGATTTCCGGCTGATGGATAGATCACGCAGGCCGGATTCGACAAAGCTCTTCACCTCGTTGAAGCGAAAATCCGGATGCACAAACTGCGGATTCTTCGCGTACAGCTCCAGCAGCGGCTTTTGGTAAGCCGACAGCCGGAAAAAATAATTTTCCTCGGACACCAGCTCCGCAGGCCTGCCACATGTGGGGCAATTGGCCGGTTCAGGCGTGTCGCTCACGTAGAGGTTGTCGTAAATGCAGTAGCGGCCCTCGTATTTTCCTTTGTAGATGGCGTCGGGAGAGTACCGTCGCGTGCGCCGCACTAGATTCTGCACCGCGCGGGCGTGTTGAGGTGAAGTGGTGCGGATAAAATGCGTGTACTGGATGCCAAGCAGTTTCCACAGCTCGACGAAAATCTTCTGATTGCGCTCGACTAGCTCTGCGGGGCTGACGCCGGCCTTTTCAGCGGCGCGCTCGATATTCACCCCGTGCTCGTCCGTGCCAGTGAGGTACGCCACCTCGTATCCACACATCCGCTTGTAGCG
>Ga0307473_10000110_pt1 | contig 15781 bp, 11 predicted proteins | sample atmos_gasesAM5C__FD_203744 | JGI IMG/M metagenome (GOLD analysis project Ga0307473, IMG submission 203744) | Hardwood forest soil microbial communities from Morgan-Monroe State Forest, Indiana, United States - atmos_gasesAM5C_515 | ecosystem: Environmental > Terrestrial > Soil > Temperate...
GTTTACGAAGGCGACGCGATGTGGCAGTCCATGCCTGTGCCGAAGGGCGATCTGTATCAATGGGACGCAAAATCCACGTACATCAAACTGCCGCCCTATTTCGAAAATATGTCGAAGACTGCCGGACCGCTTGCCGACCTGCACAGCGCACGCGTTCTTGCGGTTCTCGGCGACAGCATTACGACGGATCACATTTCTCCCGCAGGTTCGATCGCGGTTGATTCGCCGGCCGGAAAATATCTCATCGCGCACGGCGTGAAGCCGCACGACTTCAACTCATATGGCGCGCGCCGCGGCAATCATGAAGTGATGATGCGCGGCACGTTTGCCAACATTCGCTTGAAAAATCAACTCGCGCCCGGCACCGAGGGCGGCTGGACCACGTATCAGCCCGGCGGCGAGCAGATGACGATCTACGACGCCGCGGTGAAATACCGCGAAGCGGGAGTTCCGCTGATTGTTATCGCCGGAAAAGAATACGGCTCGGGCTCTTCGCGCGATTGGGCAGCGAAAGGGCCGCGCCTCCTCGGCGTTCGTGCGGCGATTGCGGAAAGTTACGAGCGTATTCACCGCAGCAATCTCGTCGGCATGGGCATTCTTCCCTGCCAATTCATGAACGGCGAAACGCCGCAGTCCCTCGGCCTGACCGGGAAGGAAACCTACGACATCGAGGGCGTTTCTTCACTAACTCCGAGAAAGACGCTGACCGTTCGCGCGAAATCCGACGATGGCGCAGAAAAACGCTTCTCCGTCTTGGCACGCGTGGATACGCCGGAAGAGATTCTCTACTACAAAAACGGCGGAATTTTGCAGTACGTCCTGCGCCAAATGCTCTGAGCAGAGGCGACAAAACTTCAGAGAGTTGGACTCTCGATGAGGCGCGGCACAGTGGCCGTCGAGGATTTCCAGAGTGCCGCGAACCGGACGCGATCCAGCTCAGGCCTTGTGCCCGGTAAGATGCGGTTCGCTGCCGGATCCTTTCAGTCGCAAGCGCAAAACAAGCGGCGCCAACACTGCGTTGACGGCAACGAACACGACGAAAAATCCAGCAAACGCGAGCGAGAGTCCCACTCCGTTGCGACGCAATAACTCCAGCACCGCGTCTCCCAGTCCAAACGAAATCACGAATAGAAGGATCGCTCGCCCAGCCGTGGGGCACAGGCTCGTGTGGCAGTACGGACAAACGACGGACGAGAATCCCGCGCGCGTCCACAGCGATTTCGCGGGCACTGCATGATTGCATTGCGGGCAGGTCATCGTCTTTCGCCTCCCGAGGGCAGGATGGCAGGCAGCAGCGCCCAGCGAGGCCCCGCCGCCTGGCAGACAGGGGCTAATCTACCACAACTTGTCTTTTTGGGGTCGTTGGGTAGCCATCAGGCAGCCAACCTCCTGGCCGCTGCATCTTAAGCGCAGCTTTAGGCCACAATCTGAGGGGCAACATTGGACTCCAGGCCGCGCGGACGCCTAGTTGCTGACAGACAACAGCCTCCACACGATTTGAGCGTCTTCCATTGCCTGATATATAAGATTCTTGCCCGGCAGATCAGCTCGCAACATCTACTGAGGTTGAACGCAAGTATCAGAGAGGCTCTATGAATCGGAATCCCGTCGTTTCATTCTGTGTTTTATTTCTCGTCGCAGTCGTTCTGATTTTCTCTTCATGGACATCGGCGCAAACCGGCAACGCCTTGTCGCGCATTACACGAGCCGTGGATGAGGCCAGACTCGTGCGCCTTCAGGGCAACACGCATCCCATGGCTCGCCCGCAATTCGACGAGGGCGCGGCCCCGCCCGATCTCCCGATGGAGCGCATGATGCTCGTCCTCAAGCGCAGCCCTGAGCAGCAAGCTGCACTCGAACATTTGATGGCGGAACAGTTGGACAAGTCCTCGCCCAATTATCACCGCTGGCTCACGCCGGAGCAGTTTGGGCAGCAATTCGGTCCGAGTGATTCGGATATCCAGACAACTTCTTCCTGGCTTTCATCGCACGGCTTTGAGATCAATTCGGTTGCGAAAGGCCGCAATGTAATCGAATTTTCGGGCAACGCGTCCCAGGTCAGGGAGGCGCTGCACACGGAGATCAACCGGTACGTTGTCCACGGCGAGGAGCACTGGGCCAATGCGAGCGATCCACAAATCCCCGCAGCCCTCGCTCCGGTCGTTGCCGGCGTGAACACGCTACACAATTTCCGGAGAAAATCGATGGCGCGTAGCCTCGGCCAATATTCGCGTTCAAAGGCGACAGGCGAAGTGCGACCGTTGCATCCGGAGTTTAACTTCGACATTGGGTCGCCCTGCGGATTGAACAATACTTGCTTTGCGGTCGGCCCTGCCGATTTCGCAGCGATTTACCATGTCCAGCAGCTTTGGAGCGCCCTGCCCACCGCGATTGATGGAACAGGCCAAAAGATCGCCATTGTGGGCGACAGCAACATCAACGTCGCAGACGCCCATAATTTTCGCAGCCTCTTTGGCTTGCCCACAAAAGATCCAATCGTGTTCCTCGCCGGGGCAGACCCTCACACGAATGGCGACGAGATCGAGGCGGATATTGACACTCAGTGGACCGGCGCCGTCGCCAAAAACGCTACCATTGACCTCGTCATAGCGGCAGACACGAACGCGAGCCTTGGTTTGGACATCGCTGCCCAGTTTGCCGTGCAAAACAATGTTGCCCCCATTCTTAGTGAAAGCTTTGGGAATTGCGAGTCTGCGCTGGGAACTGCCACGAACCAGTTCTTCAACAATCTATGGATGCAAGCCGCTACCCAGGGCATCACCGTCCTGGTCTCCACAGGTGATTCGGGCGCGGCGGATTGTGAGAATCCCAATCCGAATTTGACAACCCCGCAACCGGCCACAACGGGTGCAGCCGTGAGCGGAATTGCCTCCACGCCGTTCAACACCGCCATCGGCGGCACGGACTTCAATCAGTTCAACACGCAAGCGAATTTTTGGAACCCCACGCCCACGACGAGCGCTACGGGTCAGACCCAGCTCACTGCCAAAGGGTATATTCCGGAGAACGTATGGAACGACTCCTGCACAAACGCGACTTTCATCGCCGCGGGCTTCGACTCGACCATACTTAATGCCTGCAACGATAAGACGGCCACGCCTTCATTTATAGTCCCCGTTGGGACCGGCGGAGGCATGAGCACCATCTATGCCAAACCCACGTGGCAGACAGCCCTCACTCCAGGTGACGGCCAACGGGACGTTCCGGATGTCTCGCTTTTCGCCGGCGCCGGACTCGTCGGAAGTTTTTATGTGATTTGCCAACAAGATCAAGATACGAACAATGCGGCCTGCGATTTGAATGCGCCTTTCCAGAATTTCTCCGCTGTCGGCGGAACTTCTGTCTCCACGCAGGCATTTGCTGGCGTTGTAGCGATGATCCTTCAGATGAAGGGTGGCCCGCAGGGTCTAATAAATCCGAGGCTCTACGCTCTGGCTGCATCACAGGTGCCTGCCAATTGCAATTCGAGCAGTCCTGGCGCTTCCTGCATCTTCAATGACATCACCGTCGGGACCAACTCGGTGCCATGTAAATTGACGCCTACGGCCGTTGCCGGCTGCGGCCAGACAACTACATCGCAAGTGACCAGGCCGCCCGGCACGAACGGTTCAAGAGCATCGGCTGGCATGATCGCTGTGGCGTGCTTCCTCTCCGTGGGCCTCTTGGTGGTGGGATTGCGAATTCAGGAGCGCAACTGGAGCGTGGTTTTCGCGCTGATGGCCTTTGCGCTGTTCTTGACATGCGCCGGGTGCGGCAGCGGCGGCAGCAGACCCAGCACTGGCGGCAATTCGACCAACGGGGTGCTTCCAGGCTTCAACGCTGGGGTCGGTTATGATCGCGCGACGGGCCTCGGGACCGTAAACGCGTTCAACCTTGTAAACAACTGGTAGGAGTGAAGCAGGCACGGGCGGTGACTCATCGCGCTTATCTCCGCGAGGTCAAAAAACCGCGCTCGCTAATTTGGCCTCTGCGAACCAGCGCCTAACGCACCACTAGTTGCACGCCCTGTGAGGAATGGTTGAAGCTGCCAGACTGCCCGCTAATCGTAATCGTGTAAGTTCCCGAGGGTGTCCCACCGCCTCCCCCGCCTCCTCCACCACCTCCACCCCCGCCGCAGGCAGTCATCGCGCCAAGGACCACGATCACCATCGCGCAGGTCATACCAACAATTAGGGGGCGCCGCCTGGGAGTTCTCACAACGAACGCGAACACCACAAATGCCACCATCGCGCCAAGAGGTAGCCAAACGCTGCGAATGGCGGGAGGGGCGGGACGAAACGCAGGTGCAGCAGGCAATCCGGAATGCCTAACCGTATTCACCGTCACGGTTACACTCGCGCCGTCAGTCCCGGGCGTGAACGGATTCTGGCTGAAGCTGCAAGAGATGGTGGGCTGTGCTGGGCTTGGGTTGCACGAAAGCGCGGTCGGACTGCCATTCGCGACTCCAACGGCGCTGATTGGCAAAGTGTAGGTCGCCGGGATGCCGGCAGTAACGGTATCGCTGCTCGGCGATGGCGCGCCGAATGAGAAGTCACATGTACCACCAAAGAAGCCGAACGTCAGCGTATTCGTGTTTCCTTTCACCGGATCGGCGACGAAAACCGGTACCCCCCCGTTGCATATAACGTCTGCGGCAGGAACGGTCGCGCTTAGACTCGTTGCACCCGAGGGAGTCGTCGAGAGCGCCATCCCATTGAAGTTGATCGTGGATTGCGCCGTGAACCCCGCGCCCGTCGCCGTCAGCGCGAACCCATTTGATGTGCCGCTGGCCGAAGTTGGATTCACCGCCGAAAGATTATAAGCAGGAAGATTTGGCAAAAGCAGGCTCCAGACGCCACGGCCATGCGTTCCGGCGACCAAAGTCCGCGAAGCGTTGCGGAGTTTCAGCGACAAGACGACCACCTTGGGAAGCCCTGTCGCAATGGGCGTCCACACCGTTCCGCTTCCGGCCGTGGCATTTGAGGAAGCGAAAACACCGGCGTCAGTCGCCAGATAAACCGTGTTGTTCGTCGCATCTGTCGGATCGATCACGATATCATTCACCGGAATATCCGGAAGATTCCCGTCCACCGATGTCCACAAGGAGCCTGAATCGAAGGTAAAAAAGATGTGGCCCTTCACATCACAAACTCCTCCGCAATCGAAGCCCGAGTAGCCGGCAAAGGTATTCGCTGGATTAAGCGGATCAACGGCGATCGAAGTCACCTCACGCCTGTTCGATTGATTTCCAGCGGTGATATCTGTGAATGTGGGATTTTGCAATGCGTTCGTGGACAACGATATCCGCCCGTTGGAAGTTCCCGCATAGACAGTATTGGAATCACTCGGAGCAACGGTAATGGCGGTAATGAAATCGAACCCGAAGCCCCCCTCCTCCGTCAGATCGCCGGAAATGGCTTGCCATGAACCGCCCGCGTTCGTCGTCTGATACAGGCGAAATGTCCCGAAATAGAGGTTCCCGCTGTTTTTCGAGTCGATTACAAATGGCGGGATGAAAGCCGCTATCTCGTCAAAATTGATTCCGTTGCCATTATCGATTGGAACCCAATTGACTCCGTTGGTTCCCGGAACGCCGTTCAAAACGTTTTTGTTCAGTGTGCCCGGTCCGGAAAACTGGCATGAGGCGTAAATTGTGCTGGGCGTCTGCTGATCGATCGCCGTGAATCCGCCGTCCCCGCAAGCCTCCGTGTCAATCCAGGTTTGTGACCCACTAAACTGTTCCGTGCCATTGTCCTGCGTGCCGCCGAAGATCACCTGGTCCGTGGCCGGATGGATCGAGTTGCCCGGGTAGAATTGAGTGAGGTTGAGGTTCGCGTTCAGGTCAGTCCAATGTTGGCTTCCAGCCGCCACTGTCGGGTTCAAAGCATCAATCGAACTCCAAACGCCCCCGTCATTTCCGACATACACTTCATTCCCCGCGGCATTAAACGCGATTGCGTGATGATCCACGTGGAGCTGGGTGCCGCTTCCGTCAAGCGAAACGTCTCCCCATGTGTTCCCGCCGTCGATCGAGCGAATCAGAGTCGGCGCCACAGTCTGCGATTGCGAACCGGTCGCAAACGCCGCGCCGCCGGCGAAAAGCACACCACCGTTGCTGCCCGGCACGACCCCGAAGCTCATGTCGTACCAGCATTGCGGCGTGCAATAGTCTGGCGTGTTGAGACGCGTCCACGTGTTCCCGCCATCGGTGCTGCGGAAGACACCCAAGAGATCAGTCGAGCCGGTCACGGCAGCTGCCACCGAAGCATAAACGGCCGTCGTTGCCGGGTTGCCCTTAGAGGTCACCGCAAGCGTGATCCGGCCAAGGGAAGCCTGGGTCGCAGGCCCCGTCAGAAGCGTCCATGTTTGCCCGTGATCGGTGGATTTGTAGATGCCATTGCGAAGTGGATCTCCAAACGGGTTCCCAAGGGCCGTATATGCGGTCCCCGGTGTATTGGGATCGAATACCACGGACGTCGCGGGAGAGCCAAATGGGCCTACGCCGAGCCAGTGCGCTCCACCATCCGTCGAAACAAAGGTTGCTGACGCAAACCCCCCGCTGATTCCGAAAATGTCTGTGCCCTGAACCCCTGCCAGAATTGTCGAAGTCTGGTTCGGATCGATAGCTATCGAGGTAATGAAAGGACCGCTCGCAAAGAAGTCGGTGTTGCTCGACCCCGTAAATGTCAAGTCCTGCGTCCAACTGGCTCCGGCGTCGGTGGATTTCAAGACTCCCGCGCCGTAAACGTTATCCACGGCAAAGTTTCCCTCACCCGTTCCGACATATACCGCTGCCGTATGACCGCTGGTGCAGGTGGCATCAAGCGCGATGGCCCCGGTCGCCAGCGACGGCTGCTGGTCAGTTAGCGGCACCCACGTCTGGCCGGCGTCAGTGGTTTTCCATACGCCTCCCTCAGCACCGCCAATGTACACGGTGTTCCCCGTGACATCACAGTTGTCTACAGCGACTGCAGTGACCCGACCGGAGGTTTGACCGAAAAAGGTGCTGGCGGTTGGTTGGGGCCCGATAGCCGTCCACTGAGTTTGCGAAAGGGGGATCGTGGTAGACCCCGGCGCGATTCGATCAATAAACGTCCTTCGCTCGCGAATCATTCGGTCGTGTTGCTCGAGCGCCTGCAACCGCAATTTATACGGCACATGCCCATTCGCCGTGGCGCGTGGCCGGAAAAACCACTCTGCGCGCCTCCGCGCCAAATCGGCCGACTCGTGCTCCCGCTTCTCAAAAATTTCCTGTGAAAAGATTCGCCGCCCAACAACCGGCCCGAGAATAGCGCCAAGGATCACTACGGACAGCGAGATGACCAGTAGCCGGTGGCCGCGGCACCAATTCATTAACATTTTCATTGCTGCGTTGAGACTGGTCCTCACATGTCTGATTCCACTCATCGGGATTCTCCTTCGCACCCGCGTGTAGGCCAACTACCTGCCGCACACCACCCCTATAGGCGCACTACTCCCGGAAGGTACCGCGAGCCTGAAGAGCCTCCCCGATTGAACTCCCTGCCGGATCAATCAGCCCAGCCCTCTCCTCCCAGATTCGTGGACGGAGAAATGGGGCTACCAATAGCCTGATGTGCCCTACCTTCTAGCACACATCTGCCCTGTTGTCACAGAAAGAGCAATTAACGGCCTGACTGTTAATCAGGCAAGTATGAATCGCAAGATGAGTCAGACCATTCTTGATTTGCGTGAGTGTCTGTTCGATCATCGCGGCCTTCCGCGCGGCAACTTACTCACCCCAATTGACTCCCTCATGTGCACAGGCTATCGTTTGGCGATACAGGAGGCGGGCTGAAAGTGCGCTGGTGGAAATGGACGGCGATTGCGCTGGTTGTGATCCTCGCGCTCGGCTATGGGGCGCTGAGCTATCTGATGGGCGGGCCGCGCGACGTCTATGGTTTTCTGCGGTACGCGTTGCCCCACTGGCACCGCGGCGACTTGCGCGTCGGCAATGCAGCGCCCGACGTAGAACTGGTCGCGCTCGATGGCCAGTCGAAGTTTGCGCTGCGTGATCGCACCGGCAAGCGCCCGCTTGTGTTGATATTTGGGAGTTACACCTGACCGCCGTTTCGCCGCGAGGTGGGCTACCTCGCCAAACTTTACGACGATTACAAAGACCGCGCCGAGTTCCTGGCTGTTTACATCCGCGAAGCCCATCCGCTGGACGAATGGCAGATGAAGTCAAATCTCGATGAGGGCGTCTGCTACCCGCAGCCGAAGTCTCTCGAACAGCGTGTGGCCATCGCCAACGATTTCATCCAAAGATTTCATTTCCCAATTCCGCTGGGCGTGGATTCCATGGCCAACACTGCCGACGCCGCCTATGCTGGCTGGCCGGAGCGCGTTTACATCCTCGATGAATCTGGAAACATCGTGTATCGCGGCGGGCTGGGCCCTTTTCAATTTCATCCTGCAGAAGCGCGCGCCTGGCTCGAAAAAAGATTTCCTACGGTTCCCACCGGCTTTTGATTTCCTCGGCCGCATCATCACAAATACAACTGAAGCGACAGTGCAGTGTATTTAGCGCCCGCTGCCGCAGAGTGAGCGCTTCCCTACACGGGCCGCCTTTTACGGATTCTTCTTCTTGCCCAACAGGCCGCCGAGAGCCCCCGCTGCCTGGCTGGCTGCAGTGTTTCCTCCGCCTGACGTAAGGCCACCCAACTGGCTCTTCGCCAGACCGCCTGCCATGCCGGCGACATCAGGCACGAAAATTGGGTTGGAAGTTGTGCCCTCGATTCTAAATGGGATGCCACCGCTGCTCTGCGACCCGCCCAATTTCGAGAATTGGCTGACCGCTCCCATCGCGCCGCCACTTCCGGAGAGCTTGGCGACCATCTTGCAATTCAGTTGACCGCTCGCGCTGACATTTCCATCACCTGTAATGGTTCCCATCGAGGGCACCACGATAAGCAGGTTCTGCGCATGCGTTCCTTGTGGGTCCTGATGCAGATTGGTGCTCATGGTCTGAATTTCGGTGTCTGATCCGCTGCCGCCCAACCCCGCGAAGGAACCAAGCGCTCCCAATTTTGATTTCAGATTGTAGCCCGCCAATTTTGCGTTCGATAGATTCACGGGCCCCACGATGACCAAGCGGTTCACAGGTCCGCTGATAGCCAGGTCGGCCTCAAGCGTTCCGCCCTCGAGCTTAGCGCCGGAAGGCAGTGTGACGCCGACGGCGGGCAACACGCCCTCGAGGTCAGACACGGGCATGGCTTGCCCTTTCAATTTCATCTGCAGCGTGGCTTCTTCGCCGGCTGTGTTGTAGGAGCCCGTCAGTCGTGCCAGCGCCTTCCCGACATGGACGTCACCCTGCTGCAGCGTTCCGGACTGGCGCTTCAGGTCATACACGGTATCGTAGTCAACGTTCACCGGGACGCTTGAAGGTGCACCATTGGCCACGAGTCTCAGCTTGCTTGTCTTCACCGTCCCTTTCGAAGTCAATTGGTGGCCATCGGAATTTAGCGTGCCCTTGAAATCGAGCAGGCCGCCCAAGCCGGATGCCGTGCCAAGTAGTCCACCGGAAGCCCCCAGGTCCAAATGTTGCACTTCGATTTTTGCATTGAGCGGTGTCAGCGAGGTGTCCGCCTGATCGATCGGCCCTGCCTTCCCACTCACTTTCACGACGCCGTTCGCCGGGTCCTTGGCACTGAACTCAAACGGAAACTGAGCAGTGGTGGAGAGGTCGCTGGCTTCCACATTCACGTCCTGATACACCAGCGGTTTCGAGCGGGAGCCGACTGAGCCAACGGTGATCTTGCCGTTCGAGATCGTCAGTTTTCCGACTGTCAGATTGGTGCTGCCCGAATCGGCACTCTTGGATTTAGCCTTCGCAGCGTTGCCGCCCAGGCTCGAATAATTCCAGATTCCAGCCGAATTTCGCCACAGCGACACTTCCGGATCCACCACACCGAAGGATCGAACTTCCAGTTTCTTCGAAAAAATTAGCGGAATCAGGTTCACGCCCACGGTGAGCTGCTTGGCCTTCAAGAACAACTCGCGGCTGAACGCGGGATCGTCCGAGATCGCCAGGTCGTCAATCGCCACGCCACCTGAAAAAATCGCCAGCTTGATGTTGCCGACTTCCACTTTGCGCCCCAGTGCGTCGCCCAAATCCGATTGCAGCTTTGGCTTGAATTGGTTCACATCAATCAGGAATGGCAGCGCAACGACCACAATCAGGAGCAGGATAATTACCGCGGCAACGATGATCAGGGGCTTGTTTTTCATGGCGATCCTCCGGAGAGAGCGCGTTGAGCGGGGCTGTGCTCCGTGCTCTCGTGGGGGACTTATCATACTCCGGCTGTTAATCGCGCGGCAATCGGATGTTGTCCCGCTGTGGACAGGTGGGGAGGACTTTGGGAAAATAAGAATCTGACGATCTCGCGGTTGTCTTGCGAGACTTGGTCCGCGCCTTTGCGAGACCACCGAGAGCTGGTATGCAGGTAACGAGAAAAATCGAGATGGCTGTCCGGCGGCGATGGATTTCGAGCGCTCTACTCTGCCTGGTCGCACCGCTCATGGCATCCGCGCAGTCGAACGTCGTGGCCGACCAGCGGCCACAGGAGCACCTCCTGCGTCTGTTCCATACGCACACCGGCGAGCGAATCGACATCATTTACCGCCGTGGGGATACCTACCTGCCCGACGCAATTGCCAAGCTCGATTTTTTGCTGCGTGATTTCCGCACCGGCGATGTCCGCCATTTCGACCCGCGGCTTTACGATACGCTGGAAGAATTGACCATTTCCGTGGGCCGCCCTGGCGCTGAGATTGACATCATCTGCGGCTACCGGTCTCCGTGGACCAACGAATTCCTGCGCTCGCACACCACGGGAGTCGCCAAGAACAGTCTCCATATTCAAGCGGAAGCAATTGACCTGCGTATCCTGGGGGTCAACACTCTCAAGCTGCGCCAGGCCGCGCTGGCTCTGCATCGTGGCGGCGTCGGATATTATCCTCACTCCGATTTCATTCACGTGGACACTGGGCGAGTCCGCCAGTGGTGTTTTGACTGCCCTCCCAGCCTGCTGACTGGCGACTAACCGGGATACGGGTAGCCCTTTTCCAGCACCTTTTCCAGCGCAACATCGTGCCCATAGATGTCGTCGTAGAAGTGGACCAGCCCGTCCTCCGGCGCTACCGCCGTGCCGTACACGATCAGCACCGGAATGGTATGCGCCAGATTTACTTGCTGCGTTTTCTCCCCATTCATCGCTGCGCGGATCCGTTCGATGTTCCAACCAGGGTTGTCGCGCAAGACCCATGCAGCCATGTCCGCGGGACGCTCCAGGCGCACGCAGCCGTGGCTAAAATCACGGCGCGACTTCGAGAACAATTCAGTGGAAGGAGTATCGTGCATATACACGTCAAAGTTGTTCGGAAAAATGAATTTCACCAGCCCGAGCGAATTCTTTGGCCCTGGCTTTTGCCGGATGAAAAGTTTTCCGGCGTGGAGTTCCTGTAGGATTTCATCCTTCACTGGTCCTGATCCAACTACATTCTGGCGGCTATCCACGACCTCGAAACCTTTCTTCGTCAGGTAGTCCGGATCGCGGGAAACGCCCGGCAGCAACTCAGCCCTTGCGATAGAGTGTGGAACATTCCAGTACGGCCGGAAGATTACGTATTCCATTTTGTCGATGAATATCGGGGTGTCGTGATTGTAGGCCTTACCCACCACGACATTCATGGTCAGCGTACTCTTGAAATTTTCATCGTAGGCGCGCAATCGGAACTCCGGAATGTTCACCAAGATGGGCGCGCTCTGAAATCCTAGTGGGAGCCAGCGCCAGCGCTCGAGCGTCAATTGAATCTGCCGGACGCGCCGGCTTAGGGGTACATTCATATCTCCAATTGTCTGCGCCCCAATTCGGCCGTCCGGCTCACGCCCATGCCGTCGCTGATAGTTTTTCACTGCCTCCACCAGCGGGCCTTGATACACCGTCGCGTCGGCGGGCGCATCGGCTTCCGCCGGCAGGTCGCCCGTCAGACGAAGCAGCCGGGTCAGCCTGGGCAAACCCGGATAGGGATCGCCCGGTGCAACTGTCTTTTTTACGGGCGGGAGCTGTTCCCCGTCATCCTTGCGAGCTAGTTCCATGTACGTCTGCAGCGCCTGGATCTCGCGACGATAGCCCGGGTACGGCGGCTCTACCTGGGCCAGCACCTCCTGCACATTCGAACCGTCCACGACGTGGTTTTTCAGAAAGTCGGGCAAATCGTATTTCTTCGCTTCCACATCAATCCCAAAGTCGAAATGACGCGGATTGACTTTGCCAATGTGCAAGTCGGAAATGTAGCGCATCACGGAGACCGTCATCGCGGCGTCAAAACGCAGGGCGTCCTCTTCGGCGGGATGCTGCGCCGCGGGCTTGAGCTTTGCGAGCCGGGCGTTCCAGCGCGAGCCGTCGTAATCTTCCGCCGACAGTCCTTTTTGATCCGCCTTCAGCAGCAGCGCGATCACCGCCTGCGCCTGCGGGGTTGGCTGCATCCCTTTGACCCAAGGGAGCGAATAGCCGTAGGAATCGTAGAATTTCACCAGGTGCTTTCGATAGTCGCTGAAATCCGGCCAGCGCATTTCCGCAAGATAGCCGGCCTGGACGATGGCGCGCAGCGCGGCTTGGCCTTCGGCGCTCATCTGCTGCGGTGGCGTCGGAGCTTGTGTGGCAGGCGAGGTGGATACCGCCGCCTTGGGCGATCTCGCTTCCGAATCAAAATTCCCAGTCCAAAGGAATCCGCATAAGTATAAAAACACTATTGCGGTAATTCCCCGGCCGCCCCTCACCATTCGCTTCATCATGAACCTCCTTGCCCGGTACATCGCTGCCTGGGCCGCTCCGCCCCAGCAATGGATGCAAATAGATATCACGAAGGTGCATGGCGAGGAACCTCTGAAAATCCCGATCTCCTAACTGAGAGCTGGCCGCGCCGAACGCTTGCGACCGCCGGGATTGAAATGAATCCAATCTGGATGCCGTGTGGAGCCCGCTGCGCGGTGGGCAGGCTCAACTGAATCGCGGGGTCGAAATGGGTTTCAGTCTGCGTTCTGATATTGTATTTTTGAATTCTGCGTCTTTGCTGCGACAATCATTCAGGGGGGAATGAATGCGCATTTTGATCCTCGGGGGCGATGGATATCTTGGCTGGCCAACGGGCATGTATCTTTCCCAGCGGGGCCACGACGTCGCGCTGCTCGACAATTTTGGCAAGCGCAAGTGGGAAGCGGAACTGGGCGTGGAGCCCCTGATTCCGATTTGCAAACTCGAGGAGCGGGCGCGCGCGTGGCATGAAATTACCGGCAGGAAATTCACCGTTTTCACCGGTGACCTTCGCGAATACGACTTCGTTCATGAAACGCTCCAGTCCTTCGAGCCCGAGGCCATCATCCACTACGGCGAGCAGCCCTCCGCACCCTACTCGATGATGGATCACGACCACGCGGTATTTTCGCAGGTCAACAACGTGGTCGGCACGCTGCACGTTCTCTGGGCCATGAAGCGCGTGGCGCCGAAATGCCATCTCGTGAAGCTCGGAACGCTCGGCGAATACGGCACGCCGAATATTGACATCGAAGAAGGCTTCCTCGAGATCGAGCATAAGGGAAGAAAAGACCGCCTGCCTTTCCCAAAGCAGCCCGGATCGTTTTACCACCTGTCCAAAGTTCACGACAGCCACAACATCATGTTTGCATGCCGTGTTTGGAAGCTCGCTTCCACGGATTTGAACCAGGGCGTGGTGTACGGCATCGAAACGGAAGAATCGAAGCTGGATCCCCGCCTGGAGACAAGTTTTCACTATGACGCGGTTTTCGGCACCGCGCTGAACCGCTTCTGCGTGCAGGCTGTCGCTGGGATTCCGCTCACCATCTACGGCAAAGGCGCGCAAAAACGCGGCTTCCTGAATATCCGCGACACGCTGCGCTGCGTCGAACTGGCCGTCACCAACCCGGCCAAGCCCGGTGAATTTCGCGTCTTCAATCAGTTCACAGAGATTTTTTCAATCGCGCAACTTGCGGAGATGGTCCGGGAGCAGGCCGAAAAACTGGGCATCGCCGTCAAAGTGGATCACCTCCCGAATCCGCGCGTCGAAATGGAGGAACACCATTACAACGTGGTACACGATAATCTCCTGGGTCTCGGCCTCAAACCTCGCTTTCTCTCGGACGAATTGATCGACAGCATGCTCAAGAAAATCTCAATGGCCCGCAATCACATTCGCATGGACACGATTCTGCCCCACGTCAGCTGGAGCGCGGGGGCTCCGGAATTGGATCGTCATTTGCGGGTCGTTACATCTGCGAGTGGACGCTGATCCAGTGCGCCGGGAAAAACATTTGATGGATCGCGAGGGCCGGGGCTTTTCATGATTGAACGGCGTGAGTTTGACACTCTTGTCCTGATTATCGCCACATTTCCGTTCATCTACTATCTACTCGCCATATTCAGCTCGCTGCGTTTTTTTTCACGGCGCCTGGAACCCAACCCGGATTTCACTCCGCCCATCAGCATCCTGAAACCCGTGCGCGGCCTGGACGACGGCGCGTATGAAAATTTCTCGAGCTTTTGCCGCCTGGATTATCCCGACTACGAATTGCTGTTCTGCGTCGGCAGGTCCGATGATCCCAACGTTCCCGTGATCGAAAAACTTGCGCGCGATTTCCCGGATCGCGCGATCCGCCTGCTGATCGGTTCGAATCCCAGCGCGACGAACGACAAAGTTTCCAAGCTTTCCCGCCTCGCAAGCGAAGCGAAACATTCCTATTTGGCGTTCAGCGACAGCGATATCCGCGTCGAGTCCGGCTATCTCCGCACCGTTGTTGCCCCTCTGCGTGAGCCGCAAGTTGGCGCGGTCACCTGCCTGTACCTGCAAACGGATGAGAAGTCTTTCGTCAACAGCCTGCAGACGATCGGCCAGGTCTCGGATTTTTATGCCAGCCTCGCGGTCGCGCGTTTTCTCGATGGTGTGAAGTTCGCTCTCGGCTCCACAATCGTGACGCGCAGGGGAACCCTGGCCGAGGCAGGCTTGTTCGCCGCCATCGAAAATAAGCCTGCGGACGACATGCTGGTCGGCCGCTTAATCGCAGAAAAGGGCTATCAGGTCGAGCTTCTCCCCTATGCCGTCCGCGCTGTCGCTGATTTCGAGAGCATGCGCGGCTTTCTGGCAAAGCGCATGCGGTGGGCTGTGGTGCAGAAAAACATGCGCCCCTGGGGGCATATCGGCCTGCTTCTCACGCTCGGACTTCTATGGTCGCTCATGGCCATTGCTGCCCATCCCACAATCGCAGTCGCCTCCGCCTACCTGGGCTCGTATCTGTTCCTGCGGCTTTTAATGACCGGAGTGATCGCGATCTGGGGGATGAGGCAACCCTCGATCCTGAAAAAGTTCTGGCTAATTCCCATTTGGGATGCGCTGGCGATGATTATTTTGGTTGTCAGCTTTGCGCGAAATCGCGTTCGATGGCGCGATGGCGAGTATGTAATCCACAACGGCACACTCACTCCAGTAGTGGAATCGGCTCAAGAAGAGAGCGTCGCAAACCCTGTTCCTTGAGCGTTTTAAAAGAATTCATTAGGTGCGGCGTCAAATTCATGCTAGTCTGACCTTGCGTTTGTTGCTCTTGTAACACCTTTAGATTCGATTGAAGGGGCTGCAAGTTCACACTTGCAGCCTCTTTTGCGTTACGGCTGGAGGCGGTCGAGAAGCACAAATAGCTTAAAAAACAAAGGAAGTACATCAGTGAGAGAACAAGGAACAGTGAAGTGGT
>Ga0307473_10000111_pt1 | contig 15613 bp, 31 predicted proteins | sample atmos_gasesAM5C__FD_203744 | JGI IMG/M metagenome (GOLD analysis project Ga0307473, IMG submission 203744) | Hardwood forest soil microbial communities from Morgan-Monroe State Forest, Indiana, United States - atmos_gasesAM5C_515 | ecosystem: Environmental > Terrestrial > Soil > Temperate...
TCGGAAATAGCGATCAAAAGGGTGGGACATGTACCTGCCCTTCGGGTCGATGGGGAAAAGAAAGGGTGAATGACCCTACGGGTCATCCACCCCGATGCGCACTCCCCACGTAGTGCTACTTGCGAGAACGAGCCTTGCGACGAGGCTTGGGGGTCTCCTCCTCTTCCTCGTCTTCGTCTTCGTCCTCTTCCTCGACGACTGCGGTCTTGCGCTTTGAAGACTTGGTTGCCGACTTCTCTTCGGTCTTCTTCTTCTCGGCGTTGCGCTCCTTCAGCGCATCGAGCCTCTTGTTGCGCGATTCCGCGAGTGCCTCGTCGGCCTCGTCGAGATCCTCGAACCCCATCTCCTCGAGCGCTGCCTCGACGGAAGGCCATTCGTACCTGTTGGCCTCGTTCGTCTTCACGCCCTTGTCGCGGAGCATGACTCTGAGGTTCTTGCTGTCGGTGTCGAGCGCCTCGGCGAGTTCCTGCGTGCCGATTGTGCCGGCCTTCCGACCTGTCGAGCGAGGCGCCCTCTTGCTCTTCTTCTTGCGCTTGGGAGCCTCGTCCTCGTCGTCCTCTTCCTCCTCGTCCTCTTCGTCCTCGGACTCGTCGGCGAGGGCTTCGAGCTCCTGCTCGAGTTCATCGAGTTCCTCGAGATCTTCGGTCTCCTCGACCTCGACCTCTTCTTCCTCGATCTCTACCTTCTTGCGACTACGTGGCATACTGCCTCCTTCCCACACTGTGGGACGTGTTGGTCTCTTGAGTGTGGGGAGTGCGCATGACGTAAGTATATCACATCCCGAGCGTGCTGTCAAATACCTTCGTCAGCGACTGGCGGCGCTTGTCGGCGGATCGACTTTCGACTTGAACTTGTCGTCGATCAGTTCAGGGACCATCATTGCCACGACTATTCCGAGCGAAAGCTTGAGTTCGGTGATTTCGGTCGCTCGTTGAACCTCGCGGATGTCTCGAAGCGGGATGATATCTGAGAGCACTATGGACTCCTTAGCTTCTGTAGCTCGTCGATTAGTTCGGATAGCTCGGCCTGAGTTAGTTCGACTATTGCTACGTCTTGAGGACCAGCACCGAACAGCGTCAGAACAACGGTCGCTCCGTCTATGGTGGGTATGCCGCTGATTGAACGGAGTTCATCTATGGTGATGATAAACTCGCGGTCTTCATCGAGCATTATCTCGCCTTCGGTCTTGGGGTTTCGTAGTACTGACGGCAGCAATCAGTGCAGCAAAATGGGTCCTGGTGTTTGATTGCCAGAGGAGGACGTTCTCCGCCGCATATGTGGCAGAGCCCGTCCTTCCTCACAGGCGGATCGGTGACGCGCCTCTTCATCTTTTCTTTCTGGTCGTCATGTGCTCGTGGATCTTACGCTTCAGGGCGTACTGTCCCGCTGGGTCTTGTATGAACCATTTGGATTGCCAACTGCACGAACAGGTCGCCCTTCGCCTACCTTGCCTGACTGAATAGATGAGGGTGTGTTTCACCTCCTCTTCTGTGGTCATGGGACGTTTTGGAACCCCCTTCCTTGCTTTGTCTCGGTCATGTTGTAGATCTCTGCTATGTTGGTATCGAAGTGCTGGAGCATGTAGATCAAGTTCCATTCGTCCTTGCTCATGTTGCCTTCGAAGAACGCAGTCAGTTCAGCAGGCCCCCCGTTGTCGCCGTTGAAGACGCTTGCGTGGAGCATGATGCGAGGCATGACTTCTGATCGCCCGACCTCGACGCAGGCGTAGATGACAGTCTCGCCGTACAAGCCTCGTTCGGGATCGAAGACGCGAAAACTCTCCACTGTGGGAAAGTATTCCTCCTCGATTTCGGATGCCTTGCACCATTTGCTGACCCACTTGCAATACTCCTCGAGTGCGAGGTCAAGCAACTCCTCCATGAGTTCGGGTGCGTGTCCGTTGTCGCTCATTTCACCTCCTTCTTAGCGTGGATCGAGCACGTGGTCTAGGATGTATCGATTCTCGTTCGGCGGCTTGCGATGCCTCATCTGACCATGATCGTCGATGGCGAGCCTAGCGCACATACCGTCTGGTAGTGGTTTTGCGTGGGGTGATCGGTAATACACGAGCGTGGTGCCATTGTTCCATCGGTACGCAGCGTTGGCGTCGAGATGAAGCAACGATTTCAGTTGGTATCCCAACTTCTTCTCATCGCCCTCGAGCGATGGATAGTCGGCTTTCACGAGAGGATGTTCTCGGAGTGGGGTTACCGGGTTTGACATGTGCTCACCTCCTTCGGTACATTTTGTGCTGGGTGCGCTTGCCCCAGGCAATCGCATAGGCTGTTGCAACCCTCCTGTTGGGTGCGTAGAACGTGCGGGTGGTCCTCACACCGTCTCGTATGCTGATAACCGAAACGGTGTGAGGCTCCTGTGGGGCATTTATCCTGTGGGATCAGAGCTGTTGCTGAGCTCGTCGAGCTTCGCCTCGAAGCGTTCGAGCGACTTGCGTGTGTTCTCGATCTTGTCGCGTAGTCTGCGGATCTCTTCCGCGCGACCCTTCGGTGGGAGACCTAGCCTCTCCCTCTCCTCGTTGAGGATGCCTTCCCAATCCTCTTCGTGGAGTTTCAGCAACCGCACGATGGCAGCACGATATGCTTGCATTCCCGTGCGCTGTTGTTCGGAGACTATATGTGCCAACTTAATCACCTCCCTTCTCGGCAGATGCCTTCCATCGGTGTCCGTGTAGCCTGTCAAGCAATTCACCGGTGGGCATGATGATGTTCCAAGAGTCCATCTTGTAGTGGGAACCTGTCGTGTCGGTGAACTCCATCACCTTCTGTGTGGGGCGATGAATGATGGAGATGGTGCCCACGGGACCGTTGTGGGCGATTTCATACTCTCCCGGCTCGAACTCTCCTGAGGTGAAATGATCCTCGAGAGCCTTGATTGCGTGTTCCCATGTTTCCAAGCGGTCCATGTTATCACCTCCCTTCGTCATCGCGTTACCCCCATTGTATCATATCCATGTTTGGGGTTTGTGTGTAAAGGCTGTCACCACCCGCGGCTGCGGCCAAAGACAATCAGCGCAGCGACTGACGGGTAGATGATGGCGGTGAGGATGAGTGGGATCATAGCTCGAAGTCAGGCGTGTTGTCGGGCCAAAGCTCCCACGACCCGGGGACACCGAGATCGGTTTCGCTGCAGGCTATGCGGATTTCGAGGTCGGTGACGAACTCGGTAGAGGTCTTGACAAGTTGATAGAACATGAGTGCAGCTTCTGAGTCGATCTCCATCCATGTGGCGCGGAAATTGAGCTCGTCGAACTTGATGGTGATGAGGTCATCAGCGTCGGGCGGAGTCTCGGAATAGAAGGACTCAGCATGCCGTTGAGTGCCCGACGGGGAATATCGGGCGATGATCCATTCACCGTCCTCATATTCTATGGGCATTCGCATGGTGACGTACTCACCGCCATCGAGCTTTGTCTTCTCTTGGATGTAGGTTGAGTTCCAAAGAATCGTCTCGATGGCAGCGTGGTACCAACCGCGTTCCCATTCGGACATTCGTCCAATGACCTCATGAACTGTGTCGGGTTCCATCAGAGCTCCTCGGTGTCGTGGGGAATCAGGTCGTGCTCGTGCAACACCTCGAGGAGAAGCTCTGCGATTTCCTCGTCGGTTGAAACTCGGGTCTCGTACGCAGCCTCGATTTGTGCAGCCTGTTCGGGGTCGACAGCCTCAATCATGGTGAGGTAGGTGTCGACCATTTCACGGTCAAGCAAACGGGTCATGTGGGGTCCTCCTCCACGATTTGTCGGATGCGGTCCATTTTGGTGTGTTGCCCACAGGTGCAAAGTTCGGTGAGTTGATCCCCACCGTCCAGGTATTCCTTCACGATGCCGTGTAGCACGGCGAATGATATAGCCAACGAGCGTTCACTGCCGTCATCGGGCACGACAGCGAAGGCGACTTCGGTGGGCGATGTAGCCCGTTGAATGGCGCGGGTCAATGCCCTGCGCTCTCGGACGGCATAACAGTCGATAGCCAATGGTATCACCTCCTGGTGTGTTTGGATGCGTGCGTCATCACCGTATTGTATCATCCAGCGGCATCCATTTACAGGGTCTTGAGCGATGGTTACAAACCTTTTTCATACCACTGTGGTCAGGGATGTGCCCCCCGGGCAATTGGGGGGCCCCATCCCTGATGCGGTTAGGTCAGATAGTCCTCGATCTGGACTTGCAGGATGATGACAGAGCCGAACGGGCTGTTGTGGAATTCGTGTAGGTCCGCATGGCTCTTGTAGTGTTCGCTGGTCTCTGTGAGGGTGATGCGGCAGGTGTCGTTGTTGGTGCGGTTCGAGAACAGTTCCTCGAGGCAGTCGATGGCGAAATTCCTGATATCCTTCAGGAACTCGCGGTCGTTGGCAAGGTGCATCGGGAATGAGACCATCAGGCTGAGTGGGCCCTCGTCCTTGTCATCCTCGAGCCTGAAATCGATGCCATCGAAGGTCATCAACTGCCCGCTCTCGAGTTCATCTTGGATCGCTCCATTTACCTTGTCGAAGTCGAAAGACATTAGCTTACCTCCTTTCGGTTGATCGTGGGACACAGGACGGGGCGCATAGACGCCCCACCCTCTGGCTCACAGTTCAGCTTGAATTGCCTTCAGTTCATCGACGGCGGTTAGGATCCCTTCGGCCTCCCACGTGTCAGCGGGACCTTTGACGGCGATTGCGGATTTGACCACGGCATCGATGGGGTTGATGGTGAAGTAGTCAGCTGCACCGAGTCGAATCAGGTCGCCCATAAGCTCGCAGAGCATGATGAAGGTATTGGGCCAATAGTCGAAGGTGTCGTCATCGGACCCTCCTGGACCTCCCATCAGTGCCTGAGCGAGCCTGGTGGCAATGCAGGCCAGTTGCATGAGGGAACCCTGCAAGCGTAGAATAGAGGCTCCCGAGTCGAAGTCAAGACCCTTGAAGATCAATTGACCGAATGCCTCGATCTTCTCCTCTGGGACCTTGTCGCCGTTGAGCACGCGGGCGATCTGGCTGAGCTCGTATGGGTTCCAAACTATCTCGGCGATAGCTCCGTTGGGTGCAGTCACGGGATATTCCCTGTGGTAATCAACCAGGAGTATCTCGGCGTAGCCGAACTGTTCACGGTTCAGGTTGTTCGCAAGAATCATAGTTTCTCACCTCCTTTAGGCATTATCACGAGCACGGATGAATTCCTCGATGGATACGAGGTTGGCCTTTTCCCCCTCGGACATAGAGTCCTCGAGCGACAATGCGGTGCGGATGAGAATTCGCATGGCGTTCAAGGCACATCCGTATGGGTCGGCCTCGAGTTCCTGAAACGTGAAGGGCAAAGGTACAGCGCCCTTCGGTATATCAGAGTCCATGAGTCTCACCTCCCTTTGTGTTGAGGATGTTTTTCGCACACACCCCATTATATCAAAACCACCACCGTCGGTGTGTAAAAGGTTTGTGATGGGGTGTTAGGATGCGGCGATAGCCTCATCGAGGAGGGTCTCGATCTTTTGCAGCTCGTGGTTCTCGTCGACTATATCGCCGACTACGAGCATCCGTGCCTGCTCCACGCAGGACATGGCCTGCTCGAGGCAGAAGATGTAGTAAGACCTGCCGAGGGTGTTGTAGGTCTCGTTGGCCCCCTTCTGGATGAGCGCAGGCTTGAGGTAGGACTTCTTTTTGGGCATAGCTTTCACCTCCTTTCCTTCATGGGACACAGGGCAAGGTTCGTGAGAACCTCACCCTCTGGCTCACAGTTCCTCGATGGTGATGTATCGGATCTCGTCGATGGGCACGAGCACGTCGTGGGTTTCTCCATGTTCGCCGGTGGGTGCGTAAACCTCGATGGTAAGGTAGTTCCATCGGGCAAACCGGTTGATGTAGTCGTTGGGTTCAACCTCGTAGTTGAGGGTGAGGACATCGCACATGGTGTCCTCGAAGTCCTCAGGTTCGGGATCATCGTCGGGGGGATTGGGTACGGGGAATTTAGCGTCGCCCCATACCACTTGGATTCTCCAATCCCAATCGCCAGTATGCTCGAGGTCTCCGAGGTCACGGACAAGGTTGTAGAGCTTGATCAGAGCCGACAGGCTCATCACGCGGGCGTGGTGGTCCATGCCGTCGAAGTCGAACTTCCCGACGACCATCGCAGCCAAATCGGGCGACACCTGGTGTACAGGCGACCTGTCGAAGCTCAGCTGTGGGTAACGTGGATAATCGGTCATTTGGTCTTCACCTCCTTTCGGTTGTGCCTGTGGGGTACAAGGCAAGATCCTAGCGGATCTCACCTTCTGCCTCACTAGCCCTTGGTGCCGAGAGAAACGCAGTTGAGACGAGAGCGGAGTTGATCCGGCCCCCAATAGCACGCGGTCATCGGCGTGTGACCGAATGTACCCTCCCCATCCTTCGACGGAAACATGGAATCGAGGCAGTAGCTGAACCCCTCGGCGTGAATGGCCTTGAGGACTTCATCAGCCTCATCGTTGGTGTAGCCGAGCTTGTACAGGACGCCTCGTGCGGGTATGGAGGTGTAGTCGTTGCCAGCTTCCATGTCGGCGCAGAAGGACCTCATCTGATCGACAGCTTCTCCAATTTGCTCCTTGGTCATTTTCTCACCTCCTTTGGTTTGACGGTGCACGATGGAAGGGCGCCGATTGCGGGAATCGACGCCCTTCGGTCCTACGTCGTCTCGGCCTCGACCTCGTCAGCCTCCTTGGTGAAGCGCTCACGGGCGGCGATGACCATTTCCTTCGTGAGCTCCCACGAGCTGTTTTTCTTCTCGGCGGGGCGCGTGAACTCCTGACGGAGGAATGACCTCAACACTTTGGGGCTCATGTCGAGCTCCTTCGCGAGGTCGTTCGGACGAGTGGGGAACTTCTCCTCGATGGGTTCAACGGTTGTCGTTGCCTTTGCCATGCTTTTCACCTCCCTTCGCGTGCGTGGGTGTTTTTCATTCATCGCCCCATTATACACGATCCACAGTGCGGAATGTGCGAGTCTCTAGAGTTCCTGGCAGAGGTTTACAAACCTTTAATCTTCCCATAGTCAGGCCACGGATGGGCCATTTGACAGGGACTATGGGCTTTGATAACATCTTCCACATGGCTTCAAACTCGGCGGCTTCGGATCTCTGGACTGGCCCGAAGAGAGCTTATGCCAAGGAGGCCTCTCCGCGGCTATCTGCTGTCCAGCTAACGGCTGCAAAGCTCTATGGGCGTGGCCTTGGCCGAGCCCAAATAGCCGCTGCCTTGGTGGATGTCATAGTTCCGCTCAATCCACAGCGATGGCTGCCCTTGAAGGAGAGGAAGAAGAGGGCTAGGCGCAGGCTCAAGAGCTGGGAAGCAAGCATCATCTTCCGCGACATGGTTTGGGAACACGCTGTGGTCAAGATGGACATGCGAGCAGGCCAAATATTGGACGGAGTCTTCGGCTCAGCTGTGAGAGGAAGAGTGGATGCAGCCAAGCTTGCCCTGGAAATAGCTGGACGGTACAGTCCCAAGGACCAGCAACAGCCTACTAATGTGGCCATAGTCTTTGGATCGGCCGTGCCGCGCCCGCAGATGGCTCAGCCACAAGAGGTCATAGAGGTGGATCCAAAGGAGCTTGAGCCATGATCTCCACTCGTAAAGGCTGTCAGAGCCATCCTCTGGCCACAGGGCCATCTGTAAAGGCTGTCAGAGCCTCTGGCCCAGCCACAGAGCCGTCTGTAAAGGCTGTCAGAGCCCTGCCACGGCCGAGCCAGGCCACGGCCAAAAGAGAGCCGTGGCTCTCAGTCATAGATGATGGTGGCGCAGACGACGGCTACGAGCAGGACCGCGCCTACGAGTGGGAGGAAGCTGATGGCGGCCGCGGCCATGCAGATGGCGAGGAACAGAGCGAGCAGGAGGCAGGCGTACAGGAGGAAGAACGTGGTGCGCATGGTGTCCTTTCGGGTCGTCGTTCGTTCGTGAACGTTCGCGCGAGCGGGGATCGCACCCCCGCTCGGCGTTCGTGCTATTCGCTCTCGACGGTCGAGGATTCCTCGACCTTCGGTGCGAACCGCTCGCGTGCGGCGTTCGCAGTAACTTCGTCGATTGCCCACGACGTGTTTTTCTGCTCGGCCTTGCGAGCGAACTCTTTGCGCAACCATCCGCGCAAACGCTTCGGATCGATGCCAAGTTCGGCAGCCAAATCCTTCGGTGCAATAGTCTTTGCGTCCATTCGATTCACCTCCCCTCGCGTGTTCGTTCGTTTCATCTCCTGTAGGATAGCGAACGCTCGAACGAACGCGTGTAAAGACTTTGTTAACTTAGTTCGCACGAACGTTCGTTCGTACGAACATTCGTTCGCTCACGTTCGACGCACGTTCGTCCCCCCCTGCCGCCCCCCCGACCTTGCCCATCGCCTTTTCCTGACCGCAGCCGCGCCACGAAGTGGGCTGGCCGCGCGATTTCGGCCAAACCAATGCCGCATACGCGGCCTATACCAGGAGGTAGCTAATGTTGCCAGTCGACCCAGAGCCTACTCCCGCCCCCGACAAACCCACACCACCCGAACCCCAGCCCGAGCCGGACACCCCCGAGGAGGAGAGTGACGATGCCGAGAGCGCGTAGGGGCCCCAACGGCCCCCGCCGAAGCACTGCCGGCGTTCAAGGTACCAACAAACGAACGCCAAAGGGCGCTGCAGGCACTAGCGGCATGAGCCACATGAGCCAATTCCGCAAGGCAGCCCGCCGCGGTGGCTACAGAGGACACTACTAACCATGCCTGCTGAAGCTCTACTCACCCGCGGCCGGACCGCAAACCAAGCTATCGGCGCTAGCGGCACCTTTGATCTACCGGGATCGAACGGCGCTTTCCCAGCCAAGGTCGACTGTGTGGGCGACTCAACCCTCACCGTCTCAGCCGATATGACAGGCGCCATCGTAGGCGACCTGACCGTCGCCGTCAATCCGTACGGCGCTGATGGCATCACTCCCCAGCCCGTCGCACTACCGCTGATGTATACCTCGACCCCGATCTTCGCCACCGGCAAGGTCTACGTCACCAACCACTACGACGTAACCGGCGTCGATGCAGTCCGAATCCGACTCGGCAACACCAACGTCGGCGCCCAGACCCTCAACGCGAGCTGGAAACTTGCCTGAAGTCCAGACTCAGAGGCGCGAAGTTCGGGTTGAATACCGCCCGAACCCAAAACAGGAGATTTTTCACGGCCTGACCGCCAAATATCGCGGCTTCTGTGGTGGCTGGGGCAACGGCAAAACGTCCGGTGGCTGCGTTGAGTTTTTCATGTTACTCTTAGAGTATCCCGGTACGAAAAGCATCGTAGCTCGCAAGACCCGCCCAGAGCTTCGGTCGACGACATGGGATATGTTGGTCCAGGGGGATACTCAGCCGACGGGGTGGCATGGAATTCCGAAGGAGGTGATAGAGCAGTACAACCGAAGTGACCTTTACATCAAGCTGCGTAACGGGTCGGAGATTCATGGGATGCCTCTTGACGATCTGAAGAAGCTTGAGAACTACAACTTGGGCTTGTTCATGGTCGATCAGGCAGAGGAAATTGAGGAAGAGTTCCTGTTGAAGGTGCAGGGTCGACTGAGGCAGGTCGATTCACCCCGACAGGGACTCTTCCTTTTTAATCCCAACGGCCATAACTGGCTGTGGAAACGCTTCATCGATCCTGACCGCCCTGAGAAGTGGCATGAGCTGTTTAAGTGTGTGGAGGCCACGCCGTTCGACAATCCCAACCTCCCGACCGACTATCTAGAGCAATTCGAGACGTTGCCGCAGCACTGGTATGACAGATATGTGATGGGCTCACATGAGGTGTTCGTTGGTCAGATCTTCGTCGACTTCGATCCCGAGATTCACATGATCGATCCCTTCCCCATTCCCTCGGATTGGGAGCGGTGGATGTGTATCGACCCCGGCATTGGGCATGAGGGTGCTGCTTCATGGTGTGCGCGGGATAATGACGACAACGTCTACTACTACCGAGAGCTGGTGACGGCGAATCAACCAGCCGATTGGTGGGCCGACGAAATACATACAGCCGAGTCCCAGATCGACATTGGTGGTCCTGACGAGGAAATGTTCGTGCGCCTGATCGGTCCTGAGTCGCTTCAGCGAGCTCAGACCGATGGCCGCACCGTCAAGGAGATCTTCGAGGAGAATGGCATCGACGACTTGGAGATCGCGGACAAGAATCCGCTCGCCCGAATCAACCGTATCACCTCGCGCCTACGGCCCCACCCCAATCACGAGCATCCTGAGGAGCCGGAGCTTACTGTTCCGATCATCAGCCAGCGCACAGGGCAAGAAATAGGTCGGGGAGCTCCCCGACTATACATCTTCAAGTCGTGTGAGTACACCCGCGAAACACTCCCACAGTATCGTTGGCGACCATCACGACAGACCTATCTCGACGAAACGGCCCCCGAGAAACCGAGAAAGAAAGATGACCACACTGTGGACAACCTCGGTCATATTCTCGTGGCCATCGGCGATTCCATCCCCGACGTCCCAGAGCATTCCAAACCCCGAACATGGGAAGACAAATGGGCCGAAGAACACTTCGAGCGCGAACTTCAGAAGGCCGAAGAGCGATCCCAGAGCCGAGGCTTCCCGAATGTTTCCGAACGCCGCTACCGACAGTTGACGACCACTCATGGTTGATAATGACTGAGTCTGCTGACTGGTGGGAAGTGGCATACAAGGGGGGACCGATGGTTGCGGTCAAGGGCTTCCCCCGGCCCTTATACCCTCCAGACGTTCCCCCCACCTCCGGCCACACGCCCTCGACTGATGGCAGTGATGTTGAGGCCTACAAACGTACAGTTTCCCGAGCCCAGCGATGGCAATGGCAACCGTTCGATCAGGCCTATAGCAACATGTTCGCCCACGGCAAGGGGCCCAACGTGATCGATTCCGGGATCGAGGGTATCCAACGTCAACAGGGCCTCGATGCGACTGGGTGGATAGGAGAGAAAACGTTCAACACGCTTCGGTCGATTCGATGCCCCGCAGGCCCGCATAAAGGCGAAATGGCGATGGATGCCAGAAGTGTTGAACTCATCAACCAGGCCTACGAACGATTCCAAGGCCGACCGCAGGATGAGCCAGCTTCAGGCTCAAGCGCCAAAGATCGACTTTTGAAGGCGCAGAAAGAAATCGGCATGAAGGAATCGCCGGCGAGCTCGAACAAGCAGAAGTACGGCCAGTGGTACGGCATGAACGGCGTGCCATGGTGCGCGATTTTCTGTACCTGGTGCGATCAAACAGGCGCTCGTCCCGCTCCTAGTTTCGCTAAGGGCCAACGATACAGCTATGTGCCCTACGTCGTCAGCGACGCTCGGCAGGGCATTAACGGCCTCACGATCACCTCCTCGCCCAAGCCCGGCGATCTTGTCTGTTACGACTGGAGCTACGACGGGGAATTCGATCACATCGGCATCTTCGAAGCGGGTGACCCGAATAGTTTTCAGGCTATCGAAGGCAACACGTCTCAATCCAACAACAGCAACGGTGGCGAGGTCATGCGCCGATACCGTTCCAACATCGATACCAGCATCGTCTTCGTCAGGGTAAAGGAGCCCGCGAACTGAAAACTGCCATGAAACTTCTCACCATCACTAACCATCCCTGTCTCCTCTGTGGTGCGGGCAATACCCCCAACGCGCACGGCGAGACGAGGGAATTCGTCGACCTCGAGCGCGAGGTGAATTGGAACGATCCCGTCATTCTGTGCGAGGACTGCGTGACCAAGACTGCCTCCGTGATCGGCATGTTGTCGAAGGACGACCGCGCGGCCCTCCGCCTGGAGATCAAGGAGCGGGATCGCCGTATCCACGACCTGCAGGTGGAGATCGACGACTTCAATCGCAGGGCCACGAGGCTTGGTATCAAGTTCTTCGACGACGATCAGAGCACTGATAAGGCAGCGGCTTGATGACAGCGTATTGGGTTTCGAGCGTTATCGGTGCAGCTGTGTTCTGCGCGACGATAGGTCTCGTCACCGTACTGTTCTGTCGAGCGCTGTCAGACATATCCCGCTATCAAGATCGCTTGATTTCGCGTCATCACCGCGAGCTTCAAAGCCTGCTTGATCGCCTTACAGCCGTTAAGTGGGAGGATTATGCCGCCCTACGCTCTATCTCCGAGCCAGAGCAAGAGGGCGGCTTTTTTGAACCGGGCGAGAGCACCCCCGAAAACGAAGACGAACGCGAGACTGCTGTTCAAGTCATCAGCCCTGGCCTGTGGGGGAGACTGCACCGCAACGAGTCGGAGCTTCTGGACGAGGACTTCGACGAGGTGGGTAATCCGAGATGAACATCGGGGAAGCTAAGAATCAGAAGGATTTGGTCGCGGCCTGCGAGACAGCTCGCACTCGTCGACTCGATCTCCGACGTGGCTATGAGACGATATGGTGGAACAATATCGCTCTAGTGGCGGGGGACCACTACGCCAGTTGGAATCCGATGACGAGCTCGTTTGAGGACCGCGACCCGAACTTCAGCGCCACATCCACCGCCAAGAAACCACGAATGGTGGTGAATCACGCCCTCACGACCGCCCGCACGGAGCTGGCCAAGCTCACCAAAAGCAAACCCGTCATGGACGTGATCGCCAACAGCGACGAACAGGACGATGTGGCAGCGGCTAAGGTGGGTCGTAGCGCGTTGGACTATGCCGAGTGGCGATTTAAGCTGGACCGCCTGCGAAAACAAGCCCTGTGGTGGATGATTCAAACAGGGCTTGGCGCCATCTACATCGGGTGGGATTCTTACGACGACAAGTCGGGGACCATCGAGGTCATCATCGATCCGACCACAGGCGAAGCGACGTTCAATCCCGACCGTGTGAGCGAGCTCGAGGACATGGCTCGAAAGGGTCAAATCGAGGAGAGTGCCCTACAGCGGGAGAAGATCGCCCTTGGCGAGGTCTGTTTCAAGGTGTTCTCGCCGTTTCAGCTGTTGCCCGACGAGACGGCTACCGACTTCGATCAAATCCACGACCTCATCACCTCCGAGATTCACGACATAGAGGTCGTCAAGGGTAAGTACGGGCGTACTGCTGCTGACGTTCGTCCCGACAACGGCCTGCAGCTTGGGACTATCGAAACGAGGCAGAAGGCCAAGGCGAACGTGCCAGGCGGTGTTGGTAGCCAGGACGTGGACAACGCAGTCATGGTGAACACGTTTTGGCTGGAGCCGAACATTTACCGAGACAACAGCTTCCTCAGAAATGGGGTTATGCTGCAGTGGGTGAACGGATCGAAGGTCCTCAGTTTTCAGCCGGCGTTCCCCTACAACGATGGCCGCATTCCGTTTGCGTTCTTCCAGCACATTCTCACCTCGGCGACGATCTGGCCTGACTCGATCATCACCCACATTCGGGATGCCAATCTAGAGATTGATAAGACCATCAGTCAGCTGATCGAAAACAAGGACTACATGGCCAACCCCATGTGGTTGATCGCCACGCAGCACAAGATCAAGGGCGAGATCAAGAATGTTGCGGGATCGATTGTCCGATATAGACACGTGCCGAACATACCGCCGCCGCAGCCGGTACCCGGCATGCAGATGCCGCAGCAGGTCGAGGATCTGTTGATTGGGCTGCGAAATCAGATTCTCGACATCTCGGGCCAAAGTGAGGTTTCTCGTGGGCGAGTTCCAAGTGGCGTTCGCTCCGGCGTCGCAGTCGCCTATCTGCAGGAGGAGGACGATACGAAACTCGCCCCGACTGTGGACAACGTCGAACAAACCGTCGCGCTCATGGGGAGCCTCACGCTCGAGCGGTTCAGTCAATTCTACGGCTTCGAGCGTATTCTACGCTTCTACCGTCGAGACGGCATCTTCGATGTGAGGAAGTTCAAAGGTGCCGACTTGAAGGACAACACCGACGTAGTGTGTCAGGCGGGCAGTGCGATGCCCAAGTCGAAAGCCTCTCGTCAGCAATACACCCTCGAGCTCGTGAGCATGGGCATCGAGAAGGACCCCAGACACATAAAGGAAATGTTGGAGATCGGGGAGGCTGAGCCCGATGACATTGACAAGGCAGTCGCTCAGGCGAACCGGGAGAACAACATGATGCTGCACGGCGTGTGGAAGGGGCAAACGGGGGAAACCATTGACGAGGACTTTACGAAGCTGAGCGCTGCGGTACCTGTGAAGGCGTGGCACAATCATCAGGTTCACATCGCCCGCCACACCTCAGTGATGATGGATGAGGAATTTGACGATCTTGCCATCACCCGCCCAGAGGTGACTCGCCTGTTCGATGAGCATCTCAACATGCACTATCAGCAGGTCCAAGCCCAGATGCAGCAACAGGCCCAGGCGTTGATGGCGCAGAAGGGTGCACCAGACGGTCCGCCTACTCCTGCTGGCGGAGCGCCTCCCGGTGCGGCTGGAGCGAACGGTGGGGCGCAGGCCACGATGATGAATCAGGCCGAGATACCCGACGTTATCGCCGGGGGCAAGATAAAGAACACCGCCCGTACAATTCGACCACAGTAGAGAGGAGGTAAAATGGCAGACACGACTACGACCCCGCCGTCTGCAGAGCAGCAGCCAGTGGCCGACGAACCAGCTCAGCCTGTGGGCGATGTGGATGTCGCGGACGTTGAGCCCGGCAAGGGCAAGGGCGAGATCGGACCGATCATTCTCCCGGGTTATTGGGTGAGGTTGGCTGAGCACGACGACGTGGACGAGGCCTACTGGGGCCACTTCGGCGTCATCTTGGATGGCCCCTGGCAGCCGGCACCAATCGGCGTCGAAAACTCTGGTATTCCGGGGTACACGTATGACAAGGACAAGCTCTACCTTGTCAGGACCCGGGATGCGGCGAACGCGCTCGTCGAAGTGCCCGAGGATGCGTTGGCGGAGACGGGGCAGAATCGGGTCGAGCTACAACCGTATGGCTGATCTGGAATTCACCCCCGAGTTGATCGCGCAGCTTGAGCAGTTGGCTGTGAGGACCGACAAGGGTAGTTACATCGCTATCGACGACCTCAAGAAGCTAGTCGAACGAAAGAAGGCCGAGGTAGCGGAGGAGGAGGAAAGGCCACAGCGTATGACTGTCGAGCAGGCACGTCATGGCGCGCGTAAGTGGCTGAGAGAACAGCAGGAGATAGAACGAAAGCCGGCTGTGGGCAGAGCGATACCAGCGGCTGAGCCCCAATCGTCGTCGAGGACGTTAAGCGGAGGGCAGGAATGAGTAGTATGGCAGCAGAAATAATGAACCGCATGAACGAAGATGCGGGTGGAGTACCGGGTAACGTTGGGGAAGGTACGCCTCCGGCTGCGGAGCCGTCAACACCCGATAGTGGCGTTCAGGCACCTGCAGGTCAAACAGGCCAGACAGGTCAGGTCCCTGATACCATCCCATATTCTCGGTTCAAGGAGGTAAATGACCGGCTATCGTCTCTCAGAGGATATGAGACGTTGGCAAGCTACGGTTACGACCCTGACTCCTTGGGTCGACTTGCTGCATTCGAGGCGCAGTATCAACAGGATGCCTATGGCACGTTGGCTACCATGGCGGAGAACCTTGAATTGCCCGATGAGGTCATTAACGCTATCCGAAATGCCGGGAGCGACGGATCATCTCAGACGGCTGAGGCGACACCGACAGGGGAGCAGGCGGGGTC
>Ga0307473_10000112_pt1 | contig 15596 bp, 13 predicted proteins | sample atmos_gasesAM5C__FD_203744 | JGI IMG/M metagenome (GOLD analysis project Ga0307473, IMG submission 203744) | Hardwood forest soil microbial communities from Morgan-Monroe State Forest, Indiana, United States - atmos_gasesAM5C_515 | ecosystem: Environmental > Terrestrial > Soil > Temperate...
TGGTTTTGGAGAGCAAGATACGACAGGATCAGCACCGGAGCATATTGGGTAGAGAATTGAATCCAACTTGGCACACCAAATGCCATTACCCTCGGCCGTGAGCCCCCAACATCCTATCTAAACGGAACTGACACACCCTTTCCGACGAGTCTCTGCCTCGGAATCACGATGGAAGGTGAAGAAGTGCGTCTATCTGATGACAACAATTTGAAGCATTTGGTTGTCCTGGGGAGATCGGGTTGCGGCAAAACCAGCTTTCTGCTCGGACTTCTTTATCAGCAAATCCAGAGGGGAGGAGGATACATCTTCATCGACGGCAAAGTCAGTCGGACGACTATCGATCAGGTTTACTACCTATCCAAGCTCGCCATGAGGGAATCGCTATTTCGGATCTTTAATCCCTCAGACCCGTTGATCACTCACACCTACAATCCTCTGATAAAGGCCGTTCAAAACATCGATAAATCAAACGTCGCTGAAACGTTGATAAAGCTCCTTGATCCTATCCCCGAGGGCTCGCTCGCACAGCATTACCAAACTCTGACATTGAATCTGCTCCACCGGGTCGTCAAGGTCTTCCATACCATCGGCAAGGCAGCAACCATAAGAGACCTGCTTGAAGTCTTGAGCCACATGGACGTCGTCTATCCGATTCTCGCCGAAGAAATTAGGGATGCGCATATGATGCGGGACCTTGTCGAGTACTACAAGTATTTTCAAAAAGAGGTTCTCAAAGCGCGGGAAGAAAAATTCGAGGGGTTGGATGCAAAGATCAACTCTCTTCTCGCCTCGAAAGCGACGAAAGCGCTTTGTTCGCCGGGATCGGATATCGATTTCTATAATGCCATCCATAAAAGTCAAAACGTATACGTCGGCCTACCGATGGACCGAGATCCATCGATCGCCGCCGGTCTGGGGAGGGTTATCCTCACGGATATCCGGGTTGCGATCTCCGAGATCCTGGGTCATACGAAGTGGAAGCCCAACCCGTCGTTTCTTATCATCCTTGATGAGTTCGGCTCCTATGCCACGCCTGACTTCTCGGTTGTTTTTGAGAAATCCCGTGAGGCGAACGTCATCGTGGTCGGAGCGATCCAGTGCATCTCCAACCTCACCGATGGACACAAGATGCTATCGCGCGATTTCGCAGAGCGCATTCTCGGCAACGCGAACAAAATCTTCATGGCTCTCGAAAGCACTCACACGGCCATGGAAGCGGAGAGATATTGGGGCGAGGAGATTGCCCGAAAGCAAAGCTATAACACCTCTGAAGGTTACACGGATTCGGGACGGTATCTAAGTCCTCTGCGCTACTTGAATCCGCAGAGAAGCAAAAGCCTTCAGGATAGAAAGGGCTGGATCGAAGGATGGGAACCCAGAATCAAAGGTGATGAGTTCATCCACGGCCTCGGCATCGGCGAAGCTTACCTGCGGCATAATGGACGACCGGCCAAAGTCAAACTCATCCGCGCCGACATCAATCCTCCCGGAGATTTCGAGCTGCCTGGAGATCTCCCCCGCTTCAGCCAAGGAAACGAGCCACCGCTCAATCTCACTGAGAAAGTAAATCGGGTGGTGATGGACAGGATGCGTGCTGCGAAAAATAACCTAAAGGAAGAGCGCCACGATCTTCACAAGGCCAACGAGCTCAAGCGGCAACAACCCATACGAAAGGGCAAAAGTTCCGAAAAGCCAACCAAGACCGTTACCGAGATCATAGCAAAAGACAGCGCTGCGGAGACAAACAATCGACCTCCTGGTTCCGACGGATTGAGAGAAAACGCTTCAAAGCAATGCGCAACCCAACTCGATTCCCTAAACGCACAACGTTCTCCTGAATTACTTGAGGCGAGCAAAGAAAGCGGGCCGAAAGCGACCGATCAGAAACAAAGTGAAAAACTTGATTGGTTCAGCACGTGGGACGAGGACTAAATCAAAGACAACATTTTCTAGCTACCGGGGAGCGACAAAACAATCAGACATCTAGAGAAGCGGAGCTGCGCGCTCATGCCCTCGAGATTGGGTTGATGGAGAAATCAGTTCAATCCTACGCGGCTGATGAGCTGAAACAAAAACGGGCAGCCCGATGTGGACCGCCGTCTTTTAAAATTCGTATCCGTATTCGGAGGAAACCAGTAGTCTTATCCGACTAGTAAGTCTCGATTTTCACATCAACCGGAACAGACTTCGAGACCACGTCGTAAACCGGAGAAAAGGTATAATACTTTTCAAAATGCTCTTTCGGGTCAAATCCCCTTCATACGTCGATTCCATCTTTTCGATCTTCTCTCCGTTCAACGCAGCATAATAAGCAATTGTGGTCGTCATACAGCCGGACCCTACAAAATTGCTATGATTGATTGATATTTGATGATCCAACACGGGTCTATAGATTGGCGGGCATACCGCAGAGCGTTTTAGCAACGCGGCGTAATCGCATTAGCCTGCCCGACCGTAGAGTTTGTCGATAAAGCCACTCTTCTTGATTTCTTCCAGAATGCTCGTGTCCATGACGCTCGCCGGTTTCACGTTGCGCGCGTTGGGATGGGGCAGGGAATCAAGCACGCTCTGAATGCCGTTCGGTTCCGGCACAGGAAACTCGCGCACGCTCTTGAGCGCGCGTTCGTAAACGTCCTTTTGAACCGCCGGATCCTTGATATCTTCCTCTTCGAGCGCCCAGTAAACTGCTTTCGGCCGGGTTCGGAAAATATAGATGCCTTCTAGATAAGCCATCAGCAAGCGGCGCAAAGTCTCGCGCTGCGTCTTAATGTAGGATGCCGGGAATGCATAGCCGTAGCGGGCATAGTCCATCGGCAAGTCGGCGAGATCCGCCAGGACGCGGCAGCAGCCCGAGGCGATCATCTTGTAGACACTTTCGGGGCTAACCAATGCGCCGTCGACATGACCGGCCGCCAGCGCGGTCATACGAGTCGGTGTGTTGCCTGATTGCAATAGAATAGTTTCCTTGTCGGGATCAATCTTCCACATGCGTAAAACCATTCGCGTGATCGTATCAGAGGCCGATCCGATTCGGCTGACGGCTAATCGTTTGCCCTTGAGATCTTCGGCCTTCGCGATATTTTTCCGCACGACGAATACATGTTCGATACGGTTTATTGTGACAGTGACGATCTTTAAATCAGCGACCCCGGAGACAGCGAGATTTAACATGCCAGGCACTTCAGACTCCGAGCCGACGATATTGCCGCCGGCCATGGCTTGGATCAAAACAGTGCCGCTGTTGAAATAGACACTCTTTAGGTTGAGACCGTACTTCTGCCAAATTTTGTCGCGTTCTATTATGCGGCGCAGAATGTTGAGCGAGCCGGCGCCGCCGCTATGGCCGAGAATGACATTGTTCAGCGGCGCTTGCGCCATTAGACCGGACGGCGACGCTATCCACAAAAACAATCCTAAGGAAAGAGCAAGGACTCTCTTCATCTTTTGACTCCTTGCAGGTCTTGGGGGCTGTCCTTTAAATCTACCCGCGCAGGCCGGTCTCCTGATATGTACAAGAATAAAACCAGCGCAATAACGGGTCGGTCGACAGGCACTACCGTGGCGTTTGCAACCAACGCTCGGGCTCAAGCCCGGGACGGTCTTTGTACTTTTCCGCGATCGCCTTCACCTTCGGATGGTCCGCTGTGGTGATGCGGCCATCCTTGTAGACGTAATTGTCGTCGATCTTCAGATCGCCGCCGCGCAGTTCGGCCGAGACATGCATCAAATAGGGAAAGTCTTTGCCGCGCCGACTATTGCCCATATGAAAATGAAAACTGCTCCAGTGGTGATGCTCTATGAAATGACGGTACGGCGCATTCGGACACTGGTGCGGTTCGAGGATCGCCGACGGATGGACGCCGCCGTGGAAGCCGCGGACCTCGTAAGCTGCTTCGCCAAGATACTTGGAAATGAACTTGTAGAATCGAGTCAAAGTTTCGGCTTCTTCGCCGCCCTCAAATTTCCTTATGTAGCCCCTTTCGATATACACTCGGACCGGTTGCTTGAACGGACAAGGCACACCGATGTGCCGCGCCCAGATCACACCGACTTCATTGATGATGCCGACGCCTTCGGCATCGCGCGCGCGTATAGATGACCACACTCCTTCGGGAAACGGACAATAAACACCGATGTCACGATAATGGGCGTAGTCGTCCATCTCCTCTGGTTTGACCACGATTCCTTCCACGTGTGAACCGTTCGGATGGGTCATCACCCACTTGGCGCCGGGCTTGGCGAGCGCGTTCGCTTGAATGCGAATCTCAGAAACAAGCTCGTACGGTGTTAGTCCCCAGTTACTAGAAAGCAACGACGCGGTCGTCGCCATGTTTCGCGCGTACTTGATCTTGCGCTCTTCGAGTATATCGGGAATTTCGCGCAATTCTTCTTCGTAAGTGAGATCGACCGCGTTGCTGATCACTACGTCGGCGGCACGCATGGCGTTGGCGACGACGGGCGGTACGCGCCAGCCCTTGCTCGGGTCGGCGCCTTCACCCCAGATAATCGCCGGCCGCGACGGAATGTCGCACCAAACCACCGTAGCGTCCGCGCGACGTTGCACGACGGCCGCGTGCAGCCACGCCACCGTTTCCTGGTCGACAATGTTGACGCCCCCGTGGAGACCATCGTTGGCGGCAATGATCAGCACGTTCATACCAGGCTTGACCTTGGCGCAGTTGTCAACCATATCGGCCACGGCAATCGCCGCTTGTTTGGGAATCAAAGGCATAGAGCTCACGATTATCCTCCGATCCGATATTTGTTCAAAAGTTCAGGGGTTCAAAGTTGATAGCTCGGATTCCGAACTAACCTTGAACGTTGAACCTTGAACATTGAACCGTTCACGATGCCGCCTTAACCTTATTTCTCTCGGCCTCAACCAGCGGCCGATACTTCGCGCAGAGCGCGTTCCAGCCTTCGGCTTTTTTCTTCGCCCGTTCGATGGTGGTGTCGGAAAAGTTTATGATCGGCGTGCGCGCCGGACCTGGGTTTACGTAGCCAGCGAATTCGATGGGCAGCTTCGCCGTAGCGCCTTCGTTCCCCCCAGGCCGTTCGCCGCCGGCCGCGGCCATGATTTCTCTGATCACGTGTAGCGCTTCTTGATCTTTTTCCGCTCTCACTAGATTTCGCAGATGGAGCACAGGCCATGGCCCCATCCAGGCGTCGATGGACCAGCAGCCGGCCGCACCCATCCGGTAGTATGGAAACATCTGCGCTTGGTTCGTCATGACGCTGATTTTGCCGCGGATGATGTCCATCAACCGGACAAATTCCCGCGTGTCGCGATGGCTGTCTTTCATACCGATGATGTTTGGACATCTAACCAGTCTGGGAAATACGGAGACCGGAATTTTCACCTTGTGGTTGACCGGATTGTGATAGATAAGAAAGCCCAGCTTGGGAAACATCTCGGCGATCTGAGTGTAAAAGTCGGCCATGTACTCGGGCGACTGCGCATCATAATAGGGCACGCCGAGCAACGTTCCGTCGCCACCGATATCCTGGACGAACTTCAGCCGCTCGACGACTTCCCGCGCGTTCGGGCTGGTTGCGCCGATGAACAGAGGAACACGCTTCTTTACCGCGTCGACGGCTGCCACGGCCAAAGTCTTGTATTCGTCCCGATCGAGGTTATAGCACTCACCAAAACTTCCGGTGGTGGTAATCACATCGATCCCATCGTTAATCATCCGGTCCACGCCTGCCTTAAGATTGTCGACATCCACCGTGTTCTTCGAGTTAAGATCGCCGGCATCCTTGGTCGAAAACGACGGCATCATTGCCATAACTCCTTGCACATCTTTCGCGGTTACCATAAGCGCCTCCTTGTCAGGTTCAATCTTTCGAACTCATAAATAGTATTAACCGTCCAGGTGAAAAAACTTGACCGCATTGCCAGCCAACATCTGGCGTTTCTCGTCCTGGGGCACCCCAGTCATCTGCTCCTCCATGACCTGTAGAGAATTAGGCCAGCGCGTGACGATGTGGGGAAAGTCCGTCGACCACATGATTCTGTCGACGCCTACATAGTGGCGCAGCTGTACTCCGATGGGGTCGTCAAAAAAGCCCCAATGAGCATGCTCTTTCAAATATTCACTTGGAAGACGTGATAGCCGTCTGAGTCCTAACAGCCGCTCCGCCCAGGAGCAGCTGATTTTGTAAGCCTGGTCCATCTGCTGGTAAAAGTAAGGAATCCAGCCGATGTTGTTTTCGGCCCAATAGATTTGCAGCTTCGGAAATCTGTCGAAGACACCGCTCAAGATCAGCTGCACAGCTTCAATCGCTCCGCAGTGATGGATGCCATGGCGCGCAACGCGCTCGACAAAATCCATTGGCCTTTCCTCTCCTTCCGGCTCCTTCGGATACTTCATTAGAAAAACATCTCGCCCGCGGTATTGCTTGGGAAACGACGTGTGAATCGTAAGCGGGACTTCAAGATCGATTGCCGCCGCCCAAAACTTATCGTCTTCAGGAGTTGGATAGTCTTTACCGCTAGGAAACGTATGAAGCCGAACCGCCTTGAACCCTTTTTCCTTGCAACGTTTCATTTCCGCGATGTCTTCTTGCACGCCGATATTGGGAAGCACGGCAACCCCCACGAGTCGGTCCGGCGCGACGCCGCAGTACTCCTCGATAAAGTAATCATTGAAGCCCCATAGAATCCCGAGAAAAGTGTCTTTGTCCTTGATCGCGGTGTTACGCGCTTCAGTAGCAAATATCAGTTCCGCGTCGATGCCGTCTGCGTCTTGTTCTTTTAGCCGCTGCTCGGGCGAACCCGCGCCGATGGCGTTGTCAAAATCGAGTCCGACCGGGCTGAACGCTTCCAAAGACTTGCCGGCGAATTGGTTGGTTCCCCTGAAGGTAGTGCTGCACCCTTCCTCAATAATGATGTCCTTGCCGTTGGGCAATTTCACACGGCGCGGGGCTCGATCCCGGTATTGCTTCGGAACCCGGTGAACCCACCTATCGGGAGCTGACTCAAAATGGCTATCAGCAGAAAAGAACTGATACGTTCGGAACAATTATGCAATCCTCCAATGCCTAAGCGCGTGCTAACTGAATTGCGGCAGGCGCGGTTACAGATTCTCTTTTCTTTATTCTGGCTGCCATTCGGAGTCAATCGCTATGCAAAGGTCATGCGTGGCCGTTGGAAAAGCGGAGTGGATTAAAGTCTGTTCCCATTCGAATCCGCTTGCGCCGCCGTGGACGGAGATAATAAACTCTTTCATCGGCTTTGAAGCTGGAAATTGAGTGGGTATTCACGATTCGATAAAGGAGAACAACCATGAGTAAGCCAGCGATCGATCACCGCGACCGACTCGAGGAATTGAATGGCAAGCTCGCCAATCTGGGCATGCGTGGATATTGGCAGCTCCGACACGATGCCGACCGCATGGAACCCAAGCTCTGGCGCTGGACGGACATTTATCCGGCGCTCATGGAAACCGCCAACGTGGTCCGCATTGGACCCGACGCGTTCCGGCGGAATGTTGGCCTGCAGACGGGTAGCCGGACGCTTTCCATGGGATTTCAGATCGTGCTTCCCGGAGAGGCAGCGCCTCCCCACCGACATACCAACACGGCGTTGCGATTTGTTGTCAAAGGCGGCGGAGCGTACACGACCTCCAATGGCGAGCCCATGATCATGTATCCGGGAGATCTTCTGATCCAGCCGAACTGGGCATGGCATGACCATGTGAATCATTCAAATGAGCCGATCATTTGGATCGACGCGCTTGATAGCGGGCTGGTTAATTTTTTAAATGCTTCGTTCCGGGAAGAATGGTCCGAAGGAATGAATCAACCGTTGACCAAAAAAGACGGCGCCTCACGACGCCTCTATGGGCCTGCGCGTCAGCTGGCGGTTCAATATGAAGGGGCTGGAGTTCCCTACCATTATAAGTGGGCAGAGACCCTCGAAGCGCTGCACGAGCTTGCCGATCAAGGGATATCCGATCCCTACGACGGCATTCTCTTGGAGTACAAGAACCCGATCAACGGAGGTCATACGTTTTTGACCATGACCTGTCACTTGCAGATGCTTATGCCGGGACAAGAAACCCGCTTCCACCGCCACACCGGAACAACTCTGTATCATACCGTCCAGGGACAAGGAGTGACCGTGGTCGATCAAGCCAAACCGACCGAGCTAACGTGGGACGAACACGACAGTTTCACCCTCCCCTCATGGCGTTGGCATCAGCACAAGAATCGCTCCAAAACTGAAACTGCGATTCTGTTTTCGATTACCGACCGACCGATCCTGCGGATGACGGGATTGGATCGAGAGGAGCAAGGATAACGCCGGAGATTTCGAGGAGCAACGGTTTGAACGGTTGAACGGCTTGAACCGTTTTGCACTCTTCAAGCGTCTTGCGCTAGTGTTCCATCGCCCTTCCTATCCATTTTCGGCCGGCGATCACGAAAATCAAATTGAAGGTGATGAGAACGACCAACATCGCCGCGGACTCGTTGAAGTGGCCGCCGACGAAGGCTTCATAGATTATGTTTGCGACAACGACGCTGCCAGCCGAAGCCAGCAGCAACGCTACAGAAAAATCTTTCGCGGCGTGGACCAAGACCCAGAGCCAGCCGTTCAAAAAGGCAGGGACCAGAAGTCGCAAGGTAATGCGGCAAAACGTCTGAAAATTACTCGCGCCGCTCGTGTGTGACACTTCCTCCAATTCTTTGTGTATTTGGAGAATCGTCGCGTGCATTAAGCGCGTCCCAAAGGCCAAATAGCGGGCGATGAATGCGAGAGTCAACAGCATGAGCGTGCCATGAATGGGCGTCCCGACGAACATCAGAAATAGCGCCAGTGTCGAAATCACGCCCGGGATCGCGAGTGGCATGAAGGCGACGAAGTTGATCAGTTTGCTGAGCGGTGACGGACTACGAACTACGAGCCAGCCGATGAAACTGACCAACATCATCGTCAGCGTCGCCGCTCCTACCACTACGATAAGAGTGTTCACGAGATAGCTGCCGAAGAAGCGGTAGTCGAGCAGTCGTTGGTAGTTGAGCAGCGTCCAGTTTATATCCGGGAAATATTCCCGAACTGGCGGAACGTAGAAACGAAGAAAACTCGCATACAACAAAACGATGAACGGCAAGACGACCTTTACAAGGATGAAAAGGCAAATGATGCCCAACGCGACAAATTTCCAAACCCCGAGTTCGATTACTTTTGGCCGATAACCTTTGCCGGTAACCACGGCATAGTCCGACGCTTGACGGACAAGATGATGGTAAACCGCGGTGCCTGAAACCCCCATCACCAGTCCAAGCATGCCAAAGGCAGCCGGAATACCGTAGTTCACGCCCATGTCGGCGGTGGGTAGGAGGCTGAAAAATATTTTCGTCGACAATACGTCGATTCCCGCTGTTGGACCCAACGCGAGCGGCAACTCTAAGGCCTCGAGCCCGGTAAGAAAAAAATAGATGGCCACCGCCGCCACGCCGGGACGCATCAGAGGCGTAGTTACCGTTCTAAGAACAGCAAACCGGCCGGCACCGGCAACGGAAGCTGCTTCTTCAAGAATAGGGTCCATCCGTCGGAGCACCGCAGTGAGAAACAGCCACATCGTTGGCACCATTCCGAGAACGTGGACGAAAATAAGACCTTCCAGGGTGTATATATTGAAAGGCCCCTCCGCCGCATCGCTGCGGGTGAGCAAGCGCAAATAGACATTAATCGTTCCCCCACGCGGCCCAAGAAGCAGAACCCAGCCAAGAGCGGTGGCGAAAACGGGCGTGCTCATCGGAATGAACATGAGCACATACATCGCGTTGCGCAGCGGCATATCCGTGCGTTCGGTGAGGAAAGCAAATGCAAAAGCGATCGGCAGAGCAAAAATGACACCGAGGCCGGCGTAAATCAGCGTGTTGCGAATGATGGGTAGCCAGTCGGCGCCCCCATAGGCCTGAATGTAAGGCGCGATCGTATACGCCCCGGACGCCAGCGGCAGAACGCCAGCCGGTCGAACGCTGGCAAGGAACATAAAGATCAAGGGAACAACCACCAGCACAGCGAGCACAACGAGCACCAAGACGGACCCGCCGATCCGGAACTCGAACCATTGAGATAAAGATAGGCGGGCGCGCTGTCTAATGGCGTGGGTTGCGATCAGTCCCGGCGTAGACTCCATCACTCCTCCGCTGAGAATAACGCAAGACCGTTATCGGGATATCTTTTTCTTGCTTGCTACTCCGGCCTTCAAAGCTTCAATAGCGATCTTGCGGTACTCACCGGATTTCTCGGCGTCTTCTTCCGTCTTGGGACCGACCACCTGGTCCGGGGAGGTGATGCCGTGCTGGCGGGCCAATTTAGTTAGCGGCAGATACTTTTCCTCTTCCTCGTAGAGGCGAAGCACGGCTCCCCCGCTGATCTTGGCTTCCAGGTAGGTGCCGTCAAAGACATCCCATGCCCAGTAAAGCGCCGTCATGTTGGAATCATTCACACTAGGTTTGGTCAGACAAGCAACAGTCACGTTACCCATGATGAATTCTGCGAAGCCGATTTCGAGCGGTGCTCCTAGTGTTTTTTGTTGCGCCACCCAGTTCATCGCCGCGAGCCCGATGTCGCCCTCGCCTTGAATGAGTGTTTGCAGCACATTAAAAGTTCCGCCGGCAACCAACTTGGCACCGTTAGCACCAAGATTGTGAGCATAGACCCGCATTCTTTCAACATTCCAGCCGGGCGCGAATGGCAGCGTATACAACCCGAGCGCCTGTGCGTCCCAAACAACTCGGTTGCGCCATTTCTCTGTGGTCAAGTCTTCCAGTTTGAGACCCTTTAACTCCCCGGGTTTCACTTTCCTGGTGTTATAAACTAGAGACCAACTTGTTGTTCCCATGTTCATGCAGTGATCGCTCAGTACGTTGCCGTCAGGGCTGCCGCCGATATTGGGCACGCCTGCCCGCAGTTTCCTCGCTAACGGCCATCCCTGATAAATTGCCTCCCACGGCGGTTGTCTCGTATTTCCCGCTCGGAACATGCCGAGGATCAGCGGAGTCCCGCCGTTCCACATATCAATAACTGCGCGCCCGCTTTTAGCCGACTCCACTACCTTGAGTGGCATGTCACGATGATGTCCCGGTTGCGATTCTATTTTGACAGGAAAACCGAATTTTTTCTGGAAAGTTTCTTCCTTCGCCTTCACAATTTCCGCATCAGTCGCCTCCAAAGCTACCGTGACGGTGTGATTCGATTCTCTGGCCTTAGCGACGAGGTCTTTCAATGTTTGCGGTGCCGGCGCTTCTGCGGCGGAGGATGCGCTTAAAGTCGCTAGCGAGAACAAGAGAACACTTACATTAACGAATCTTATTTCTCTCATTCGAGTAACTCCTCGCGTCACGTTTTCGGTTTCTAGTTCCTCGTTTCACGTTCAACGGGAAAACAGGAATTCGAGCATTGCCACTATTCAGCTATTGTCCGACAGCTTGCGCCTGCGTCGCCCGGCCATAAGCGTCAAGATCGGCAGCAGCGTCGAGGTGGAAAAAGCGAATCGCGTTGCCGGCCAACATTTTGTCGCGTTCCTCGTTCTTGACCCCAATGAACGAATCGTTGATGACCTTCTGTGAATTCGGCCAGTCACCGGTGGCATGAGCAAAATCACTTCCCCACAGCAGGATGTCCACGCCGATCTCATGGCGGCATTTGACTCCCCAAGGATCGCGCATGAAACCCCATAGGCAATTCTCTTTGAGGTACTCGCTCGGACGCTTCGCCGGAGCTTTGAAGCCGAAGTCGCGCTCGCCCCAGTAGCGATTGCGCTCATGGTTATCATCGATCTGGTCGAAGCTGTAAGGCAGCCAGCCTGCTTGGCTCTCCGCCCAATAAATTTTGAGGCCGGGGAAGCGATCGAAAACGCCCGCCATGGCCATTTGCAGCGGAGCGATAGGTTGCTCGCCGGCGAATCGGAACATCAACGATACCGGGTCGCGATCGGCTTTCTCTTTCGGTGTACGCGGATACTGAAAAATCGGTCCCTTCGTTGCCATGCGTGTTGTTCCGCCGAAGGTGTGCGAACAGATCGGCACGTTCATTTCCAAAGCCGCTTCCCAAAACTTGTCATCTTCCGGCGTGACATAAGATTTCCCGCTCGGAAACCGATGCAGGTTGATTCCTTTGAGCCCGATCTTAAGGCAGTACTCCATTTCAGCGATGGCGTCGTCAACTCCGGTATCCGGAATGATTCCCATGGCGAGGAGGCGAATCGGGTTGTAAGCGCAGTATTCTTCGGCGAGCCATTCGTTGTAGGCGCGGACCACCGCCCTATAAGCTTCATCGTCCGAAATGCCATGCCAGTAAATCGGATAGGAGCCGTGCGTAAACATGACTTCGGCGTCCACTCCGTCCTGGTCTTGCTCCCAGAGGCGCTGCTCCGAACTGCCGGTTCCCGGCCCCTCGAACCAATATTTTTGCAGTCCGTGTTGCTCGTACGGGATGCCGGTGATGGTCGTGGCGCCCGGGCTTCGGGGCGGTCGGTTTTCCACGATGATGGCCTCGTTGCCGTTGGCGAGAATAACCGTGCGGGGCGCGCGATCGCGCCAGCGCTGGGGCACGCGAGGCGTCCAACGTTCCGGCCGGATGTCCAGGTGCGAATCAGCGGAAATGCACTTGTAGTGCCGCGGCATATATCCTCCCTTCTCGTTCGCTCAAACCCGTTCAACAGTTCAAAGTTCCAGGTTCAAGGTATTGTCCCGATTCCACTTGTCGCGGTAGGAACCGCCCTCACGGGCGGCCCCCCGCACGGATCCGGACATGCGGAATTGCCGCATCCGGCTCTTGCCTTGGGTCATAACGCCAATGCTGGTAGAAGAATAAGAATGATAACCACGTTCACTCCCGTCCTTCGTCCTCGCCTGACGTATCCGCTCCAGCGTGTTGGACAGGATCTGCCGGCTCTGAGTCCGGAACCTGTTACACTTGAGCGTCTTCCCCTTGGCCAGTCCCCTTCCCTCCACCGCCTCCTTAGCCTCAGCCCCAGCCTCGTTCGGCGGCTTCGTAGGTATTATGGGACTGTGCGACTTCCCGTCACCGTGCATCATCGGGGTGCGTCCTTAGACTTTCCGACGCGGTCTGTGACTTCTCTCACAGACAGTCACGGGATCTCCCGGTTTCCGCTCAAGGTGCTTGCGTGCATGCTCAGGGTCTTAGACCGCGCGAGGTCCAAAAGCGTCTCGCGATTACGACGCTTCCAGTTTTGCCTTCCGCTTAGTTCAACAACGTTGGCACCAAGGAGTGGCCACCGCTTGCGCGATGGGGGTTCAATTTCGCGGCTCAATGGCTGGCCTGCACGTACCCCTGTCAACGCTTCACCCTCATCCTTACGAACGAAGGCACATGACTCGGAGCCAGTGTGGATCGCTACTCCTTCACTGTATGAAACTTTCATTCACAACACCCTGCCGGCTTTTACCGGCGCTATCTGAACCTTGAACTTTGAACATTGAACTCTCATTGGTTAGTTCTGTTCGCGGTAAAGCCGAATTGCTTGCAACAGCGGCCGATCACTCACTGAAAACAAAATTGCTGGTTCACTCGAAGAATTATTTTTGAAGCGGTGCCACTGCCAGGACGGAACTATAAAGCAATCCCGCTCGCCCCACTCGAAGTTCTCCTCGTCTCCTTTGTTCTTTCCGATCCTGACGGCACCAGAACCGCGCACAACGTGATAAATCGTGTTGCTCGTGTGCCGATGACTCTGTGTTTCCTCTCCTGGACGGAACATCTGAATGCGGCAACCAAGAGTCTCGGTGGTGGGGCCGCCGGTCAACGGATTAGTATAATCGAGCATCACACCATCATAAGGATCTGCTTGCCCAGCAGCAGCAAGTGCATCGAGAGTTTCTACCGTGTCTTTCCAACGGTACTTGACCGGAAAAGGACCCGCGCCTGCCAAAGCGCCGCTCGACCGAAGCGCGCCCATCCTTTTCATGTAATAGCCGTCCGGTTTGGTGAAAGGCTGCACGGTCTCCTCGGGATACTTCTCACGGAAATAGGCCTCCACGAATTCATTCAGAGGAGTATCCATGGATGTTAACCACAAAGCCGGTTCTGTCCCGCTGTTCTTAGTGCCGTGCCATGTCCAGCTTGGCTGGATTAAAAGATCGCCCGGCTCCATGAATTGCTGCTCCCCTTCCGCCGTCGTGAAGGTACCTTTGCCCTGGATCACGAAATAAAGTGAGGCGGAAGTGTGGCGGTGCGATTCCGTGATCTCTCCCGGGTTAAGGTGCTGGATTGTAGCGCCGAAGGTTTTAGCCGTCCCTACCGGAACGGGTTGTGACGGATTCACGAGACGAATAGTCCGCATCCGCATGAAGTCATCGATGGGAACAATCTCACCGGCTTCGAGCAAACTGGGCAGAAGATCATTCCAGCGCCACAGCCACGGTCGAACCTCTTCCTTTTTTTCTTTCGGTTCCTTTTGCCACGCGCCTCTCAATGACGTGTCTTTAACCCTGGCGTTAAGAGCTTCCAATCGTTGGTGAAGGTTGCGAGATTCCGCCTTTGCCATTGTTTCCTCCTAATCGTGGGCCGTTTCTGCTCCCTGGCCTCGAGTTTTCTGATTAACGAGAACTCAAAACTCGAGAAACTGTTTTCAAGCTAGATTTCACCTACACCCGCGTTCCCAATATTGTCAATCTGATGGTGCTGTGATGTGACGATGCTGATGTTCAAATCGAAGCACGAAGATGAGATGAAGCGCGTGGTCGATGCGTTAGAGCTCTCACGCCATAGCAGTAAGAGTGGCCGTTAAGAGAATATACTTTCTATTTTCCGCTTTCTGAAAGCGTATCTTTAATAAGCTGCAGCGGGGGATTAGGATCTGAAACTTTCTGGTTGTCCAAGTCCATGTACGTGACGCCCTCCTGCCTTCGATCACTCAAAGGAATGTAATCCTTAGGAATGTCGATTCTGAGCGAATCCACCGGAGCCTTGTGGTCGACGTAAATTCTTTGGTGTGCAGCTTGGGCCTCGCGGGAGAGAAACCAGTTGACGAAAACTTTAGCAGCGTTGGGATGCGGCGCCCGATTGAGCAGCGCAATGTGACCGACGCTGGAAGAGAGGCCGACGCCTTCTTTGAGCGGCTGCTTGAATTGCTGCACCGATAAACCCTTTTCCTCGGCTTCCTCTACTTTTTGAACGTAAAATGCTATGGCAAATTTACCGCTCCCAATCCAATCGAGCGCTAAGCGGTTGTCGCGATAAAGCGTTGCATCCATTCCGCTGTAGAGTTGTCTGACAAACTTTGGTCCGAGATCAGGATTGTAATACATGAAACGCAACGGCGTAGTCCCTGGTCCTCCGCCGCGAAGGTCCTGAACGGTAATCTTGGATTTCCATTTCGGTTGGAGAAAATCCCAGTACGAGCGGAACTCTTTTGGGTCCACAAGCTTTGTATTAATAGCAATAGAGCCATAGTCAGGATTCTTGACGAAGGTGACGATGTTGGTTCGTTCTAGGTCGCCGTAAAGATGTTTTCCTTTCCACCACCTGGACTCATCGATGACTTCCGTCAACATCAGGGCGGGTTTGATGGCGTCGAAAGTTTTCGCCTGGTTTAGCAGCGTCATGGTGGCGATGC
>Ga0307473_10000113_pt1 | contig 15595 bp, 8 predicted proteins | sample atmos_gasesAM5C__FD_203744 | JGI IMG/M metagenome (GOLD analysis project Ga0307473, IMG submission 203744) | Hardwood forest soil microbial communities from Morgan-Monroe State Forest, Indiana, United States - atmos_gasesAM5C_515 | ecosystem: Environmental > Terrestrial > Soil > Temperate forest...
CCGATTCATCACCACGGTCACCATCCTGAGCGTGCTGACATCGCCCGGCGGTCCGGTTCTCGGCGCGCAATCGAGCGGATCGACGGCGGCGCCGCGCGTCACGACGCCAGCGGCCGCGACAACGAGCGCGGCAGCGGCCAACACGACGGTCGACGGCGGCTGGCCGCGCGGCTACACCACGCCGACCGGCGGGCAGGTGGTGCTCTATCAACCGCAGGTCGGAAGCTGGCCCGACCAGAAGCACATGACCCTCTACGCGGCGGTCTCGTACCTGGCAAAGGACAAGCGGACGCCCGCACTCGGCGTGCTGAAGATCGAAAGCGACACGAGCGTCGCGCTGGCCGAGCGCCTCGTGAGCTTCTCGGAGTTCATGATCACCGCGTCGAGCTTCCCGAACGTTCCGAAGGACGAGCTGAAGACCATCGTCGACGAGATTCTCACGTCGGTTCCGCGCGAGCAGCGCGTCATCGCGCTCGATCGCGTGATGGCGAACGTGGACACGAGCACGGTCATCCCGCGAAACGTCGAGGGCCTGAAGGCGGATCCGCCGCCGATCTTCTTCAGCCAGACGCCCGCCGTGCTCGTCAACATCGACGGCGCGCCCATTTGGAGCCCGATCGGCGGCACGGACCTGCGCTTCGTGGTCAACACGAACTGGGATCTGTTCGAGTATCCCGAGTCGCGCAGCTACTACCTGCGCCACGACAAGATGTGGCTGACGGCGGCCTCGCTCAACGGGCCATGGCGTCAGGCGGCGACGCTGCCCGCCAGCTTCCGCAGCCTCCCGGACGACGGCAACTGGAGCGACGTCAGGGCCTCGTTGCCGGCCGGTGCGGCGGTGGTGGGCCGCGTGCCGACCGTGTTCATGAGCCAGACGCCCGCGGAACTGCTGCTGACGGACGGCGCGCCGAGCTACTTCGCGGTGACGGGCACGGGCCTTCTCTGGGTGAGCAACACCGACGCGGACGTCTTCAGGCAGGGTGAACGGGGCCTCGTGTACCTGCTGGTGTCGGGCCGCTGGTTCTCGGCGCCCGGCTTCAACGGCCCGTGGACGTTCGCGACGCCGAGCCTGCCGGAGGACTTCAAGAAGATCCCGATCGGCCACCCGCGATCGCAGGTGCTCGCCTCGGTCCCCGGAACACGTCAGGCGCTCGAGGCCGTGCTGCTCTCACAGATCCCGCAGACGGCGAGAGTCGATCGGCGCAGCGTCATGCCGCCGGCGGTCGGCTACGCAGGAGACCCGATGTTCGAGGCGATCGAGACGACGGGCGTCTCGCGCGCGGTGAACACCGACAAGCAGGTCCTGAAGGTCGGCGACCTCTACTACCTGTGCTTCGACGGTGTCTGGTTCATGTCCACTTCGGCGACCGGTCCGTGGACGCTCGCCGACACGGTGCCGAAGGAGGTCTACGACATCCCGATCAGCTCGCCGGCGCACAACGTCACCTACGTCACGGTCGAAGACTCCAACGATGACGAGGTGCTCTACGCGGCGGCGGCGGCGTACACGGGCATGATGGTCGGGTGGGGGTGCGCGGTCTGGGGCACCGGTTGGTACTACCCGCCGTACTACTGGCCGGGCGCGTACTACCCCGCGTACTTCCCGAGCTATCCGAGCTACGGGTACGGTGCGCGGTATAACCCGTGGACCGGCGCCTACACGCGCGGCGGCGCGGTGTACGGACCGTACGGCGGCGCCGGGTATGCCGCGCGCTACAACCCGAGCACCGGAACGTGGGCGCGCGGGGCCGCGGCGTACGGGCCGGCCGGCGCGCGCGGCGCCATCCAGGCATACAACCCGCGGACCGGTGCGATCGGATCGACGGTCCGAGGCTCGAATGTCTACGGCAACTGGGCGTCGACCGCCGTGCAGCGCGGCGATCAGTGGGCGCAGACCTCGCGCGTCACGCGGAACGCGACCGGCACCACGAGCCGATTCACGCAGGGGAGCGGCGGCGGCGAGGCGCTCACGCGTCGCGGCCCGCAGGGCGGGAGCGCCATCGGACGCACCGCCGGCGGCGACATCTACGCCGGACGCGACGGCAACGTCTACCGCAACCAGGGCGGCAGCTGGCAGAAATTCGAGAACGGCGGATGGTCCAACGCCGAGCGGCCGGTCGGCACGGCCGGATCGCAGGCGCGCGACCGCGCCGCCCAGGCAGGTGTCAGCCGCGACACGATCGGACAACTCAACACCGATCGCGGCGCGCGCATCGACGGCGCGCAGCGCACGCGTGACCTCAGTCGCTCCCGAAGCTCGGGCTCGGGCAGCTATCGGCCGAGCGGCGGCTCTCGCAGCTTCGGCGGCGGAGGCTTCAGGGGCGGCGGCGGTGGTTTCAGGGGCGGCGGGCGCCGCTGACGTGATGTCGTCGAACGGTCGCGGCCGGCACCTCGATGCTGTCCGCGACCGTCTTACACGCGCCAGTATTGACTCCATCCCGAAATTCGCCCGACCGTTGCGCGGCTGACCTCCCCGTCTCATCTGCACACGAATCGGCGTCTGCACAGATCCTTTGCGCACGAGCTGCGTCGTGGACCGTGAATTCCACACTTTTGCGTGCATCGTTCGGTGTATAAGGTCCGCACCTTACGACCGAACCATGGTTGGCTGGTCCGATCCCTCAGGGCGTCTGCAGAATATCGAGCGGCTGGTTCGGAGTCTCCCCATCGCTGTCGCGAGCGCGGATGCCCGCCGGCGAGTCCGCTTCTGGAACCCGGCGTTCGAGCAGCTATTCCTCTATCAAGCGGACGACATTCACGGAAAAGATCTCGCGGCGCTCGTCGGCCTTCGCGACGACCGCGAGGCAGGGGCCGCCGTCGAACGGCTTGCGCGGGGCGAGTACGTCCAGCTGACCACGCACGGCCGCCGGAAGGACCACAGCCTCGTCGACATCGAGTTCCACGGGGTCCCGGACTCGTCCAACGGGCGATTCACCGGGTACTGGGGACTCTTCGAGGACATCACCAAGCGCAAGCGGCGCGAGCGTGAGCTGCAGCTGTCCGAGGAGAAGTTCTCCAAGGCGTTCCTGATCACCCCGAGCACGGCGGCGGTGTCCACGACGCCTGACAATCGGCTGATCGACGTGAACAACACGTGGGTGCGGCTGTTCGGCTACCGGCGCGAAGAAGCCATCGGGCGGACGCCGCTGGAGCTCGGGCTCATCGAGGAGGCCGACCTCCAGCAGATCAACCAGCAGGTCGAGGCACGCAAGGGACGGCTGCGCGATTTCGAATGCCGCTTCCGGGCCCGCGATGGCACCATCCGGTCCGGCTCGGTCTCGATCGAGGAATTCGTCGTCGAGGGCCAGTCGCTGCGCATGATGCTGGTCGCCGACATCACGCCGCTGAAGACGGCGGAGGCCTCGCTCTCGAGAATCAGCCGGATGCTCCTCGACAATCACGAGGAGGAACGGCTCCGCATCGCCCGCGAGCTCCACGACGACATCGGTCAGCGCATCGCGGCGTGGCAGCTCGGCCTCGATCGGCTGACCCGCGATCTGCGCGGGTCGAATGCACCGCTCCGCCCGCGGCTGGATGACCTGCGGTCGAACGCGGCTGAAATCGCCTCGGCGGTGCACGCGCTGTCGCGCGACCTCGACTCGGGGCCGCTGACGATGCTCGCCATCGACAAGGCGCTCGAACGGCTCTGCGGCGAGCTCAGCGAACGGCTCGACATGGACATCGCGTTCACCAGGCGCGAGGTTCCCAGCCTGGTCCCTCCCGACGTCTCGCTGTGCATCTTCCGGGTCGCCCACGAGGCGCTGGTGCATATCGCGCGGCATGGCGGGTCGCGGCGCGCGGAGATCGACCTCCGCGGAACCGCCGGCGTCATGCACCTGAGAGTGAAGGCGTTCGGACACGCGTTTGCCGTGGACAACGGGCACGGCACGCAGTTGTGGGTCGTCACGATGCGAGAGCGGGTCGCCGTGCTGGAAGGGACGTTTTCGGTGACGTGGAACCCCGGTGGCGGTACGCAGATCGACGTCGCCATCCCGCTGCCGGGGGCGTCCACCTCCGCACCGTGAAGGGCGGCCGCGATTACAACGCGGCCTCGGCCGGGCCCGGCGGCCGGTCCGTCCTGTAGTCCGCGATGAGAACGGTCACGCTGTCGGTCGCGCCGCTCGACATCGCCAGGTCCACCAGTCGTCGGCAGTCGTCGCCCGGGCTGCGCTTCGCGGCCAGCACCTCGGAAATCCGATCCTCGTTCACGACCTCCGTCAGCCCGTCGGTGCACAGCAGCACGCGATCGCCGGACCAGATCTGCACGTGCTCGATGGGCACCTCGGGCGTGTCCGGATGCGCGCCCGCCGGTTCGGTGACGGTGTCGGCCGGTCGCGGCTCGGGCACGCGGGGCCTGCGCGCCTCGAGGCGGGCGCGGCGCAGCGCCGCGGACGCGGAGATGAGGCGTTCGAGCGTGTGCTCCATCGTGAGCTGGATGAGCACGCCGTTGCGGAAGAGAAATGCCCGCGAGTGCCCCAGGTGCGCGAAGAAGAGATCCGATCCGGCGATGTACACCGCCGTGAGGCTCGTGGCCATCTCCGCCAGCCTGAAATCCGCACGCGCGGCCTGCGACATCGCATCGCTGATCTGGCGGTAGAAGAACTCGCTCTGCTCGACGATGTCGGACGCGGTATCGGCGCCGATGCGGACGTTCCACTTGCCGTAGCGGATCGCCAGGTGCGCCAGCGTGCTCAACGCGAGGCGGCTGGCGCGCGCGCCCGTGCCGTGGCCGCCGAGGCCGTCGGCGACGAGCATCGCGTACGCGTACTCCTCGAAGTGCGGCGGAAGGTCGCCGGCCGACAGGATCGTCGCGACCGTCTCCTGGAGCCGTCCCAGGCGGATGGCGAGGAAGTGATCCGTGTTGTCGTGCTGCCGCCGTCCGCACATCGACAGGCCCGCGACCTCGATGGCGGGCGTCGGCGAGAGCGGCTGAAACTCCGACAGGTCCAGCGGGCTCGCGATCACCGCCCGCCACTCCGCCCGCCCGTCGCCAACGTCACCCGACATGCCCCGCGGAAACGCACGAGGTGTGCCAGCAGAAATCGCCCCGCACTCGTTCGATGCGGGCGCGCGCGCTACCAAATCCGGTCATGACGTCACAAGATCCAGTGAATTGGAGCGCATATTCGGCGCTTCGCCGCACGCGGGCGCGGAAGGCGAGTTGCAGCGTCGATGGGGATGATGCACGACATCGAGGCGTCGCGCGTGCGCGCGTCGTTCCTGCACCGCACGCCCTGGAAGAAGTGGGGCCCGTACCTCAGCGAGCGCCAGTGGGGCACGGTGCGCGAGGACTACAGCGCCAACGGCGATCCGTGGAACTACTTTCCGCACGACCACGCGCGGTCGCGCGCCTACCGCTGGGGCGAGGACGGCCTGGCCGGCATGTCCGACGACCGGCAGCAGCTCTGTTTCGCGGTTGCGCTCTGGAACGGCAGGGATCCGATCCTCAAGGAGCGGCTCTTCGGCCTGACCAACGGCGAGGGCAACCACGGCGAAGACGTCAAGGAGTACTACTACTACCTCGATTCGACGCCGACCCACTCGTACATGAAGTTCCTCTACAAGTACCCGCAGGGCCCCTTCCCGTACGAGGACCTGGTGCACACGAACCGGGCGCGTTCGCGCCGTGAGCACGAATACGAGCTCATCGACACGGGGATCTTCGACGAGGACCGGTACTTCGACGTCTTCGTCGAGTACGCGAAGGCCAGCCCGGAGGACGTGCTGATTCGCATCACCGCGATCAACCGCGGCGCCGACGCGGCGCCGCTCGACGTGCTGCCGACCCTCTGGTTCCGCAACACCTGGCGCACCTGGCCCTATTCGCCGAAGCCGGCGCTGCGCGAGGTGTGGGGCGGGTGCCGGTGCATCGAGGCGCTGCACGGCGAGCTCGGCGAACGGTGGCTGTACGTGGACGGCGCGGCGCCCGTCCTCTTCACCGACAACGAGACGAACAACGAGCGCCTTTTCGGTACGCCGAACGCCAGCGCGCACGTGAAGGACGGGATCAACGACTTCATCGTCCACGGCCGCACGGCGGCCGTGAACGAGCGGGGCGCGGGCACGAAGGCCGCCGTCCGCTTTCACCAGATCGTCGGCCCGCACGAACGGGTCGAGTTCAGGCTGCGCCTGAGCGCCGCGGCGCCCGACACGATCGGGCGGCCGTTCCTGTACTTCGACGACCTCTTCGCCGCGCGCCTCGCCGAGGCCGACGAGTTCTACGCGTCGCTCACGCCGATGTCCGCCGGCTCCGACCTCTCGCGCATCGTCCGGCAGGCGATGGCGGGCATGCTCTGGAGCAAGCAGTACTACTCGTTCGATCTCACCCGGTGGCTGCGCGAGCACGGCGCCGACCGGAGCGCGGCGCTCGTGAAGGACGTGCGCGACGGCGCGTGGAGCCACATGGTGAACGCCGACATCCTGTCGGTGCCCGACAAGTGGGAGTATCCCTGGTTCGCGGCGTGGGACCTGGCGTTCCAGGCGATTGCGCTCGCGGGCGTGGACGTCGATTTCGCCAAGGCGCAGCTCGAGCTGCTGCTCCGCGGCATGTACATGCACCCCAACGGACAGCTGCCGGCCTCGGAGTGGAACTTCTCCGATGTGCATCCGCCCGTCCACGCATGGTCGGTCATCTTCCTGCACCGCACGGAGCAGGCGCTGCGCGGGCGCTCGGACACGGCGTTCCTCAAGCGGACCTTTGCCAAGCTGCTCACCAATTTCACGTGGTGGGTCAACCGGAACGACGCGCTCGGCCGCAACGTGTTCGAGGGGGGATGTCCCGGCCTCGACAACATCGGCGTGTTCGATCGCTCCACGCCGCTGCCGACGGGCGGCTCTCTCGAACAGGCCGACGGCGCCGCCTGGATGTCGGTGTTCTGCCAGAGCATGCTGGAAATCGCCGCCGAGATTGCGATGGTCGATCCCGCGTTCGAGGACATGGCCGTGACGTTCGTGGACCACTTCCTCAGCATGGCGGCGTCGATCAACCGTACGGGCGACGCCGGCATGTGGGACGAGGAGGACGGCTTCTATTACGACGTCCTCCGGTTCGAGAGCGGCGCCGCGAACCGTGTGAAAGTGCGTTCGATCATGGGCCTGCTGCCGTTGTGCGCGACGACCGTCGTCGAGGCCGCGCAGCGCGAGCGGATGCCGGGGCTGCTGGCGCAGATCGCGGAGCGGGTGCGGCGGCAGCCCGATCTGCTCGATCACATCCACCCGACCGGCGAGGGGCATTTCGGCCATCGCGGACGCGGGATCCTCGCGCTCGTCACGCGCGACCGGCTGCGGCGGATCCTCACGCGAATGCTCGACGAGCAGGAGTTCCTCAGTCCGTTCGGCATCCGGACGCTGTCGCGGGTGCACCTCGACCATCCGTACGTGCTGTCGCACGCGGGGACCGAGCACCGGGTCACCTATCTGCCGGCGGAGTCGGACACGCCGATGTTCGGCGGCAACTCGAACTGGCGCGGGCCGATCTGGATGCCGATGAACGCGCTGCTGATTCGCGCGCTGCTGCAGTTCTACGCGTACTACGGCGACAGCTTCACCATCGAGTGCCCGACGGGATCGGGCGTGATGATGAACCTGTTCGAGGTCGCCAAGGAGATCTCCGCGCGGCTGACGCGCATCTTCCTGGCGGACGAGCATGGCCGCCGTCCCGTGTTCGGCGGCGCCGGGAAATTCCAGGCCGACCCGCACTGGCGCGACCACCTGCTCTTCTACGAGTACTTCCATGGCGACAACGGCGCCGGGCTCGGCGCCAGCCATCAGACCGGGTGGACGGGGCTGGTCGCGACCTTGGTTCAGTTCTTCTGGACCATCAGCCCCCGCGAGCTGCTCGACGGGAGCGGGCACGAAGTGCACGGACGGACGCATCGGCCGGGCGACGCGCCGGACTACGAGCGCATACCGGCCTGAGCACGCGGTTCGCCCGCCGGCGCTGCCTCGAGCGCGGCCCTCGTGCAGCGTCCGAGCGCCGCCGCGCGCCGATCGTCGACGCGAGGCGAGCGTTGACCCCGGAGTCCCCACCGCGATTGCGCGGTGGGGTGGCGTGGTGAATCGTGATGATGAATGCGTCGCGGGAATTCGGGCCGCCGGACACGTGGCGCGTCGTGGCGTGGACGTCGATCGCCGGGTGATCCGGCAGCAGGCCGGACTCGGCCGATCGACGTCCGTGCGTGTGGTTACCAGCGAAACGTCACGCCGCCGGTGGTCCGCCAGAACGTCAGCCCCGAGATCAGGCGCTGCACGACCTGGCCCTGCGCGCTGATCCCTTCGTTCAACTGGTCGTCCGTGGACGCCGAGTAGTACCGGACGTCGCCGCGGAAGCCGACCCGCCTCGTCGCAAACGCCATGACGCCGCCGCCGATGTTGCTGCCCCAGCGCATCTCGCTGTTGCCGGAGAAGCTGCCATCGAGGTTGACGACGTCGGCGCGCATGCCGATGCCGCCGAAGCCGCCGGACACGTACGGGACGACCTGTCCTTCGGACCCGAGCGGAAACGCGCCGATCAGGTTCGCCATGTACGACGCGAGACGCGGATTGTTGTCGACAAACGGGGTGGTGACGTCGAAGGTCGGCGCCCAGTCGGCGATGAACTCGGGGCCGAGGACCCCGTGCCAGAGATAGGCGAGCTGGCCGCCGAAGGCCACGCCGCCCCCGCCCTCGTCGAGGCCCAGGGCATTGCCCTCGGTACCGAAGCCCCCGCCGATGAAGCCCGAGGCCGTCCAGTGACTGACTGCCGGTCCGATGTTGTTCTGAGTGGTCGCCGGATAGGTTCCTGGCGTCTGCGCGGCGGCTGAACCCGCGAGGCCGAGCGCCAGCGCCCCGGCGATGAAACACGTGGTTGATCGCATGCGATGTATCCCCCTTCCGGCGTCGCGGATCCGCAAGATCGGCTCCCGTGGGAGCCGCGGTTTTCTTGACGAAATGCGCCCGCCGGGCGCTCCCTCTGACGACCGCTCGTCACCGGGTACGATGGGCCGCCACAGGCGCGTCGGCACGCTCGTGCCGCTGCCAGACGTAGACGGGAATCCCGAACAGGAGCAGGAGTAATCCCCACAGCACCGGTGCGGGACCACACCCGTACACGGTGAACACCGCGAAGAGGAACGCCACGATCTCGACCACGCCGATGCGCGGCAGCGCGCCGGCGCGGGTCGAAATCAGTCCGTCCGCGAGCGAGCAGAAGACGTAGGGAATCACGGCCGTCATCGTCGCGAGGCTGACCAGCATCGTGTAGGCCGCGGCGAAGCCGGGACCGCCGGATGTCTGCACCAGCACGAGGCCGGTGGCGAGCGCCGACGACAGCATGATGCCAATCGCGGGCACCTGCCGCGACGAGACGCGGCCGAAGATCTCCGGGAACAGCGCGTCCTTCGCAGCCGCCATCGGCACCTGCCCCATCAGCAGCGTCCACCCGTTCAGCGCACCGATCGAGGAGATCATGACGGCGACCGCCACAACGCCCGCGGCCCAGCCGCCCCACATCGCGCGCGCGGCGTCCGCGAACGGCGCGATGGAGGTGACCAGCTGCTCGCGCGGTACCACGCCGAGGACGACCGTCGTGCCGAACACGTACAACACCGTGGCGACGGAGATCCCGAGGATCGTGGATCGCGGGATCGTGCGCTCCGGATCGCGGACGTCGCCCGCGGGCACCGTGGCCGACTCGAGCCCGAGATACGCGAACATCGTCAGCGGCGCGAGCGCCGCGCTTGCGGTGAGCAGCGACTGGCCGCTGGGGTTGAACACGGCGAAGTGGCTGACGTGGACGAACGGCAGGCCGAGCAGCGCGATGGCCGCAAACGGCACCAGCTTCGCGTAGGTGGTCACCTCCGCAACGAAGCCGGCCTCCTTCACTCCCCGCAGGTTGGTGAACGCCACCAGCCACATCGCGCCGAGCGTGATGCCAATGCCAGCCGGCCGATTTCCACGCAGCGCCGGAACCAGGTCGATGACCGAGCCCGTGAACGCGGCGGCAATGACCGGGAGCGATGCCCAGATGGAGATCCAGTAGCCCCAGGCGACGATGAAGCCGGCGAAGTCGCCGTAGGCCGCCCGCGTGTACGCGTAGGGACCGCCCGTCGCGGGCATCCGCCGCGCGAGGCGCGCGAAGGTGAGCCCCAGGCACAGCGCGCCCGCACCCATCACGAGCCAGAAGACGATCCCCAGCAGGCCGTACGGCGCCACCGCGGCGGGCGAGAGGTAGAAGCCCGAGCCCACCATGTTGCCGATGACGATCGCGGTGCAGGCCGCGAGACCGAGGCTGGGGGCGCGGCTCTCAGGCGGCATTGGCGTAGACGATCGCCGCGCGCCCGGCCGACACCGTCGTGCCGGCGGCGCCCGTGATGATCGCTTCCAGGTCGGAGAGCGCGCCAATCGCGGCGGCCTTGCCGGTCAGCGTCGCAAAACGGCACGCCGCCTTCACCTTTGGTCCCATCGACCCGGCGGCGAACGCCATGTCATCCAGCACATCGGGGGTGGCGGCGCGAATGGCGCGCTGCTGCGGTGTCCCCCACCCGGAGTAGACCGCGTCGGCATCGGTCAGCATGACGAGCAGGTCGGCCTTGAGCGACCGCGCCAGCAGTTCCGATGCGAGGTCCTTGTCGACGACGCACTCCACGCCCGCGAGCGTCCGTTTCTGTCCCTTCTCGTACATCGTCGGAATGCCGCCGCCGCCGGCCGCGATGACGACGGTGTTGCGCTCGAGGAGCCATTCGATGGGCCGCGTCTCGAAGATGCGTTTCGGCTCCGGCGACGCGACGACGCGGCGCCACGATTCGCCGTCGCGCTTGAACACCCACTTCTTCTCGGCCGCGAGGCGGTCAGCGTCCTTCTTGTCGTAGACGGGACCGATGAACTTCGTCGGGTCGCCGAACGCGATGTCTTCGGGATCGACCTCGACCATCGTGAGCAGCGTCGCGAACGGACGCTCGAACGGCAGCAGGTTGCCCAGCTCCTGCTCGATCATGTAGCCGATCATTCCCTCGGTCTGCGCGCCGAGCACGTCGAGCGGATACGCCTCGACGTCCGTGTAGGCGGCGCCCTGCAGCGCCAGCAGCCCGACCTGCGGCCCGTTGCCATGGGCGATGACGACCGTGTGCTGCGCCGCGACGGGCGCGATTGACGCCGCGGCCGTGCGGACGTTGCGCCGCTGGTTCTCCGCGGTCATCGGCTCGCCGCGCCGAAGCAGGGCATTGCCGCCAAGAGCGATGACGATCAGCATCGTCAGTCCCCCAGCGTCGAGACGAGGATCGCCTTGATGGTGTGCATCCGGTTCTCGGCCTGCTCGAACGCGATGTTGCAGCGCGATTCGAACACCTCGTCGGTCACTTCGACGCCGCCACGGAGCCCGAAGTGCTCGGCGATCTCCTTCCCGACCGTCGTTTCCTCGTCGTGGAACGCCGGCAGGCAGTGCATGAACTTGACCTGCGGGTTGCCGCTCGCGTTGATCAGATCGGTGTTCACCTGGTACGGATGCAGCAGTTCGACCCGTTCCTTCCATACCTCTTTCGGCTCGCCCATCGAGACCCAGACGTCGGTGTGGACGAAGTCCACGCCGCGGACGGCCTCGTGCGGGTCGTCCGTAATCAGCAGGCGCGCGCCCGACTCCACCTGCAGCCGCTTCGCGCTTTCGAGGAACTCGTCCGCAGGCCAGAGCTTTTGCGGTCCGCAGATGCGCACGTCCATGCCGAGCAGGCAGCCGACGAGCATCAGCGAGTGCCCCATGTTGTTGCGTGTGTCGCCGAAGAACGCGTATTTGATCTCGGACAGCGGCTTGTCGCTGTGCTCGCGCATCGTCATGACGTCGGCGAGCATCTGCGTCGGGTGGTATTCGTCGGTCAGGCCGTTGAAGACCGGCACGCCGGCGTACTCGGCGAGCTGTTCGACGCCTTTCTGGCTCTTGCCGCGGTACTCGATGGCGTCGTACATACGGCCCAGCACGCGGGCCGTGTCCTTGAACGACTCCTTGTGGCCAATCTGCGAGCCGGCCGGATCCAGGTAGGTCACGTGCGCCCCCTGGTCGTAGCAGGCAACCTCGAACGCGCAGCGCGTGCGCGTGGACGTCTTCTCGAAGATCAGGCAGATCTCCTTGCCCAGCAGGTGCTTCTGCTCGGTGCCGGCGTACTTGGCGCGCTTGAGATCGCGCGCCAGGTCCAGCAGGTAGCGGAACTCGCGCGGCGTGTATTCCTGGACGGTCAGCAGTGAACGATTGCGGAGATTGAAGCTCATAGGAGTGGTTCCTCGAGAATCGGCCGCCTCAATACGCGGCGTCGCGTGAAATGGGGCACGTCATGCAGTGGCCGCCGCCGCGCCCGCGTCCGAGCTCCGACCCGCGCACCGTGATGACCTCGACCCCCGCCTTGCGCAGCAACGTGTTCGTGTGCGTGTTGCGGTCGTAGCCGACCACCACGCCCGGCGACAGCGCCACGACGTTGTTGCCGTCGTCCCACTGCTCACGCTGCGCCTCCCACGAGTTGCCGCCGGTCTCGACGATGCGCAGCTGTTTCAGGCCGAGCGCGTCCTTGACCACGTCGAAGATGGAGCCGCCGTCCGGGCGGACGTCCACGGGGTGACCGTCGCTGCCCGGCCGGGCGCTGTAGCAGCGGATCTGATCGGCGACCTCGCGGAACGTCGTGCAGAGATCGCGGTCGCAGAAGCTGAAGACGGTGTCGAGGTGCATCGCCGCGCGGCTCTTCGGCATCAGGCACGCGATGACGCGCGTCGCGGCGTCGTGCGCGAACAGCTGCGCCGCGACCTGGAAGACCGCCTGCCGTGACGTGCGCTCGCCCATGCCGATGAGCACGACGCCCTTGCCGATCGGCATCACGTCGCCGCCCTCGAGCGTCGCGGCGCCGTACGGCATGTCGCCGTCGCCCCACCAGATCGTGAAGCTGGCGCCTGAGAACCGCCGATGGAACTTGTAGACGGCGCGCTGGAGCAGCGTTTCCGGCTTCCGCGCCGGCCAGTACATCGGGTTGCACGTGACGCCGTTGTAGATCCAGCAGGACGGGTCGCGCTGGAAGAGCGTGTTCGGCACCGGCGGCACCAGGAAGTCGGTGGCGTCGAAGGCGCCGGCGAGCATCGCCGATCGCTCGCTCTTCGGCAGGTCGAGAATCGCGACGCCGCCGATCAGGTGTTCGGCCAGCTTCGCCGCGGGCATCTCGTCGAGCCAGGCGCGCAGGATGGGCGCCATCCCGAGGCCAACGTCGTTGACGGTGATGCGCCGGTCGAGGACCCAGGCGCGGGCCTCGGCGTCGGCGAGCGTCTCCGCCAGCAGGTCGTGCAGCTCCAGGACGTCGACGCCGCGCTCCTGCATCTTCAGGACGAAGTCGTAGTGGTCCTTCTGCGCCTCGTGCACCCAGAGCACGTCGTCGAACAACAGCTCGGCGCGGTTGCCGGGCGTCAGGCGCTGATGGGCGAGCCCCGGGCGGCACACCATGACCGTCCGCAGCGTGCCGACCTCGCTGTGCACGCCGGGCGATGCCATGGCTCGCTCGTTGGACGTGGGCCGGTCGGCGACGGGCGCAACGCCGGTCATGCCGCCGCACCGGACGCCGCGGCGGCGAATCGAGGGAATCGAAACGTCGTCGCGGTTGCTGGCCGCGATTTCTGCGACCAGCGACCGCGACGGATCCCGGTGTACCCGCTCCGCGCAGCGGAGGACAGGAGCGGCGCGGGCGAGCCGGCCGGGACCCCGAATCGCGGAGCGCGGCTCCGCTTCAACAAGGGGCGCGTGGCGGTGACGGCCCGTGGAAAACCGGTCATGCCAGCGCACTACGCAGCCGGCGTGCCGAACGGTGTCGCGGCGAGACGGCGGCAGGCGTGCGTGGTTCGCGCGACGGGCGGCGCGCGCGCCACTGCACGCCGTCACCCTTGACCGTCGGCTGTGAGCGTCAGGCCTTCAGGCACTGCACGTAGTACGTGCCGTTGCGGTTCGCGACGCCGTGCGTGTCGTGGCCGAAGCCGGGGAAGCGACCGTCCCAGGAGGAGAGCGCGCGGAGGTAGCTGAGATACGGTCCGTCGGCGGCTCCGGTCGCTTCACCCGGCATCAGCATCGGGATGCCCGGCGGATAGGGCACCACGCTCGTCGCGAGCACCCGATCGGCGAGCCGATCGAGCGGCACGTGCTCGATGCGGTCGCGCACGAGTTGCTGGTACGCGGCAGCCGGCGTCATCACCGGCGTCGGCAGCGTCGAGAACGCCTCCGCCAGCCAGTGCGTCTGCCGCGTGTCGCGCAGGTGGGTGAACATCCGCTCGGCGAGGTCGCGAAGCCCGAGACCGTGGTAGGCGTCGGGCGCCGCGGCGAGGATCTCGGGAAGGACCTCCGCGAGCGGGGTGTTGCGGTCGTAGTCACGCTTGAAGTCGAGCAGCGCGTTCAGCAGCGTGCCCCACTTGCCCTTGGTGATGCCGATCGAGAAGAGGAAGAGCAGCATGAAGTCGGTCGTCTTCTCGACTTCGATGCCGCGCCGGTGCAGGTACGCGGTCACCAGCGTCGCGGGGATGCCGCTCGTCCCGAGGCCGCCCTCATCCTTGACGCCAGGTGTCACCACCGACACCTTGATCGGGTCGAGCATGCAGTAGCCGTCCTCGATGTCGCCGAAGCCGTGCCAGCGCTCGCCGGGACGCAGCACCCAGTGGGCCGGGTCTGTCGCGAGCTCGTGCGCGTCGACCTCGTCGAGGCGATCCGGATTCCAGGTGTCGAAGAACCAGTCGCCCTTTTCGACGAACTGCCGGTGTACCCGTCCCATCGTCTGGCGGAAGGCGACGGCTTCCTCGATCGACTCCGTCGTCAGCGCCGGCCCGCCGGGGCCGTCCATCATGGCGGCCGTCACGTCGTTCGACACGATGATCGGGTAGAAGGGCGACGTCGAGGCGTGCATCATGAACGACTCGTTGAACCGTTCGTGAGGGATCGGGCTGCGTCCGTCGCGGATGTGCAGCAGCGAGGCCTGCGAGAGCGCCGCCAGCAGCTTGTGCGTCGAGTGCGTGGCGAACACGGTGGGACCCGTGTGCTCCGCCGGATCGCCGTGCATGGCGTGGCGGTCGCGGTACATCGGGTTGAAGCGCGCGTAGGCGTACCACGCCTCGTCGAAGTGAATGCGATCGACGCTCGGGTCGAGCAGTTCCTCCACGCGGCGCGCGTTGTAGCACAGGCCGTCGTAGGTGGAGTTGGTGATCACCGAGTAGACCGGCCGCCGCTCGATGCCGTTGCCAACCAGCGGGTTGGCCGCGACGGCCGCCTCGACGGCCGCCTTCGCGAGGCGCGACGGCGGGATCGGCCCGATGATGCCGTAACGGTTGCGCAACGGCACGAGATACGTCGGCACGCCGCCCGTCAGGACCAGGCCGTGTTCGATCGACTTGTGGCAGTTGCGGTCGCACAGGGCGATCTGATCGCGCGCCACCGCCGCGGTCATGATGAGGCGGTTCGAGGTGGACGTGCCGTTGGTGACGCAGTACGTGCGATGCGCGCCGAAGACGCGCGCGGCATATTTCTCGTGCTCGCCGATCGGACCGGTGTGGTCGAGCAGCGAGCCGAGCGCGCCGACGCTGATCGACAGATCCGACCGCAGCAGGTTCTCGCCGAAAT
>Ga0307473_10000114_pt1 | contig 15587 bp, 11 predicted proteins | sample atmos_gasesAM5C__FD_203744 | JGI IMG/M metagenome (GOLD analysis project Ga0307473, IMG submission 203744) | Hardwood forest soil microbial communities from Morgan-Monroe State Forest, Indiana, United States - atmos_gasesAM5C_515 | ecosystem: Environmental > Terrestrial > Soil > Temperate...
GCGGCGCTCAAAAATCTCATACAAAGAATCCGGCGGGAAAATGTAAGCATTCTTTCTCCTTGCTTCTCGTGGAAGCAGACCTGTAATTATTTTTCGCAACCCACGCCCCCGGGCCGCGAGAAAGTCTTACTTCGACCGCTGTTTTTCTGGTTGGCCAGCTACGTGACTGGCGTCGCAGTCTTTCGAGGCGGGTTGAAAAATGGTAATTCTTTCGTCTTGGCTCGCACCTTGTAGCGCACAGCCTCGACCGTCAATTCCATGTGCAGTTCTGTCCCCGGCGAAGCCTGCTCGCGGCTCAGGCTAGCGAGCGCAATCATCTTCTTCAGCGTCGGCGACCAAGTGGTGGACGTCGCTTTCCCCACTTGCAGCCCCCCGCGGTAAACAGGCACAGCCACGCGCGACGCAGTGCTCGGCACCTGCGGCGCCAGGCCAATGGCATCGTAGAGACGTTCGACATCCTCCCAATTGATGTCCAGCCCGATTAGCAAACGCTTCGAACCTCGCCGGTTTTCTTCCTCCAGCGCCGCGCGCCCGATGAAATATTCTTTCTTCAAATCCACCAGCCGCCCCAGCCCGATTTCATACGGCGAGTATTTCTGCGATTCAATGAGCGCTTTCTTGCTGCTGAAATAATCCACTTCAATCAAAATCAGCCCCGCTTCGATGCGCGCCACATCCAGCGCCACCATCCCCGCCGCGTGCAGATCGAATTGCTTGCCGTGCTCCACCAGCGCGTCCCACACTTTCGGCGCGTCGTTCCACGGAATCCATATCTCGTACCCCAGGTCGCCCGTGTAGCCTGTGCGCGATATGTCTACTTCCACGCCCGCAATTTTTCCATGCGTCACGCGAAAATATTTCAGGTTCGTGATGTCTGCTTCGGCCGCCTGTTTCAAAAGGCGCCCTGAAGTCGGTCCTTGGAGCGCCAGCGAAGCCAATTCGCCAGAAATATCTTCGATGTCCACATCAAGCCCCAGCGCGTTCTGGTGGAACCAGCGCATGCTCGGATCCGCCGCCGTCCAACGGTACAAGTTCTCGCCCAGGCGCGAGATCGTGCCGTCGTCAATCACTTTGCCCTGTTCGTCGCACCAGCAGCAGTAAATCACCTGCCCGACAGCCACTTTGTTGATATCGCGCGTGATCACCCGGTTCACGAATTTCGTCGCGTCTTTGCCGCTGACGCGATACTTGAAGAGCGGCGTCACGTCTATCAGCGCCGCCGCGTTCCGAATCGCGTTGTACTCATGCTCGTGGTGCGTCTCATAGACGCTCACCGCGTAATAGCCCGACCATTCGCGGTAATTCAGGCTCTCACACAGCTTCAAAGTCTGTTGGTGGACCGCAGTTCCAATCGGCACGGCCGCTCCTGTCCTCGGCGAATCTGCCGAAAATATCGCCGCAGGATTATAGTTTGCGCGTCGCTTCTCCCGCAAGGCGAACCGCCTTCCGCCATCACGATTTTTTTCAGCCGCCTCGCACGCCTTCGAAACAATGAACCACTTGCCCGCGTAGCCCTTTACGGGCCCATGTTATCTTGGTCATAGCCGGCCACAACAAGGCTGGCGCGGCATATTAAATTTCTATAGTGCATGATCGCTGTTACGAGAATTCGTCAAAACTGGATCGCTGGAAGTAATATTCATGGACGTCCTCAAAAGGCTTTTTGAGCGGCATTTCCAATCACCGGCGGGGCAAATCAAGCCGCTGCAGGGCGAACTGGGCGGTTCAGGGCGTAAGATCGTCCGGCTTGCCAGTGAAAAACACAGCGCGATTGGCGTTATGTATGACGTACGTGAAGAGAACGTCGCGTTCCTCGAATTTTCCAAGCATTTTCGCCGGCACGGCCTGCCTGTGCCTGAAATTTATGCCGAGGATTTGAGCCACGGCGCTTATCTCGAAGAAGACCTGGGGGATTCGACGCTCTTTGAGTTTCTCTCAAGAAACCGTGTCGGTGAAAAGATCGCCCCTCAAGCGGTTGAGGCTTATCGCAAGGTTGTGGCGGAGTTGCCGCGCTTTCAGATCGAAGCCGGCCGCGATTTGAATTACAAGGTGTGCTATCCATGCGCCAGCTTCGACCAGCAATCCATCGCTTGGGACTTGAATTATTTCAAATATTATTTTCTTAAGCTCGCCGGCATCCCCTTCAACGAACAAGAGTTGGAGGACGATTTCGGCCGCTTGACGAAGTTCTTATTGAGCGCGCCCCGCGATTTCTTTCTCTATCGAGATTTCCAATCACGCAACGTAATGTTGCGCGGCGGCCAGCCGTTTTTCCTGGACTATCAAGGCGGGCGCAAAGGCGCGCTTCAATATGATATCGCTTCTCTTTTGTATGATGCCAAGGCCGATCTGCCGCCGGAATTGCGCCAGCAACTGCTGGATTACTACCTCGAAAAGCTCGCACATTTCACCGACCTCGACCGCGAAACGTTCATGCATCACTACTATGCTTACGCTTACGTTCGCATCATGCAGGCCATGGGCGCTTACGGCTTTCGCGGCTTTTATGAACGCAAAACTCATTTTCTGCAAAGCGTGCCCTATGCGCTGAAAAACTTGCGCTGGCTGCTACAGCACGTCGTGCTGCCCATCGCGTTGCCGACGCTGATGGGCGCATTACAAAGCATGTTGACCTCGGAGAAATTGCAGGGCCCGGCCACCAAAGCTGGAAAAATGACCGTGCGGATTTTCAGTTTTTCATTTCGCCAGGACTTGCCGAAAGACCAGACCGGCCATGGGGGCGGTTTCATTTTTGACTGCCGCAGCCTTCCGAATCCCGGACGCGAGGAGCGCTTCAAACCGCTCACGGGCAAAGACACGGCGGTGATTGATTTTCTAAATCAGCAGGACGGCGTGCATCAGTTTCTCGCCAGCGCGATCTCGCTGGTAGATGCCAGTGTGAGCAATTATCAGAGTCGTGGCTTCGAGAATTTGATGGTGTCGTTCGGTTGCACCGGCGGCCAGCATCGCTCGGTCTATCTGGCCGAGCAATTGGCGAAGCATCTGTGCGAGAGGAACGGGGTAGATGTGCAGGTCCGGCATCTTGAGTTGGAGAAACTGGGCAAATGAAGGCCATGATTTTGGCCGCGGGCCTCGGCACGCGCTTGCAGCCAATCACGGATGATCGCCCCAAGGCGCTGGTGGAAATCGCTGGCCGGACGCTGTTGGAGATCGCACTTTCTCGCCTGCGCTCCTTTGGAATCCGCGAAGTGATTATCAATGTGCATCACCATGCCGACATGATTCTCAAGTATTTGAAAACTAATGATAACTTTGGAATGCGGATTGAAATCTCTCGCGAGGAAGTCTTGCTCGACACCGGCGGCGGCCTGAAAAAGGCCGCCTATTTTTTCCTTGAGCATCCCAACAGTGTTGAAGAACCGTTCATTCTGCACAATGTCGATGTTCTCAGCATGATTGATCTCCTGCGCATGGCGCAATTTCATACTGAAAATCACGCTCTCGCCACCCTGGCGGTGCAAGACCGCGAAACCGCTCGCTACCTGCTCTTCAATGAGCAGCTTCAGCTTTGCGGCCGGCAATCCGGCCACGACCAGAAAACTGAAATGGTTCGAGCTTCACAGCAGGCCCAGCCGCTGGCTTTTTCGGGCATCCACGTTATTTCTCCCCGGTTTTTTGCGCTGATGAACGAAGAGGGTGCTTTCTCCGTGATCACTTCCTATTTGCGTCTCGCTGCTCATGGAGAAAAGATCCTCGCCTTTCGAGCCGATGAGTACTATTGGCGCGATCTCGGCACGCGGGAAAACGTGATGCAAGCCGCTCGGGATTTGAAGCAAAAGGTTTTTCTGTAATTAGCTTACCGCATCGAGAATCCCGCGGTGCAAAGTCGATGCAAGGTCGGGATGCCGGAAATTAAATCACGACGTGGCCGCCCAATCGCCCGTCTTACCGCCGGGTTTTTCATCCTGCGCAACCAAATCATCGCCTGCTTCGTTCTTGTGACACTCCCTGCAGACCTGTAGAATGCTTCGGCTCGTTCACGAAGGACGCAATGGGCGCAACAGGCCCAATCTGCTGAGCAATCGCAGAAAATTCTCATGGCGAAACGCTACGACGTCATTGTCATCGGCGGCGGCCACAACGGCCTTGTGAACGCGGCATATCTCGCCCGCGCGGGCAAGAAAGTTCTGGTCCTCGAACGCCGCTACGTTCTCGGCGGCGCCGCCGTCACTGAAGAAATCATTCCCGGATTCAAGTTTTCCGTCTTTTCCTACGTCGTTTCGCTTCTTCGTCCGGAAATCATCCGTGACCTCGACCTCCCGCGCCACGGCCTAGAAATTCTCCCGCTCGATGGCACCATGACGCCGATGCCCAACGGCGACCACCTCTGGCGCGTCAACGACCATTCCAAGACGCGCCGCGAACTCGAGCGCCATTCAAAGCTCGACGCCGAAGCCTACGAAGAATTCGGCAAATCCATGGTCGCCATGTGCCGCTTCGTGAAGCCGATCCTCGCCATGATTCCGCCCGACCCCACTTCGCTCGACCCGCGCGACCTGAAGAAACTCGCGTTTCTCGGCAAACGTTTTCAGACGCTCGCCGCGGAGGACAAGTACAACCTTGTCCAGCTCATGACCATGAGCGCCGCCGATTTTCTCGATCAGTGGTTCGAGACGGACGTGCTCAAAGCCACCATGTCCGCCTCCGGAATCATCGGCACGTTTCTTGGCATTCGCTCGCCTGGCACCGCCTACGTGCTTCTGCATCACTACATGGGAGAAATTGACGGCGCGTTCCGTTCCTGGGGATTCAGCCGCGGCGGCACCGGCGCAATTTCAAACGCCATCGGAAGCGCTGCCCGCGAGGCCGGCGCCGAGATTCGCACGGAGGCTGCCGTTACTCGCATCGTGGTAAAAAATGGCACCGCGCAGGGAGTCGTTCTCGAATCCGGCGAAGAAATTCAAGCCGACGTCGTTTCTTCGAGCGTGGACCCAAACCTTACCTTCCTCAAATTCATCGAGTCGCGCGAACTGCCCGGCGATTTCCTCGAAGAAGTCCGGCGATACAAATATCGCGGCTCATCGGGAAAAGTGAATCTCGCGCTCGACGCGCTCCCGGATTTCACGTGCCTTCCCGGGCCCGGCCGCCACCTGCGCGGCGCAATTTCCATTTCGCCTTCAATGGATTACATGGAGCGCGCTTACGATCAGGCCAAGTACGGCGAATTCTCGCGCCGCCCTTACATTGACATGGTTATTCCCACGCTCACCGATCCCTCCGTCGCGCCGCCGGGAAAACATATCCTTTCCTGCTTCGTGCAATATGCGCCGTACAAATTGAGCCACGGCACGTGGGACGAGCGGCGCGAAGCCTTCGGCGACGCCGTGATCGACACGATTTCCGAGCACGCGCCAAATCTCAAGAAAATCATCATCGGAAAGCAGGTGCTCACGCCGCTCGATATCGAGCGCCAGACCGGCTTGACCGAAGGCAATATTTTTCAGGGTGAACTTTCGCTCGAGCAGCTATTCTTCTTGCGGCCCGTCGCGGGCTGGGCGCGTTATCTCACGCCAATCCGAAGACTCTACATGTGTGGCGCGGCCACTCATCCTGGCGGCGGAATTATGGGCGCCTCAGGCCACCTGGCGGCGCTCGAAATCCTGAAAGATACCGGTAAGGGGAAACACTGATCGTGGCGGCTGCTCGAGAAATCGTGATCGTCGGCGGCGGCCACAACGCGCTGGTGGCCGCGTTTTACCTCGCGAAGAAGGGCCTGAAACCACTCGTGCTCGAGCGGCGCGCGATAGTCGGCGGCGCAGCCGTCACCGAGGAATTTCATCCCGGCTTCCGCTGTTCCACCGTCGCCCACGCCGGTGGCCCGCCGCTCTCTTCGATTCTCAGCGATATGCAGCTCGGCCGCTTCGGCCTCGAGCGCCTGGATTCTCCCGTGCGCCTGTTCGCACCGTCGCCCGACGGCCGCGCACTCACGCTATACAGCGATCCAGCCGCATCCGCGAGGCAGATTGAAACTCTTTCCGCGAAGGATGCCGCGCAATATATCGAGCTCTGCAAGGGGCTTGCTCGCCTCGCGCCAATTCTCGCCGAACTCCTCACGCTCACGCCGCCGGTGATCGAAAAGCCCTCGAAAGGAGATTTCTGGAAACTTTTGAAAGTCGGCCGCAAGGTTCGCGGACTCGGCAAGAAAGAAATGATGCGCCTGCTGCGCTGGGGGCCCATGGCCGTCGCCGATTTCGCCGCCGAATTTTTCGAGACGGATTTATTGCGCGCCGCCGTCGCCGCGCGCGGAATTTTCGGCGCGAGCATGGGCCCGTGGTCCGCAGGCTCTACGGCGCTACTGCTTTTGCGCGCTGCCTCAGACCCGCATCCGGTTGGTAATTCCGCCTACCCGCGCGGCGGGATGGGTGCGCTCACTGCGGCCATGGCTGCTTCAGCAAAGCAGGCAGGCGCGGAAATCCGCACCGGCGCAGAAGTCGAGCAGATCCTGGTAAAGAACGATTTCGTTACAGGCGTCATTCTGAAGGGCGGCGAAGAAATTCAGGCCAGGCGCGTCGTCGCCGGCGCCGATCCCCGCCGTACTCTCCTGGGATTGCTCGATCCCGTACACCTGCCTCCAAGTTTCGTCGTGAAAATGCAGCACTACCGTTCTCAGGGAGTCGCCGCGAAGCTCAATCTTGCGCTGGACGCCCTGCCAAATTTCATCGCGCTCAAGCATCCCCCCGAAGGAATTGCCGCGCTTTCCGGCCGAATCCACATCGGTCCGGGCATCGACTATCTCGAGCGCGCCTTTGACGATTCGAAATACGGCGAATTCTCGCGCGCGCCCTATCTCGATATTTCCATCCCCTCGATTCTGGATTCCTCGCTCGCCCCCACGGGGAAACATGTGATGTCCATTTACATGCAATTCGCGCCGTACCGCTTGAAGCAAGGCGACTGGTCGCAGTTGCGAGATGTGCTGGCCGACACGATTATCAAAACACTCGCAGTCTACGCGCCGGACCTGCCCGGAAAAATTCTAGCGCGGCAAATCCTCACGCCTAAAGATCTCGAAGAAACCTACGGCCTCACGGGCGGCCATGTGTTCCACGGCGAACTCGCGCTCGATCAGATTTTTACCATGCGCCCTTTGCTCGGCTCGGCGCGTTACCGCATGCCGGTGAAAGGCCTCTACCTCTGCGGCAACGGCACGCACCCGGGCAACGGCATCACCGGCGCCTCCGGCGCCAACGCCGCCCGAGAAATTCTCAAGGATTTGCGCTGAACCCCGGCGACATCAATCTAGCGAGGCAAGAATTATGAGCACTCCCGTCCCAGGTCGACAAAAATCCATCGACCGCGTACGCCTTCATTCGTTGATGTCGCGCGAAGAGCAGAAATTCGTCGCGGATCACCCGAAATCCGCCACACTTTATGAACGTGCGCAGCGCTCTCTCCTCGGCGGCGTCCCCATGAACTGGATGAAAAAGTGGGCCGGAAAATTCCCGGTGTTCGTCGCCGAAGCCCACGGCGCGCATTTCACCGACGTGGACGGCCGCGACTACGTTGACTTCTGCCTCGGCGACACCGGCGCGATGACCGGCCACTCTCCCGCCGCTGCTGCCGAAGCCATCGCGCGCCAGGCACAAAAGGGAATCACGCTGATGCTGCCCACCGAAGACGCGCTCTGGGTCGGCGAAGAACTCGCGCGACGCTTCGGCCTTCCGTACTGGCAATTCACGCTCACAGCCACCGACGCCAACCGGTTCTCGATTCGCATCGCTCGCGAAATCACCGGCCGCCCGAAAATTCTCGTTTATAACTATTGCTACCACGGCACAGTGGATGAATCATTCATTTCCCTCCGCGACGGTGTCGCCGGCCCGCGCCGCGGCAATATCGGTCCGCCCGTAAATCCTGCACAGACCACGCGCGTCGTCGAATTCAACGATCTCGACGCGCTCGACGCCGCGCTCGCGCATCACGATGTCGCCTGCATTCTCGCCGAACCGGTGATGACCAACGTTGGCATCGTCCATCCCGACCCCGGCTACTGGCACTCCGCCGCCGATCTCGCGCGACGCCACGGCACGCTTCTGCTTTTTGACGAGACGCACACTATCTGCTCCGGCCCCGGCGGCTACACCCGCGAGCACGCGCTCAAGCCCGATCTGTTCGTCATCGGCAAGCCCATCGCCAGCGGCCTGCCCGCGGGAACATACGGCTGCAGCGCGGAAGTCGCCGAGCAAATTACTCGCCGCATTCAGCTCGAAGATTGCGACACCGGCGGGATCGGCGGCACGCTCGCTGGCAACGCGCTCTCGCTCGCCGCCATGCGCGCCACGCTCGAGCACGTGCTCACGCCCGCTGCATTCGCGCACATGATTCCGCTTGCCAAGCGCTTCACCGATGGCGTCGCCACAGCCATCTCCGCCGCAGGTCTTCCTTGGCACGTCACGCGCCTCGGATGCCGCGCCGAATATCTCTTTCACCCACATGCCCCGCGGAACGGAGTGGAAGCCGCGGCCGCCGCCGATTTCGAGCTCGAGCGCTTCATGCACCTCTACGCGCTGAATCGCGGCATCCTGCTCACTCCATTTCACAACATGGCCTTGATGTCTCCAGCTACCACTACTGCGGACATTGACCGCCATACCGAGGTCTTCCTGGCCGCGGTCCGCGAGTTAGTCGCATAAACCTCGTCCCAACCGCACCGCCAATCCGGCAAGTCCCTGTTTGTGCACAAGGCAAATAGGCGGCACCCAATGTCCGGCTACCTTAGCTACAATCGTAGTAGTTATTCGTGGGATGACTTGGGCCTGCACTTCACATCTTCCTGGAGGCATTCATGACCAAACCAATTCTGGCAGGCGTTGCTGTCGTCGTACTGGCAGCTGGCGTCGGCGGTTATGCCATTACTGCGGGCGCGCCGGCGGCCCCCAAAGGTGGCTGTCCCGCGCTGGTCTCCGTGGCTCCCTACGCAGCCGATTTCGTCGCCTATGGCGACCTGGCCACCGTGCGGAATTCTTCGTTTGCCCGCCAACTCAGTTCGGGCTCTAGCGCCAGTTCCCACTCGCCGCTGCCTCAGGAGTACCAGGAATTTATTCGCGCCACGGACTTCCATATCGAGCGCGATCTCGACCACGTCATGCTCGAAGGTTCAATCGAATCCGCTGCCGGTGGTCTGATTCTTGAAGGCCGGTTCGATCAGGAGAAAATTTCCTCCTACGTCGCGAAGGTGGGCACCAAGACGCATTATGATTCCGGCGACGTTTATCTTTTCCCGACGCATACTGCTACCGGCACGGTCGCGCTCATGTTTCTCAACCCCAACCGCATCGCCATCACCATGGGCAAGTCCGCCGAGACCCAGGCGCTGATTCTTGCCGACGCCGCCCGCGGTTCAGGCTCGTCTTCGCACGAAGAGTTGTGCGAACGCGCCGAGCGCGTTTCCGGCGCGCCGTTTTTCATGGTGGGCGACATCCCCAAATCCGCGATGGTGGCCATGGCCGGTCTCACCGCCGGCAACAACGGCGGCGCCGCCGACTTGATCCAGCCCCTCCAGGCTTGGGATTTCGCCACGTGGACCGATCATGACAATTTGAGAATCGAATTCGAAGGCGAGTACGCCAGCCGTCTCGATGCTCTGAAGGCCCGCATTGCTTTCGAAAAAGTTCGCAGCACAATCCAGAAAGCCGAGGCCGAAGCAAAATCTGCCACCCCGCCGAATTCGCTCGTCGGTCCCGCCGTGGATTCCCTGGTGAAAAACTTCGGCGTCGCCCTCGACGGCCGCTATCTCCGCTTCAGCACTTCGCTGTCGCAATCCGACCTCGAGAGCCTCCAGCGCGCCGCCGCGGCGATGGCTGCGCCCACTCCGTCCGCGCCCAGGCGCTAAGCGGTTTCACCGCAGAAAAGCCAATGCGCGGACCATGTCGCAAAGCCAATCATGGCCGCGCGCATTCGGCTGAAACTCTGGCACCCACCAGTCTGCCTGCGGCCTCAACCTTGACATCGCCGCGCGCCTGCCATATGGTCTTGCTCAAAGGCGAAACCGAAGGCCCGGCCCCCGGACTAATCGCATGTATTTCTCATTGGGAGGTGTCCGATGCCACTCGATCTCACCAGACTTACGGTAGTTGACCGCCCGGTAACACTCGATGAAGGCCTGAAAATTCTCGAACGCGATCAGCACCGCTGCCGCTATTGTGGACTCGACGGACGGGCCAGCTTCGAAAACGCGCTGGTCATGTCGGTAGATTTCGTTGTTCCCCGCGCGCGCAAAGGCAAGAAGGATCCTGCCAACTTGGTGGCCTGCTGCCGCCCTTGCAACATGATCAAAGGCACGCGCGTGTACGGCAGCTTCGACGAGGCCAAGAAGTACGTCCTTGAGCACCGCGAAGCCCTCCGCAAAGCCTGGGAAGCCAAGACCAAGCGCTAGCCCTGAAACCCAGCAGCTTAGCTGTCTTCGCGTTGGCGCACTAATCTTGTGCTGGACACCTGCCTTCTGCCCAACGCGTCGGCCTCGCAAACTGCACCCACCAGCTCCAGCGTGCCACCGCCGCCTGCGAGCGGCGCCTGAACACGAGTGACGAGCTGTTTGCGCAGAAACAGCGCTGACCAAGGGGCCGGTGCAGGGCGCCCCTTTGGCGGGGTCTTCTGAACTGAACGTGTTGCTTGAAAGGCGAACCGTCACTTTTGTACAAGCTGTGCGGACTGCTGAAGCTCACGGGTACGGAAGACCATGCGTACGAGCCTGCTTTCCCGCAATCTGGTGCCGTAGAAGGGCACTAGAAACAGCCCACGAAAGACGTCTTTCAATAGTGCTCGCTGCTGCTTGAAGCAAATCAACCCGCGCCAACCGAGTTTTCCAAGAAGAGCAAGCCGCAAACGTGCAAGGCTGAACGCCAGACGAGACAAAGATGCCGGAATGTCCTCCTCACGGTGGTGCTCGTAGTACACGTAGTTCATCGACGCGCCGGACTGCACTTTGATGAAATTATGGGCCGCGCGGTTCTTCGGATCCGCAGCAACCTCCCGAATAAGATCTTGGAACTCCCTGGAATCGGCCTCCAGTGTTTCGAGGCTGTAAAACCAGTTGATCAGTTTTACTCCCAGCGGGTCCCAGAGATACTCGTTCATAACCAACGGTAGTCCGAGGTGAAAAAGCTTGATCACTGCCAAATGGACGCGCAGATGGCATTGGTATGCATCATCCATACACTCATACAGTCGGGTAGTATCGCGCGTCACGCTGCGTTGAAATGCGCTGATAACAGTATCGAGATCCGTCGTAAAATCATGGGTATCGCAGCCGCTCAATTCCCTCTGAATTATCGCCGCGATTTGACGGATCTGCAATGACGACAAAGCCAACCCAACGCTGTACAGCGGATCGACCGTATCGCCCGCATCGCCGATGATGTACCAGCGGTCGGGTGAATAGCGCTGGCGGCATTCCCACATATAGGAGCCGTAGAAATTCGTGTCGACTACCATGCCGCTGCGCGCCAGATCGACAACGACCGGGTGTTCGCGCCCGACACACTCGAGGAACTGCTCCATCGTGCGGACTTCACCATGGGGATAGATGTCCTTACGATAGGTGATGCCGATGCTGATGAGTGGCAGGTTTTCCGGCGAGCGCATGGGGATGCACCATATCCAGTTGCCCTTTCCAAAGAAATGATGAGTCGCGAAGTAAGGAACGTAGGCTCGGTTTTGCTTCTTGAGGGCCCGGATACGGCTCAAAATTTCAGGATTGAAATTCATCAGGCGAAACCAGAAGACGTTTTTCTGTTCCCTGACGGTCTCCTGGAGTTGCAACTGTTTCGAGAGCACCCGGTTCCGGCCGGTGGCATCGACAAGCCAGCGCGCGCTCACCGTGTACTTTCGCCCAGTAGTGTCCTGCACCGTCACCGCGTGCAGCCCGTCGCCGCTGTTGATATCGACCCGGGCCACAGTGCCCTCGATCAACTTCACGCCATTCTCCAGGTTGCGCCGACGCACCTCCTGATCGAATGTGAAACGGTTAATCTGGAAAGAGAGCAGCAGCGGCGCCGTCGGAATCTCGTCGACGATGTAGGTCCGATCCGCGGGATCGTTGATATCGGGTTTGAAATAATAGGTCAGGCCGTATTTCGGATAGTGCTTTTCCACGAGGTAAGCGCCGAGCCCGAGTTCGAAAAGGAAATCGACACTGACCTCGACGAGGGATTCGCCTACGATCGGTCTATTTTTGTGCGGGCCCTCAACTACGGCCACCTTCAGGTTCGGGAAGCGCATCCGCAGGTAGGCGGCCGCAAGCTGGCCGGTTGCTCCGCCTCCCATAACCAAAACATCGCTCGTCATGGGCCTTCCTTGATGTCAGTAAGAGTCAGGGCCCGTACTGCCTCCAAAATCAAAACGAAAGACTACTCGCCGGCTTTTCTAAGGAAAAACTGCGCCAGCTTGTTCAGACCGATTCAGATACCGTCAAAATAACCATCATGGATGCTCGGAGTCCTCATGGGCATGGCCGGAAGACCCTTCTATCTCCCTTCGCGAGTGCAACTCAGCGCAGGCAGGGCAAGCCTGAGCTACATTACAGGCAGGGACTGAAATTTGACGGGTGGAACTATCTTCTAGAGCGCCCAATTGAACGTTTAGCTTTTGAGGGTGCCGCTCAGCGTGTCTCAGTGCTCTCACGGTATCGTCCCACAGATCTTTGCCCGCATGGCCCGGAATGCTGCCTGTCAAATGCGAATAGCCCGATAGAGAACATCCCCGTGTTAAATAGTCGCTTGCGCAGACTCGGCCGGCAGTGCATAAATCTCACCGCCAGCCAGTAGATGCTTCCTACCCGGATTCGAAGTTAGTCTCCGACCACGATGGTCTCCTGCTTGTCCTTCGCGAGTTCGTTCTGCATCTGCTTCGGGTACAGGAGTTGATGGCCCTCCACCCGCCCTGGATAGGACCAGGCAACGATCGCCTCCGGCTGTGATTCCCGTCGCTCTGCGAGAATAATGGCAGGCTTACCGGACAGGCCCCGCTGCTGGGTGGGTATGGCTGGAATCAAGGCGATCACGTTTGTGCGATCCGCGTTGGAGATTCGCACAAATTCGTGGTTAATGTTGCTGACCATTTCAAACACATACGTCCCGGCCGGCAGGACCTGTCCAGGAATCTGAACCGGCTGGCTGAAAGTGAACCGGACGGCTTGATTCCATTCATCTGCGCGTACCACAGGCAGCATGACTAAGAATGCGAGCAAGAAGGCGAGAGTGGCAAAGTTTCTGGCAACAGCAGCTTTCTTCATGGCTTCTCCTTTTTTGACGTTGCGCCCAGCTGATGCACTGGTTCTTCGCTCCAAACAATAAGAGTCAGTGTGGCCCTGCAAAGAATTAGACAAGCGCGGGATTGAAAATATTCCCACATGCTTCTCTTAATTTATTTCGTCACACTAAGGGCGCTTGGGAATAAGGCCGCTTTGACGATGGTTCCTACACTGTAAGCCGTCCTGGCCAAAAGGCATCGTTTCGGACGCGTCAAGCAACACGACAAGGAATTCCTATGAAAATACTTCAGCGAGGAGCCTGTATAAAGACCAATATGATTGGCTCACTGGCTCTTAGCCTGGGTATTCTGATCATGTTGCCATCGTTATCAGCAACTGAAGCGCAATCCAGCAAACAGACAGCCTCTGGCCAGACTAAACACGCAATTGTGGACAAGGGGGTTGACTCGCTTCAGCAGTTAAGCACATCTATGGAGCTGCTTTCGAAACGAGTGAGCCCGAGTGTTGTGCAGATCGTTACCACGGGTTACAGCCTTGATACCGACCGCGAGCATAACAATACAAATCTGTTTTCGCGCCGGTCGAGTTCAGGGTCTGGGATCATCATTGCCTCTGATGGCTGGATTGTGACAAATGCCCATGTCGTACAGGGAAGCCGCCGGATTCGAGTTCGACTTCATCAAGAAGACGATTTATCTGCCCTGCAAAGTGGAAGATCACGCCACGCCTTACTCGAAGCCAAGCTGGTACTGGCTGATCGCGATACGGATCTCGCGTTTCTTAAGGTCGACGCCACCGGCTTGCCAACGCTTGAATTGTCAGACTCGAGTGACCTAAGACAAGGGCAATTGGTGTTAGCTTTTGGCAGCCCATTAGGGCTCGATAATTCCGTGAGCATGGGGGTTGTGAGCTCGATCGCCGTGCAACTAGATCCAGAGAGTCCGACGATCTATGTTCAGACCGACGCGGCCATTAACCCCGGCAGCAGCGGCGGACCTTTGGTCGACACCGCCGGACACGTGGTCGGTGTAAACACGCTCATTCTTACGCAGTCGGGCGGTAACGAAGGAATCGGCCTCGCTATTCCTAGCAATGTAATACGAAGCGTCTATAACCAGGTGCGAAATGAAGGGCACGTTCACCATCACGGAATTGGTATTTCGGCCCGCAATATCACACCCGCTCTGGCATCGGGTCTCGGTCTGAGCCGAGAAGATGGTGTTCTTATTGAAGACGTGATTCCGCAAAGTCCCGCTCAGAGCTCAGGTTTGATGTCGGGTGATATCATTCTGAGTCTAAGTGAGAAGCCAGTTCAAAACATCCGCCAACTTGCGCTCGGTCTCTATTCTTATGCTGTGGGCGAAAACGCAATACTGGAAATTCAACGGGGCAAGCAGACGATTTCCTATGAGGTTCCTGTGGTTGAAAAACAAGACGTGCAGGGGCGTCTGGCTGATCTGGTCACAAGGGAACAAAATAGGATCCCGCAACTTGGAATTTTGGCCCTGACCCTCGATGAAAGACTTCTGTCAGTGCTTCCGCCGCTGCGCAATCAATTTGGAGTTGTTGTCGCCGCGAAAGAGTCAGAAGGAGCTTACATAGGTGAAGGGCCGCTCCCGGGAGACGTAATCTATTCCGTGAATGGAACGCCCGTCGGCAGCGTTGATTCGCTGCGCTCGGTGTTGGACGATCTCAAGCTAGCCGACGCGCTCGTACTGCAAGTTGAACGAGTGGGCAGTCTCCACTATGTCGTCCTGGAAATCGAAAAATGAGCTAAATCATTCGGCGTTCTTTGGTTTATCGTTCGCCCGTCGTGCGGCAATCACGACCTTCCACGCTCACTCGCCTCACCTATTCCCGATGCACTGCCGAATGCTAGTGCAATCTCGTCAGTGAGCTTTTGCATAAACGCGAGTATATGAGTAGGAAATGTAGCTATTGAGAGGTCTCTGGCGCTCGTCGGAAGTGATTACTAAAGCTGCCTTCATAGGATGAGGTCCTAGGGCGATCCTTTTGAATCGTTGCTTCCGTGTGTCCCAGGTCTCTTCTTGTTGTCGAACTGCCGCGGACAAGAAGGCAGGACGGCGAAAAACATATGGCTATCTCCTTTTTTCGCAACCAACCGAAAGCAAGCCTGGCGGAATAAACACGAGAGCGACGCGGTCTGGAAGAGTATGAAGGACTCCATACAGCGACGGAACGAGAAGATCGATACCGGTCCAGCTCTGGTCCTGGGCGAAACGGAAATCTCGTCGATTGTCGCGGCCGGAGGCGGTAGATACGTGGGCGTTTTGAAAGAAATCCCGCACAAAATGGAATCGATCGTTCTGTTCAGTTCGCCGCAGACAAGAACAAC
>Ga0307473_10000116_pt1 | contig 15388 bp, 10 predicted proteins | sample atmos_gasesAM5C__FD_203744 | JGI IMG/M metagenome (GOLD analysis project Ga0307473, IMG submission 203744) | Hardwood forest soil microbial communities from Morgan-Monroe State Forest, Indiana, United States - atmos_gasesAM5C_515 | ecosystem: Environmental > Terrestrial > Soil > Temperate...
ACGTGCGCGGATTTTCCTTTTACGGTCACTCGCAAGGTGATGGCGCCGCGGCTGGCGTTCCAGATGGCGCCACCGGTGGGCTCGGCGGTTAGCATCCCGATCGCGCCGGGGGCCAGCGCGCCGCTCTCGAAAAGCGCCGCGGTGCCGTGTTCGCCGCCAGTTTCTTCGTCGGGGACGAAGGCAAGTTCGATGCGGCCAGCGAGTGAGATGTGCGATTCCTTCAGCACGCGCGCGGCATACAGCATAGCCACGAGGCCACCCTTCATGTCTGCGGAGCCGCGGCCGAAAATATTTCCGTTGCGGTCGCGCGGCTGGAATTGCGCGGGGCTTGACGCGGGCACTACGTCGCAATGGCCGTGGAAATAAAGCGCGCGCTTGCCGGACCCGAGTGTGGCGCGAACCCAGTAGCGCGGTTCGGGGGTGGCTGGGACATTTGCGCTGGCTCGAGTGTGTTTCGGCGGCAGGATTTTTTCGATGGTTGCGTGGAGACCCGCTCGTCGGATCATTCGTGCCAAAGCTTCAGCGCACGCGTGATAGTTTTGCCCCGGCGGATTCTGGGTGGGGATGCGCACAAGCTCTCGGGTGAACTCTGCCATCTCGTTGCGGTGCGCAGCGACGGCCTTGCGAATTTGCTGGCTGAGCGAGAGCACGACACGGAGATTAGCGCCGATTTGGGATCGCCGTCAGCACTAAATTGGCCGGTGCGGATTGACCTCTGCGCCAAATTGGACGAAGCCTTGCGTGGTCAAGCTAATTGGCCCATTCGGTCGAAGGGCGCAGTGTCATCGGCGACCGGAGGCGGCTCGCAAGTACCCGCTGGGAGTCAGAACCAAGATGCCTTCGATGCGCTTGCCAAAATACGGCACGAAATGCCGCAAGTCGCCCGTAAGAAGGTGTGTTGCGCGGGCTTCGATGGCGGCCAACAGAATGGGCACGTCCGTTTCGGGGAGAGAGACACCGCGAGGGAATTGTTTCAGGGCGGCCTCGAAGAAGGCAAGGTGCGCTGCCAGGGCATCTAGACGGCGGCGCTGAGCCTTGTCGGGCAAGTTGAATCTGGCTTCTTCGACCGCGAAGCGAGAGGAGCAGAGCGTCGCGCGTTCCAATTTCCAGAATCGTAGCAGTCCTGAGTTCGCCCGATAAGCGGCGGAGAAGAGGACGTTGGCGTCGAGAAACAGCCTTTCCATCTACTTGGGCGGGCGGTGAGGAATTGAATCCGGGTCGAGACCGAGTTTTTTCACTTCCTTGCGGGCGCGGCGATAATCCTGGGCGGTAGTTGCAGTAGAGAGGAGAAATTCTGCTTTGCGCTCTGGCGTGTATTTCTCAAGAGGAAGGATGATTGCGGGACGGATCAAGATGCCGTCGTCGCGGGCTTCTGCGGTGACGAAGGACCCCTCTTCAATGCCGAATTGTTTCCGCAAGCGTGCGGGAACGATTACGGCGCCGCGCTTGCCCACCTTTGTTGCGTCCATGGATTGAGTCCTTAATGCCTGATATTCAGGCAATCGTCAATTGGGGATGAGCTCCGCCGGGGAAGGGCGCACGAAGATCATCCGGGGTGATGGCATTGGTCGCACCTGCAGAGTTGAACCTTGAGACAGCGCAGAAGTCAGTCAACAGGCTGGATCAGATGCGCATGGGCATTACGACGTAGCGGTAGCGGGAGGACTCGTCGGCGAGGGGGCGGAGCTGGCCGGCGGACTGCTCGTCTTTTAGTTCGAAGCTGATGGGGCCATCGGCAGCGGCGGCGAGGAAATCGAGCAGGTACTGCGCGTTGAAGCCGATGGAAATGGGCTCGCCCTTGAATTCCTTTTCGATCACTTCCTTGGCTTCGCCGTATTCGGGGCTGGAGGCGGAAATTTCCAGGCCCTCTTTCGCGAGCATGAACTTCACGGCGTGCGAGCGCTGATCGGCAAGTTGCGAGACACGGCGGAGCGCATCCTGCAGCTCGCTGCGCTCGATGACGACCGTCTTATTGGCGTCGCGCGGCAACACCGCTTCGTAGTTCGGGAACTGGCCGGTGAGCTTGCGGGAAGTGAGCAGGCGGCGGCCAAACTGAAAGAACAGATGGCTCTCGTCCTGCGCGAATTCCACCTGAGCATCGTCGCCGGATTCGGCAGCGAGGCGTTGGATTTCGGTCATGGCTTTCTTGGGGACGAGCACGCGCGTCTCCGTGGAGAAGCCTTCAAACTTGTGGTCCGTCTCGACCATTGCGAGGCGGTGGCCGTCGGTGGCCACCATGGTGAGCGAGCCCGGCTTCAGCACCATCAGTGCGCCATTCAGCGTGTAGCGGGATTCTTCGAGCGAGATCGCGAACGTAGTTTTGGCGATGACATCCGCAAGCAGCTTTGCGGGGATCTTCACCAGTGCATGCGGAAACGCCGGCAGCGCGGGGAAATTATCTTTGGACATGCCGACCAGCTTGTAATTGCGGCGGTCGCTGGTGATGTGCACCCAGTGGTTTTCGAGCAGCTTGAATTTGATTTCTTCCTCGGGGAGCAGGCGAATCAGGTCGAGCAGCTTTTTAGCAGGGATGGTGCCGGCGCCCTCTTTCTTCACCTTGGCGTCGCAGGACGTGCGGATGCTGAGCTCGAGGTCAGTGGCCGTGATGGTCAGGCGGTTACCCTTGGCCTCGCAAAGAATATTCGAGAGGATGGGGATGGTGGTCTTGCGCTCGACGACGCCCTGGGTGAGATTGAGTTCCTCAAGCAGGTCGAACTTTTTTACGCTGAATTCCATCGGACCAGTTCCTTTTTCTTCCTGCGTGGCGCGGGCAGACGCGGTGGCTTCCGTCATACGATTTTTCCCCTTATCCTCACTGCGGCTACTGTACAGCTTTTTCTATTCTGAACAAATATAAGAGAACCGCCGCCGTCGCCGCAAGTGTGGAATCTGCGGATAACGCTATAAAGCCTAAGAAGAGCGGCGCTTGCTGCGAGGCCTCGCCTGTGGAAAGGCCCGCGCTATTGCGGAAAAGCCCCGGCCGGGTCCTGGCGCTGGGAGGCATGCACAAAGCGTCCACAGCGGGAAGGGAGGCCCGGTCGGGCCCCTGACCCCTAAACCTAACCAAACGAATCGAGTAGCCTGTTGATGGTCTTGTTCAAATCCTTGTCCAACTGCCGCAGGTTCTCGATCTTGTGGATCGAGTGGAGAACGGTGGTGTGGTGCTTGCCGCCGAATTGGCGGCCGATCTCCGGCAGGGAAGCGGAGGTGAGCTGTTTCACAAGGAACATGGCGACCTGGCGGGGGAAAGCGATGACCTTGGAATTGCTGCGCACTTTCAGATCCTGGGCGCGGAGGCCGAAATGTTCGCCGACGCGTTTCTGGATCTGCTCGATGGTGACCTTCTTTTCCTGGGTCTCGATGATATTTTTGAGCACCTGCTGCGCGGTCGAGAGATTAATTTCTGCGCCGGTGAGCGAGGCGAAGGCCATCAAGCGGATGAGGGCGCCTTCAAGCTCGCGGATATTCGACTTGATAGAACGGGCAATGTATTCGGCGACGTCGTCGGGAATCTGCATCCGCTCGTTGTCCGCTTTTTTCTGGAGGATGGCAATCTTGGTTTCGAGATCGGGCATCTGGATATCGGCGATTAAGCCCCATTCGAAGCGCGAGCGCAGGCGCTCCTCGATGGAAGAAATTTCCTTCGGCGGACAGTCGGAAGAAATCACGATCTGTTTCTGCTGGTCGTAGAGCGCATTGAAGGTGTGAAAGAATTCTTCCTGGGTGCGCTCGGCGCGGGCGATGAACTGGATGTCGTCCACCATGAGGACGTCCATATTGCGGAAGCGGTCGCGGAATGCCGCCTGGCGTTCGAAACGGATCGCGGCAATCACTTCGTTGGTGAATTTTTCGGCGCTGATATAGGTGAGCCGCAAAGACGGATTGCGCCGCTTGAGCGAGTGGCCGATGGCCTGCATCAGGTGCGTCTTGCCCAGACCCACTCCGCCGTAGAGGAAGAGCGGGTTGTAAGATTTCGAGGGCTGCTCGGCCACGGCGACGGCCGCGGCATGCGCAAACTGGTTGGAAGCGCCGACGATGAACGTGTCGAAGGTGTAGCGCGGGTTGAGCTGGTGGCTCGCCGATTCAAAATCGAGTTTGGCCTGCGATACGGCGGCGGCATTCGGCGCGGCGAGCTCCGGTTCTGCGCAAATGAACTCGAGCGCAAGCTGCGGCTTCCCAACTTCGGTCAGGACGGCTTGCAAAAGCTGCCCGTAGGTCTCCGTGAGCCGCTTGCAGAACAGGCGGGTGGGCACGCGAATGACCAGGCGGTCGTCCTCGGCGCGCTCCTGGCGGGTGGGACGGAACCAGGTGGCGAAGCTATGAGGATTGACGCGTCTCTCGGTGTGCAGCAGGATCTTGTCCCAGAGGTTCATTAAGAAAATCAGCCCCTAACGCAATTTCCACCGATGTGGAAATGCTGTGGAAATACCTTCCCCGGTTGAGAGGACTTTAGGTATGACTCTTCAGGTCCGCTGCCGCAGGCGCGCGCCCCGCGCTGGTGACATCAGATGAGTGCCCGCGTAACGACTCCATAAGAAACGCGAGGCGGGATTGTGCCTAATGCCGGCGTGAACAGCAAGAGAAAATTACACGAACAGGGTGCACCCTTTCCTCATTGTATTCACAGTTTTTCCACAGGCGCAAAATACGCTTGTGAGACAAATTTTTCTCCGCTTGCCGATGGACGCATCCCCGCTTCGCGAACGTTGCAGCAAGCGCGACAAAGAATAGCCCGACGAACACGGCTCAATTGCAATTTTTCTGTATGACTGAAGATTTATCAATGATCGGTGACCTCGGCGAGGGTTGCGAGGCGTGACGCGAGAGAAATTTGGATTTCAACAGAAGTGAATCATTTCGGGCCTGTGGATATTCAGCGGAAATCGGGGGATGGGTGCCAGATTTTAACCGGCCAGGCGCTAATCGAGGCGGTAGTTGAGGCGTTCGATGGAGCGGGCGCGGCCGGTGGCTTCGTCCACGTCAACGAGGACCGTGTTCATCTGCACGTCACCTTCGGCGACGGCAAATTTTGCGGGCATGGCGTCGAGAAACCGCTGCATGATGCCGGCCTTCTCCATGCCGATCACGGAATCGTGCGGGCCGGTCATGCCCACGTCGGTGATATAGGCGGTGCCGCCGGGAAGGACGTGATTGTCGGCAGTGGGGACGTGCGTATGCGTGCCGAGGACGGCGGAAACTTTTCCGTCGAGATACCAGCCCATGGCCTGTTTTTCAGAGGTAGCTTCAGCGTGCATGTCCACGAGAATCACCTTCACGTCGCTGGGAATTTTCGCGAGTTCGCCGATGGCAGTGCGAAACGGATCGTCGAGCGGAGCCATGAAGGTTCGGCCCTGGAGATTCAACACGGCGTATGGGATGTCTTTTTTGGTGCGGCTGACGTAGAGGCCTTTGCCGGGCGAGCCGTTGGGAAAATTCGCAGGGCGCAGCAGGCGCGGCTCATGGGGGAAAAAATCGATGATCTCTTTGCGGTCCCAGATGTGATTGCCGCCGGTGAGGACTTCGATGCCGCAGGCAAAAAGCTCCTCGGCGAGACGCGGAGTGATGCCGAATCCGGAGGCGGAGTTTTCGCCGTTGGCGATGCAGAGATCGATCTCGCGCTGCGCCAGGATGTCCGCGAGGCGGTCATGAACAATCTTGCGGCCGGGCGAGCCGACGATGTCGCCTACAAAAAGGATTTTCATTCAGGAGTTTTCCAGTCTCAAGCCGCTAGTGTCCAGCGGCTAGAAGGAGCGGTCCACTTCGCCGTGCGTGCTAGGCCCTGAACCCCACGAATAAGTGGGTGCCCTGCGCCTGCTTTAAGGCTATCGCGAGCCGGCAAGCCGTCTCGGGACTGCACAAGGGCAGGACGACGCGGGCTCCCGGGGATCCAGTGTTGGTTCAAATAGGCTTTCGCAACGACACCTGCGTCGCAGGCCAACTCCGGAAAACATTGTAGCAGGAATCATCGGCGCAACGATTTCAGGTAGGTGACGATCTGCCAGCGGCGTTCGATGGGCAGGCCGGACCAGGCAGGCATGCCGCGCCAAAGATTTCCGTTGCGCAGGAACCAGACGAGCTCGCCGGGCGTCGCGTTTTGCACTCCCGGCGAGCGGAGATTTACGGCGTGGCCACTCCCGCGCGCGTCATTGGCGTGGCATTCGGCGCAATGCCGGAGATAGAGCTTTTTGCCGGCGGCGATGGCTTCGGGTTGTCCTTCGTAGGGGTTTTGCCAATCGCGCGTCTCGGGCGGCGCCTGCGCGATGGCGCTCATCACGCCACGATCGTCGCCGAATTTCTTTTCGTGAGCGGCACCGCGCACGGCAAACATGGCCGAGGCCAGCATTAGTGCGAGAGGGATCGATAGCCGCTTCATCGGAACCAGCTCCTCACTTTGTGGCCGAAGCCGGAAATTTCATACGTCAGGCCCCAACGCAGGAGGAAGCGGTGACTTGTATCGGTGAGCCCCCAGCCGGGTGAGAGCCGCAGCGTCACGCCGCTGGGCATCTGCCAGGCAAGGACGGGCGCAATGTAATGGGAAGTTCCTGAGAGCGTGGCGGAGTCCGTGGTGCCCAGCCCGCCGTACATCTCGACTCCCGCCACGAAATTTTCACGGCAGAAATTACAGGGCGAGGACGTCGCAGCCAAACGCAGCGGGCGGCTGGCTGCAACCGCGTAGCCGAACTCCCAGGGCTGGTGGCCTAGATTTTTTTCGGCGATGAAATTTTCAGAGATGTTCCAACCTTTGGCGTCGCTCGAGAGGATCAGCTTGGTTTCGATTTCGTGCTTGTGCTCGCGGCTCGCGACTGCATTGCGCACGGCATGATCGGCCTGGCTGTCGGAGCCGACCACCTCGAGCATCGTCTTGTCCGCGCCGCTGATGTCCTCGTATTCGACGTATAGGACGGGATTGATCCAGTGCTCCTTCATTAGCGGGCGGAATCGATTTTCCCATCGCCACCCGGTGAAGAGAGCACCGTCGTTGAAGATGTGCTGGCTGTCGAGGTACAGCTCAGTGGTCCACCATCCCTTCGCGCCATATTCGAACTCGATCCAAGGGGCGATGAAATCATTGCCGGCGCGCTGCGTGGCGTAGTTGGAGCTGAGCTCGATCTCGAGAGTGCCGGGCTCCTCGAGGTGATGCGAGTAGGTGATGAAGTAGGGCGTGTCCTGCGCCGAGGCGGGCGGCGCGAAGGTCGCGCAGACGGTAAGCAGAAACGCCAACGCGAAAGGAATGCGTACCGCGATCAGAAGTTTTCCCCCATCGAGACGATCGGCGCGGGCACCAAAAACAACGAGCAAGAGTCAGCGAACCGTCCAAGTTCAGTTGAAACTTACTTACAACTAGCATAGGGTAGATTAGTTGCAAACGAGTTGCAACTAGAAATCGGCGAATGGGCGTCCAGCTCCACTGGACGGTTCCTGGCGGGCCTTCAATTGTCAGATTCCACCACGAAAGGAGGGGCTTGTCGGGCGCGGAGGATGAGGATTAAGATTCCCGCATCGGGGCGCCGGGGACACCTGGGCCCTCCATCGCCCGCGAAGGAGAGAAACGATGCGAAAGATCCTGTGGCTGACAATCCTGTGCTGTGTTCTGAGCGGAACCGCCATGGCGCAATACGACAATGCCCCAGCGCCGGCGGCCGCCTCCCAAGCGACGAAACCAGACTTTTCCATGACCGCTTCGTATATCGAGGCGTGCAGTTGCGACATGTTCTGTCCCTGCTACTTCAACTCTCACTCCACCATGCACGGCGACAAGCAATACTGCCGGGCCAATCTGGTGCTGAAGGTGGATACGGGCTACTACAAAACCACGAAGCTTGATGGCGCAAAAGTGTGGGTGTCAACCGATCTTGGCAGCAACTGGAGTACGGGAAAAGATTCCTGGGTGGTGATGACATTTGATCCCAGCGATACCCCGGAGCAGAAAGCAGCCCTCAGCGACATTCTCGGACAGCTATATCCCTTAAAGTGGGAGAAGGCGGCCACCGATACGGTGGCCTTTTCTTGGAATGTGGATGAGGCAACCGGCGTGGCTCACGCCAAAATGAGCAACGGAAAAGGGGAGGTCATCCTGGAGCGCGTCAGCGGGACGAACCCGAAGCAAGAGATCGTGATTCCCAACCTGCAGTATTGGAAGGCGCAATCGAACAACGGTTTCCGCATGTGGAAGACGCAGGTGGAAAAATATTCCGGACAAGACCACGATTTCGAATATAAGGGTACGAATGGTTTCTTGATCACCATCACGTTCTCCGGTCAGGCAAGCCCCCACCCGGCAGATTAATTGCCATCACCGGCGAAAACTGGCCGACCGACATCGAAACGCGTAAGGAATGAGAGAGGCCGATCGAAAAATCGGCCTCTCCTATGTAGAGGACTAGAAGTGGAAGCCTAGTTCGGCGGTGTAGGCGCGCGGCGTGACGAAGTGCGTGCCGCTAAACGTGGAGAGGAAGTTGTACAGAGCCGTCTTATTGGTGAAATTGATTGCCGTCAATCGCAGGCTCCACTTGTAACGATCCCCACGGAACAGATTGTCATCACCAATGCTGGCGTCAAAGAGATTGCGTGGCCGAATGCGTTGCGGGTTGTGGTCGTCATTTTGCGTTCCAGGCCCCGGGATCTTAATCCGCGTGGAGCCGAACTGCGAGGCCTGGCAAAAAACCAGCGGCGAAGACAAAGTCGGAAATGTGTTCCCACAGAAGAAGCCCGCCTGCAACTGTTGATCAGCCCTCAGGCCGGTCAAGTCGACCACCTGAGTCCCATTCGAAGTGACGACTGATCCTGAACAACTCTCGCCGCCAAAGCACGGCACGGCCCCCGCAACGAGGCCGCTGTCATAGCGCCAGTTGAACGCGAGCCACGGCCAGTTCCGACGTGGTTGATATTGCACATGCGTGGTCTGGTTAAATGACTGGTCATGATCGATGCGGAAGGGATTGCCGCCCGCGCCGAGGTTGGTGCCCAGGCCGCCGACTTGCGGAGGGAAGAACCGCGCGTTGACGTGGCCCATGACGGCAAATGCCGTCAATCCGTGGTAGTTGGGCACACTGACGCGAATGGATGCGCCATCAATCTTCGAGTTGTGCCAGGCAATGGGGAAAAATATCGGCGTGTTGAGCAGGTCGCTGAAGTCATAGCCGTTGTGGGTGTATTTCCACAAGTAATCGGCATCGACGACGAGGAATTTCCCAAACGCCTGTTGAAAGCCGGCGTGGAATTCGTTGCGCTGGCCGGCACGTATCGGCGCCTGCGAGTTCGGACCAAAAAGTGCGCTGATTACCGGATTCACGCCTGTCACGCTGGCCAGGATCAGATTCTCATTGAACGGCGTTTCCATGATGCGCGCGTAGGAGGCACGAAGCACCGTGTTGGTCTTCTTGATGTTGTACGCAACGCCGGCGCGAGGTTGCGCTTGCACATCATGGGAAATGCCGCGGTAGATATCGCCGCGAATCCCGATGCTGAAGGACCAGTTGCCCTTCGTGATGGTGTCCTGTATGTAAAGCGCAACTTCACGAATGTCTGCGTGGCCACGGAAGGGAAACAAGTCGTTTTCCGGGTTGGTGCATCCGCTGCTGGGGGCCGGGGTAGGTCTGCTCAGGTCAATGCATGCTAGGGCCGTGGAGAATGGCACCGCAACGTTGGGATTCGCGGCTGTATTTGGCTGAAAATTCGGATTCGCCGCCGTGCATTGCGTCGGATCCGTGAGGGCGGGGTCGCCGACGGGGAAAAAGTCGGTAAATGTGCCGACCTGCGCGTTGCCGAACGTAACCGGCTGGATGCAGGGAGAGTTGACGCTCGGATCCGTAATCCCAAAGTCGAAATTCTCGGTCAACAGCGTGTGTTCAAACGTGACGCCCGCCTTCACGTTGTGGATGCCCTTCACATAGGACAGATCTGATCGAAGGCCGAGATTCGTAAGTTTTCGCCGCTGCGCGAGGGTCTCTGGTAGATCCGCAAAAGGATTCGCGCTCGGATAGTAGTTGAAACTGTCGTGCCGGGCGAACGCACCGACGGTCAGCAATGTGGTTCCGCTGAAAAGATGCGTCCAGCTGGGCGCCACATTGTAGGTTTGAATCTGCGCGCGCTGATCCTGATTCGTGGCCGCCGAGTCGAACGAATTCGGCTGCTGGAACCAGGAACGCGTGTAACCGGTATTCAGATGCAAGGTGTCGGCGTTCGTTAATTGAAAGTCCACGCGGTCAAACAAATTCTCCTCGTTGCCCTTCGAGTGAACCACTTGAAATTCCGGGGGATCGAGGAATCTACCGGTGTTAAGGCCGTTCACGGCGATGAAGTTTCCCCACTTCTGGCCTCCATAAGCGAGGTCAAAGCCCGCGGTGGAAGAGCCAAACGACCCGTAGGAGGCGGTCACGCTGCCATGGGGTGTCGTGACACCTTGGCCGGATCGCGTAGTGACTTTGATCACTAGGCTCGTCTTGTCGCCATATTCGGCCGGCGGCGCTCCGGAAATCACTTCCAGCGACTGAATCGAGTCGGCAGGAATCTGGTTGGAGAAGACTTTGCTTTGTTGGTCCGTAATGGGCTGCCCGTCCACGGAGAACGAATTTTCCGCGTGGTCGCCCAATCCATGGAACAGGCCGTTCGAATCCGCCACCACTCCCGGTGACGCGAGCGTGACGAGGGAGCTGACCGACGACGATTGGCTTTCCAACGGAAGCTTGTCAAAGAGAGCGCGATCCACGTCCGTATGAAATGTCGAATCGGTCTCCAGCAGGTCATTACCCGCCTCAACCGTTACTGTGCTGGACGTCCCTGCGATGCTCAAGCTGACCTTCACGGTCACTGGCACACCGGATCGGACATCAACATCCTGCGCGTAGGGTGCAAATCCCGTGGCGCTTATGGACATGTGATAGGGATTGAACGGGACGTTAGAAAAACTGAAATTGCCGGAGCCGTCTGTGGTTGTCGTGCGGTCGAAACGACTGACCGGATTGTGAATCTCGACGGTGGCGTTCGCCACGACCCCTGCGGAAGGATCCACTACCGTCCCCGTAATCGTTCCGGAGTTGGACTGCGCCTTCGCAATCCCCCGCACTGCCAGCAGACACACTAGAACAACGAACATTCCAAAGAATGAATCACGAACTCGCATTGTTCCTCCTCGCGCGATGTTGGAAAGAAAAGAATTGAATGAGTGCGCCCCATGTTCCGGAAGGATCACGGCGCAGTTGAATTGGCGATGTAGAGAGGAGGACTAAGCGGGAGGCGCGCGCGAAGAGACTTGATGCGAAATAAGCTCGAGATGGGGGTCAACAGGCCGAGTCTGAATCAGCCGGACGACTTCATCCGGCGCCGGCAGCCCCGTGCCATGTGAGAGGTCAACAGTTACAGAGTGGGCTACATGGCAAACGCGGCAGTGCTGGTCTTCGAAGGATCGGTTGTGCCAGTGACCTGCGGCCTGCCATGCGAAAGACACCACCACAAGGGCCAGAATGGTGGCCAAAACCCTGCGCGTGATGAGCAGCCGATTTAGCAAATCCGTAAAGCCCCCGTACCAATGTTACCTAGACGCAGAAAGTGGCGCAATAGTGGCATCGAATTTATGCCCGTATCGTTCAACAGCATAGCTCACACCTGCAGGACGTCGCCATCGCGCGCAACCAATTCGTACAGTACAGGATTGACGAAGAAGCCGAGAAAAAGCCGCGAGAGCAAGCCGGCAACGATCACGATAGCGAAGGGCTTCTGCGTATCAGAGCCGATGCCCGTGGAGAGCGCCGCGGGCAGAAGGCCGAGGCAGGCCACCAGCGCCGTCATCATGATAGGACGCAGGCGCAGCAGCGAAGCTTCGCGCGTGGCCGTGCGAATTTCCTTACCTTCGAGGCGCAGCTTGTTGATGTAGGAAACCAGAATCACCGCCGTCTCGACCGAAACTCCCATCAGCGCGAGCAGGCCGAGGACGGAAGAGACGCTGAACGCGGTGTGCGTCAGCTTCAGCGCGATCAGCGCGCCCACCGGTTCGGTCATCACCACGCCGAGCGCGATGGTCACCGGGAATTTGAAATTGCCATACAACGCGAAGAGAATCAGAAAGATCAACAGCACCGCGAGCGGCCCAATGATAAGCATCTGCCGTTTGGCTTCAATGAATTCGCTGTACTCGCCTCCCCAGGCGAGCCGGTACCCGGGCGCCAGCGACTTTTCGACGTCGGCAATCGCTCGCTGGCCGTCTTCGACGGCGCGCTGGAGGTCGCGGCCTTCGATGCTGTACTGCACGCCGATGTAGCGGGAATTATTTTCGCGATATATGAACGACGCTCCATTGCCTTCCCGGATGTCCGCGAGCTGCGACAGCGGAATCTGCTGGCCTGTGGGCGTTCCGACGAGCAGATTCGCAATCTCCTGCGCGCTTTCGCGGAATTCGGGCTTCATGCGCACGACCAAGTCGAATAGTTTCTCGCCTTGAATCACCTGCGTAGCCGCCTGTCCACCGACCGCCGCTTGCACGATGCCCTCCACGTCCGCCACATTCACTCCATAGCGCGCGATTTTCTCGCGGTTCACCTCCACCAGCAGGCTGGGCTGGCCCAACTCACGCACCACCGTCAATTCCGTGAAGCCGGGCACCTTCGACAAGCGCCGCTTGATTTCGAGAGCTTTGTCCTGCAGGACGTTCAAGTCCCCGCCGTAGATTTTCACGGCCAGCGCGCTCTTCAGTCCCGTGAGCGCTTCGTCCACGGCGTCTTCGGCCGGTTGCGTGTAGTTAAAAATGACACCGGGAAACGCCGTGAGTTGCTGCTGGACATCGGCGATCAATTCAGGCTTGCTGTGGAGCGGGCCGGATGCCCATGAGCGGTCTCTGTAGGGCTTCAGGCCGACATAGAACTCATCGTTGAAAAACCCGGTTGGGTCGGTGCCGTCATCAGGACGTCCGAGTTCAGAGCCAACTTCGGTGACCATCGGGTACTTCATCAGAAGATTGCGGACCTGCGGACTGAACTTGGCAGCCTCCTCATAAGAAATCGTGTAAGGCAGCGTCGCTCGAATCCAAAGAGCGCCTTCATCGAGATGCGGCATGAATTCGCCGCCGATGAATGGGACCAGGAGCAGAGTCGCAGCGAATATCGCTGTGGCAACGAGCATCGTGATTTTGGGATGGTCGAGGCACCATGTGAGTTCTCCCGCGTATTTTCCCTTCACCCACTCAAACGGTTTGTTCACCCGCTCGCGCACACCCATCTTGAACAAATAGGAGCACATCACCGGGACGAAGGTGAGCGTGAGAATCAGCGCGCCGACCAGGGCCACAGACATAGTGTCCGCCATCGGATGAAACAGTTTTCCCGAAGGCCCGCTGAGCGCGTAGATGGGAATGTAGCCCGCGATGATGACGGCGACGGAATAAAAAATCGGGCGGTCCACATCTTTTGCCGCCGAAAGAATTACTTCATGCAGGTTGTACTGCTGTCCTTCGCGGAGGCCAAGTTCGCGGTAGACGTTTTCGACCATCACGAGCGTGCCGTCAATGATAATCCCGAAATCAATCGCGCCGATCGACAGCAGGTTCGCCGCCACGTCGTGCGCGTGGAGAAAAATAAAAGAGAAGAGCAGCGCCAGCGGAATCGTCATGGCCACAATCACGGCCGCGCGGAAGCTCACCAGAAAAAAAATCAGCACGATCAGGACCAGCACCATGCCTCGTAACAGATTCGCTTCCACCGTGTCGGTGGTCAGGTGCACCAGGTCGCTGCGGTCATAGAACGGCCGCACTTTTACATCCTGTGGCAGGATGTGCTCGTTCAACTCCTTGGTCTTTGCTTCGACGCCCTGCAGGACTGTCTGCGTCTGCTCGCCCCGGCGCATCAGGATGACGCCCTCGACCGAGTCGTCGTTCTTGTTGAAGCCGAATTGGCCAAGGCGCGGGGCGTGGCCGATGGTGACTTCCCCGACATCGCGGACACGGACCGGCACGCCGTTCTGCGAACCGATGATTACGCTGCCGATATCAGCGGTATCCTTGACCAAGCCGAGGCCGCGGACGTAATAGAATTGCCCGCCCTGCGAGTAGAAGCCCCCGCCGGTGTTCGCGTTGTTGACACTGAGCTGCTGTACAACCTGCGGAACAGTAATGTGATAGCCATAGAGCCGCGCGGGATCGAGCAGCACTTGATACTGCATCACCGTCCCGCCGAATCCGGAATCATCCGCCACGCCCTGCACCTGCTTGTACTGCCGCGCAATCACCCAGTCTTCAAATGTTTTCAGTTCCTGCGGCGAGCGGTCGGGGCTCTCGAGCACGTAGCGGTACACCAGGCCTGAGGGACTGAAGAGAGGCGCCATCGAGGGCTGCACGCCGGACGGCAAATTTGATTGCACGTCGCTGAGCCGCTCAAACACCACCTGGCGGGCGAAGTAGTCGTCCGTGCCTTCATCGAATGTCAACCGGACGTCGGAGAGGCCATAGAGCGAGATGGAGCGCTGCACCTCCATTTTGGGAACGCCGTTCATTTCCACTTCAATCGGCAGCGTGACCAGCCGCTCGATTTCTTCCGCCGCGTGCCCGGGCCACTGTGTGATTAGTTCCACCATCGGCGGCGACAAATCCGGGTACGCGTCGACAGGCATTCGCTGAAACGCCACCGCGCCACCGAAGGCGATAAATGCGGTCAGCATCAGGATTAGAAACCGCTGGTTAAGCGCGAATTGGACGATACGATGAATCATATTCTTTAGGACACGGCCTCAAATGCGCCGCGCCCTGCCGATCTTGGCCGATACGTTAACGCTGGAGGGAATTGGCAAATTGCAGGAACAGGCTGCCGTCGCCCGCCACTTTTTCTCCCGGCGAAAGTCCTTTCAGGATTTGGGTCTGGCCCGCTTGGCTCTCTCCGATTTCCACGCTGCGCCGCCCGAATTGATTGGAGCCGGTAGCCACATAGACGAACGGTTGGTTTTGGTCGTCGCGCAGGATAGCGGCATCTGGCACGGCAATCGCATTCTGAATCACGCCCGCAACAACCGTTGCGACGCAGTACATATCCTTCTTCAATTTTTCGCCGGGGTTTTCGATTTCCAGTCGCGCCTGGAGCGTGCGCGTATTCGGGTCCAGCGCGGGTGAGAGGAACGAAATCTTCCCGTGAAATGTGTCCGGGTAGGAATCCGTCTGCACCGAGACGGGATCACCGGTTTTCACGTACGCCAGATCCTTCTGATAGACGTTCACAAGCACCCACACCGAGCTCATATCAGAAAGCGTGAATGCCTGCGTCGCGCCCGCTTGCAGCAACTGGCCGGGCGAGACCAGCCGCTCCACCACCTGACCGCCGATCGGAGACAGCAACGGAATTTCGGGAGTCGTCGGTAACTTGTCCAGTTCTTCGGGCTTCGGCACGCCGAGGATTTTCAAGGCTTGCTCGGT
>Ga0307473_10000117_pt1 | contig 15028 bp, 12 predicted proteins | sample atmos_gasesAM5C__FD_203744 | JGI IMG/M metagenome (GOLD analysis project Ga0307473, IMG submission 203744) | Hardwood forest soil microbial communities from Morgan-Monroe State Forest, Indiana, United States - atmos_gasesAM5C_515 | ecosystem: Environmental > Terrestrial > Soil > Temperate...
GTATTTCGAGATCACTTGTATCACTCACCGCAAGAATCCAGTGTTCGTCACCATGATCAGCCAGTTCCCACCTTCCGAATCCAGCAAGATACGAACTGTGGGCAGTGAGGGAAACGCGATTTCTTATCTACGTGGACGCGGCTTCGAATGTCTAAAGGACGTCGGCTACAACGAATCGAGTGGGGGTTGGGGCTTTGCTGCATTCAGGTGAGCGATCCGAAAGAAGGCGAAGTAGATGCAATCTTGGAAGTGTGCACAAGTTCGCCGACTGTCCGAAGCAAAATGATCGTTGTCGTGGACGACGACATCGACCCCAGAGACACCGAGTCTATCTTATGGGCGATCACCTATCGTTTGCAGCCTCACAGGGACATGAGAGTCAAAGGGATGGGCTTGGTTTCTGCGGACTGGTCCGCCTTTCCGCCGGGCACCGGCGATCCCGGCGGTTTCCAGAGTGGCGAGCCGGAGATGAAGGTATCCGTCATGGTCATGAATGCGACGCGAAAGTGGGCCTATCCTCCCGTGTCGTTGCCGCCCAAAGATATCATGGAGGGTGTCATTCCAATCTGGCGAGAGCTGGGGTTGCCAGCGCTGCAACTTCGCACCCCCTGGTACGGCTATGATCTCGGGTGGTGGTCTGACGCTAAAAAAGAGGCAGGGATGCTTGCCCTACAAGGCCGACACTACAAGACGGGCAAAAAGATGGAGCGGGAGCGCGTCGCTGCGCCCGGGCGTGATTCAAAAACATAGAAGGCTTGGGCCGCAGACTTGAAACCGGAAGAACAACCGGACTTATTGATCTTTGCACAGAATGTCGGACGGGTGGTCGGGAGAGTTCTGGCAGTGGATTTGGGGTCACCCATTAGCAGGTCTTGAGTTAGGTAGTTGAAGCAAAAAATTGGGGTCAGTTTTCAGAAGAGTAAAAAAGCGCATCGCTTAACTTTTGAAAACTGCTTGTCGTCACTTCGTTGAATCCATGACATTTAGAAAATATCCGCGCTGTCAATTGCCCCATTGAAATAGTGAACCAAAGCAGTCCCGTGTCTACTGAACGCCGATCATGCTTTATAAAGCAAATACGGAGGCCGTTTTTTCGGATCGGATACGACTGACGCAGAAAATTCTCCCTGGAGTGCTTGACAGCACCGTCCCGTTTAGAGATATCCCCTTGGTGATTCCAAAGTCTTGGAGATCCCTGATGTGGCGGTAAAGCGCTTGGTAGAACCGACTGCCGGCTGATTATTATTTAAGGGAGGACACAGAGGATCATCGACATCGCGCTCGCCAAAAAATGCTTCATAATCACGATATTGACGAGGCTGGCTGTCATTGGCTCCACTGCGCCGACGCCTACGGGAGCCCCATCTCGCGCATCACGGAATGCGCGCGAGAAAAGACCAAAGTGCAACAGTCCAAAGTCACCGGCAGCCAAGAGTCTCTGGGACGGGGTGTATCCACGGACGGCGCGGGGCTTCGTCACTTTAGCGAGTCGCTCAAAGAAAGCGAATGAGCGCTCCCAGTTCAATTTGTCAGCGCTTCCCCAGAGATAAGCATACACCATTGGAAACTCCTCTGAGGATTGTCGATAAAGCGGACAATCCTTCAAACTTTGGGTTAACCAATGCCTTCTCGATCGGACCCCTAGGCCACTCTTTCTGCGGGATCATTTCCATGTTGAAGATTGCCGGGCGAGGCTCTATTCCGATGACTGCGACTTTAGGGAGCAAGGGCTGCTTAAATCCCCATTTACTTATATTCGGCCATTTGAAATCCGAGGCTAGGAGCTCTTTTTCATCGACAAACGTTAGCCACTCCAGGCTAGTATTGAGTAGGTCCGGCGTATAAGTACCCGCCTGAGATTCCGTTATTACCCGTTCGACGAGAGCATTCGCTGACCCATCGACGACTTCAAGCTTGAGTCCGTACCGTTTTAAGAACGGTGCGAAGATTTGCAACGCGACTTCTCCCGTCGTACTCCAAAAGGTCAGTTGTCCCCCTTTTTTTGCAGCTTCAATAAGTTCTTTGGTGGGCTCCTGTGCGAGAACTTTGGCGGGCGGGAGTAAAAGGTAGAAGGCGATCGCCGGGACTGAGAATGCGCATCGCCAGAATCCTTTCCTAAGAGCGGCAAGGCTAAAAGACGCCACAGCTATCTCCAATCTAGTCCAGGTGAAAATAATCAGCGACATTACTGACGAGTATCTTAGTTTTCTCGTCCTCCGGCACACCGGAAAACATGTCTTCGATCACGCGGCGAGAATTGGGCCAATCGCCCGCGGAGTGAGGAAAATCGCTACCCCACATGATCCTGTCGATACCGACGTCGTAGCGCAGACGCAAGCCTATCGGGTCATAGATAAAGCCCCAGAGACAATGCTCCCGAATATATTCACTCGGTTGTTTCTTTAGCGGCTCGATCGCAAAGTAACGCTCCATCCAGTAACGGCTGCGCTTGTAGGTGTCATCAAGCTGCTCGTAGAAATAGGGCAACCACCCGATTTGGGTCTCGGCCCAGTAAATCCGCAGCTTCGGAATGCGATCGAAGACGCCAGAGAGCACCAGCTGCACGGCATTCAGACCGCTGGTGCCGCCAAAGCGGGTCAGGACGCGGATCGGCTCGCCTCCGAAGGCGACTTCTCCGGGATCTTTTTTATATTTGAAAAACGGTCCTTCAGTTCGTTGTAATCCGACATGAACGGTAATCGGCATATTGAGATCGAGAGCCGCTCTATAGAAGCGATCGTCATCCGGCGTCGGAAACAATTTCCCGCTCGGAAACGTGTTCAACAACACTCCTTTGATGTTCGCCTCGGCGCAGTATTCCATCTCCTCGATTGCGGCGTCCACCGATACGCTGGGAATCACACCCATCGCAACGAGTCGCTCCCGATTTACGGCGCAATACTCTTCGGCCAAGAATTCGTTGTAGGCATGCAACACGGCTCGATAGGCATCGTCGTTCTTAATGCCGCGCCAGAAACTCAAGTTCCCGGCTGACGTATAGAGAATTTCGCCGTCGATCCCATCGCGCTCTTGCTCTTGCAGACGCTGTTCGGGACTGCCGGAGCCGGCAGAGGTCGCGTAATTCAAGCCCGTTAGTTGATGTTCTTCGTACGGTCTGCCAGCCACGGCTAGCCCCAGAACGTACACAGAGCGATTCTCTACGACGATGCCGTCACCACCATTCGGCAGCTTGATCAGCCGCGGCGCGCGATCGCGAAATTTTTCCGGCACACGAGCCGTCCACCGTTGGGGTGAAATTTCAAGATGAGAATCTGCGGAAAAAATAGGATATGTAGTTGCCATGACTAACCTCCCTGTAATGGCGCCAATGCTCGGAGATCTCGATCATCAAAATCTAATCGCGAGCCTTACTCTTCGTCCACTCCCTTCACTGGCACCCGCCCCTCCTTCATCTTCTCGCCGGTCTCATAGTGGCGACCCTCGACCGCAAGCCTGCCGGCCTCGAGGTTCGTTTCCGACCACCAGCCTAACTCATAACCGTACCACGGTGTGCGCAAATTTAGCGGAGGTAGTTCCAGTTTCCCCCACAACGTAAGGGCCTCTTCCATGATTTCCTTTCGCGGCAGCGACACCGGCGGATACGGCCACGGTCTTGTTGCATCGATCAGCAGTCTTGTCGATTGGATTTCGGAACTTCCCGCATGAACCCCGCCGGGATTTCCAGTGCCGGGAGGAAAGGCGGACCAATCAGCGGATTGGAGGCGGGTCGGTTTGATCCTGACATCACGATGAGGCTGCATGCGAAACGTCATCGCCCAGAAAATTCCATCGGCGTCTCTTGGGTCGATGTCGTCGTCAACGACGATGATCATTTTGCTGCCTACCGTAGGGGACTCATGGCATGCATCGAGAATTTCCGTAGCTTGCCCCGATTTTGGATTACTAACTTGAATACAGCACAGACCCCAGCTACCGGTAGATTCGTGGAACGCAACCTTTGTCACGTTATCGAAGCCGCGGCTACGCAAGAACGAAAGGACGTTGCCCTCGGCGCCTGTGCCGCGAATTTTGCTGGATTCCGACGGCGGAAACTGGCTGAGCATGGCCACATAAATCGGGTTCTTTCGATGGGTGATGCAGGTAATCTCCATGAACGGGTTCAGTTGCTGTGGATCCATGTAACCGGTGAACTCGCCAAAAGGCGCTTCGGGTTCCATCAATTCGGTGTTGATGAAGCCTTCGATGACGATCTCCGCGTAGGCCGGCACGACGAGATCGACAGTCTTGGCCTTGACCACGGGGACCGGCTCGCGGGCCAAACCTCCTGCCACGGCATATTCGTCAACTCCATAAGGAATCTTCACCACCGAAGCGTAAGAAACGCTGGGCGGCGCGCCGATTATCACCGCGGCCGGCATCGGTTTGCCGATCTTTTGCCATTTGCGCCAGTGCTGCGAAATATGTTGTTGGCCGCCGGCGTTCATGCCGAGCCGCGTGCGCGCCTTTACCATGCCGCGGTAATTGCCGATATTGCGCACCCCGGTTTCGGGATCATAGGTGATAAAATGGCTGGCGCTGGTATAGGGCGCAGCGTCGAACCCAGGAGTTGAAATCGGTATAGGAAACGTTTCCAGGCCTTGTCCCGGCTTGTTGAGATCGTCTCCGATCTGCACGACTTCTTGCACCGGCGCAGCTTGCACAAAGACAGGTTCAATTGGATTGTTTCGCGCCTCCGTCCATCGCTGGCTGATCTTATCGGGGTCACATTGGAGCCCAAGGCCATAGATCTGCCTCGAACCGGCGAGACACGCTACAACAACCGGGATGTCATACCGCCTTCCCGAAACGTCCGTCACTTTTGTAAACAAGAAAGCCTTGCGCTCTGATTCCGGAAGCCCGCGAAACTGCAGACGGACAAGAGGATGTAGTTCGGTGTCTTTGTTGATTTCCTGATTTACTCGCACCAGCAGATTCGCCTGCTCGAGAGCAGCAATCAGATCGCGGATATCCTTATAATAGGCCATGCTTGAACCCCCTTGTGTTGAGTTTCTCTTACCGTATTGATTTCTCTTAATTAAATATGGGCCGTAACGATTCGTTCTCTCTCAAAGCTCAGTTCTCTTCCCGGTAAAGTCGTACAGCTTTCAATAATGGCCGATCGCTTGCTGAAAACAGGATCGCCGGCAATGTAGACGACTCGTTTCGGAACCGGTGCCAATACCAGGCTGGTACGCGGAAGCAGTCACGCTCGCTCCAAACCAGGGTTTCTTCATTCCTCCTATCTTGGCCAATGCGGGTCACGCCGCTTCCTTGTACTACGTAGTAGATGGTACTACACGTGTGCCGGTGGCTGTGCGTTTCTTCCCCCGGACGCAACATCTGAATTCGACAACCGATGGTCGTGGTGGTGGGGCCACCGGTCAAGGGGTCGGTATAATCCAGGACCACACCGTCGAAAGGGTCGCCTTCTTCAGCAGCCGCCAGCTCTTCGAGCATGTTCAGCGTGTCTTTCCAACGGAACCTTACAGGGAAAGGACCCAAGCCCTCCAACGCTGCGTTAGAGCGGAGAGCTCCCATTCGTTTCAAGTGGTAACCGTCCGGTTTGGTAATGGGCTCCGATCTGCCTTCGGGATACTTCTCGTTAAACCATGCGTTCAAGTATTGAGTGAGCGGGCTGTCCATAGCTGTGAACCATATGGCCGGCTCGCTGCTCGTATTTGTGGAACCGTGCCACGTCCAGTTGGGCTGAGTCAAAAGATCGCCGGGCTCCATGAATTGCTGCTCACCCTCAGCAGTTGTGTAGAGACCACTGCCCTGAATCATGAAATATACTGACGATGCGGTGTGCCGGTGCGATTCCGTCACTTCTCCCGGGTTAAGTTGTTGCAGCATCGCCGCGAAGGTTCGCGTAGCTCCGAGCGGGAAGCCCGGGGAAGGATTCACCATGTGAATGGTGCGCATTTTCATGGTGTCATCGATCGGGATCAGATTCCCGGCTTCCAAAATATTTGGCAATATATCTTTCCATCGCCAAACCCACGGCTGGATATCCTCTCGCAGCGCAGATTGGCGTTGCCACGCCCCTCTCAAAGAAGCCTTTTTGACCCTGGCATTGAGCGCATCTATTTTTTGCTGAACGTCGTGAGCCTCTACTTTTGCCATGGTATCGTCCTTTCTCGGCTACTGCTGGTCGTCGTCCTCGAGAATCGAAATTCTTCGACCGAGATTCTCCTATACCCACGGGTTCCTCGTTGTCAATATTAATAAATCGTCGGATCGGAGCTACCTTCTCATCAATCGAGTGCAGATGAAAGGCATGTAAACACTGGCCGCCTATAAGGTTCGCTAAGGAATGAGGAGTGAAGGTCACTTTTTACTCCGTCCGGAGCGTCGAGATGCCGTTTGTAAAAGGTTGGTCACATTCCGGGTTACAAAACTCGAACCCTCTGAGCTCGGAAGTCCAAACTGCGAAGGCCAAGTTTGACAATCTTGGCGCATGCGAGTTATACGCAGCGCGAGGAGCCGTATAAATTATCGGCTATGGGAGCGGATTTATGAACCGACCAAGGTGGATTAAAACGTTCCTTTTAGTGATGCTGCTCCTTTCGCAGAGCATTGGGGCTGCGGAGCGCGTGCGCGTCCATGCGCCGGCAAGGACTTTCGTTCAGTTTCCTTTCTGGATCGGCATCGACAAAAAATTTTACGAGGCGCAAGGACTTCAGATAGAGCCGATCGTTATGGCAACGCCGATCGCAATCGCGGCGCTTTCTAAAGGCGAAATCGATTTTCTTACCACCGGAGACAGCGCGGGAAACGCCATTATCAGAGGTTTTAAGTTCAAGATCATCTATGTCTACGGCGCGCATAACCTTTTCTCGCTCATGGCGACACCGGATATTAAAAGAGCGGAAGACCTCAAAGGAAAGAAGGTCGGAGTGACGTCTTATGGCGGCACTTCATTTTTCTCCGCGCAGATGGCGCTTGAATCGCTAGGTTTGGAGATTGGCCGCGATGTCACGATTGTTCAGGTGGGCGGCGGCACGGCGCGAATACTCGCCATGGAGACGCGGGCGATCAGCGCCGCGCCGCTCACTCCGCCGGATACGGAAATCGTCAAGGAGCGATTCGGCGGATGGCCGATCGTGAGCAATGAAAGTGAAATCTTCTCTTCTTTGCCTACGGCATCCGGCCTCACGACGAGTGAAAGCTTGCTCCAGAGTAAACCCGACGTTGTCAAAAAAATGGTGCAGGCAACGATGACAAGCGTTCGCTATGTGAATAATGAAAGAAATGAAGAGGAGCTGGTGCGGTACATTCAAAGTACCTGGAAAGTCTCACGGGCCGCGGCGCTTGGAAGTTTAAGATCGGTTCGCAAGCTTTTCGACCCGAGGGGAATTCCGTCGGATGCTGACCTCAAAGAGATTCTTCGGCTTCAGCGCGCCCGCTATGGGATTAAACGCGAGATCAAACCGGATGAGCTGTTCGACTTCACTGTACTTCGGAACCTTCAGGCCAAGTGAAGTGTCATATAAGAGTTCTGATCTCAAACCGCCGGAGGTAGGATGACGCGAGCCTGGGTTTTGTTGTTACCTATGTTTTTCCTAACCGTGAGTGTTGCGGGCGGGCAGTCGAGAGATTGGCATACCGAATGGGAGAAGATCGTGAAAGCCGCCAAAGCGGAAAGAGAGGTGGCCGTCGGTTGCGAGCCGGCGGTAGACAACCAGAACGCTTTGATGGAATTTTCGAAAGCGTATCCTGATATCCAGCTCAAGATTTCGCCCATCGGCGCGCGCGACTTTGCCAATCGGGTTATGGCCGAACGAAGGGCGGAGAGGTACCTAGCGGACGTCTTTAGCGGAGGCAGCACTTCGCCGACCCAGGTTTTAGTTCCGGCTAAGGCGCTCGATCCGATGCGACCTGCCTTAATCCTTCCTGAAGTCGCGGATGAATCCTTCTGGTTCAGGAAGAAATTCCACTTCGCCGACCGCGAAAATCAATATGTTTTTCTCAGCGCCGGTGCCGTCATCAACGATGTCGTGGTTTATAATACCAAGCTCGTTCGGCCGGACGAACTGCGCTCGTTTTGGGACCTTACAAACCCCAAGTGGAAAGGAAAGATCGCCGCTTACGATCCGCGACTCCCCGGAGGCGCGAGCAATGACATGCGCTTTCTGTATTACAACCCCAAGCTCGGGCCCAAGTTCATCCAAAAACTTTTTGGGGAGATGGAAGTCGTCATCGCCGCGGACCGGCGCCAGGTCATGGACTGGCTCGCGACCGGAAAGTACGCGATCGCGCTTTTTGCCAGCCGCGAAGTGGACACGGCGAAAAGGCAAGGGCTGCCGGTCGATGAATTGACCTCACTCAAAGCCGAGGGCTCTCATTTAAGCTCGGGCGCCGGATCCATCGCGCTGATCAACCGCGCGCCTCATCCCAATGCCGCGCGAGTCTTTATCAACTGGTTTCTCTCGCGCAAGGGACAGACGGCGTGGCAGAAAAATACCGATCGCAACTCACTCCGGACGGATATTCCCAAAGAGTCTCTCACCGGGTGGAAAGAGCAGGTGCCACAGGAAGACGGCGACTATATTTTCACCAACCTCGCCGCGTATGACGATCTGACCCCGGGGAGGAAAATTGTCGAAGAGGTGCTAAAAGAGACGGGAAAACTCCGCAGCGGCGCTCCGGGAGCTGGCGGAGTTCAATCCCCACGATGACCCTGTTACAGCAACAATAGATAGATAGACCGTTTTTGGTGCTGACGGTTTCGCTTCCAAGGCGACGCTAGTCTCTACGTCCGAAGCTGGGTTTTTCATTCCATCTCGGTTCACGTCTCGAAAATTCCGCATCTTAATAGATTGATTAGTCTGTAGCGTCTTTCAGTTCAATCCTACGGCCAATCTCTCGATTCTCAGTCGAAGACCCGTTTGAGTAGCCTGGCCCAACTCAGGCGCCGCCTGCGCGTGATCGCTTAAAGGCTCGACTGTCTGCTCTGACGGACTCGGAAACAGTTGCGCGCGTCGTTCGGCAGGCGGCACATTTGACGCACAGTTCTCAGGTTCCAATCCAGTGAAGCGCGACGGCCAAGTACGCGAACCCGGTGAGCAATAATGAAGGCGGCAGCAGGGACTTCGGGGGATGCTCGAGCAACTGCAGCCAAGACTCCGAAGGAGACACTCACAGCGAGATGTCAGGGCGCAGGCGTTGCATTGACGGCTACCACACAGGCGCGGAGCTGCCCAACGTCGCTGCGGGTCGGTCCCACTGCATCGACGCGTCCCCGATTGTAACCGGGGACCGAAGCCGCCGGGCAGGCCCAAAGTCCGTTGCTTCAATAGATTCGGACCAATCCTCCTCGGTGGCGGGCCGAAGATCTCCGCTGGCTACGCTGGCTGGGCCGCTGACTAGCAGTTGCGCGGTACGCGCCAGGGAGGTTAGCGCTGCGAATCCCTGCGCGGTGGCAACGCGTTGCGACAGACCGCGGACCACGGCCGCAGCCATGAGATATCCGGTCGTATGGTCCAATGCTTGAACCGGGAGGGGCGTTGGACGATCTTGCCCGAGGATTCTCATACCAGCGTCGGCGATCCCTGAGCTCATTTGCACCAGGCTGTCGAAGCCTCTTCTATTGCGCCACGGACCGCCCCAACCATAGGCATTCAGTGAGACATCAACCAGACCCGGGCGAATTGCGCGAAGCGTCTGAGCGTCTAACCCCAGGTTGTCGAGCGCGTCGGACCGGTATCCGTGGACGAGGACATCCGCGCGCCGCAGCAGGTCTAGGAAGACCGATCGTTCGCTCGAACTGCGCAGATCGAGTCGGGCACAACGCTTTCCTAGTGTGACGTCCGAAACCACGCCCGGCTCGTCCCATACCGGCGGGTCGATTCGGAGCACGTCAGCCCCGAAGCCCGCTAGAAAGCGGGTGGCCACGGGTCCGGCTAGGACGCGCGTAAGATCAAGAACGCGGATTCCCCGCAGCGGGCGCTCCGGCGTTGAGGACAACGTGGAGTCCCTACAGTCGCCCGTGACTTGAGTTGCCACCAGCGGCTCTCGGGATACGCTTTCGCCTTGCGCATGCGTTGCCCACGCTGCCATCGATCGCATCGCGGCGGCGCAACCATTATTCTGGACGACAGCCGTCTCGAGCGCATCGGCGCTCCAATTGACGACCGCACGCGCCACCTCTGACTTCTCGGCTGACACGCCCAACACGGACAAAGCCGCATCCCGATGATGCTGCGCGTTGGTGTGCAATCGGATCCACCCGTCGGCCGTCGGGTAGTCGCCCGCGATGGGATCCCAAGCCGCCGGCAGCTTCCAACCATCAGGCCGAATCGACCGCCCAAACCACAGCGATGACAGCCGTCGACTCACGGTCACGCGTGGCAGAGGCCCAAACCTGGTGGCAACGAGTTGCGCAACGGCCGCCCCTGCGGCGGCTACCGCAGCCGTGGCTAAGTCCGACACGGCAAACACGGACGGCAGATCACCCGAGCCTGCAAAATACACGTTCGCAAGCGCCTCAGAAGCGATCCCCAGATCAGGTGATATCGTGGTCAAAAACTGGCGTGTGTGGGACTCGTCCTCAGATGAGTACTGAGCACGTGCATGATCTGACTTGGTTGAATCAAGACTCATAGCGGTGTGCCCGAAAGTAACTCGACACCGAGGTTACACTGTATAGGAAATTTAAACCATCTGTTTTTCTGGCCCGAGCAATATCGCCGGACCGGGGAGTTGTCAATCGCACGAGTGTTTGGTTGAGACTACACTTTGCCGGTCTTGCTCATAAAGCCGAGTCGCACGTTCGTTGAAGTTCTATTTAACATTCACAACAGCGGTCCACGTCGGGCGGTTTTCTTTTCAGCTTCTCTGCAGCGTAGGATTGAATTGATTTCTCCTTCAATTGAATCTCTGCTAACGTCCAAAGTTCTTCAACGGCTGCCGTTCATTCCCAACGCACTCCGCCTGAAATCAGGGAGTTCATCGCGCAAGGAAGAGGACCCTGTTGCAGAGAAAATAGATAGACCGGTTTTGGTGATGACAGTGTCGATTCAAAGCAAAAATAATATCTCCACTCGGAGCGCAATTTGGCGGGTCTAAACATCTCTCATCAGCCAATGACGTCGACCAGATTCGTCTGAAGCGTCAGTCTATTCGATCGTTTCAGCTTTCGCCGTTGTGTCGCTCGGTTCAATCTCATACTGATCTCGGACTCCTCCTCTGGCGAATCCCTGGCACGTGACCCGTGATCGCGCTTTTCTTTAGCTCCATCAGCGTGATAAATAACGCTCAAAATGAGGTGACGTCATGACTTTACCCAAGATCAAGATGGAACGACCCAGCGTATACAACGGTTTGGATTGGCTTATTGCGTTGGACGAAGGTTTATTTGCGAAAGAGGGGCTTGAGGTGGAGCTGATTGCTCACGGCGGCGAGCGAGATACCAACGTGGAGGTATCGGACTGGAACCAAGTGCCCTCCAATAGAGGACATGCGGAAGCCGTCGAGCGCGGCTGTGCAAACATTTTTAACGCCTGTGAATGGGGGAATTATCGTCGATCGCAGGATACCGCGGTCGGCTGCCGCCAACTGGGCAGGCGCGCGTCAATCGTCGCCGGCGCCGTGGCTGTGGCGCCGGATTCCGACATTTACACACCCCAGCAATTGGCCAATAAAACTATCGCGGTTCCCTTTCATGCCGGCACACATTATTTGACCCTGCAGCTGCTCGAGGGGTTTTTGCCGCGGGAAATGATCAAACTCGTCAGCAGTGGCCGTCCCTCGGAGCGTTATAGAGCGATGATGAACGGGACCGTGGATGCTTGTAGTGTGCGCGAACCCTGGATTACGGTGGCCGAGAAGAATGGCTGCCGGCTCATTGTCCAAGGATTCTACAACGGGACGGACACAGCCACACCGGAAATCAGCGCGGAAACGTACGCGGCCATCAATCGGGCGCTTGCCGAGGCGGTGCGCCGGATCAACGCCAGTAAACGAAAATACCTCCACTACTTTATAGAAACCGAGAAGGCCGCAGAGGTTAAAGCTTTGAGTCTCGACGACTTTAATCTCAACCGGATCATCTTCGTCGAGCCGGGGAAACCTATTCCTGAAGAGCAATTAATGCGAACCTATCAATGGATGGTAAGCTGGAATTTGATCGATGCGGGCCATGAAGTTCAGGATCTCGTGAATACCGATGTGATGCGACGGGTGTAATTGCTCTCGGCGACGGCGGCTCGTGCAGTCCCATCGTTGGCGCTTTGTTCACCTGTCGCGGCGCAGCAGTCGGGCGAAACACTATCGCATAGATGCCATGAAGCCACGTCGGATCATTCTCTTTCGTTTTTTTGTCCTCCTCTTTGTCATTCCAGCCGCGGACGCGGCCGTTCCGGACGCGGCGCGGCAACCGTGGGACGAGACGGTGAAGGCAGCCGAGAAGGAAGGGGCGGTTTCGGTTTATTTCTGGCAAGGCGGCAATCTCGACAAAGCGATCGGCATCTTTCAGAAAAAATTTCCCGCGCTCCGGCTCCACGCCGTCGGCGGCCGCGGCTCGGCATTCATGAACCGCATCGTGACCGAGATGCGCGCCGGCAAGCATCTCGCCGACGTCTGTTTTTGCGGCGTCACCTCGCCTTATGAGTTGCTGCACAAACAAGCCGCCGCGCTCGATTCGATCAAAAACGCGTTCGTTCTGAGAGAGGTGACGGAGGCTTCCAAGTGGTGGCAAGGCAAGCTTCACTTTCAGGACCCCGAGGGTACGTTCATTTTCGTTTACTGGGGGCGCGCGGCGAACACGCGCGTTTATTACAACACCACGCTCGCGAACCCGGCGGAATTTTCGTCGTACCAGGATCTCCTCAATCCGAAATGGAAAGGCAGGATCGTCGCGATCGAGCCGACGGAATCGGCCGGCGGCTGGCGCGCGCTTTACTACAAGCCCGGCCTTGGGCCGGAATTTTTAAGGCGGCTCTTTACCGAGATGGCCGTTCTCTTCAGCCGCGACGACCGGCAGGCGACCGATTGGCTCGCGACGGGAAAGGCGGCGCTGGGACTTTTTCTCGCCGATGTTCAGGAGGCGACGCGGCAGGGGCTTCCGGTCGATGAGCTCAAGGATTCGCACTTCAAGGAAGCGCCGAGCCTAGATTCCGGCCCGAACGGCACGATCGCGTTGATGAAGCAGGCGCCGCATCCGCGCGCCGCGAAAGTTTTCATCAACTGGTTTTTGTCGCGCGAGGGGCAGACGGCCTGGCAGGAGATCATGAATACGCCTCTCGTCCAGGCGGAGTCGATGCGCGAAGATATTTCCAAAGATCCGATCCCGCCGGAATATCGCCGGCGCGCGGGCGCCGATTACGTGCCGATGTTCACCCCCGAGCGCATCGACCCCGCGCCGGTGATCAAACTTTTCAAAGAGACGATGCGACAGAAATAACCGAGGAGATGTCATGCTGAGCAAGAAGGAGAACGAAAAATTGTCCGGCGTAGGGCCGGGAACGCCGGTGGGCAAGCTGCTCCGCCGCTACTGGCACCCGGTTGCCGTGGCGGCAGAGCTAAGCGCAAAGCCGATCAAGCGCGTGCGCATTCTCTCGGAAGATCTGGTGCTCTACCGCGGCGAGGGCGGCTACGGGCTCTTGGCCGAGCGCTGCGCGCATCGCGGCGCGTCACTCGCCTATGGCCGCATCGAAGGCGACTATATCCGCTGCCCGTACCACGGCTGGATGTACACGCGCGACGGCAAGTGCGTCGAGCAGCCGGCCGAACCGAGCAACAGCACGTACAAAGAGCGCATTCGGCAGAGGGCGTATGCCGTAGATGAATTGGCAGGCCTGCTCTTCGTCTACATGGGCCCCCAGCCCGCGCCGCTGCTTCCGGCGTACGATGTTCTGGTGCGCAAGGACGGCGAGCGGCGGCTCGTGGTCCTGCCGCAATTGGATTGCAACTGGCTCCAGCCGATGGAGAACTCCGTCGATCCGACGCACACGCACTATCTTCACGGCGCGGGGCGCGGCAAGCCGGTGCACGGCGAGCGGCCGGCGGAGATAAAAAAATACGAGTTCGAACTCTTCGAGTACGGCATCATGAAAAAACGGCTGGCCGAAAAAGGCGACGGCGCGCTCGAGGTCGTTAACCAGCATCCGCTGGTTTTTCCCAACATGCTTCGTCAGTGCCACGGTCGCGAGCACTATCTGCAATACCGCGTGCCAGCGGACGACACGCACACGCTTTTTTTCGAGATTTACTTCATCGAGTCGAAAGACGGATCGGCCGTCGAGCAGCCGGAGGACCCGCCGGTGCACTACGCCGCGCCCGCCAAAAATCCAGACGGAACCTATAAGATGGAAAAAGTCTGGATGCAGGATTACATGGCCTGGGAAACGGCGGGGCCGGTTTTCGAACGGAGCCACGAGCACCTCGCGACGGCGGATCGAGGCATCTTGATCTATCGCAAGATGCTCAAAGCCGAGATCGATAAAGTAAAACGCGGCAAAGACCCGATGGGTGTCGTGCGCGACGCGGCAAAAAATCGGCTGATCGCGTTTCACACCATCACCGACAGCAAGCGGGAAGTCGGTCAAAGCAGATAGAATTGCCCGGGAGGGAAATTGCGAATGTCGAGAGTTGTGTTGGCGGCTTGTGCCGTATTGCTGTTGCTGGCGGAGGCGTACGCTCAATCGGACTGGAAGAAGGAATGGGAAAAAACCATCGAGGCGGCAAAGAAGGAAGGCCAAGTGAACGTTTACATCGGCGGCTGGGAAGCCGTCGTCGAATCGGGCGCGTTTCAAAAAGCCTATCCCGAAATCAAGGTGACCTGGGTCGGCGGCCGCGCCGGCGAGACCGCCAAGCGCATTCTGGCCGAGCGCCGCGCGGGAAAGTTCCTCGCCGACGTGAGCAGCGAAGGCATCGGCTCGAACTACCGGGTGCTGCACTTGGCGAAGAGCTTCGATCCGATCAAGCTCGCGCTCTTGCTGCCGGAGGTGACGGATGAATCGCTCTGGTATCAGGGCAAGCACCGCTACATCGACCCCGAAGGGCAGTTCGTTTTCCGTTACGTCGGCAC
>Ga0307473_10000118_pt1 | contig 14904 bp, 7 predicted proteins | sample atmos_gasesAM5C__FD_203744 | JGI IMG/M metagenome (GOLD analysis project Ga0307473, IMG submission 203744) | Hardwood forest soil microbial communities from Morgan-Monroe State Forest, Indiana, United States - atmos_gasesAM5C_515 | ecosystem: Environmental > Terrestrial > Soil > Temperate forest...
AGGCCATGGATGGCCACGGCCGCCTCCGCATCTCCATAGCTCCCGAATTGCGAAACATGAGGCCGGGCGTCGCGGTCATTGTCGAAGACTCCGGTCCAGGCGTGACTGCCGAGTCCCGCGAACAAATCTTCAATCCGTTCTTTACCTCGAAAAAAGAAGGCGTTGGCCTCGGCCTTTCGATCGTCGCCAAAATCGTCGATGACCACCGCGGCTCAATCCGCCTCGAATCCCCTCCCGGCCAGGGCGCCCGCTTCCACGTCTTCCTCCCCGAACGCCAGGATTGAATCATTCCGCTCCAAGCAGCGCCGTAGGCGCGGCAGAAGTTAGCCCCGCGCGGAAGAGTGGGGTTACAGGCAGCGCCTTCCCTTCGCGGTGCCTTTTCCGCGAGCCTCTGAGCGCGTTTTCCGAACCGGGACCACCCGATATTTTGGGTTTTTTGTCAATCCGTATTTCCCACAATAGAAGCTCGCGTGGTGCCTGTGTTACCTTGAGTCGGGCTCGTATGCGCGCCCGGAAAGGAAGGAACATGCAGGTAGGCAGCCGAGCAGGAGTTGCTGCTGGGTTTCACGGCATCCACCCGCCCTTAGAAGTCTCCCATTTTCTAATCGCGAATGCGCGATTAGAATCTTCCATAAGTGATTCAAAAAAAAGGCGGGTAAGAATTTCTAATCGCGAACGGATTGCGATTTCGAAATCCGAAAAATGACCGAAAAGCCCTCCATCCTCATCGTCGAAGACGAGGCCAAAATGCGCCGCCTCATCGAGCTCGAGCTCGCCGACCAGGGCTTTCGCGCCCAGACCGTAGCCGACGCCGAAACCGCTCTCAAACTCGTCAATGCCAATCAGTTCGACCTGATCGTCACCGACCTGAAGCTGCCCGGGATGAGCGGCATCGAATTCCTGCAAACCGTCAAACGCGCAAACGCGGCGATACCCATCATCATCATGACCGCGTTCGGAACGGTTGAATCCGCCGTCGAGGCGATGAAAATCGGCGCTAGTGACTACGTCCTCAAGCCCTTCTCGCTCGCCGAGCTCGTGCTGGTGATCCGCAAGGAACTCGCTTCGCACCAGTTGCGCGAAGAAAACCGCAATCTTCGCGAGGCTCTCGGCCAGCGATACAAATACGACAACATTGTTGCTCAGAGCGCGAAAATGCAAGCCGTGCTCGCCCTGGTCGAGCGTGTGGCGCCAACCAATTCAACCGTTCTGCTCGGCGGAGAAAGCGGTGTTGGCAAAGATCTAATTGCGCGCGCGATTCACCAGCACTCGAATCGTGCTTCCGGTCCGTTCATAAAAATCAATAGCAGCGCAATTCCGGAAACTCTTCTCGAAAGCGAACTTTTTGGTTACGAGAAAGGCGCGTTCTCTGGCGCTACTGGAAGCAAACCGGGGAAATTCGAGCTGGCCGACAAGGGCACGCTATTCCTGGATGAGATCGGCGACGTCCCACCTGCAATTCAAGTGAAGCTTCTGCGCGTCCTGCAGGAACGCGAATTCGAACGGCTCGGCGGCACGAAAACCTTGAAAGTGGACGTGCGATTGATCGCCGCGACAAATCGCGATCTCCGCGCCGCTCTCGAGGAAGGCACATTTCGTGAAGATCTTTACTACCGCCTGAACGTAGTCGCCATCGATATTCCCCCGCTGCGCGACCATAAAGAGGACATTCCGGCTCTCGCCAACTTTTTCCTCGAAAAGTTCGCTGGCGAATCCGGCAAGCCCATTCGCGGCATTACGCCCGCCGCCATGAAGCTCCTGCTCGATTTTCATTGGCCAGGCAATGTGCGCGAGCTGGAAAATATAATCGAGCGCGGTGTCACGCTCTCCGCCGGTTCCACGCTTGACGTCGCGGACATTCACCTCGATCCGCCGTCCCCTCGCGCCGTGGCTGGAAGCGCGGCGCTTCCCGCTGGAATGACGCTCGATCAGTGGGAAGACGAAGCCATTCGCGAAGCGCTCAAACAAGCCAATGGAAACAAGAGCCAGGCCGCGCGCGCCCTGGGACTTTCGCGCAACGCCCTCCGCTACCGCCTCTCGAAAATCGGCGTCCCGGACCCGCCTGAAAAAGAGTAGCCAGATCCCCGCAAAATTCAGCCTCTCATTTTCGGCGCTCTGGAATCTCGCGCGTTCGCGCCGCGACGATTTCCCAGCGAGTCCTGATTTTTCGCAGCTCGAATCGGGTCGCAGCGTGAATCTTGTGCGCACGTTTTCGCGCACCCTCGCTCAGTTCAATCGCGCAGTGCGCTACCGCCGTCCTTGGCGTCAAGAAACGAAGGCGCTTGATTCGAATATTAAGCACGGTTCCCTTCAACTCACCGCGAAACGCCGCAGTGTGCCCGCGCTCAATCGCCTTGCGGCCTGTCCACAAACCTCCCGCACGAGTCAGGTACGCGGCGTCGTGCGCGTACAACCGCGCATACGTTTTCACGTCGCCCGCATTCCAGGCGCGCTCGATCGCTTCTACCAGCGCCACGATGCCCCTACGGTCGGCCGCTTTGCGCATTGCCACACCCTAGTTTTCGCGAGTATCGCACACCATTGGCCAATGCTCGACTGGCCGAAAACCACCAGCCACGCGTGATATGCACCACCGCCAACCGGAATTGCGGCAGAACTGCGAAATCGCATCGTATCGTAACTAGCTGAACAAATGGCCTTTACGTCGTTGGTGCCGATGCGTGGCCTTTGGCACCGAGCCTGCAATTACATGCGCGGGTTCAAACTTTTTCCCGGCGTATCACTGCCGGAAGGTGACCATGAAACGGTGCCTCGCAATCTTCGCGACAGTCTTTCTCTTCGGCGCAACAGGCGCAGTTCGCGCGCAGGATTCTCCGCCACCGCAGGACGACCGGCAAGCGCAGCAACAGGCGCAAGATGACGACGCGCCGCCTCCGCCGGATCAGAACCAAGCCGACCAGATTCAAATTCAAGATGAGGCTGCGAACACACAGGCGAATCAAGCAAATCAGCAGGAGCAGCAGCAACAAGCTGCGGCCCAGCCCGGCGTCGCGCGCGTGAGTTGGATTCGCGGCGATGTTTCCACCCAGCGCGGCGACAACGGCGAATGGGTCGCCGCCATCGTGAACTCCCCGGTTTCGCAGGGCGATCGTGTTTCAACTGGCGACAGATCCCGCGCAGAACTGCAGCTCGACTTCGCTGACACGCTACGCATGTCCGATCGAGTCACCGTAAAGATCGCGAACCTCACGCGCTCGCAAATTCTGCTTCAAGTCGGCGAGGGACTTACAACGTACACGGTGAACCGCGGCGCGGAAGCCTCCTCGGAAATTGACACACCCAATGCGTCCATCCGGCCGACGGGCGAAGGTGAGTACCGCATCCTGGTAAATTCGGACGCCGAGACGCAGGTCGTCATTCGCCGCGGCTCCGCGGAAATTTCTACACCGCAGGGCAGTACGCGCGTCGACGCCGGACAGATGATCACGATCGCCGGCGCCGACGATCCGCAATACCAGGTTGCGCAAGCTCCCTCCCGCGACGATTGGGATAGCTGGAATAGCGATCGCAACCGGGCATTCGCGAACTCCGACAGCTACCGCAACACGAATCGTTACTACACCGGTTCGCAGGACCTCGACCCCTACGGCCGTTGGACCACAGTTCCCGATTATGGGCGAGTGTGGGTTCCCAACGTTGGCGCCGGATGGGCGCCGTATCGTGCCGGCCGTTGGGTATGGCAGCCATACTTCGGTTGGACGTGGGTTTCGTATGAGCCGTGGGGCTGGGCACCTTATCACTATGGCCGCTGGTTGCCCTACGGCGCGGGTTGGGCGTGGTGGCCGGGGCCAGTGGCGGTTTATCCGGCTTACTATCCAGTCTGGGCGCCTGCTTATGTTTCGTTCTTTGGGTGGGGAGGCGGGGGCTTCGGTGTTGGCGTCGGATTCGGATTTGGTTTCGGTCATGTCGGCTGGTTGCCGTGCGGTCCTGGTGACTGGTACCACCCGTGGTACGGGCGCTACGGCGGCAGATACAACGTCGTCAACATCCACAATACGACGATAAATAATTTTCACAACGGCTGGGCGCCGCTTCATGGCGGTGGGCGCGGGTTCTCCAACGTCAATGCCGCATTCCGGAACGATCGCGTTCGCGCGGGAATGAGTTCCATGGATAGCCGAAGTTTCGGGCGCGGCACTGTGCCGGCTCATCAGACTGCGCTCAGTGCAGGAGAGTTTCGAAACGCAAGCCTAGTATCGGGCAAGATGCCAGTCAATCCGGGCAGGGGCAGCTATAGTGCGACCAATCGCGTGGCAAGCCCTACGACCATTCGCAACGCCACATCGAATTCGCAGCGTTTCTATTCTCCATCGCGAAATAATAATTCTGGCGGGGCGGCGCAGCCGTCGCGCGGATTTGGCACAACGTCGAATCAGCGGAACAATGGCAACACGGGCTACTCGAATAACACGCGTTCCGCGCAACCAAATATAAACGGCAACCGAGGCAACCAGCCCGCGACTCAGCCGCATACGTCAAATCCGGCAATCGGAGCCAATCGCGGCAACGCACCCAGTTCGACCGCGCGTCCAGGCTGGCACACGTTTACGCCGCCATCTTCGTCGGGAGCAAATCGTCAGCCAGCGCCTAACACTCAACCCAATACACGCGGCCCAGCGAGCAATTCAGGAAACCGCGGTGGCTTCGGAGCGCCGAATTCCGCATCTCGGCCAAATCAGCCGCCCAATTCGCAACCGAACATGCGCGGCCCAACAACGAGTAATCCGGGAAACCGCGGCGGCTTCGGAGCGCCGAATTCCGCGTCTCGGCCAAATCAGCCGCCCAATTCGCAACCGAATATGCGCGGCCCAACGACGAACAATCCGGGAAATCGCGGTGGCTTCGGAGCACCGAACGGAGGATCCCGGCAGTATCAGTCGCCCAATTCTGCGTCGCGCGGAGGTTATTCAGGAGGCGGTAGTAGACCGCCGCTCAGTATGAGGCAGCCGATTGTCACTCCGCGAAATGGCGGGGGCTCCGGCGGCGGCTCGCGCGGCGGTTCGGGAGGGGGATATCGCGGCGGTGGCGGCGGTGGGGGTTCGCACGGCGGTGGCGGTGGCGGTGGAAGTCACAAGCATTAATACCGATAACGAGGATTCATAATTCTCATACCCCAGGGTTTCGCGTACTCGAGTAAGCGAGGCCCTGGGTCGTTTTTTTTTAGGATTGAACTTTGCAAGGTAAAACAATGTTGCATGAAAAAAGTCCGGTCGAACGCCGCGCTTCAGAAACTTCTCGACTGCCAGAGTGTTTAATGAACAGGAGAGAGGAAAATGACCGACGCTCGTATCATTTTGTGGTTCATCTGGTTCGTGGCCTGCAATTATTTGAGGAATATCGCCCTGCTAATTAGAGACCGATTGCTACAGGAGGCTTGCTCCGTGCGAAAAACTCTATCGCTCTTTCTAACGGTCTTCTTCGTCGCAGGTGCTTTTCTCGCAGTCCCGAAACAAGCAGCCGCGCAAGACGATCCTCCCGGCCGAGTCGCGCGGCTAAATTTCATGGAAGGTTCGGTTTCTTTTCAGGCGTCCGGCACGCAAGAGTGGGTGGATGCGAATCTCAACCGGCCTCTCACGACGGGCGATAATCTCTGGGCCGACAAAGATTCTCGCGGCGAAGTTCATATCGGGAGCCTCGCGATTCGCCTCGCCAGCGAAACCGGCATCTCGTTTCTAAATCTCGACGATCGAACCGTCCAGATTCAACTGGCGCAGGGCCTGATCGAAGTCCATCTTCGCCGCTACGAACCGGGCAACGCGGTGGAAATCGACACACCCAACCTCGCGTTCACTCTTACCAGCGCCGGCGAATATCGAATCGAGACCGATCCGAACGGTGGTTCGACTTTGATCGTCGTGAGAGAAGGCGCAGGCCAGGTGACCGGCGGCGGCGAATCGTACGATCTGGGCCCTGGGCAACAGTACACATTGGGTGGAACGGATGAGCTGTCGTACGACGCTCAGGCGGCTCCGGGCTTTGACGATTTCGAGAGCTGGTGCGAGGAGCGCGACCAGCGGGAAAACCGCTCAGCGTCTGCGCAGTATGTGTCACGCGATATCGACGGTTACTACGATCTGGATGACTACGGCGATTGGCAAGTGGTTCCTGAGTACGGCCGCGTTTGGGTTCCGCGGGGCGTCGCTGCAGGCTGGACGCCCTATCACTTCGGACACTGGGTCTGGATCGCGCCCTGGGGCTGGACTTGGGTTGGCGACGAACCTTGGGGCTTCGCCCCATTTCACTACGGGCGCTGGGCGTTCGTAGGCGGCTACTGGGGCTGGGTGCCCGGACCGCTCGTTGTGAGGCCTGTCTATGCTCCAGCGCTCGTCGCGTTTGTGGGCGGCAGCGGATTCGGGGTAACGGTCGGCTTTGGGCCCGGTGTGACGGTAGTCGCATGGTTTCCGCTCGGTCCACGTGATGTGTGGGTGCCCGGCTACCGCTGCAGTCCGCGTTACGTGCAGAACGTGAACGTTACGAACACGCGCGTGGTGACTGTCACGCAGGTGACGAACGTTTATAACCACTACGCTGTAAATCGAACAGTGAACGTCAACGAATACACTTATGCGAGAAATGTGAGTGCGGTGACGGTGGTAAACCGCGAGACATTCGTCAATGCCCGCCCTGTGGCGAACGCGACAATTCGCGTGACGCCCGAGCAATTTCAAAATGCACGCGTCGTCGAGAATACGCCGCTGGCTCCAACTCGCAATAGCTACGTCGCAGCCACGGCAAAACCTGTGCCCGCTTCCAGGCGCCCTTCCACTTCATTCACCGATCGCAAAGTGGTCGCGAAGCTTCCGCCGCCCATTCCCGCGGCGGGCGGGCACGAGCCTCGCATCGTAAACTCAGAAAGACCCGAGCGATCTGCGGAGCCTAATTCGCGCACGCAGCCCGAATCAAATCCGAATGCGGGCGCGAACAACAATCGTGGCGAGTTGCGAACGAACAATGCTGTTCAGTCTCCGGTGCGGACTACAGAGAATCCTCCACGCGGGAACGCGAATGCGCCGAGTGAACAACCGCAGCGCCAGTATGATCAACATCCCGCGGTGAAATTTGCTCCGCCAGCGAGAGCGTCGGACGATAAGTACGATGTGCATCCTCCGCTGAACAACAGGGCGTCCGAACCGCCAAAAAAAGAAGAGCCGCGGCAGGAACAGCCCGCAAAGACGGAAGAAAAGCGGGAGCCGCCGAAGTCGAAGTAACTCGTTGCGACGTTCCTCTTCATACCGGGCCTTCTATGGTGAGGGCGGCTTCGGTGGCGCGGCCGAATCGGGACTAGACGTTCCCGGCGCGACGGACGGAACTGCCGGTGGGCGTTCGATTGCGAGGTAGGCGCGGCCGAACGCCGAGTGTTGCGTACCCGCACCGATCACCAACGCTTGCGCGGTGTAGCGCCCTGCGGGAAGCTTCGCGAGAGGCAGGCTGATCCGAAACGATGCGGTGCACGATTTCGAGTCTACCTGCACTGGCGTCAGCAGGGGCGTCGCATTTGCCTGGACTCCATTCCGAAAGAAAATCAGAGCGGCGCGAAGCGTGTCCGGATCGAACTTATCTGCCTCGCCAGATTTTTCCGGATAGTACGCCTGAAAGAAAACATAGAGCGTCTGGCCTTGCGTAAAGTATCGGGTAACGCTCGGAACGATCTTCTCCCCGGACATTTCGAGTGGCGACTCGGTGAGCTTGGCTCGCACGCCCTTCGCTCTTGTCTCCACTTCAGACGATTTGTCGACCGGCACGAGCTGGCTCGAGAGCAGAACCGAACTGAGCATGATGCGATCTGCCGGCGCCTGCGGCACGAGAAGATCTTGTTCGAACGTGCCCATTCGCCCCGACTCATTCTCGCGTGCCAAAAACTTCAGATGATATTTGCCGGGTGACAGAACCACCCCGCCTTGATACACAAGGCTGCTCTGATTGATCTGCTGGAATCGCGCCGGATCGAGATGCACCTGAATCGTGTCCTGCAATTCGGCAACAGATCCGCCATTCGGATACGCGCGGACCTGCGCCGCGAAATCGAATGACGCTTCTTTCCGGCCATGCTTTTCGGCCCAATCGAGAGCGGTGGATGAAATCTTCGCCGCGATTGGAATGTAGGTCTGACCGTTGCTCAGACGAAACATCGAGGTCTCGACCGCAATCGGCAGCTCGACCACTGGGTTCTCAGAGCCCATCGCTTCGACGAGCTGCTGTTGCCGGTCCTCTTTCTGCAGATGCTGGAAATCCCGAGGCGCGTAGTAGCCATTGCGATAGTGAACGTGGACTCCGGGCGCGTTGACCTTCACGCGAATGCTTCGCCAGCTTCCATCGCGCTTCACGTTGCCGCTGAGGTAGTAGCCCAGCAAATAGTAGCCGCTATTCTCCTGCTGGATTTTGGGAAACGCTTCGCTCAAATCGCCTAGATCGAAAAACGCGCGGCCGCCGGTGTCGGAGGAAAGCGTCGCAAGCGTGTCGCGCGAATCCTGACGCGCATCCGTCTGGTGAAATACGGACGCGCCCGTGAACATCGACGTGCCGGTGGCCGCGTTGGCCGTCGCGTCGCCGCCTGGAACTTCTGCGAACAGGCCTCGCGCATCGATCGAATAGATCGAGACGTCCGCGCGATTGGCCGCGTCCGTCGCCGCCCGGAGTTCGGTTCGATTTTCTTCGCCGGTCTGCGTAATTCCGCCCGTAAATTCAATCACCGCTTTTCGTCCGGGAATCGCGGCGAGAACGTTCACGAGGCCCTGCACGGCGAGGAGTTTCTGATCTGTATTGAATGCGTTGAATTCGGTTTCATCCGCCGTGTACGCCGCTCCGGTGTACTGCTGCACGTCGTACTCGCCATTTTGCGCCGCCGCGTAAGAGAGATCGGCGAGCTGTGAGGCGACATCCGGCGTGAGACGCGCCACTGCCTTCTCGAGCTTCGCGCGATCGTTTGTAAAATCGGCCCACACGGTCAGGCGGACGGCATACGTCACAATCGACACCAAGTCGGCGCTCGTCATCTGCCTCTGCACGAACTTGAGGGCCGCATCGTGCGCACGTGTGATGTCGTCGGTCTGCATCGAGGTCAAATCGAAGAACAGCACGAGCATCCGGCGATCGCGGACCTGTTCGCTTACTGCCTCGGCTGCGGCCGGTGTGTTGGGGCTATCGATCGCGACGACGATGGGCTTTGTGTCGTCGGCCTTTACCGTTTCCATCTTTTCGATGTCTTGAAAAGTGAAAATCGAGATCTTTTGCGCTTTGCCGTTCTCGGTGATGGTGAACTGCTCGGGCGTGAGTCCTTTGACAGGCTTACCAGCCTTGTCCGTGACCTCGACATCGATGCGGACCAGATCTGACGACGCGCGAATGGCGGGAGCTTGATTCGGTGGGGCCTCTTGCGAAGAAGGAGGGAGCGTAGGTGGCGCAGGATTGGCCGCCGGCTGCTGCGGAGATTGCGTTCCGGACGCAATCCGACCGATAGACAGTGTCGCCAACAGCGTTGCGATCCAAATTGCTTTGAGAGCTTTTCTCATCTTAGAAATTAAATCTTAGCATTAGGTCCATCGTACGCATCGAGGCGGCGCTCGTCACTCGCCCAAACAGCGTCGAGCCGAATGTGGTTCCGAGACCGGTAAATTTCGGCGTATTGGTAAGGTTCTGAATCTCCCACCGCACTTCCACGCGGTGGTGCCGTTCCCGGCTGCCGCCAAATAGGATTCCTTTCGCCAGCGAAAAGTTCCAGCTGAAGCTGCATGGCCCTTCCACTGTGCCGCGACGTTCGTTCCCGAAAGTTCCCGGTGCCGGGACTGTAAACGCGCCGGTGTTAAAGAAAGCGAGCGACGAGCCTCCGCAAATGCCAAAGTTCGGACTGCCCGTGGCTCCTTCGCAGGTTCCATCGAGGCGGCACAGATCGGCGCGCTCGGAAAAATTAGAGCCCGTTCCGGAATTATTTGCGGCGTTTCCGCCAAGCAACACCGTGAACGGATTGCCCGTCTGCCATGTGATCACATTGTTGAGACGCCAGTTCCCGAGCAGATGCTCCTCCCAGCCATGCGTCGCGTAACGGTGGCGCTCGCCGAAGGGCAATTCGTAGACCGAGAAAATTCGCAACTGATGCCGGATGTCAAAAGGCGAAAGGCCGTATTCGGCGGCAACATTTCCGTCTTGCTGAACCACCGTCGGTGCAGTGCCGCCGATGGTGCTCGAATCGTCGAGCGATTTGGAAAATGTATAGATAGCCTGGAAGCTCAGCCCATGTGTGAAACGATGGATTACGCGCACTTGTAGCGCGTTGTAGATCGAATGTGCGCCCGACTGATCGTAGAGAAAACTCACCGCTTCGGGGATTTTCAATTCCGCCTGCGTATCGAGCGGATTTGTGCCCGGAGGCGCGCGGTTGGGGGCGCGCAGAATATCTAGATTGCTGCCCTTCGTTCCAGTGTAGGTGAGATCGAGGAGCCAATTCCGGCTGAACGTCGTTTCTGTGCCGAGCGTCCAGATTTGGGCGTAGCCGTCGCGATAGAAAGGATTCACCGCGGTCGTATTGAGAACCCTTCCGGCATTGTTATTTTGAATTTGCAGCAACCCTGTCTGCAGGGCGAGAGGCTCGGTGGGCGTTGTCAGCTGAGTGGATGAAGTTGCGAACGGTGGCTGATAGGCGAGGTAACTCGTCGCGAGGGTGTTGTATGCCGCTTCGTTGTAGAAGATCGAATAGCCCGCGCGTACGACGGTCTTCGGTTTGATCGGAGGCTGCCAGGCCACGCCGATGCGCGGCGCCCAGTTTCCGTAGTCTCCGTGAACAAGCGCCTGTGGAAACTTGCCGCTGAAGGGGCCCGTGCCGCCGGGAAGCACCTGTGCTGCGCACGTAGGGCAAGGCGAAGCGGTGTTGATGATGTCCGGATTCAAATCGATATTTGAGATGCGGTTGGAGAGTTCCACCGGAGGCGCCACAGCTTCGTAACGCACGCCGTAGAGAAACGTGAAGCGGGAATTGACGCGCCAATCATCCTGAGCGAAGGCGATGAAATCCCAACTTCGAAAATAGTCGCTTGTGATTCCGAATCGGCCGGCAACGGAGTATGGATCACCGAGCAGAAAATCGGCGAAATCGTTTCCTGTGCCGACGACGGGCGCGGCTCCGACAAGTTCGCTCGTGAGCAATCCGGTGAATGCGAATTGGCCCCGGGGATTGGGATTCGTGTCTGTATTCAACTGGATCCGCCGGACTTCGCCGCCGAATTTCATCGTGTGTTTTTGGTGGACGAACGTGACCGTATCGAGAAACCGGAGTGTCTGATTCCGCGTGAGCGACGGAACCGGGTCATCAAATCCGGAGAAGCTTGTGAAATTCAAACCCGGGAAACCAAAATCGATCGCCGCGGGACTGCCGCCCACGATTCCCACTTGTGACGCGATGTCGTTGACGAACGCATTGTCGCTCAGAATCTGAATGCGGCTTCGGCTGTAGTTTACGTGCGAGTCGTTGACGAAACTCGGCGTCCAGTTTTGCGTGAGCCCCAGGTCGAGATTCTGATTGCGCGTTGCCTGCGTGCCGCCTACCTGCGCGAAACTGCCGAGAGTGTTTGAACCTGAGCCGTTGTAGTTGTAGCCCACCTGCACGTTGAATTTCGTGTTGATCGTGTGCAGCACGTGCAGATTCAGAATGTTGCTCGTCAAGGGCGTCGCGGCTTGCAGAAGATAATTCTGCGCCTGATTTGGGCCGGTGCCCGCGATATTGGGCTTCGGGATGAAATTGAGCAGCCCCTGCGCCGCGCTATTAATTGCGCCAATCTGCTGTGCCGCGCCGCTTGCGCAGTTCGTGTCTGCTACCGAGGGAAATGGCGTGTTCATCGCGCTAAATGGAACGAACAGCGTTGGCCGGCTGGCATTCGCGAGGCAGAATAAGCCATTGCGCTCGTCGAGCGTCGGCACCGTCGAAAACGTATTCACCGCAGTCTGCTCGTTTTCGTGCTGATAGTTCGCGAAGAAATAAGTTTTGTCGCTTCCATTGTAGATGTGCGGAATTTTCAGCGGCCCGCCGATATTTGCGCCGAAGCGATTGTCGTAATGGCCGACCTTCGGCGATTGGACGCCGGTAATCGAGTACGGCCGGGCATCAAACGCTGAGTTTTCGTAGCGATCGTAGAAGCCGAAGCGAATCCGGTTCACCTGCTGGCGCAGAAAACGTCCGCCGCCCCTGCCACCGAATGGGCCTCCAACACCCTGGCCGCCGCCTGGACCACCACCGCCGCCAAAGAGGGTTCCCCCGCCATCACCGGGGCCGCCAAAGCGTTGTCTGCCGCCACCAGCGCCACCAGGACCCCCTTGCGCTCCGGGTCCGCCGGGACCGCCGGGCACACCAGGGCCTTCGGGCCCACCCACGTTGAGGCCAGCGAATCCAACGGGGCCGCTGAAAGCCGATCCGTGACCGACAGTTCCCTGCAATAGGAACGAATCGGCCGACGAAGCGCCACTGGTTGAGAGTGCCGCCGAGAGTTGTGGTCCGGCGTTGTTATTGTTTTGTGGCGTCGTGGTCTCGTCGGCTTGCGCGGCAGCTTCACCGGTCAGATCCGTCTGCTGAAATCCGCCGCGCCCTGATCCTGTGCCCATTCCCTGATTCAACGCGTTCGATACGCCGGGCGGGAGCGGCTGTCTTCCACCGTTTCGTCCTCCGGTATCATTTCCGTTCCTTGCCTTACCTCCTCCATTTCCACTAGCAACAGCGGATGCACTCGGATTCGCGTTTGATGGATTGCCTGAGACCGCAGTATTTTCTGGCGGCTTGCCGGAAGTTGAATTCGGCGGAGGTGCGGTCAACTGAGCGAGGGTGGCCACCTGCAAAACCATTGGAATCGGGCCGGGAGGAACAACGGGAAGTTCGACATCGAGCGACGAGGCCGCAAAACCGAGTTGGCTCGCCTCGACATGGTATCGGCCTGGCGGGAGCGCGGGAAATTCAAATTTTCCGGATTCGTCGGTCCAGCTCACCCAGCTTTTTTTTGTGTCGGTGTTTGTGATTCGAACGATCGCGCCGGGAATGGGGCTTACTTCGGGGTTTCGAATGATGCCTGTCACGGCGGGACCTGCTGCTTGTTGTGTGGCAGGTTGTTCAGCGGCAGGCTGTGCCTTCGATGGCGCGGCGGATTGAGATTGGGATTGCGCTCGCGCTTCCATTTCCTGTGCAGAAGCTACAATCGGAATCAGAACGAGCGAAAGCAGCACGAGACCGGCTCGCCGCAGTCTTTCGCAGCGTTGCCTAACTGTGAGATGGAACGATATAAACCACCATCCAATTATCCTTTTGACGCCGTTTTGGCAGACAGAGTTACTTTTGCCAATTGATGCACGACCGACCGAGACGTTGGACTGCAAAACCGTGAGACCGGATTGGCGGACTGGTCCATGCCCTAAGCAACGAGTGCAGAGTTACACTGCTAGCTCGTTGGTATGGCACGAACCAGGCCATCGCTCGAGCTGCCCGACCGACAATGCCGCGACTGATATCAATTCGATGCGCCGCTCGCGGGGTCGTAAACTAAGCGATACATTACGGGTTCCTTGAACCGCTCATTTTCCATTTTTGTGGTCACGTACAGCTGCTTACCATCCGGGGACATGCTGTAAGCACGAGTGGTTTTCCCGCGCGGGCTTTGCGTCACCACGGTCAGCTGGCCATTTTGCCATTGCGACGTGGTTGTTCTCTGGCCTGCCCTTTCTCCGCTGGCATTCTTCTCAGCACTCGCGTCACTCGGATATTGTGCGAGCACGCGTCCGGATTTCCCCGTAACCTTCACGTTAGATCCGGTCTGTTCGATGGCGAGAGTCTGCAGATCGTCCATCATCCCTGCGCCTTGTCCACGGCCTTCGCCGTTTCGGCCACGCCCGCCTCCATAACCACCGCCCCCTCCTTGCCCGCCACCGGAATCGCCGCGCGCCGCTTGCATCTTCTGCCGCACGTCGTCACTTTGATCCTTGTTGAACTGCCAATGGCCAGCCAGCTTTGGCGTATTCCCGGTCGCATCCTGCAACGCAGCGAGCGTCGATACTTCCTTCGCTGCGGCTCTCGCAAATGACAACAGGAATGCAGCTGCAAATATCGCCAGCACTGAATAAAAAAGACTCGCGTTTCTATGTGTCAATGATTTTCGCGCCGCTTGATTTCTTGTCATCTCGCTCCTTATGCCCCGAATTTCACAACTACTTAAACATGAGCGCTTACATCTATTGATTCCATTCGGAGCGCCAAAAAGTTCCTAAGAGTTGAGCGATGAAAGGAAGATCAAGGACTGCTAGTGGCGTGAAGGCGCCGAGGTGAGTTGCCCGCTGGCGTGAACGTCGATATCGACGCTGTCGCTTACTCGCAAGATGAACGTACTGGGATTTTTTAGTCCCCATTTCACGTAAGGCACGGAAAACCGCGTGGTCGCCAGCTCCTGCCCCGATGTTCCGGGCTGGACAGCGAAATTGAGAACCATTTCATGATCCTGGCCGTGAAGTTTCATGATGCCCGAGACAGCTACTTGGGACGTTCCTTGCGGCGCCACCGTCCCCTCGAGGTGGATCGGGACGAAAACGATCTCCGAAAACTTCGGGCTTTCCAGAATCTCCCGATGCATCTTTTTGTCACGGCCTTCGTTGCCGCTTTCGCCGCTCAGCGCGTCAACAACGATCGCTCCGCTTGCGGTGCCTTTGGATGGATCGAAATGAATCTCGCCGCTCTTCAACTTAAATGTGCCATGCACAGTGTGCAGCGACGCTCCGAGCGTGAACTCGATGCTGCTTTTTGCCGGATCGAGAATGAATACAGACTCCTGCGCGAACGCACGAGGCGCAAAGAGTAAGACAACAATAAGATTGAACAGCAAGAGCCAGAGTCGAACTCCACCGCGACGGCGAAGTGGCGAACGG
>Ga0307473_10000119_pt1 | contig 14902 bp, 10 predicted proteins | sample atmos_gasesAM5C__FD_203744 | JGI IMG/M metagenome (GOLD analysis project Ga0307473, IMG submission 203744) | Hardwood forest soil microbial communities from Morgan-Monroe State Forest, Indiana, United States - atmos_gasesAM5C_515 | ecosystem: Environmental > Terrestrial > Soil > Temperate...
GCCGTAGCCGGAATTACCAGCGTACTCGTCGTGATGATGCTGGGTCAGATCCGGGTATTCTTTGCTATGTCGCGAGACCACCTCTTGAGCCCCTGGCTCTCAACCGTACATCCACGCTATGGCACGCCCCACTATGCGACTATTCTCACCGGCATCGGCGTGGCCACACTCGCTGCTCTTATCCCCATCGGCGATGCGGCGGATATGACGAATATCGGCACTCTCTTTGCTTTTGTCCTCGTCTGTATCGGTGTCGTGGTCCTGCGCTACACGAAACCCAGCCAGATCCGCCCATTCAGGCTTCCCTTCATGCCGCTCGTCCCCATTTTGGGGATGCTGGCCTGCCTCGGCCTCATGAGTTTTCTCCCACAGCTGACCTGGATTCGATTCGTCATCTGGACTGCCATCGGCATTGTGGTCTATATGGGATACGGGCTGAGGCACAGCAAACTTGCCGGACCCTCCCCTGAAGGTCACCTTCCAAAACGTTCGACGTAGATAGAGTGGGTTAGCTCGATTTGTCTGTGGGAAGAGCCGCAAGGGCAGGTGCGGGAACCGACGTATCGTCAGCAGGAGTAGATGGAGCGGTTGCCGCTACGACAGGCTTGCCGTCAGGTGCTGGTGCAGCAGTGGGTACTGCTGGTTTGGGAGCTGCGGGCGGCTTGGGAGGAGCAGGTTTCTCAGGCTTGATACCCCCTTCCCATGAAGGGCCTGAGTACATATCAGCTGAGAGACCCTTCGTTTTCCATTTCTCTTCAAAATCCGCAGCCGCCTTATTCGGTGTCTCCCCCCTCCCGACAACCTCATTCCACGGATAAACCTTCGGGCTGATCTGGCAACCGTTCTCTGTCCGCTTCAAATACAACGAGATCGGATTCCCGCGGTACGGTCCAAGATAGATATGCACGGAACCGGCGTATTCGAGCAAATGCTCCATGCTAAGTCTCCAAGAGGGGGGCATGATGCCATAAGAGGCGAGAAGAGGGCAAGGAAAGAGGAGGGCAAGGATGGTGCTTCCCTTTGCTCGCTCAACGCGCGCTGTCAGGGAGGAAACCTCTTCGCCCTCTAAGGGAGTAGAGAAGATGCGAATATGCGGTGGTCCTATAACGACACTTGCCCGTCATGACATCAGCGGTACCTCTCTGCTCGCAAGATTGACAGGCTTTTCAACCGTCCCGTAGACTGCTCCCTATGCCATCACGCTTGATCACCCCGTCTCGCCCGAGTACCAAGAAAACCACCATCGGCTTCGTCAACTTGGGTTGTTCGAAAAACCAGGTCGATTCCGAGGTCATGTTGGGCATATTGGCAGCGGACGGATTTGCCTTGACCGATAATCCGAAGAAAGCAGAAGTGGTCATCATTAATACGTGTGGTTTCATCGAGGAAGCCAAGCAGGAGTCGATTGATACGATCATTGCTCACGGCAAACTAAAGGACACTGGATCCTGTCGGGTATTGATTGCCGCGGGCTGTCTGGCGCAACGGTATCAAGGAGACCTTCTCAAGCAATTGCCGGAGCTCGACGGTGTGGTAGGGACCGGTGAGTTCGGAAAAATTGCGGAAATTTGCCGGGACCTTTTGGCGCCGAAGAAACGGCAACAACGGCTCTGGATCAGCGAGCCCCCTTATCTCTACGACGCAGATGCGCCGCGTCTCCGTCTAGGGAAGCCCCATAGCGCCTATGTGAAAATCGCCGAAGGCTGTAACCGGAATTGCGCCTTCTGCGCAATCCCCCTGATGCGGGGCAAGCAACGAAGCCGTCCCGTGGAATCGATCGTAGCAGAAGTCACGCGCCTCGCGGCGGAAGGGGTAAAAGAGGTCAACCTCATTTCCCAGGATACAGTGAATTATGGCGTCGATCTTGGTGTGCGCCACGGCCTCGTCACGCTGCTTCGCGAACTGGTCAAAGTGAAAGACTTGCGCTGGATCAGGCCCTTCTATCTCTACCCGCAACAGGTATCGGACGAGTTGTTGGATCTTTACGCAGGCGAAGAAAAGATTACCAAGTATATCGACATGCCACTCCAACACATCAACGATCGAATGCTCAAGCGGATGCACCGGCTGGGCGATCGGGCGGCCATTACCTCCCTCGTCGATCGGATCCGGACACGCATTCCCGGCGTCACGTTCCGCACGGCCTTCATCGTGGGGTTTCCAGGGGAGACAGATCAGGCATTCGACGAACTGATAGAGTACGTGAAAGATACCGAGTTCGATCGGGTGGCGGTCTTTTTATATTCTGATGAGGCAGACACGCCGGCCGTCGAGCTTGATGGCAAGGTTGAGCGATCGGTCATGGACGAACGACGGAATGAAATCTTAACGGTACAGGAAGAGATTGCGGCAGCACGAGGCCAGGCCCGGATTGGCTCCGTGATGGAGGTCTTGGTCGAAGGGGTCTCCGAAGAGACAGAATTACTGCTTGAGGGACGCCATGAAGGGCTGGCTCCCGAGATCGACGGCGTCGTGTATATCAATGAGGGATCGACCACAGCAGGGGAACTCGTCAAGGTCGAGATCACCGATGCAGCTCTGTATGATCTCGTAGGCCACATCGTCTCCTAGCCGGATGCTGAAAAAGTCCGCCAGCGGCGTTCTCGCATCGTTCAGACCCTCAACGTACCCAGAGGGTACGCCTCGGGCCTTCTCTCGCTGCGGCCTTGCTGGACGGTCTTTTTGAGCATCCGGCTGGCTATTTAGTTTCCTGCATACCACAACACTGTTTCAACAACTTGTTAGCGCCATTCCCCTCGCCTGCTACACTTGTCCTGACCACTCTTATCGGAAAGAGAGGCCCACGATGGCACACCGAAAAGAATCTGTCGTGCTCCTGATCCATTGCAAGGATCGCAGGGGTATCGTGGCTCGTGTCTCAAGTTTCATTCACGACTTCGGTGGGAACATTCTCGATTCGGATCATCATACAGATGAAGAGACGAACGAGTTTCTCATGCGCATGGAGTTTGCCGCCGAGGGTTTGCAGATTCCGCCCGATGAAATCGCAGCCGCCTTCGCTCCAGTCGCGAAGACCTTCGAGATGCGGTATGAGGTGTGTCCCTCAAGTCGCCGAGCGAGGGTGGCGATGTTGGTGTCCAAACAAGATCACTGTCTGGCGGATCTGCTCCAGCGGCATAAACGCGACGAGTTGCCTATCGATATCCCCGTGATCATTTCCAATCATGATACCTGCGCCAACTGGGCCGAGCTGTTTAAGATTCCCTTCTCCGTGTATCCCGTGACCAAGGAAAGCAAGCCGCAGCAGGAACAGCAAGTGCTCTCCCTGCTGAAAGACCATCGTGTCGATCTCGTCGTCATGGCTCGGTACATGCAAATCCTAAGCGGCACCTTTCTTTCGCAGGTCGGCTGTCCGGTCATCAATATCCATCACTCCTTTCTACCCGCATTCATCGGCGCCAACCCCTACCGGCAGGCCTATGATCGGGGCGTGAAAATCATCGGAGCCACGGCGCACTATGCCACGGACGATCTGGATGAAGGTCCTATCATCGAGCAGGACGTCATGCGTGTGGGCCACCGGGATACCGTCGATGATCTAGTGCGGAAGGGACGGGACCTTGAGGAGATTGTCCTGGCGCGCGCCGTGCGTCGTCATATTGAACGACGGGTGTTGGTGTATGGCAGAAAAACCGTGGTGTTTGATTGATCGGATGCTGAAAAAGTCGCTCTCTTCATCGCCCTTCTTGCCCTGATCATTCATGACAGTTTGTCACGTTTCACGCGCCACGACCTGTGAGGCTGACGGACTTTTTTATCCTCCTCTTAGAGACGTCTACCTGATGGGACGGGGCTAATGGCAGCATTACCGTAAATGTCGAACCTTCATCGACTTTGCTCTGAACTTCAATCCGCCCGCGATGGGATTCAACAATCCAGGCGCAGATGGACAGCCCGAGGCCCGTACCCTTCTTGGTATGGGCCCGTGCTTCGTCGGTGCGATAGAACCGGTCGAAGATACGAGACTGATCTTCCGGCGCGATTCCTATGCCGCGATCGATCACAGACACCCGTGCCTGAGTCTGTTCGATCGCCAGTGCGATGTCGACGGTACCGCCGGGACGAGAGTATTTGACCGCGTTATCGAGCAAGTTCAAGAACAGTTCGCGCAAGCGCAGTTCATCTCCCAGTACCACTGCCGGCGCGATAGTTTGCAGCACAACCTGGATGTCCCGTTCCTGCCCCAACAACGACGCCTGCCGGTGGAGATCCTCGATAAGCGTGTCCAGTGAGATCGGCAGATGCTCCAGCTTCACCTCGCCCATGTCGGCTCGGGAGAGAAAGAGCAACTCATCCACAATTCGCGTCATCCGGTCGATTTCTTCGAGATTGCTCTCCAGGACGGTTTTGTAGTCGTCGGTTTCGCGAGGACGTCGGAGCGCGAGTTCGGTTTCTCCTTTCATCACCGTCAACGGCGTGCGCAGTTCGTGCGAGGCATCGCTGCTGAACTGGCGGATCTGTCGAAAGGAGGTTTCTAGCCGGTCGATCATGTCATTAAACGTATTGGTCAGACGGCCGATTTCGTCTGGCGACGCCGGAGCAGTCAGTCGTTGTGTAAGATCCCCACCGGCAATGCGTTGGGCAGCCAGCGTGATCGCATCGACCGGACGAAGGGCTCGGCCGGCCATGAACCACCCGCCGGCAAGCGACACGGCCAGCGCAATGGGCATGCTGACCAGCAGCACGAGCAGAAGCCGGTTTAGGGTATGTTCGACAGAGTCCATCGAGGTGCCGACCTGGATAATGTACAGCAGATTGCCCCGGTAGATGATAGGAACAGAGATGAGGCGCAACGACGGTTCTTTAGGGTATTTTGTAAATTCGAACAGCGTGCGGCCCGTGTAGGCGACTTCTAATGCTTGACGACTCAGGGGGATCTCATGCTGTTTCATATTCGGCGAACGGATGGTGATCGTGCCGGAGGGACTGAATATCTGAAAGAACTTATCGATGCGCGCGAGTTCGGGAAACTGCGACATGAGTTCGTCTTCGTCGATAAGAGGAAGGAACCCACGCTCTTCCAGCGACCGAACAGCCGCCTCAGCGGTTTCCTCCAGCGATTGATCGACCGCGTCGCGGAGACTTCGAGCGGTCACCACGTACAGGACGGTCGAAAAGATAATGAGGATGAGCGCGAGAGCCGTGCCGTACCAGAGCGTGAGCCGGACGCGAAGCGGCATCAGTCTACCTTCAGCATATATCCGCTTCCGCGAATGGTGTGAATCAGCTTCTTCGAGCGCCCCCGGTCGATCTTGTTGCGGAGATAATTCACGTAGACGTCGATCACATTGGTGAACGTGTCGAAATCCTGGTTCCACACGTGTTCTGAGATCATAGGACGGGTCAACACACGTCCCGTATGGCGCATCAGATATTCGAGCAGGGCATATTCCTTCAAGGTGAGGTCGATCCGCTGCCCACCCCTCGTCACTTCTCGCGTAGCCGGGTTCAAGGCCAGATCGTCAATCTGGAGCACGCCGGGACTTTCGGTGGAACCGCGGCGGAGCAGGGCGCGAATGCGAGCCAGGAGTTCGTCGATGGCGAAGGGCTTGGTGAGGTAATCGTCTGCACCTGCGTCAAGACCCTTCACGCGCTGATCGACCTGCGATTGGGCGGTCAGAATCAGGATGGGAGTGTGAATCCGGGCCTGGCGGACACCCTTGAGAATTTCCAACCCGGGCAATGACGGCAGCATCAAGTCGACGATCAGTAAATCGTAGTTGGTATTGAGGGCCATATGAAGGCCCTTTGCGCCGTCCTCACAGAGATCGACGGCGTAACTCTCCTCTTCAAGCGCGCGCCTGATGAAGCAGCCGACCTTGGTTTCGTCTTCAATGACTAGAATCCGCATAGCAGTCTGCTGAAAAAAGCCCCCCAGCTTCGTTCTCAGTCGCTCAGACTCCTCACGTACCCAATCGCGTACGCACCGGGGTTTTCACTCCCTGCGGCCTCGCTAGAGGGCTTTCTGATCAGCCTGCAGGAGGTTACGTCAGCCTATCACTCGGATTGAAAAGTTGGCAACTCTCTCTCGATGCGAAGAACTTCCCCGATTGGATCCGCCCTCTGGTTGTCGTTAGGTGGATGGCCTTGCGCGCGAGAGTTGGATGTCTTGAAATGTCGATCCCGCAATACACACGCAATAGATATAGGAGCATGATCGTACTACTTCGGTTGGAATCGCGTAATTGCAACAGGGGCATACTGTAAGACCGGTCCGTCGGATGTTCTAGTCGCCAACGTATGTTTGAGCCACTGGGCATCGTCCCGCTTCAGGAAATCCGATCGATAGTGGGCTCCACGACTCTCTTGCCGAGCCAATGCGCTGACGACGATGGTCTCCGCGACATCGAGGAGGGACTGGAGTTCGAATGCGTGCACAAGATCCGTATTAAATACCAGCCCTTTATCCTGCACCGTGACGGAGGCGGCGCGATGAGTCAGTGCGGTGAGTCCCGAGAGCGCAGCAGACATGGATTCATGAGTCCGAACGAGGCCAAGGTTGAGACTCATCAACTGGCCGAGTTCTTCTCGAATCTGCCAGGCTCGGACCGATCCCTCCTGTGCCAGCAGGCGGTGGACGCGACGCTGCTCAATTGTGAGCTGGTCTATTGCGAGGGCCTTTGGCGCAACGGTTCGAGCATACTCTCCTGCTCGAATTCCGGCACGCCGACCGAACACAATTGTCTCAAGGAGTGAATTGCCTCCGAGCCGATTGGCGCCGTGCACACTGACACAGGCACATTCACCGGCCGCATAGAGGCCGGCGATGTCTGTCTCCGTCCATTGATTCGTCCGGACGCCGCCCATCTGATAGTGCGCGCCTGGCCGAACAGGAATGGGAGTTTCAATGGGATCGAGGCCGGCAAACTCAATCGCGAGTTCTCTGATCTGCGGAAGCCGTTCGAGAATGCGCTGACGACCAAGATGCCGCAAGTCCAACAATACGCATCCGTCGACACCCCGGCCTTCAACGATTTCTTGCCCTATGGCCAATGAAACGGTGGAGCGAGTGGCCAACTCCATTTGCTGCGGGGCATAGGTCTTCATAAACCGCTCGCCCAAGGTATTCAGAAGGTAGCCCCCTTCTCCGCGAGCGCCTTCGGTGATGAGAATTCCCGTGCCCTTGAGTGTGGTGGGATGAAACTGGACAAATTCCATGTCCGCCAATGAAGCGCCCGCGCGATACGCGAGCGCCATGCCGTCACCGGTATTGATCACGGCGTTCGTACTTGTCAGAAAAACGCGCCCGCTGCCTCCCGTAGCCAAGATAACGGCTTTGGCTCCGATCGCGTGCAACCCTCCATGGATGAGGTCCCAGGCCACGACTCCCCGGCAGGCGCCAGCTTCCATGATCAAGGTCGTGACATACCACTCCTCATACACGGCGATACGGCGTTTGAGCAGCTGTTCGTACATGGCATGGAGGATGGCATGACCGGTACGATCGGCGGCATAGCAGGTGCGGGGGAAACCCGCTCCGCCGAACGGACGTTGGGCAATTCGTCCCTGTTTGTCGCGACTGAAGATAACGCCCAGACGTTCCAATTCGAGAATGTCGTCAGGCGCTTCGCGACACATCGCCTCAATGGCGTCCTGATCGCCGAGATAGAGCCCGCCCTTCGTGGTGTCAAACGCATGGGCCTCCCAGGAATCGTTCTCTCCAAGTGCCGCGTTGATGCCTCCTTGCGCAGCCACCGAGTGGCTGCGAACCGGATGGACCTTGGATATTACGGCGACATCGAGATCCGGCGGTGCGGCAATCGCCGCCCTCATCCCTGCCAGACCGGCTCCGACGATAAGAATGTCGTGTAATTTCATGGCCTGCACATCTGGGCCAAACCCGGTCTGTCTGGTTATCGAGTTTATTTGGTTTATCTGGATCGTTTCGTTCAACCAAAAAACGAGACAGACCAGACAAACCAAACAAACGGTCTTGTTATGCCGGCGGACTTTTTCAGTCTCCTGCTTATTGTCTGCACTCATACGTGACTCTACGCCTGAAGGCAAGCCTAGTCCGCATTATTCATGAAGGTTCGTCGCGAAAGCGTGCAGACGCGAAGCGAGACGGGCACTCGGAGGCGTGAAGCCCTGAGGTATACTCGTGCAGTATGTCGAAGGGCTGAACGGCGAGACTGCCCGTCACAGCCGCGTATTCGCGCTTGCAGCAGAAGCTTCATGAATCATGCGGGCTAAAAACCTTCTTGGAAGCCTTGGAGAATAGGAGCCGCGCATGGTATTCTGCGAAGTGTGAGCGAGTCAGTCACTCCAACACAACGCGTGATCAACGAGACCTATCCAAAGGACAAGACGAACGCCATGGCCACACCGGACTTCTTGAGCCCGACCGACACGTTTATCCATCGTCATCTTGGCCCAACCGACGCCGAGACTCGTGAGATGCTTGCCACGCTCGGCTTGCCGTCGCTGGAGGAGCTGAGTGAGGCAACCGTGCCCGCCGACATTCGCCTGCGGAAAGAATTGGATCTGCCCCTGCACCGCGGCGAACACGCCGTGCTGGAAGAGATCCGCTCCATCGCCGCAGAAAACCGGATCTACCGTTCATTGATCGGAATGGGCTATTACGACTGCCTGACGCCCGGCGTGATTCAGCGCAATATTTTCGAAAACCCCTCCTGGTATACCCAATACACGCCCTACCAGGCCGAGATTTCCCAGGGCCGCTTGGAGGCACTCGTGAATTTTCAAACCCTGGTGACCGACCTGACCGGCTTGCCCCTGGCTAATGCTTCACTCCTAGATGAGGCCACGGCGGCAGCGGAAGCGATGGCCATGTGTCTCGCCGTTTCCCGTTCGTCCGGCCGCGAACGAACAGAGTTCTTCGCCTCGCAAGACTGTCACCCCCAGACCATTGCGGTGATGCAGACGCGAGCTGAACCACTCGGCATGACGCTGCGCGTAGGACGGACGCAGGCCATCGACTTTTCCAATCCTCATCTGGCCGGTATTCTGCTTCAATATCCGGCCACCGACGGGTATGTCGGGGATTACAGTGCGCTCGTGGCGCAGGCCCACGCAGCCGGAGTTCTTGTGGGAGTCGCCACCGATCTATTGGCCTTGACGCTCTTGCGCCCGCCGGGAGAATTCGGGGCCGATATTGCGGTGGGTTCCAGCCAGCGATTTGGCGTCCAGCTCGGATTCGGCGGCCCCCATGCCGCGTTTCTTTCGACCACTGAGGCATTCAAACGGCAGATGCCGGGACGCATCGTCGGGGTGTCCAAGGATGTCACGGGAAAGTCTGCCTACCGGCTTTCCCTGCAAACACGCGAACAACACATTCGGCGGGAGAAAGCCACGAGCAACATTTGTACGGCGCAGGTACTCTTGGCCATCATGGCGAGTATGTACGCGGTCTACCACGGACCGGAGGGCTTGCGGCGAATTGCCGAGCGCGTGCATGGCCTAGCTGTGGTGCTGGCAGCAGGATTGCGGGAGCTCGGATTCGAGATCGCAACGGAGGCCTACTTCGACACGATTCGGGTTCGTCTGACGAAGATGCAATCCGAAGCCATCGTGATCCGGGCCAACGAGGCCGGCATCAATCTTCGCCGATATGAGGACCACTCCATGGGGATTGCGCTGGATGAGGTGAGCACGGAAGACGAAATTCGTCGCCTGATGGAAATTTTTATCGGCCATGATCGGCTGCCTTTTCAAGTGAGAGACTTGAGCGGCCGCGTCACGACAAGCTTTCCGACGAATCTCGCCCGTACCAGCGCGTATCTCACCCACGAGGTGTTTAATCGCTACCACGCAGAACATGAGATGCTGCGGTACATCCACCGTCTTGAATCCAAGGATCTGTCACTCGTCCATTCGATGATCCCGTTGGGGTCCTGCACCATGAAGCTGAACGCGACGACCGAGATGCTGCCGGTGACCTGGCCGGAGTTTTCACGGATTCATCCCTTCGCGCCGATCGAGCAAACCAAAGGATATCAAGAGTTGTTCCGTCAGCTGGAGTCTTGGCTGGCCGAGATCACCGGACTCTCCGCCGTATCCCTGCAACCGAATGCCGGTTCTCAGGGCGAATATACGGGACTGATGGTGATCCGGGCGTACCACCGGAGCCTAGGTGAAGAGCATCGAGATGTGTGCTTGATTCCTCTGTCCGCTCACGGCACAAATCCAGCCAGTGCGGCGATGGTAGGCATGACGGTTGTGATCGTCGCCTGTGATCGACAGGGCAACGTCGATGTAGCCGATCTTGAAGCCAAGGCCGCTCAATATCGTGACCGGCTATCGGCGCTCATGTTGACGTACCCCTCGACCCACGGTGTCTTTGAGGCAGACGTGCGCCGCATCTGTCAGATCATCCATACACACGGCGGGCAAGTCTATATGGACGGCGCCAACTTGAACGCCCAGGTCGGGCTCTGTCGGCCCGGGGACATCGGCGCGGACGTGTGCCATCTGAATCTACACAAAACATTCTGCATCCCCCATGGCGGCGGGGGCCCTGGGATGGGACCGGTCGTTGCGGCGCGTCATCTGGCACCGTTTCTTCCCGGCCATCCGGTCACGCAACTGGGTGGGAAAGATTCCATCGGCGCAGTATCCGCGGCTCCTTACGGCAGCCCCAGCATCGTGACGATTTCCTGGGTCTATCTCGCCCTGATGGGGCGTGACGGCTTGACCAAGGCGACACAGTTGGCGATCTTGAACGCCAACTACATGGCCAAACGGCTGGGAAAATACTATTCGATCCTCTACACGGGAACCTCCGGATTCGTCGCACACGAATTTATCCTCGATCTTCGTCAGTTCAAGGAGACTGCGGGAATTGAAGCAATGGATGTGGCGAAGCGATTGATGGACTATGGGTTTCATGCTCCGACGGTCTCGTTCCCGGTTGCCGGGACGCTCATGATTGAGCCGACGGAAAGCGAAACGAGAGCTGAATTAGACCGGTACTGCCAGGCGCTGATCTCGATTCATGCAGAGATCCAAGACATCGTCGAAGGCCGGCAACCCCGCACAAACAATCTGCTGAAGAATGCTCCCCACACGGCACAGGTGGTGTCATCCAACGAATGGGATCGACCCTATACTCGTGAACAGGCAGCCTACCCTGCTCGGTGGGTACGTGACCATAAATTCTGGCCAAGTGTGAGCCGCATCGACGAAGCCTATGGAGATCGCCATCTGGTTTGCACGTGCCCACCCACAGACAGCTACTAAATCGGCTGCTGACAAAGGCCCCCAGCATCGTTCTCAGTCGTGCGTCTCCCTGCGACGTACCCTCTCGGGTACGCCTCAGTCGCCCCACTCCCTGCGGCCTTGCTGGATGGCCTTTTTGAGCAGCCTCAGCAGAGAACTATTTTAAGCAGCCCTGGAGAGAGCGCTCTTCGACATCACCCCGCTTGCTCACCATTTGGTCATCGCAGTAGAGTGACGAATACCCGCAGACTCCTCTTCAGGGAAAGGACGCATGCATGGATGCGATCAACCGACGGAACTTTCTTGTTCGTAGCGGCTTGGCCATCGGTGCGGCGCTGCTGGCTGTCGAGACCCCTACTTCCACTGCCATCGCCGGTGCCCCGCCCCTGAAGCTTGACAGCTGGCAGGCCGTGCGTGAGCAATTCCAACTATCCCGTGACCATATTCATCTTGCAGGATTCTTTCTCGCATCCCATCCTGCTCAAGTCCAAGCCGCGATCGAACGGCACCGGCGCGGATTGGACGCCGATCCCATCGGCTATTGGTTCGAACAGGAAGAAACGCAGGAGGCTGCAGTCTTACGGGCCGCAGCAGCGTATCTTGCAGTCGATCCGACCGAGATCGCTCTCACTGATAGCACAACCATGGGGCTGGGACTTTTATACGGCGGCCTCACCCTGCGTGAGGGTCAGGAGATCCTGTCAACCTTGCACGATCATTACGCAACCGAAACGTCCTTGCGGCTTCGTGCAGAACACACCGGGGCCACTGTACGCCAAATCCCTCTCTATCATTCCCTCAAGAATGTATCGCGCCAAGAATTACTCGACAATCTGATCGAGAACATCAGACCCAACACTCGCATTGTCGCACTGACTTGGGTCCATTCGAGCACCGGCCTGAAACTTCCGATCCATGAGATGGCCCAGGCGATTCACAAACTGAATGAATCCCGTGCTGAGCAGGATCGAGTGATCTTCTGCGTCGATGGGGTCCATGCGTTAGGTGTCGAAGATTTCCGTCTCTCCGACGTCGGGTGCGATTTCCTGGTTGCAGGGACACATAAATGGATGTTTGGTCCGAGAGGTACAGGTCTTGTGTGGGGGCAGAGGCGGGCTTGGCCAGTGGCCAACCCCATCATTCCGACTTTCAATACTCAAGCCTACGATATCTGGATGAAGGTGAGTCCGCTGAAGAATCTACCGAAGTCCGTCTACATGACGCCGGGTGGATTTCATTCCTTCGAGCACCGGTGGGCTCTTGATGAAGCCTTCATATTTCATCAGACCATCGGTAAGCCTCGCGTGACTCAGCGCATCTACGAATTGAATCAGCAGATGAAGCAGGGACTGGCGAAAATGCCGCATGTCACAGTACATACCCCGATCTCGCAGGACCTGTCATCCGGGATCGTCTGCTTTGAAGTTGCGGGGATGGCGCCACGCCAAGTGATCGAGCGGCTGCGACAAAGAAAGATCATCGGGAGTACTACGCCTTACGCAACGCAGTATGCGAGGTTGGCGCCCAGCCTCCTCACCTCATCGGAGGACATTGAACAGACTCTCAGGGAAATACTGACGCTGCGGGTCTGAGAGAGTATAAATGCAGGATGCTCAAAAAGGCCGTCAGCAAGGCCGCAGCGAGCTGCCGCTTTATAAGGGGTGGGTGGGATGATCCCAACTGCGCGCGTCCAACGAGGGCCTTCTGAGGCCGCGCGTTGCGCGAGCACGGGGATCGTCCCAGCTACCCCATCCCCCTTTTTCAGCATCCTGCTACAGCGCTCCCTCGGGGATTTGATCGAGCTTATAGAAATCAATCGGGTCTAACCGACGTTGAGTCGTTTGAGTAGGCTCGCTGCCTTTGATAAAGAGTTCAACCGTACTGGACTGTCCGTCCTGCTCGTCCTCGAGTAACCCCGTCGCGGGATCAACCTTGACAAACGTAACGCCTTCCGGAATGGTGAAGGCCACGACGGGAAGCGGCTTCAGCGCTTCCTTCATGAAGTCGATCCAGATAGGCAGCGCGGCATGTGCCCCCGACTCCGTTTCACCGAGTGAGCGTCGATCGTCAAATCCAACATAGATGCCCGTGACCAAGTTCGGCGCACCGCCGATAAACCATGCATTGATAAACTCGTCCGTGGTTCCTGTTTTCCCCGCAATCGGCCGCCCGATCCCCTTGGCGGCCTGACCGGTACCCTTTTGGATCACGTCTTCCATCATGTTCGTAACCAAATATGCCGTTTCTTTGGAGATCACTTGCAGCGTTTGCGGTTCTGCCTGTTCAATGACCTTTCCCGCGTTGTCCTTCACAAACACAATCGCGTATGGTTCCGCACGGCTCCCCTGATTGATCAACACACTATAGGCCGAGGTCAGTTCCATCAACCCGACGGAGGATGAGCCCAACCCCAGCGACAGGTCTGCCGCCAGCGGACTGGTGATTCCGACCACCTTGGCAAAGTCGATCACATTCTTTACGCCAACCTTATCCAGCAACCGCACCGTGGCCAGGTTATGCGAGTGAGCCAGGGCATCCCGCAAGCTCACCATGCCATGGATTTTCCTTCCATAGTTCTCCGGCTTCCACGTTTTCTCGTCCTCGTCCTGCGCATACACAACAGGCGCATCGAGGATCACCGACGCGGGACTCATGCCCTGATTCACGGCCGTCGCGTAAATGATCGGCTTGAAGGCGGACCCGGGCTGGCGGTGCGCCTGCACGGCCCGATTGTACTCGCTGCGGCTGAAATCGTAGCCGCCGACCATGGCTCGGATGGCGCCCTTTCCTGGCTCCATCGCGATCAGCCCTCCATCGACGAGGGGAGTCTGTTCCAGTTGCACGTGGACGGCACCATGATCCAGCTTCTTCACCATCACCTCGATGACATCACCAGGCTTCAGCACCTGCTTGAGATTCTGGTTGACGACGAAATCTTTCGCCGTATCCAACCCGGTAAGTCGACGCTTCGCCCATGCCATATCGTCGAATTCAAGTTTGGCCACCGTCGTGCCAATCTGCACCAGATAATGGTCCTTCGCCACTTTGGCCACGAATCCTTCGCGATAGTCTCCCACCTTCAGCGCTTGATCAGTCATCGCCGCGACAATGGGCGGGGTCGGCGCCGTCGGATCGACCGTTCGGAGTGGGCCACGCCATCCTTGACGCTTGTCCAGTTCGCGCAGACCAAACGCAAAGGCCCGTTCAGCAGCCTTCTGCATCTCCATGTTCAATGTGGTAAAAACCTTGAGCCCGCCCTTGTACACCATCGCTTCGCCATATTTTGCGACGAGCAACTGCCGAACATATTCCACAAAGTAGGGTGCAGCCTGTTCGGCACCAGGACGACGGAAGCTGAGTATCTCCGCTGCAGCCTGTTCGCGCTCTGCCGTGGTGAGGAACTTTGCCTCCTCCATGCGCCCCAGTACATGCTCCTGTCGTTTTTTTGCACGATCATAGGCCTTGAAGGGCGAATAGTGGTTCGGCGATTTCGGAAGACCCGCGAGAAATGCCGATTCTCCAACCGTGAGGGCGGAGAGATCTTTCCCAAAATATGTTTGAGCCGCCGAGGCGACACCATAGGCGCCTTGTCCGAAGTAAATCTGATTCAAATACAGTTCGAGAATTTGCTCCTTCGTCAGGACCAATTCCATCTTGTAGGCCAGAATGAGCTCGCGCACTTTGCGGTCGAAGGTGCGTTCGG
>Ga0307473_10000120_pt1 | contig 14857 bp, 11 predicted proteins | sample atmos_gasesAM5C__FD_203744 | JGI IMG/M metagenome (GOLD analysis project Ga0307473, IMG submission 203744) | Hardwood forest soil microbial communities from Morgan-Monroe State Forest, Indiana, United States - atmos_gasesAM5C_515 | ecosystem: Environmental > Terrestrial > Soil > Temperate...
AGTCGAGGGGCAGGGTTGGGAATTGCCGCCTGTCGCGAGTGGGCTTGAGTGCCTCGCGTTCGTGGATGGCAAATTCGCAGCCGCATTTCGGTTTCACGACGCGCCGCGTTCCGACAGCCGGTTGTTTCTGCACCATCTGCGGCAGCGTCACGAAGTGCCCAAAGTGATGCTCGTCTCGGGAGACCGCGAATCGGAGGTGCGTTATCTGGCGCAGGAAGTCGGCATACAGGAAGTTCATTACAGTAAAAGTCCGGAAGAAAAAGTTGAGATTGTGCGTGCCGAAACACAGCTTGAGAAAACTCTTTTTGTCGGCGACGGGATCAATGACGCACCGGCCATGCAAGCAGCGACGGTTGGCGTAGCCTTCGGGCAAGCAAGCGATATAGCCGCGGAGGCGGCTGACGCGGTGGTCCTGGAAACTTCGCTCGCAAAGGTGGATGAATTGATCCACATCGGGCACCGCTTTCGAGCGATCGCAATGCAGAGCGCCGTCGGCGGGATGGCATTGAGCTTGATCGGTATGATTGCAGCGTCGCTTGGATATTTGCCGCCGCTCGCAGGTGCGGTAGCGCAAGAGATCATTGATCTGGCGGCCGTGTTGAACGCGGTGCGAGTTTCATTTCCCCCAGCTCACCTGACGGACTGCTGAGCGTGAGAACTCATTGCCGCCCACAAATTTTGCTTGGCAAGTAACGGGCGTCGCGGGCACACTGATTTTCCTTTTCATGCAGATGGCCATGCCATGCGCCGACGTTCCGCCTTCGAATGCATGTTCGTACCGCAATCTGTAGCTGTGATCGGCGCGACCGACCGTGAAGCAAGCGTCGGGCGCACCCTCGTAAAGAATCTGCTCAACGGCCTGTTTCACGGCGAGGTGTACGCAATCAACCCAAAGCGCGAAGAAGTCCTCGGCCTACATTGCTACAAAGATATCGCGAGCGTGCCAGAGAAAGTAGATCTCGCAGTGATCGCGACGCCGGCGCCAACAGTCCCCGCGGTGGTCGGAGAATGCGTGGACGCAGGTGCGCGGTCTGCCGTGGTGATTTCGGCGGGATTCAAGGAGCGAGGCGCGGAGGGCGCGCGGCTGGAGCAACAGATTCAGGAGCAGTTGCGCCGCGGAAAATTGCGGCTGATCGGCCCGAATTGCTTGGGAATCATGAGTCCCCTCGCCGGGTTGAACGCCACATTCGCTCATGAACTGGCGCGGCCTGGCAACGTGGCGTTTCTCAGCCAGAGCGGGGCGCTGGAGACAGCCATCCTGGATTGGAGCCTGCTGGAAAAGGTCGGATTCAGCGCGATTGTTTCGACCGGTTCGATGCTGGACGCCGGATGGGGCGACTTGATTGACTATTTCGGCGAAGATTCCGAGACGCACAGCATTTTGATCTACATGGAATCGGTGGGCGACGCGCGGTCATTTCTTTCCGCGGCGCGTGAGGTCGCGCTGCGGAAGCCGATTATCGTGATCAAGGCGGGGCGGACTGAAGCCGCGTCGCGCGCGGCAACGTCGCACACGGGCGCACTGACGGGGAGCGACGAAGTTTTTGATGCGGCACTTCGCCGCTGCGGTGTTCTGCGAGTTCAAAGCATTTCAGACCTTTTCTACATGGCCGAGACACTGGCGCGACAGCCGCGACCTCGCGGACCGCGACTGATGATTCTGACCAACGCGGGAGGCCCGGGAGTACTTGCGACCGATGCGCTAATAGCCAACGGTGGCGAGCTTACGCAGCTTTCTGATGCAACAGTGCGAGAATTGAGCGCATTTCTCTCGCCGCACTGGAGCCACGGCAATCCGGTTGACATCCTGGGCAACGCCGGACCCGACGAATACGCGCGGGCGCTCGAGATTGCGATTCGAGATCCCAACAGCGACGGCCTGCTGGTGATTCTTGCGCCCCAGGGAATGACGGATCCGCTGCGCGTTGCAGAGCGCTTGAAACCCTACGCGCGCGGATTCGGGAAGCCGTTACTCGCCAGTTGGATGGGAGGGAAGCTCGTCGCTGGCGGCGTGGCGGTGTTGAACGAAGCTGGCATTCCGACGTTCTCATACCCGGATACGGCAGCGCGCGCGTTCGACTACATGTGGCGCTACAGCTACAACCTGCGCGGGCTATATGAAACGCCCAGCCTGGCGGAGGAAGTGTACGCAGGGCGCACGTCACGAGCGGACGTGGAGGCGATACTGAACGCGGTCCAGAACAGTGGACGCACACTTCTTACCGAGGTTGAATCGAAGCAAGTGCTGGCATGCTACGGCATTCCGACCGTGGATACGCGGATAGCACGATCGGAAGACGAAGCTGTGGGACACGCGCGTGCCATCGAATTTCCCGTTGTGGTGAAAGTTTTTTCGGAAACGATCACGCACAAGACAGAAATCGGCGGAGTGAAATTAAATCTTGAAAATGATGAAGCCGTGCGGCGTGCGTACCGAGAGATTGAGTCGGTTGTGCGCAAGAGGTTTGGAGCGGGAGAGTTTGAGGGCGTGACTGTGCAGCCTATGGTGCGATTGCAGGGTTATGAGCTCATCGTAGGCAGTAGTGTGGACCCGCAGTTTGGGCCGGTGATGTTGTTCGGCACAGGAGGCCAACTCGTCGAAGTCTATAAGGATCGGGCTCTGGCTCTTCCGCCGCTGAACGCCACGCTAGCGCAGCGCTTGATGGAGCAAGCGCGAATTTTCGAGGCGTTGAAGGGTGTGCGTGGCCGGGCGGCAGTGAATTTGGAGGAACTTGAACGCGTTCTCGTTCGCTTCAGCCAACTGATCGTCGAGCAGTTGTGGATAAAGGAGATCGACATCAACCCATTGCTCGCGTCACCGGAGAGGATTCTGGCTCTCGACGCCCGCGTGGTGATTCATCAGCCTGAGACAGCGCCGGAAAAATTAGCACGGCCGGCGATCCGACCGTACCCAACACAGTACGTGTGGCCATGGACGACGAGAGACGGAACTCCGGTGACGATTCGCCCGATCAGGCCTGAGGATGAGCCCTTGATGGTGAAATTCCACGCCACGCTTTCGGAGGAATCCGTGTACCTGCGCTATTTCCATATGGAGAAACTCAGCACGCGCGTGGCGCATGACCGGCTGATCCAAAAATGCTTCGTTGACTACGACCGTGAAATGGCGCTGGTGGTGGATTACCAGGACCCCGGGACAGGCGAGCACGAAATTCGCGCCGTTGGCCGGCTGACGAAAATCCCCGGAACAGTCGAGGCAGAAGTTGCGGTGCTGGTGAGTGACCGCTTCCAGAAACAGGGGCTCGGTAGAGAACTGGTCCGCCGCCTGCTTGAAGTGGGCCGCACGGAGAAAATCGCGCAGATAGTCGCCAACATTCTCCATGAAAACGAAGGGATGCGGGCACTGGCAAGGCATTTTAAATTCCACACCCGCGATACCGGCGACGCGAGCATGGTCATCGCCGTCCTGGATTTGTAGCCCTCCTTCCCGTTTGTGACTAGCGTCACATTCAGGCGTGATCCCGATCATAACCTCCCCAGCCACATAAGAGCTATCAAGGGAGCGCTACGAAAGGAGAGTAAAATGCCTTCCACTGTACATGAAGTTGAACTCGACCATAGGCTGACGGCGGCAACGACGATGAAAGCTCTGGTCTTTCACGGGGCGAATCAGATTGGCCTCGAAGAAGTTCCAATTCCGAAGCCCGGGCCGGGCGAAGCGGTGATACGCGTAACGCTGACAACAATTTGTGGAACTGATCTGCACATTTTGAAGGGGGAGTATCCCATCAAGCCCGGCCTGACAATCGGGCACGAGCCCGTGGGGGTGATTCATGAGCTCGGCGTGGGCGTGACGGGCTTCAGAGTTGGAGAGAGAGTGCTGGTGGGCGCCATCACACCTTGCGGGCAGTGTAACGACTGCTTGCGCGGGAATTTGTCTCAATGTGGTGGGCCCATCGGCGGCTGGAGATTCGGAAACACGATCAATGGAGCGCAGGCGGAATATGTGCTGATTCCGTTTGCACAGGCAAACTTGGCGAAAATTCCCGCCGACCTCCGTGACGAGCAGGTTGTCCTCTTGTCGGACATTGCCTCAACCGGAATCTCGGCGGCGGAAAGCGCGGATATGCAGATTGGCGACGCGGTCGCGGTGTTTGCGCAGGGGCCGATCGGGCTTTGCGCGACAGCGGGGGCAAAGCTGAAGGGAGCCAGCCTGATTATCGCCATCGAATCTGACCCCGTTCGCACCAAAATGGCCAAGAGTATGGGGGCGGACATCGTGCTGAATCATCTGGAGCAGGATGTGGTGGCTGAGGTCAAGCGTCTGACTGACGGCAAAGGCGTTGACGTGGCCATCGAGGCGCTCGGCACGCAAGCAACCTTCGAATCAGCGTTGCGTGTGCTGCGCGCCGGCGGGACGCTGTCGAGCCTGGGCGTCTATTCCGGAAAACTCTCCGTACCGGTTGAGCCATTCGCGGCTGGGCTGGGTGATCACAAAATCGTCACCACTCTATGCCCCGGCGGAAAAGAGCGAATGCGGAGACTGATGGAGTTGGTCCGGCACGGAAAGCTGGATCTCGTCCCTCTGCTCACCCACACGTACTCACTTGACCGAGTCACAGAGGCATACAAGCTTTTCGGCGAGCGACGAGATGGAGTGATCAAGGTCGCGATCCAGCCATGAGAGCTGCCGGATGATGCACAAAAAGCGCGGGCGGTGCATCCATTTCCGCCCGCGCTTGCATTTTCATTTGTAAAGTTCACCCGGAAGGCAGACTTCGGGCGAGTAATGTATGAAGCTGGTGGGATACCACTAAGCGGCCACGACATTCTTCAGGATTTGGGCGACCTGAAATTCCGCGAAGCTTGGCTTGAGGACCACACCCGCGCCGTCGATGTAGACAAGGGTGTAAGCCTTGAGGCACTTTTCGCGGAGCCAGTAATGCTCCGCATGGTGAAGGTTGCCCACTCCGTGGGCCGCCGTGTCCGCCAAAAATGATGCATGCGTCTCTCCAACGAAACGAAAAAACACTCCGCCAGCGAGATGATCAAAGGCCCGAGAACATGCTCCATTTGCGCACTGCACGATCATGACAAACTCCTCCATCAATCGGTTGGACCAGTGGAAGCTCGGGAAACACTTGCTTCAGGAGCCGGGCGATCCGCGGAGGCGCCATTTTTCATACCCGCGTGATCGAGCTCCAGTTGCCGAATCGTCGCCAGCAACCATTTCTTCATCTCCTGCTCGATTTCAATCTGATCTCCTGAGCGATACAGCGTGTCTAGAGTCTCGCCACTCTCGTTCAAGGGGATATGACGGCACGGGACTCGCTCCTTGGAGGATTGCGGTGGAACAAATTGCATCAGGAGGCATTCACGACACGGCGCGGGATCAAGTTTCCGGTCGTAGTTCATGCAGGTGGGCGAATCCTCAAAAATTAGCTGGGCTCGCCAGGGCTCGCGCGGGGACCGCCCGTAACCGCCCTTTTCCAAGAAATTGAGCTCAAATTTCAAGACCTCCAAGAGATCGCGTTCGCCATTTTGCATTTTGAATCTCCTAACGAGCCAGTCTCTGCCTAGACAAGCCACAAAGTCTGTGACAGGCATCACGCGTGGCCGTGACCCGTATCACTGTATGTTCCTCCGCGGCTGGCTACCATACGTCGCAACGCGAATCAGATAGGGTTGTGCAGCGCGTTCGTATGGCGAAGCGAATCTGGTTAGTTTCAACGGCCGAGCAGCGTATAATGCGCGCAGGCTCATCCATGCGTGCTCCCTACGGGCTGGAAATAATCGAGAGTTGCCTGAACTGCCCGCACAGAGAGGATCGCCTTTTCTGTAATCTTTCTCCTCCCGTCGTCCAGCGGCTTTCCTCAATTACTGCGCCGTCGACCTATCCGAAAGGCGCAACCCTATTTGTGGAAGGACAGACGCCGCGGGGTGTATTCGTCCTGTGCAGCGGCAAAGTGAAGCTCTCGACTTCTTCAGCGGACGGAAAGACCTTGATCCTGCGGATTTCCGAAGTAGGCGAGGTGCTTGGGCTCGCGGCGACTGTCTCCGGAAAGCCTTACCAGGCAACCGCGGACGTGCTCGAACCGACACAGGCAAATTTCATCGGGCGAAACGATTTCCTGAATTTCTTGCGCGAGAACGGCGAGGTTGCCTTCCGTGTCGCGGAACAATTGAGCGAAAATTATTATCACGCCTTGGACGAGATGCGGACCATCGGACTTTCGCACTCCGCCAGCGAAAAGCTGGCGCGGTTCATCCTCGATTGGTGCGCGCAGCACGACAAGGGAAACGGCGAAGTCCGCGCGAAGTTGACGCTGACCCACGAGGAAATTGCGCAAATGATTGGAGCATCCCGCGAAACGGTCACACGGTTGTTCGCCGACTTCAAGAAAAGGCAACTCCTGGAGGTGAAAGGATCGACGGTCGTTATCCGCGATAAGGCAGGCTTGGAAAAGCTGCTGGCTTAATTACCGTAAATAGCAGCGCTCCCCCTTCCGTTGGAACCCCTCATGCCCTCTGGTGTGTGATACACCCAGCGACCGATAACAAATCAGCATTCCGTTCGCATGATTTCAGCTCGTAACCCTAACAGCCTCGGCAATAGCGCCAAAAAGGACGAAATTGTGACAGCCGTCACAACGAATGGTGATGGAAGTCATAGCCCATGTATCGCAAACCGTTCACGATGCGTCCACGGATCGCTTGACACATGATCGTTGGCATTTAACGAAGCGTAAGTGAAGGGGAGGAATCGCCGATGGACCGACAGGGAACACGCGTTCTTACGATTGTAAGTCTCATTCTGCTGGCTACCCTGGTTTACGCGTTTGCGAGCGCACCGAGGGCGGAAGCAATTCCCGCATTCTCGCGTAAGTACCAGACGTCTTGCACCACGTGCCACAATAATTTCCCCGAGCTCAACGACTTCGGCTTGGCCTTCAAGAAGCACGGCTTCAAGTTCCCGAAGGACGACGAGTCATTTGTAAAGGATCCGCCCGTTCTCCTCGGTGCCAAGGCGCAGAAGGAAGCGTTCCCCGGTGCACTTTATCCAGGTGAGCTTCCCGGTAACCTGCCGATTGCTTTCCGCTATTCCGGCTTCGCTCAGTACAACAGCAAGGTGCCGCTGGCAGTCGGGTTCACGCCGCGAACCGATCTGTTCGCTCCCAACACATTCACGATAATCGGAGCCGGCAGTTTTGGCCCCAATCTGTCATTCTGGATTGACAACGACATCTCTACAGGCGGCTCTGGAGCCGCCGGTGGGCTAGGAGACGGTTATATCAGGGCCAATGATATCGGTCACTGGCTGCACCTTCCCAAGGACGCTCTGAACGTCCGGTTCGGCCAATTCGAACTCGATCTTCCGTTTAGTCAAGCCCGGACGATCAACCTGTCCGACTATGATATCTACGATCAAGCGAGCGTCGCGCTTGCGAACCCGGCCCTTTGCCAATTTGCGACTCCACCTGCTCCGGCTTGCACCACCAACAATCCGTTAGTGTTCGGGGTCCCACAGCGTGGAATTGAATTTGGCGGATATCCCAACGACGGCAATTTCACATGGTCGGTGGCCATTGTGAATGGCAACAACGACGGCCCGGCAGCTCGAAATTCAAAAGACATTTACGCCCGGGTTTCCCAGACTTTCAATTTGGAACGCGACGCAAGCGTGCGGAAGGAAGTGCTAGCTTCCGGCCCGACCGGGCCGCGCGACCACACTTCTCTTCGAATTGGCGCATTTGGCTACTACGGACGGAACGCGCTCAACATCGGCGGATCCCTGTTCCCGGCCTTGCCCACGATTCGGGAACCCTTCTACCGTGCCGGAGGCGACTTCCGCTTCAAGTACCGCAAATTCGAGCTTTGGGGCTTGGGGATGTTTGGCCACGACACAAACGTGGTCCCCAACGGCCCCAGCGACACGGCCACGGGTTTCGTCTCCACCACGCCAGTGACGTTTGCCGGCGGATTCGCCGAGGCGGAATACTGGGTTTACCCGTGGCTCATCGGTCTGGTGAGGTACGATGTGGTGAATTCTCCGACGGATTTCGCAGCCGGAATATCGCGGAGAGATACGCGCAACCGGTTCAGTCCCGGCGTCCAAGTGCTGGTGCGCGCAAACATAAAGCTCGCCTTCGAGTATCAGCGGCGATTCGAACAGCCCATCCCGGGCTCGGCCCAATTCTTCCGGGCGAATGGATTTGTTGTAGGAACTGATTTCTTGTTCTGACGTTTTGGAAAGACCGCGGGCCCACAAGCCCGCGGACATCCTGAGAGGAGACAATGAATGAGCACTCTTAAGCGCGCAATAATTGTGGGCGGGATTTTTCTGGGAGCCTTGTTTCTCGCCGGCTATGCAATAGCGGGGGACGTGAAGGGCAAGGTGTCGGTGCAAGGATTGCGATCGGCCGAGAATATCGCTGTGTACGTGGATGCTATACCGGGAAAGAAATTCGATGCGCCGACGCAGCATGTGACAATCGATCAGCGCAAGATGGCGTTTGTACCGAAGGTCACGGTTGTCATGCAGGGGACGACGGTAGATTTTTTGAATAGCGATTCCGTCGGGCACAACGTGTACTGGCCGTCCATCAGCGGCAATAAGAAGCTGGCGCACAATCTCGGGACCTGGGCCAAGGGCGAGAAAAAGTCGTTCCAGTTCAACGATCTCGGTGCCGCTTCGCTTCTCTGCAACGTCCACCCAGAAATGTCCGGGACCCTTGTAATTGTTGCCTCACCTTACTTCGCTGTAACGGACAGTGACGGAACGTTTGAGATTAAAAACGTTCCTCCGGGGACCTACACCTTGAAGACTTGGAGCGAAGATGGCAAGGTCACAACGCAATCCGTGACCGTCGCAGCCGGTACAGTAAACGTCGAACTGACCGTGAAGAAGTAACGGATCAGACTAGAACCGGGGCGTGAGATGTCGGAGGAAATTGGCTGAGCTGGGCTGGTTAGCGTCGAACACCCGATGCAGGGTAACCAGTCCAGCCCGCCATGGGGGCGAGGCCAACCTTCTCGGAGAGGCAACAAGATGAATCGCAGAAACCGAATATTCGCTTTCGCGCACGCCCTTCTCGCCATTGCCATTGGCCTTCTTGCGGCGAGTTCCGGGTTCGCACAAGTGAGTCCCACCGAAATCGCGAATCCAAAATTGAGGTCCGCCGAACAAGCGTACCTTCCGCAGCTTCAATCGCTGCAGCATGCAATCGGCAAGGCGCAATTTCCGCTCCCATTCATTCTCACTCGCTATGTTGGAGTGGATCCCACCCGGCAGGCATCCCTGGATACGCGCGGGCTGGAGTTCGTCTCTTTTCATGACCGGATGCTATTGAAAGCGTCGGGGTTCTACACCGCGGCCTTCAATTCAGAGCAGCTCACACAGAACGAGCGTGCCAGCCGAACATTCCAGGAAGTTATCGTTCCGATCCTTGGCCTTATCGCGGAGCAGATTCCCGGTGATGTGACGTGCGACGGCATCGGCTTCGAAATTGCTTATCACGTTCGTTCACCACGCAGGAATTCCGATTTTGAAGGCAGGGAAATCCTCGCAGTGGTACTCGATCGCGCGGACGCCTTCGCATTTCTGAGCGAGCCAGGGAACGAGCATCGGCAGGCAATTCTCAATCGCTCTGGAATTTACCTGGACGCCAAGCCGTTTGGGCTCGCACTGGGGCAGAAAGATGCGCTGAACCTGGAGACACTCGGGAAATCCGGTCCCGGGGAGCCCGGGTCGGCAATGTCCCCTGTCTCTGCCTCTGCTTCGGGCACACGGCCAGCTATCGGAGGTCCCCGTTTCACGCCGACCGCCCCGTCGAGCCCTTCACGCGACGCCCCGGCTGCCGATCTAAAGGTGCCTGCTTTGCCTGCCCCCTCACCAGCAGATGTAGAGCGGCTGCAGGCGCAGTATCAGGCGCAACTCGAGACGCTTCTGAAAGGAGATGGCGCGCAATTCCATCTCGTGGATTATGCGCCGCCGTCGTTCGCCCTCTATCACAAACAATTGGTATTGCAACTCACACTTCGAAATCACCTGGCGTTCGAGAAAAGTACGAGCTCGATTTACAAACGCGCGGCGCAAAGCTTCGACGTCTTCCTCGCCCCGCAGCTTAAGGCACTTGTGCCGAAGCTTCCGGTGGATCACCAAGTTGAGGGGCTCGATTTTTCCATCCTCAACCGTCTGGGCAACGAGAAAGATTCCTCCGAGGCGGTTGAATTCATTTGCCCTCTCAGCTCAATCCGCTCATTCGTCGAAGATGAGATCGCCAGCCAGGAGTTGATTGACCAAAGCCTGGTCCTCGTCAACGGCGTACGGATCAATCTTCACTTAGAGCTCGTCGAATGAATACCGTTACGCGCGGAGAACTACCGAGAAAGAAGTGCCCACTCTTGAAACGCTTGCTGGTGATTTTCATACTGGCATCATCATTACTGTCCGGTCAGACGGTTGGCACTAAAGATGCTTCAGTTACGACCGTTGAAGGCGAGAGCTGGCTCAGGCATCTTCACAGGTCGTTCAACGGCAGTAGTATGGGCAGGACGTGGGATTTAGGACCGCCTCCCTCTATGCCCGGGGAAGAATCCTCTCGCTGGCAACTGGAGCTATCGCCCGGCTACGCTACGCAAACCGTAACCCTCCACGGTTCGGATCTGTACCGTCTGAATTGTCAGGGATGCCATGGAACGTCGGGTCTCGGCGCTCCCCCGGAAGTCAACTCCGTCATCAACCCCGTCCGGGCGACCTCCGTCACCGTGATTTTGGAGCGAGCAAAGATGACTGGCCAGGAAATGAGTCGGGCGGATGCGGCAGTGCTTGCGGGGCAGGCCAAATCTCTGTTAATCCAACGACTCCACAAGGGCGGGGAGGCCATGCCGCCGTTCCCCCAGTTGAACGAGCCGGAGATTCGCTCGATCGTCGCTTACCTCGAACAGCTTTCTGAGGTACCCGGCGCAGAAAGGAATCAAGTAGCGGTAAGAGAATCCCCCTACCGCGTGGGCGAGCACATCATAAAATCTACCTGTCACATTTGCCACAGTGCGGCAGGGCCGAACCCCGACCCCCAACAGCTTTCAGACGGTGCCATCCCACCGCTCAGTACACTCACGACGCGGATGAGCCTGCCCGAATTCGTCCGAAAGGTAACTAACGGCGCGCCGGTCATCATGGGCAGTCAACCATTCTCCTATAGAGACTCTTACAGGGGCAGGATGCCCGTGTTTCGGTATTTGACCGAGGATGAAGCAGCTGATGCGTACCTCTACCTAACAATCTACCCGCCGCACCCATAGACGTGCAAATGGGTGCCTGATGGAAAACGCTAACAAAAGCTAACGTTCTCAGCCCACAAAGCTGTGCCCCATTTTGTGCCCACCCTCGATAGATAACCATCGCATATGGTAGTAGAGAGGTGTTAGCAAGAATCGCCTGTACTGGCGCGGGAAATCAATGTGATAGCAAGCGATCGCACTCAGTCAGAAAGCCTTGCGCCGCAACTGTTAACCGAAGGGTTGCTAGTTCGAATCTAGCCCGGGCAGCCAACCTCTTCAATTAGTTGGTAAGTCGTCGCCCGCGCGGCTTTTGAGAGTGTGCCCAATTTTGGCCCAGTCACCCCCGAAATCCAGCCTCATTTAGTCCACTGGCGGCATGTCGCTGTGCAGTCTGTCCGATGGCGCCGTAGCGCCTAGCCATACGCATCGTTGACGGTTGAGCCATCCAAGAATTAGGCCACGCACGGAGGCGGCATGGACGTTCGTCGGCAGACGATGGTAAGCTTTCGCGCTTAACCTTCGCACGTGAGGCAAGCGCGGTATTTCGATGAGCGCAATTCAGTGCGCCCCTCCAGGATGACATTCGATGGAGTCCGATCCAAAGAACGCACGCCATGCGGCAGACGGCTTGCGTGCCCTCGCGCAGCCAGTGGCCGCACCGCTCACTCGCGCGGCGATATTCCTGGTCGTGACTCTAAAGCCGGGCTCCGAGAGTCGCGCAACGGTGCGATCATTCTGCGGAGACCTTGGTGCGCTGCTTCGGGCGGTGGAGACTCGCGATCTCGAAGCAGCCCTTTCCTGCATCATGGGGGTCGGGTCCGAGGCGTGGGACCGGCTCTTTGGGCCGCCGCGGCCGACGGAGCTTCATCGGTTCCGGGAGATTCGTGCTGGAGAGCGCCACGCGGTTTCCACGCCCGGCGACTTGCTATTTCACATTCGCGCGAAGCGCATGGATTTGTGCTTCGAGCTGGCGACGCAAATCATGGCGCGCATCGGAAAAGCGGTTATGCCGGCAGACGAAGTGCACGGCTTTCGTTACTTCGACGACCGCGATCTCATCGGTTTCGTCGATGGGACAGAGAATCCGAGGGGCCAGGCAGCGATTGATGCCGTGCTCGTCGGCGAGGAAGACGCCGCGTTCGCCGGGGGCAGCTACGTGATCGTGCAGAAATATCTGCACGACCTCGCGGGATGGGGTGCGCTGTCCACGGAGGCGCAGGAGCGAATCATCGGGCGCAAGAAGTTGTCCGATATCGAATTGGACGACTCCGTTAAGCCAACCTCATCGCACAGCTCACTCACCACTATCGTCGAGGACGGAAAAGAGATCAAAATCCTGCGCGATAACATGCCCTTCGGCCGGTCCACGCAGGGCGAGTTTGGAACGTATTTCATCGGCTACAGCCGCTCGCCGAGCACGACCGAGCTGATGCTCGAGAACATGTTCATCGGGCGGCCGCCCGGCAACTACGACCGGTTGCTCGACTTCAGCCGCGCCGTCACGGGGAACCTGTTCTTCGTGCCGTCCGCGACATTTCTGGAGGACGTGACCGAAGACCAACCTGCGGATGCAGCGCTCTCCGCCGCGTCGGCGGCGATCGAATCCGCTCCATCCAGCCAGTCGCAGAACGATGGTTCGCTCGGTATCGGTTCACTTAAAGGAGACATCTCACATGAATAATCTCCATCGCGAGCTTGCCCCCATTTCCGATGCGGCGTGGGCGCAGATCGAAGAGGAAGCTTCCCGCACGGTCAAGCGCTACCTCGCCGGACGGCGCGTGGTCGACGTGCAGGCGCCGGGGGGCACAAGTCTCTCAGCCGTCGGCACCGGCCACCTGCGGACAATCGCGGCTCCGAAGGATGGCACCGTCGCCAGGCAGCGCGAGGTGAAGGCGCTGGTCGAGCTGCGTGTTCCGTTCGAGCTGGATCGCCAGACGATCGACGATGTCGATCGCGGCGCGAACGACTCGGACTGGCAACCAGCGAAGGACGCCGCGCGCCAGATCGCCTTTGCGGAGGACGGCGCCGTTTTCGAGGGATATGCCGCTGCCGGCATCGTGGGCATCCGTCAGGGGACCAGCAATCCGAAGATGACGCTTCCTGCGGATGTGCGCGCCTATCCCGAAGCCATTGCTCAGGGCTTGAGTCAGTTGCGGCTCGTCGGCGTCAATGGCCCTTACTCGGTGCTGCTCGGCGCCGACGCCTACACCGCACTCGCCGAGACCAGCGACTATGGTTACCCGGTGCTGGAGCACGTCAAGCGGCTCGTGAAAGATGAAATCATCTGGGCACCTGCCATCGCCGGCGCGTTCGTGCTGACCACTCGTGGCGGCGACTTCGACCTGCGCATTGGCCAGGATGTCTCCATCGGCTACCTCAGCCACACCGATGCTGCGGTTCGCCTGTATCTGCAGGAGACGTTTACATTCCTGCTGCTCACCGCCGAGGCCGCCGTCGCGCTGGGTCCTCCCGCGAAGGCGCAGACGTCCTGACGCGCAGGATGTCCCTGGGCAAGAGCGAAAGCGTTGTCGAGACAAAGGTTTTCCGTCAAGGAACAACGGAATCTGATGCGCTAGAGTTCAAATTGAGCAATCATCCGATCACAAGATTTCAATATCAAGGATGACTGGGCGTGAAGGCATTCAGAGGGTCTTGATGGAGAAAATGGTGTCACAAGAATCGCAAATGCATCCGGGAATTCCTCTGGTTGTTCTTCCCACAGTTTGTCTGTCCAGGGTCGGAACGGTTCGGAAAATTTGCGCTTAAGGGAACCCTTCTGGTACTTTGCGAGCTTGAAAGAGTTGCGGAGATTGCGCGACCAATCATCCGTTGATGCATCGAATGCAGCAGCCAGCCCTGCCCCCTTTTAGTATCCGGTTGTTTCAGAGAAGGGCGAAGGAGATATCCAATGTCAGCCCCAGATGGACGCCGCGCTGACCCTCGGTCGCGCGACGGATGCTTGTCAATTGCCTCGGGACGATCTTCATTGGGTCGGCACAAGCCCGGGTATTTGGTCCTTCCTCTGTTCGCATCAGCCGCGCTCCTGTTGTGTGGCGGGTGCCAAAGTAAACAGGCCGCGGCTCCGTCAGCGACTGATGTTGAGGTCGTGGATGTCCTGCAAAAGGATGTTCCGATTTATGGCGAGTGGATCGGCACGCTCGACGGTCTCACAAACGCCGATGTCAGGGCGCAGGTCACCGGCTACCTACTGCGACAGGGCTACCAGGAAGGCGCGCTCGTCAAAAAAGGCCAGCTACTTTTCGAGATTGACCCGCGGCCCTTTCAGGCAACGCTCGACCAAGTCGAAGGGCAGCTGGCGCAGGCCAGGGCCGTGCTCGCCAACGCCCAGGCAGTGCAGGGAAGGACCGAACTTGACGTCAATCGCTACACTCCGCTGGCCAGAGAACAGGCGGCCAGCCAGCAGGATCTGGATAACGCCGTCCAGAACAACCTGGCAGCGAAGGCTACGGTGGCTACGGCCCAAGCACAAATTAGGACGGCCGAAGCTGCGCTCGAGACGGCCAGAATCAACCTGGATTTCACCCGGCTCGTCGCGCCCATCGACGGCATTGCGGGCCAAGCGCTGCTACAGGTGGGCGCATTGGCCAGCCCA
>Ga0307473_10000121_pt1 | contig 14642 bp, 13 predicted proteins | sample atmos_gasesAM5C__FD_203744 | JGI IMG/M metagenome (GOLD analysis project Ga0307473, IMG submission 203744) | Hardwood forest soil microbial communities from Morgan-Monroe State Forest, Indiana, United States - atmos_gasesAM5C_515 | ecosystem: Environmental > Terrestrial > Soil > Temperate...
CGCAAGCCGAGCTGATTCTCCACCGGAGCGAATGGAAACGCAACGGGAAGCGCGTCGTATTTGCGAGCGGTTCGTTTGACCTGCTGCATCCGGGCCACGTGTGGCTGTTGGAACAGGCGCGAGGGTTAGGTGACGTGCTGGTCGTCGGAGTCGAGAGCGACGCGAGAGTTCGAGCGCAGTCCGGCAAGGCAAGGGCCCCAAACAGCAATCTCGCGCGCCCCATCAATCCTGCCGAAGAACGCATGGAGATTCTGGCAGCACTCGCGGCCGTTGACTACGTTGTCGAATTTGACGCGCCCACCCCGCGCGATTTGCTCGTGCGCCTGAAGCCCGAAATCATCGTGGAGGGCGGCGGCGACAAGGACCCTGCCCTCACAGACCGCGGCGAGCCGCTCTCCGCGGAGCCGAGAATTGTGCGCTTCCCTCTCGAGCCTGGCTACTCTAGGTCAATTCTTCTCGATCGCATCAAACAACTGCCCGCATGATACTTCCCCTGGCATCCGAGCTGCTCGCGCGGGTCGGCCGCCAACCCGTGGTCGAGGAAGCGCTCGAGGCGCTGCGGCGCGGCGGCGGCGAAGTACGCCTCAGCGGCTTGACCGACTCCGCAAAGGCTCTTCTCGTCGCGCTGGCTCAGGCTGAGCTCGGCAGGCCAGCCGTTTTCATCGTGGAGACGAACCAGCGCGCGGAAGCACTGCTCGAGCCGGTGCGCTGGTTCTATCGCGCCGTCACGGGCAAGCCCGGGCAGCGAGTTGTGCATTTTCCATCTCACGAAGTGCTCCCTTACGAAAATCGCTCGCCGCACGGAGAAATTTCCGAAGACCGCGCCGTCGCCCTCTGGCGATTCGCGAACGGCGAGGCTGACCTGCTGATCGCGCCCGTTCAATCAGCACTATGGCGCATGCGCGAGCCGGAATTCTATCGCCAGCTTGCGCGCACCCTCGAACGCGACCAAACCATGCCGCACGAAGAGCTCCTCGAATTCCTTTCCAGCACCGGCTACGACAAGCAAGTGACTTGCGAAATGCCCGGGCAGTATTCCGTGCGTGGTGGAATCATTGATGGGTTTTCGCCGGAAGCGCCACAACCGGTGCGGATCGAGCTGCTTGGAGACACGATCGAATCCATCCGCGCCTTCGATCCCAATACGCAGCGCTCGACGAATCCGGTCGAGCGCGCGACGCTGATGCCGCTCACGGAGTATCTGCGCCACGCTGCCGTTCTCGAGCGGCTCGCCGTGCCGGCAGCGTCCGGCCGCGAGGACGCAATGGTGCCGCCAGGTTTTTATCCCGGCTGGGAGTTTCGCGAGATGCTCAGCGAGACACGCACGTCGGTGCTTTTCGATCTGGCCGCGGACCCGCTCATCGTGGAGGACGAACCAGCGCTGCTTGAATCCGCGGTGGAAAAATATCGCGCCACGCTGCAGGAATCATTCGAGGAAGCGGAAGATCCGTTAGTCGAACCGCCCGATCGTTACATTTTCACGGACGAGGAATGGAAACTCGCGCTGCAACTTTTTCCGCGGCTCGGTCTCGAACATCTGGGCATCGCTGATTCCGGCGCCGAGCAACGCGCCCTGCATACACAGCCGACCACGCGCTATCACGGCAACGTTGCCGCATTCATGGCCGAAGTCCGCGGACGGATTGCGGCCGGCGAGCAGGTGATGGTTTCCGCCGCAAGCACCGGTGAACTGGAGCGCCTCGCGGACATTTGCCACGAATACGAATTGCCTTATCGCCTCGGCGAGCTCGAAGAAAACGTGACCGTGGCGCGCCTGGCCGAGGAATCGAGCGGCGCAAGCGGCCCGGCGATGGTGCTCACCAAGGCGCCGCTGGCAGAGGGAGTGGTGCTCACGGACTCGAAGCTCGTTGTGTACGGCAACTCGGACCTTTTCGAAACGCTTCCGCCGGCATCGCAGCGTTCGCGCTCCCGCGCCAAGACAGCCAGCTTCTTCAGCGATTTTTCGGACCTCAAGCCCGCTGACTACGTGGTGCATGTGGACCATGGCATCGGCCAATTCGAAGGATTGCGGCAGGTGGCCATCGAGGGTGCAGACGGCGAGTTCATGCTGCTGCGTTACGCGGGCGAGGCGAAGTTGTACGTTCCTCTCGCGCGCCTCGACTTGGTGCAGAAATATCAATCGCTCGGCGGCGCGGAACCGGTCCTCGACCGCTTGGGTACCGGCATTTGGGAAGCGCGCAAGACGCGCGTGCGCAAATCCATCAGCGACATGGCCGAGCAGCTACTCGCGCTGTATGCCGAGCGGAAAACAGCGCCGGGCCACCCATTCCCTGCCGACACAAACTTCCAGCGCGAATTCGAAGATGCATTCGAGTTCGAGGAAACTCCGGACCAGCAGCATGCCATCGAAGACGTGAAGCGCGACATGGAATCGCCGCTGCCGATGGACCGGCTGCTTTGCGGCGACGTCGGCTACGGCAAGACGGAAGTGGCCATGCGCGCCGCATTCAAGGCTGTGGCGGATTCGAAGCAGGTGGCAGTGCTCGCGCCGACCACGGTACTTGCGTTCCAGCACTTCGAAACTTTCCGCCGCCGCTTTGCACCCTTTCCCGTCCGAATCGAGATGCTCAGCCGGTTCCGGACGGACAAGGAGCTGAAGGATACACTCGAGAAAGTGGAAGCCGGAAAAGTGGACATCGTGATCGGAACGCACCGCCTGATCTCGCGCGACGTGAAATTTCAAGACCTGGGATTGCTGGTAGTGGATGAGGAGCAGCGCTTCGGCGTGGCGCACAAAGAACGCCTGAAAGAGATGCGCAAGAATGTGGACGTGCTGACCATGTCGGCAACGCCGATTCCACGGACGCTTCACATGTCACTAGTTGGATTGCGCGACATGAGCGTGATCGAGACGCCGCCGAAAGACCGCCTGGCAATTCAAACCACCGTCGCGCCGTTCAGCGAGACGCTGATCCAGCGGGTGGTGGAAGAAGAACTGGCGCGCGACGGGCAGGTTTTTTTCGTGCACAACCGCGTCGAGTCCATTGACTCGCTAGCGGCGCTGGTGAAGCGGCTGACGCCAAAAGCGCGCGTGGTGGTCGGCCATGGGCAGATGCACGAGAGCGAACTCGAAAAGGTGATGCTGAAATTTATCCGCGATGAGGCCGATGTGCTGGTCTCGACCACCATTATCGAGAACGGACTCGACATCCCACGCGCGAACACCATCATCATCAATCGCGCGGACCGCATGGGGCTCTCCGAGCTGTACCAACTTCGCGGGCGCGTGGGCCGCTCGAACCAACGCGCCTATGCCTACCTGCTGATTCCGCCGGAATCTTCTTTGACCTCGATAGCGCGCCAGCGGCTCGCAGCACTGAAAGAGTTCAGCGACCTGGGCGCAGGATTCCGAATCGCCGCGTTGGACCTCGAGCTGCGCGGCGCAGGAAATTTGTTGGGCCGCGAGCAGCATGGGCACATCGAAGCAGTTGGCTTCGACATGTATTGCCAGATGATGGAGCGCGCCGTGGCCGAGCGCAAAGGCGAGGCGGTGGCGCTCGAGCGCCGCGCCACGCTCAACCTGGGGCAGGAAATCCGCATCCCACCGGAGTACATCGAGAGTGAGAATTTGCGGCTGCGAATTTACAAGCGCATTGCCAGCGTGACGTCGGATGCGGAGCGCGAAAAGGTGCGCCGCGAGCTCGAGGACCGGTTCGGCCCGCCACCGCCGGCCGTGGAGAATCTACTCGACTATGCCGTGCTGAAAGGACTCGCGGAAAAATTGCTGGTCGCTTCGATTGATCGCCGCGCGGACCAATTGGCCATCAAGTTTTACGATGATACCCCGCTGGGGCCTGAGCGCCTGGTGAAGCTGATTCGCAAACGGCGCGGAATGCGCCTCGATCCCACCGGAGTGCTGTGGCTTGATTGGAAAGGCGAGAAGGGCGGCGCGATGGCAGCGGCGAGAAACGTATTGCTACAACTACAATCGTAGAGATAAAATTCCCACTGAAGGAAAATCATGAAAATCAGAATGTTGCCATCATTGCTTTCACTCGCGGGCCTCGTTGTACTGCCGCTGGCCTCCGGATCGACTCGGGGACAAGCGAAACCCAAGTCCGTAATCGTGGAAGAAATTATCGCCCGCGTGAACAACAGCATCATCACGCTCTCCGACTTTCAGAAGGCGGACAATCAACTCCGCGAAGAAATCCAGCACGAATGCCAGGGATGCACGGCGGACAAGATGGAGGAAAAGTATCGCGACCGGCAGAAGGATCTATTGCGCGATCTGATTGACCAGCAACTGCTGGTGCAGCGGGCCAAGGATCAGGGCGTCAGCGTCGAGACCGACGTGATCAAGCGGCTGGATGAAGTGCGCAAACAGAACAACCTGCAGAGCCTGGACGACTTGGAAAAGGCGGTCGAGGGCGAAGGAATGTCATGGGAGGATTACAAAGCGCAGATCCGCAACAGCCTCCTGACCCAGGAAGTGATTGCAAAAGAAATGCGCGGCCGCATCATCATCGGCGATGACGAGATCAAGAAGTTCTACGAGGAACATCCGAAGGAATTCACTCGCGCGGAACAAGTGGTGCTCGGCGAGATTTTCCTCAGCACCACCGACAAGACGCCGGAAGAAACCGCCGTGATCGAGCACAAAGCGGAGGACTACTTGAACCGCCTGAAGAGGGGCGAAGAGTTTTCTGAAATGGCCAAGCGCTATTCCGAAGGTAGCACCGCCAAAGAGGGCGGCGGCCTGGGAACCTTCGAGCGCGGCCAGCTCTCGAAGCAGCTCGAAGATGCAACCTTCTCGCTGAACAAGGGCGGCCTGACGGATGTGATTCAGACGAAGACAGGCTACGAGATTCTGAAAGTGGTGGACCGCTTCCAGGCGGGCTTGCAGCCGCTCGACAAAGTGCGACGAGAAATCGAGAACGAGATTTACATGAAAAAAATGCAGCCGACTCTGCGCGAATATCTCGCCCAGTTGCGCGAAGAAAGCTATGTGACCGTGAAGCCTGGCTTCAGCGATAGCGCCGCAATGGCCGGAGCCAGTATCATCCAGGAAGTCTCGCCTACGCCGGACGCGCCGCAGAAGAGCGGGAAGCGAAAGCTGCCGAAACCGAAGACGGGCGGAGAATGAAGACCCACTACGTGGCCGACCTGCAGGAGGGGCAATTGTTCACCACGCTCTTCCTGGTACGCGAGAAAGAAATCCGAACTTCGCTGCGCACCGGCAGTTCCTGGCTGCAGCTCGAACTTGCCGATCGCACCGGCAGCATCTCCGCAAAAATGTGGGACCAGTTCGCTCCCGTGGAAAAAACATTCGAGCGCGATGACGTTGTGCAGGTCCGTGCGCGCGTGAAGCTCTATAACGGGCAAAAAGAGTTGACTCTCGAGCAGGTGATCCCCGCGGCCGAACGCGATTATGACCTGGGCGATTTTCTGCCGTACACGAAGCGCGACGTCGAACAACTCTATTCCGAGCTGCGCGCCGTCATTGACGCGATGAAGAACCCCGCTCTCCAGCGGCTGCTCTCGAGCGTCGTGGACGATCCCGCGATTGCGCCCAAGCTGAAGCGCGCGCCGGCGGCGATGACCATGCACCACGCCTTCCTCGGTGGCTTGCTCGAACACACGGTCAGTCTGATTGGTCTCGGCCGCGGAGTCGCTGCTCACTATCCCGAATTGGACGCGGATCTGCTTCTGGCAGGCATCGTCCTCCACGACATCGGAAAAATCGACGAGCTACGCTATGCGCGCGGAATCAGCTACACCACCGAAGGGCGGCTCCTCGGCCATATCATGATTGGCGTTTCGCTGGTACGAGAAAAAATTCGCGCCCTTCCGGACTTCCCTGCTCCGCTCGCCGTGCTCGTGGAGCACATGATTCTGAGCCATCATGGGACGCGCGAATTCGGCTCGCCGGCGCTGCCGCAGACGCGCGAAGCTGTGGCGCTGCATTTCGTCGACGATATGGATTCGAAAATGGCCGCCATGCGCGCCACGCTCGAATCTTCGGCGGGTGAGGATGAATGGACGGAGCGCAATCCGTCGCTGGGCCGCCCGTTGTTGCGGGCCGACAAATTCCAGGCGGGCCCGGACGTGAAGCAGGCTGCAGCCGCGTCCGCACCGAAACAAGGGCAACGAAAAGTCTAAGCGCAACGCAAGGATCGACTGATGAATGAAACGATCACCAAGCGGCCATCGCCGCGACGCTCGCTCCTTGACCTCGCGCCGCTTGAGCTCGACTGCATGAACACGCTTTGGCCGATTGGTGAAGCCACCGTGCGAGAGATTCGCGAGCACCTGGCCGAGCGCCGACCCCGCGCTTACACCACTATCATGACCATCATGGATCGCCTGGCGCGCAAAGGCGTGGTCGAGCGGCGAAAAGTCGGGCGCGCTTATTCTTACCGGCCCAATCTGAGTATGGAAGCTGCTCGCGCCCAGGCTCTGGGGCAAGTGCTTGAGAATTTCTTCGGTGGATCCAGAGAAGCGCTCCTCGCGCAACTTGGGGGCGACTTGCAACCGGCGCGCTCAGATAGCAATTTGGGACAGGGCTTGCGCGCCCGAGCCGCCGCAGCGAGCGCGTCACGCGGGGTTGCACGTCCCGAAGCTGTCGCTGCGGCGCCAAATCCCGCATCAGCTCCCGCAACGCACCATAGCAAGCGGCCGGCCGCCAGCGAGACGGAAAGTGTTGCAGACGAAGAGCGCATCGACGACACACTGCTCTAACCTATGTTCCCTGCTGAAATCACAATTCGCGATATGACCACCAGGCCAGCCACGTTCCTCGCTCCCATGGCCGGCGTGACGGACACCGTCTTCCGCCGCGTGATCCGTTCGCTCGGCGGCTGCGGTATGATCATGACGGAATTCACCAGCGCGGAGGGCCTGACGCGCAAGGCCGCGCGCACTCTGCGCTATCTTTATTTCGGCAAGAACGAGCACCCCATCGCCGCGCAAATTTTTGGCTCTGAGCCGAGCGTGATGGCCTCGGCCGCCGCGCTGACGGAAGACCTCGGCTTTGACCAAGTGGACATCAACCTCGGGTGCCCGGTGAAAAAAGTCGTGAAGTGCGGTGGCTCGGGCCTCCTGCGCGATCTTCCGCACCTTAAGAAATTGCTCCGCGCCGTCCGCGCTGCGGTCCGCATTCCGCTGACCATCAAGATTCGCTCCGGCTGGGACGAAAATAATATTGTCGCTGTTGAAGTAGCACGCATGGCCGAACAGGTCGGCATCGAAGCCATCGCCGTCCACCCGCGTACCCGCATGCAGGGTTACAACGGCTCAGCCAATTGGGCCATCATCCGCGCCGTGAAGGAAGCGGTCCGCATCCCTGTGATCGGTAATGGCGATGTCCGCGTGCCGCAAGACGCCGTCCGCATGATCGAAGAGACCACATGCGACGCGGTGATGATCGGCCGAGCGGCTTCTTCGAATCCCTGGATTTTTCGTCAGATCGCGGACTACCTCGCCACCGGCACCTACAGCGAACCGAGCGAGCTTGACCGTTACAATTTGCTTTCCAGTTATTTCCGCAGCTTGATTGCCGCCGATATGCCGGACGCCATCGGCAAGATGAAACAATTTGCCAGCCTCTTCACGCATGGGGTGCGCAATGGCGGGGATCTCCGGCACGCCGTGCATCAGTCGCACACAACCGCTGAAATTCTTGACCACGTGGACGCATTCTTCGCCGCTGCTGCCACGCCTTCTTCCACAGATTAGATTGGTATCACTTCCTGCCGGGGATTTCGGGGATATCCAAGGGGGAGGAAGTGTGCGAGCTAGTGGCCTGGCCGGGCGAATTATTCGGCGCGTGTAACCAAAAGCTGCTTGTAAGCTTCGCGGCGCGTTAGGCCGCGCTCTCGTGCCACTGCCTTGAGCGCTGCCTTACTGTCCATGTTGCGCTCCTTCATCACTTCCTCAACGCGGCGCGCTAGCGGCACGGCTGCATCGGCGGGAGCTAAGGAATGAGTGGCTGCGCCATCCGCTGGCCCAATCAGCAACGTGATTTCACCGCGCGGCGCTTTCTTGCGCACGTCCTCGAGCAACTGTTCCAAGTGTCCGCGCAGAAATTCCTCATACACTTTCGTCACTTCACGGGCGACCACGGCCGGCCGGTTGCCGAGAATCTCAAGCGCGTCCTCCAGCGTGTCAAGCAAGCGATGCGGCGCTTCATAGAGCGCCAATGGACGCGGCTCCGCTGCCAGCGCGCGCAAAGCTTTTCGCCGTTCCGTCTGTCGCGACGGTAAAAAACCAATGAACGCGAATTCCTCGATCGGCATCCCTGAAGCCGCCAGCGCCGCAACGAACGCCGACGCGCCCGGCACCGGCACCACTTTGATTCCATGCCGCACGCACAGGCTCACCAGGCGATGCCCCGGATCGGAAATCGCCGGCGTGCCCGCGTCGCTCACCAGCGCCACCTGCGCGCCCTGCTCCAGATCAATCACGATTTCCGGAGCGCGCGTGATTTCATTGTGTTCGTGATAGCTCACCATGCGTTTTTGAATGTCGAAGTGCGTGAGCAATTTCATGGTTTGGCGCGTGTCTTCGCAGGCGATGAAGTCCGCTTCATTCAGCACGCGGAGCGCCCGGAGAGAGATGTCCTCCAGATTGCCGATGGGCGTCGCGACCAGGTACAGGCACCCCGCCGTGGCTTCCGCGGGCTTCGTCTTTGCCTTCGTGCTTCTCATGGTTTCAGGCGAGCGATCAGTTTAGCATGCGCTGGTGGCGGTTACGCCGCAGTATCGTGCGGCGCCCGCGCGAGGCATGTTACTATTTTCTTTTCGACGTTTGCCGGGGAGGATTCCAGCATTGCCCTTATTCGAATACAAGTGCGACAAGTGCGGTCATGTGTTCGAGAAGATCGAAAAGCATTCGGCCTCGGCCACGAAGAAATGCCCGCAGTGCGGCGCCAAAGCCCAGCGCCAACTCGGCGCGCCCGCAATCCAGTTCAAAGGCTCCGGCTGGTATGTGACCGACTACGGCGGTAAAGGCTCCGGCTCGCCGGGCGCGAAGGAGGCTTCCAAGGAAGCTTCCGGCGATGGCGCTGTTCCAAAATCCGGCGACAAGCCCGCCGAGAAACCCGCAGAAACGAAACCCACCGCCGAGAAGAGTGCATCGAAGAAAGACAAGAAGTGAAGGTCCGAGCGGATTCTCCCACGAACTTCCCCATCCGCTGTCGCTGAATCGCGCCCGGTCGCCTACAATTTCAGCCCGCGCAGGTACGCCCGAAAATCCGCACCAAATTTCGGATTCTTCAGCGCAATTTCCACCGTGGCCTTCAGAAATCCCAATTTGTCGCCGGCGTCATGCGTCTTCCCCTCATAAATCGTGGCGAACAATCCCTGTCGCTGCGCCAGCGCCCGCAGGCCATCGGTCAGCTGGATTTCCCCGCCCGCCCCGGGAGGAGTCTGTTCGAGGTACTCAAAAATTTCCGGCGGCAGCACGTACCGTCCCGTCACGCCAAGGTTCGACGGAGCCTTCTCGGCCGCCGGCTTCTCGACCAGATCCTTCACGCGCAGCAGCGGCCCGCTCCATCTCGGCTCACTCGCCGGCTCCGCATCAATGATTCCGTACAGGTGCACGCTCTCACGCGGCACCTTTTCGACAGCAATCGCGCCCAGCCCGGTCGCCTCGTAAATCTGCATGAGCGAGCGCGTCGCCGGCGCAGGGCCATCCATGATCACGTCGCCGAGCAGCACGGCAAACGGCTCGTCGCCCACCAGCTCGCGCGCCGCCAGCACCGCATGCCCCAGCCCCAGCGCTTCGCTCTGCCGCGTGTAACTGAAATGCAGCCCGCCGCTGATCTCGCGGACCATCTGCGCCTGCTGCGGCTTTCCGCGCTCCTCGAGAAATCTTTCCAGTTCCGGCGCGGAATCGAAATGGTCTTCGATGGCATTCTTCCGCCGCCCGGTCACGAAAATAATGTTCTCGATGCCCGACGCGATACACTCCTCCACCGCATACTGGATCAGCGGTTTGTCCACCACCGGCAGCATTTCCTTCGGCATGGCTTTCGTCGCGGGAAGAAACCGCGTGCCCAGCCCTGCCACCGGCAGCACCGCTTTGCGTACTCGTTTTCGCGTTTCGCTCATCTGCGCAAAACTGATTCTAGACTTCAGCCGCGGCTGGGCTCGGCCGATGATTCGTACCCGAGCCAGCGACGGAACCGCGTATGCTAACATAAGATTTTGCATCTGCATGGCGAGCCAATCATTTGATCCCACACGACGCACTCATTCTCGGCATCGAATCCTCCTGCGACGAGACGGCCGCTGCCGTCGTCGCCGGTGGCCAGCGCATTCTCTCGAGCATAATCGCTTCGCAAGTGAGCATTCACCGCAAGTACGGCGGCGTGGTGCCGGAGCTCGCTTCCCGCGAGCACCTGCGCCAAATCGTGCCGGTAGTGCGCGAGGCGCTGGATCAGGCGCACATCGCGCTCCCCGACCTCGACGCCATCGCCGTCACCCAAGGCCCGGGCCTGATCGGCGCGCTCCTCGTCGGCGTGACGTACGGCAAAGTGCTCGCGCTCGCGCTGGGCAAACCACTCATCGCCGTGAACCACCTTGAGGGCCATGTTCACGCCGTGCTTCTCGAAGCCCACGCCGCCGGACGCCGCCCCGAACTGCCCGCGGTCTGCCTGATCGTTTCAGGCGGGCACACGATTATCTTCCGCGTGAAATCCGAGGGGACGAACGGCGCTGCACGATTTTCCTACACGCGCATCGGCGGCACGCGCGACGACGCCGCCGGCGAAGCCTACGACAAAGTCGCCCGCATGCTCGCCCTCGGCTATCCTGGCGGCCCCATCATCGACCAGCTCGCCGCGCACGGTAATGCAAAAGCCATCCGCTTTGGCGAACCCAAGATGAAAGGCAATCCATACGATTTCAGCTTCAGCGGCATCAAGACCGCCGTGCTGTATCACCTGCGCAGAAATCTGCAGCTTCAGCAGGAAATCGAAGCGCGCCAACAGGCCCTCGCCCGCGGCGATCGCAGCGCGGAGACCATGCGGCGCCTCTCCAGCCCCGCCACTCTCGATCTGGTCGCAAGCTTCCAGCACGCCGTCGTAGAAGATTTGGTCACGCGCACGCTAGCCGCCGCCGCGCAGGATGCCGCACGCACGGTGCTAGTCTCTGGAGGCGTCGCCGCAAACAGCGCCTTGCGCGCTTCCTTTACAGCCGAGGCCCAGCGTCGCGGCATCGAAGTCTATTTCCCCAGCCGCGCCCTCTCCACCGACAATGCCGCCATGATCGCCGCCGCCGGCTATCCCCGCTTCATGGCGGGCGAGCACGAAGATGCCACGCTCGACCCCAAAGCAAATCTCCCGCTCGGATAGTGCTTCCCCGCCGTTCTGCCGATAGTGGGTTCACTCGTCAGACGCGGGACCCTCGTCGGCGGTTTGCGCCCCGCAAGCAGCATTCTTGCAGACAGGACAACCTGGCTATTTGGGAAGTTTTGCACCTAGAACTTCAATGCGTTCGATTGCAGGTGGCTTGGAGAACAGTTCGGGCGCTTGTGCCATAAGCGCTTTGGCGATGGGACCATTCAGGTGAGCTTGGCGTCCGCTCTCGTCCGTGAACGCGTCGAACACGCCAAAGGTCGTCGGCCCTATGCGGAGCGCGAACCATATAGGCGTTGTCACCTCTTGATTGGCCAGGGCAAGTCCCGTTTCCAGAAACTTCGCGACCTGGTTTTCATTCCCTGGTTTGGCCTCCAAACGTGCGAACAATGCGACTGTGTACATGGGGTTTCTCCTTCGTTGGATATATCCAAGCCTAGCCACGATAGCTCTTTACGCCGCCCAAAGGCCATCGCCGCGTGGCCAAGCCGTTCGTGCGTCTGTTGGAGCTACGCGTCTGAATTTGAAATTCCGGAGGGCCCATCCTTCCCGCCGCGGCGGGAAGGATGGGAAGCCTTTGACATTGCCTTGCCTGTGCCCGTCTTCACGGACGGGCTACTGGCAGTTTGCAAATTCGTTGAATGCATCTTCGGTGAGACATCCACGGGGTCTCGATGACGCCGTGCGCGCCGACTGATGCTTCAATATCCACAGTCCGTCGTTGTTGGCGATGTAAACCAGGTTGCGTGCGTCATCCGCGAGAGTGCTTGTGACTCCAGAAAAACTTTGAATGGTTCGCGGATTTGTCGGATCACTCAGGTCGAGCAGGCTTACTGTCTCTGTGGGGGAAACATCAGCCGCTGCCGCGGCGTCGTTGTCCGGCGCTGTGGCGAGAGCGATCCCGTCCCCGACCATCTGCAACTTGCCTGCAGTGGCCTCCTTCGGCCAGGCCATGCGCTTAATGACATTCGGCTGATCTGGGTTCGTCACGTCAACGACCACGAGACCTTCCTTCGAGCTCGCACCGATGTACAGGTACTGCTTGTCGCCGTTTTCCTGCAGGTACATTTGGCCTGCCGCCGATCCCGGCAAGGTCAGGTGCGCGACCACGCTCGCCGGCTGCTCGGAGGGCTTGATGGCTCGATGTTTCGCGGTAGCGCCGGGAGCCGTCGCCGCGAAAAATGCCAGAAGCACTAGCGCGTTGCAGATGTGTTTTCTTGCGATTGCCGTGTGAATCATTTTCATCGTCTTCTCCTTCCGTGCTCAAATGCGTTCACCTTGTAAGACCGCCCGTTTCCTCGGATTATTCCCGCCGTGAATAACATCCGCCACACGGGCGCCGAATTGGTAAAGATGCGTATTTATTGTGCGTGGATTCGGACCAAGCTGCGAAGAGGAATGACCGCAAAGTCAGTTGAGTGGAAGAGGACTTTCTTTGCCGGAGCGCACACCGAATACAGGGACTCACTCATATCCTGCGAATTCCTCCGCGCGGATGTCTTCCTCCGCGATTCCTGCGCCAATCAGCATCTGACGCACGCCAGTAACCATCCCGGGAGGGCCGGCGATGTAGTAGATCGGAACGTTCAGATCCGGAATCCATTTGGACAGCATCTCGATTGAAATTCGCCCCGTCTCTCCCCGCCAAGGCGTCCTCACTTTTTCGGGCTGTGTGACCGTGCAGATGAGCTTGTAGCGTCCGTTGTACCGCTCCATTTCCTGCAACTCTTCCAGGAAAGCAGCTTCTTCCGGCACCCGAACCGAATAGAAAAGTAGAATTCTGCGCGGGGACAGCGATTCGGCTGCGTTCCAGATGACGCTGCGAAAAGGCGTGACGCCGATCCCACCGGCCAGGAGTACCGCTGGGCGCGCCCCGTTCCGCGGGAGAGTCATCCATCCGTAGGGGCCCTGAAGAAGTAGCTCGGCGCCGACGGGCAGCGAATTCAGGGTGCGCTTAAAAGCCGTGGCGCGCAGCCGCATCGCCACCATCAGATTTTTTTCATAGGGCGCGCTGGCGATGGACAGAGTACGAGTGTTGCCTTTCAGATCCGCGCCAGGCGCGGTGAGGAGGGTGAAATCGGCGAACTGTCCCGCCTCGAATTCGAAGCCTTCGGGCTTCTCAAAGTAGAACGCGGTGGTGCCGGCACAGACAGCCTTATTGGCTTGCAAGGTTACTTTGTAGGGTGGCATAGGTTTCTAGTCGCCTCTTCTTTCCGGTGCGCAAGAGATGCGCGGGGCCACGGTGTAGCCATGCATGCGCCACGTATCCCACCGATTAAGATGACTGAAACAGGAGATCTTTTATTCCCGAGAGAGTCCCCTGCCAGAAGTTGGAATTCGCATATCAATCATGATCCACGACCACGTACTCAGTTCATAGTCGCTATTTCGTGAGGACAATGGCCCCGATCCGGCTGTCGGGGGCAGCTCTTCGGACGATCCAGGAAACTAGAAAAATTAGCTATTCTGTATGAGGGGTGCTGGCATGCTGACTTGCGGTAGCATCCCCACAACGGGTCGTCCGCAACCGAAATTTTGGAGAGTCATGCTTGACTTCCAGGCGAGACCGCAGTCAAGTACATAATTCCCCTTTTGAGAGGAGCCGTCGTGCGCACCACATTGACGTACCTAGTCGCCATGGCCGTCTGCGCGCCGCATTGCGTTCATGCAGCCAACCCCGCATCACTGGCATCGTCGGAAAGGACCAGCGCGACATGAAACTAGTTTCCGTCAATACGGGACTTCCCCGAGAGGTGATGTGGCACGGGAGACCCGTAACTACGGGGATCTTCAAGGAACCGGTCTTAGGCGGCGTCGCCTTACGCAAGCTCGATTTGGACGGAGACCGGCAGGCGGACCTCACCGTCCATGGCGGTGAATACAAAGCTGTCTACTGCTACCCGATCGCACACTACGACTACTGGAAGCGGGAGTTGCCCGGCCGCGACCTGCCGATGGCCATCTTCGGAGAAAATTTCACTGCGGACGTCTTGCTGGAAGACTCAGTCCATCTTGGCGACCATTTCTCTGTTGGTTCGGCGGAGGTGGTCGTGACGCAGCCTCGCCTCCCTTGCTACAAACTTGGTATCAGATTTCAGTCCGACGACATGGTGGGACGATTCCTCGTCAGCGGCCGCACAGGTTTCTATTTCGCCGTCAAGCGCGAGGGAGAAGTCGGCGCCGGTGACGAGATCAAACTGATTGCTCGAGACCCAAACGCCGTCCCAGTCTCGGAAATCACTCGATTGTACGTCGCAAAGAGGTACGGCGATGACGACGTGGCTTCTGTGTAGCGAGCCTTGCAAGTTGTGGCATTGCCCGA